>Ga0299914_10000066_pt1 | contig 60586 bp, 23 predicted proteins | sample RVTome_10_FD_201361 | JGI IMG/M metagenome (GOLD analysis project Ga0299914, IMG submission 201361) | Soil microbial communities from uranium-contaminated site in the Upper Colorado River Basin, Wyoming, United States - RVT153D57 (version 2) ... | reverse complement strand
GCCCATGCCGAGGGCAGGCTGATGAAGGTGTATGCGACGGAAACCCGACCGTGGATGCAGGGAACGCGATTGACGATCTGGGAGCTTTCCCGGGAAGGCATCCCGGCGACACTACTGACGGAAGGCGCGGCGGCCCAGATGATGGCCCGGGAAGGCATTGACTGGTTGATCGTCGGCGCCGACCGGATTGCCTCGAACGGCGACACCGCGAACAAGATCGGTACCTATGCCCTGGCGGTGCTGGCGCGCGCGCACGGTGCGAAGGTGATGGTGGTTGCGCCGCGTTCGACCATCGATATGCGGCTGGGCAGTGGCGAAGAAATTCCCATCGAGAACCGGCCGGGTGAGGAAATTCTCCGCGCTGCGGGCCTGGTCGAAGCGCCGCCGGGTATCGACATCAGCAATCCCGCGTTTGATGTGACGCCTGCGAAGCTCATCGATCTTGTGGTCACCGATGCCGGTGTCGTTGAGCGGCCTTCCAGCGAGGCAATGCGGAAACGGTTTTCCTGAAGGAATTCAGGTGTCTGAAAGTAGGGCGTGACATAAGGCTGTGGTAAGATTCGGGGCTGATGTGTCGGTGCCTGATACCGACGCGCGCAGTCACCACAATCAAGGAAAGCGACCCGCCGCATGGCCGAAATCGCCCGCGAAATATCCTACGTCAATCTCGAAGACGAAATGAAGCAGTCCTACCTCGATTACGCCATGAGCGTGATCGTGGGCAGGGCGCTTCCCGACGTTCGAGATGGTCTCAAGCCGGTTCATCGCCGCGTACTGTTCGCGATGAAGGAACTCGGCAACGATTTCAACAAGCCGTACAAGAAGTCTGCACGCATCGTCGGTGACGTGATCGGTAAATACCATCCGCACGGTGATTCCGCGGTGTACGACACCATGGTGCGCATGGCGCAGCCGTTCTCGATGCGCTACATGCTCGTCGATGGCCAGGGCAACTTTGGTTCCATCGACGGCGATTCGCCGGCGGCGATGCGATACACCGAAGTGCGCATGGCGAAGATCGCGCACGAGCTGCTCGCAGACCTCGACAAGGAAACAGTCGATTTCGTTCCGAACTACGACGAATCGGAATGGGAACCGGCGGTCCTGCCGACGAAACTGCCGAACCTGCTGGTCAACGGTTCCTCGGGTATCGCGGTAGGCATGGCGACGAACATTCCGCCGCATAATCTGCGCGAAGTCGTCAACGCCTGCATGGCGCTGATCGACGACCCCGATCTCGGCATTGCCGATCTCATGCAGCATATTCCAGGTCCCGATTTTCCCACCGCCGGCATCATCAATGGTGCGCGTGGCATCCAGGAAGCGTACGCGACCGGCCGTGGCCGCATTTACATGCGTGCACGTACCGAGATCGAGACCGACGAAAAGAACGGCCGTGAAACGCTCGTTGTCACCGAACTGCCTTACCAGGTGAACAAGGCGCGCCTTATCGAGCGAATTGCCGAACTGGTCAAGGACAAGAAGCTCGAAGGCATTTCCGGTCTGCGCGACGAGTCCGACAAGGACGGCATGCGCATCGTCATCGAACTCAAGCGCGGCGAGAATTCCGATGTGTTGCTGAACAATCTCTACCAGCAGACCGCGATGCAGAGCGTGTTCGGCATCAATAACGTCGCGCTCGTCGATGGTCAGCCACGGCTGCTGAACCTCAAACAGCTGCTGGAAGCGTTCATTCGCCATCGGCGCGAAGTGATTACCCGGCGCACCGTGTTCGATCTGCGCAAGGCGCGCGAGCGGGCGCATGTATTGGAAGGCCTCGCGGTTGCGCTGGCGAACATCGATCCCGTCATCGCGCTTATCAAGAAGAGTTCAAGCCCGGCGGAAGCAAAGGCCGGGCTGGTTGCCAAGGCCTGGGAGCCGGGCGCGGTCAGCGAGATGTTGTCGCGCGCTGGCGCCGATGCCTCACGACCCGACAAGCTCGGCAGGGAATTCGGGCTGGTCGATGGCCTGTACCACCTCTCTGAAGAACAGGCGCAAGCCATTCTTGAATTGCGCCTGCATCGCCTGACCGGCCTCGAGCAGGACAAGATCGTCAACGAGTACAAGGACCTGCTCGAAAAGATCCGCGACCTGCGGGAGATTCTCGCCGACGAGAACCGCCTCATGCAGGTGATTCGCGACGAACTCGCCGAAATCCGCGAGCAGTACGGCGACGACCGTCGCACGGAAATTCGCGTCGATCACAGCGATCTCAGCCTCGAAGACCTGATTTCCGAAGAAGACATCGTCGTGACACTGTCGCACCAGGGCTACGCGAAGGGACAGCCGCTGGATTCCTATCGCGCTCAGAAGCGCGGCGGGCGTGGCAAGTCCGCCACGTCGATGAAGGAAGAGGATTTCATCGACAAGCTGTTCATCGCGAACACGCACGACACCATCCTGTGCTTCTCGAATCGCGGCAAGTGCTACTGGCTGAAGGTCTACCAGCTGCCGATGGCCGGCCGCGGTGCGCGTGGCAAGCCGCTGGTGAACCTGCTGCCGATGGAGCCGGACGAGCGCATCAACGCCATCCTGCCGGTGCGCGAATACGACGATGATCATTTCATATTCTTCGCGACCAACTCCGGTACCGTGAAGAAGACGCCGCTGGAGCAGTTCTCGCGGCCGCGTACCAGCGGCATCATCGCGATCGACCTGCGCGACGATGATCGCCTGGTCGGCGTTGCGCTGACGGACGGCAAGCAGGACGTGTTCCTGCAGGCGTCGAACGGCAAGGGCATCCGCTTCAATGAAGAAGATGTGCGCGCCATGGGACGTACCGCAACCGGCGTGCGCGGCATTCGCCTTGCAAAGGGCGAGCGCGTTACCGACCTGATCATCGTCGGTGAAGGCTTCATTCTGACCGCCACAGAACATGGCTACGGCAAGCGTACGGTCGCCACGGAATATCCGTTGCAGGGCCGCGGCGGCCAGGGCGTGATTTCCGTTCAGGCGAACGAGCGCAATGGCAAGGTTGTGGGCGCGAAGCTCGTCAGCGAAGAAGACGAGATCATGCTGATTTCCGACGCCGGCACGCTGGTTCGCACCGCAGTCTCGGATATTTCGATCTACGGCCGGAACACGCAGGGTGTGCGCCTCATCCGCCTGTCGGAAGGCGAGCGGCTCTCGGGTGTCGAACGCATTGAGCCGGTAGACGAAGGCGAGGAAGAGTAAAAATCCGGACAGGATTTACAGGATTAATGAACAAGATTGACAGGATCTACTCTTTATTCCATTGAGCATCTGATACTTGTATTGCCGTTGCAGGTGATGCGCAGTAAAGATCAGATTCCGGGATATAAAAGAATCCTGTTAATCCTGAGAAATCCTGTAAATCCTGTCCATTGCTCTTTCAGGGGAACGTTGAATGGCTCCAGTCTACAATTTCAGTGCAGGTCCCGCCGCACTGCCCGCCGACGTCATGCGGCAGGCGAAAGACGAGTTCCTTGACGTCAACGGCACCGGTCTCTCCGCGATGGAAATGTCGCACCGCTCGAAAGCCTTCATGGCAATTGCCGGGCAGGCCGAGTCCGATCTTCGCGAACTACTGTCCATTCCCTCGAATTACAAGGTGCTGTTCCTGCAGGGTGGCGCGACGCTGCAGTTCGGGATGGTGCCGCTGAATCTGCTGGGCGATAAAAAGGGCGCGGACTATTTCCGCACCGGGCACTGGTCGGCAAAAGCGGTTGAAGATGCGAAACGCATCTGTAATGTCAATCTCGCCGCCGACACGGCCGATAGTTATCAAAGCCTTCCAGATGCGTCGCAGTGGCGCCTCGACCCGGACGCCGCCTACGTGCATTACACGCCGAATGAAACCATTCACGGCGTCGAATTTCACGATATTCCCGATGTCGGCAACCTGCCGTTGGTGGCGGACATGTCCTCGAGCATTCTGTCGCGTTCCATGGATATATCGAAATTCGGTCTGATCTACGCCGGTGCGCAGAAGAACATCGGACCGGCGGGTCTGACAGTCGTCATTGTTCGCGAAGATCTGATGCGCGGCATACCGGCTGGGCTGCCATCAATGCTGGATTACGCAGTGCATGCGAAAGCGGATTCCATGTTCAATACGCCACCGACGTATGCCTGGTATCTCGCCGGCCTGGTTTTTCAGTGGTTGAAAAAGCAGGGTGGCGTCGCTGCCATCGAGGAAGTGAATATTCGCAAAGCTCAAAAGCTTTATCGGTTCATCGATGAATCGCCTTTCTACGCAAACCCGGTAGCGCCCGAAAACCGTTCACGCATGAACGTGCCCTTCACGCTGGCGGACGACGCGCTCAACAAGGCGTTTCTTGCCGAGGCTGAAAATGCCGGTCTGAAGAATCTCGAAGGACATCGCGCGGTAGGTGGCATGCGCGCGTCGATATACAACGCCATACCGGAATCCGGCGTGGATACCTTGATCGATTTCATGAAATCCTTCGAGGCGCGTAATGGCTGACTCGAACACTGTGCGCCGCAGAATATTGACATTAAACAACATCGCCACTGCCGGTCTCGAACGGCTGCCACGCGAGTGGTATGAAATCGCTTCCGAGATCGGACATCCCGACGCCATCATTCTGCGCTCCGCCGACATGCATTCCCTGGAAATTCCATCGACCGTCAAGGCCGTCGCGCGAGCGGGCGCGGGCGTGAACAATATTCCTCTTGACCGGCTGACCGAACGTGGCATTCCGGTGTTCAATGCGCCGGGTGCGAACGCCAATGCGGTCAAGGAACTGGTGATTGCGGGAATGCTGCTGGCTGCACGCAATATCGTACAGGGATGGGACTACGCGCGCGGACTTTCCGGCGGCGACGAGGAAATTCACCACGCGGTCGAGAAGGGCAAGAAGCAATTCACGGGATTCGAACTGCCGGGCAAGACGCTGGGCGTGATCGGGCTGGGCGCGATTGGCGTGCAGGTCGCGAACGCGGCGCGCGAACTCGGCATGCGCGTGATGGGTTTCGATCCGCAGTTGACGGTCGAGCGTGCCTGGCAGTTGTCATCGGATGTGCAGCAGGCGCTGAGTCTTGACGAACTGTTTTCAAAGTCGGACATGGTCACGGTTCACGTGCCGCTGATCGACACCACCCGCAACACTGTGAACGCAGCCCGCCTGGCGTTGATGCCGAAGAATGGCGTGATACTGAACTTCGCGCGGGACGGCATAGTTGATGACGATGCCGTGCTGGAGGCGCTGCGGTCGGGCAGGCTGCACGCCTATGTGACGGATTTTCCTTCCGCCAGGCTTCTGGCCGCCGAGCGGGTCATCGCGCTGCCGCATCTCGGTGCGTCGACGCTGGAAGCCGAAGAAAACTGCGCGGTGATGGTCGCTGACAATCTTCGTGACTTTCTCGAGCATGGAAATATCCGCAACGCGGTGAATTTTCCGAGCGTCAAGCTGCCGCGCGCCGAGAACAGTTACCGGATCGCGATCGCCAATGCGAATGTTCCGAACATGCTGGGGCAAGTGACGACGGCGCTGGCGAAATCGGAACTCAATATTCTCGACATGATCAATCAGTCGAAAGGCAGCGTCGCCTACACCATGGTGGACGTTGCGGCGCCAGTGCCGGAGCCGACGCTGGAAACCATTCGTTCCATCAAGGGTGTACTCAACGTACGCGCGCTTTGAATCAAAGGCAGGAATTTCTCGTGACAGACAAGCGTTTCATCGATCTCGCCGTGGAAGGCGTGAAGGATCTCGCGCCGTACCAGGCGGGCAAGCCGATCTCCGAACTGCAGCGCGAGCTGGGGATAACCGACATCATCAAGCTCGCTTCGAACGAGAATCCGTTGGGTCCCAGTCCGAGAGCGGTTGATGCCATTCGCGGTGAGCTTGCCGACGTTGCACTGTACCCGGACGGCAACGGCTTCGCGCTGAAGCGTGTGCTCGCCGATTACCATGGCGTCGAAATGAACCGTATCACGCTGGGTTCCGGCTCCGATCACATTCTCGAACTCGCAGCGCGTGTGTTTCTCGGCCCTGGCCGTTCCGCGGTCATCTCGCAATACGCCTTTGTGATCTACAACATCGTCGCGCAGGCGGCCGGTGCAGAATTGCTGATTGCCGACGCGAATCCGTCGTCGCACGAAACACAGCCCTACGGACACAACCTCGACAGCATGCTCGCGAAGATCACCGACTCGACGCGCATGATCTTCATCGCGAATCCCAACAACCCGACCGGTACCTGGCTGGGCAGGACGGAGATGGAAAGGTTTCTCGACGCCGTACCGCGCAACGTCGTGGTGCTGGTCGACGAGGCCTACGTGGACTATGTCGAGGAAGACGAGTACCCCGATTGCAGCTTGTGGCTGGATAAATACCCGAATCTCATCGTCACACGTACCTTTTCCAAGGCATATGGTCTGGCTGGCCTGCGCGTCGGTTACGCGCTCGCCAATCCGGAAATCACTGATCTGCTGAATCGCGTGCGTCTCGCGTTCAACCCGAACCTGCTTGCGCAGAGCGCAGCTGCTGCCGCGTTGAGCGATCGCGATCACATCCGCAAGTCGGTGGAGATGAACAACGAGGGTCTGCAGCAAATGCGCGACGCGTACGTCGATCTTGACCTCGGCTTCATTCCTTCGGTATGTAACTTCTATACGGTCGACGTTGACGTTGCGGCGAAGCCGGTGTTCGAGGCGCTTTTGAAGGAAGGCGTGATCGTGCGTCCTGTCGGCAACTACGGCATGCCGAATCACCTGCGTATTTCAATAGGTACCACGAAGCAGAACGTCCGGCTGATCAGTGCGCTCCGAAAAGTGCTGGCGCGCTGAGGCGGAAAGAAGATGTCGATGCGTTTGCTGTCACAACCGGGAGGCGTCCCCGCGGGAACGCACCAGGTTCCCGGCGACAAGTCGATTTCGCATCGAGCCTTGTTGCTGGCCGCTGCCGCAGGCGGCGAAACACGGATCGAAAATTTCCTCGATGGCAGCGACTGCAAGGCGACGGCCGCCGCGTTACGCGCACTGGGTATCGATATCACGTTCCCTGGCAACACGAAGGTCCTGGTCAAGGGGAACGGCGCGTTTTTGTCGCCGGTGCAACCGCTTGATCTCGGAAACTCGGGAACGGGCATGCGGTTGCTTGCGGGCTTGCTGGCCGGACGTGATGTCGTTGCGACGCTGACCGGCGATGCGTCGCTGCTCGGGCGTCCCATGCGCAGGATCGCGGAGCCGCTGGAAAAGATGGGCGCACGGATCATACCTGGCGGGAATGGAACAGCGCCGCTGGAAATACACGGCAGGCCGTTCTTGCGCGGCCTTGACTACGTCATGCCGGTTGCCAGTGCCCAGGTGAAGTCCGCGATTCTCCTTGCCGGCCTTGCGGCAACCGAACCGGTGGTTATTCACGAGTCAGTCATGACGCGAGACCATACGGAACGCATGCTGCAGGCGTTCGGTGCGAAGACGAGCCGCCGCGACAACACGATACGGCTGGAACCGAAGACGCGGTTGCAGTCTCCTGGCAAGGTCGAAATACCCGGCGATCTTTCCTCCGCCGCGTTCCTGTTCGCCGCCGCTGCGATGACGCCCGGTGCGTCCGTCACCGTCACCAATGTCGGGGTCAATGCAACCCGCGCTGGCATCCTGGACTTGCTGGCGCGCATGGGCGCCATGGTCAGCCTTGCCCGGCCACGGGAGGTTTCGGGCGAACCGGTTGCCGACGTGACAGTGAGCGGCGGGAGTTTGCATGCCATCGAAATCTCCGCTGACGAAGTCGCGCTCGCCATCGACGAAATCCCCGTGCTGCTTGCCGTTGCTTCCATCGCAGAGGGCGAGACGGTTGTCCGTGGCGCGGGAGAACTCAGAATGAAGGAGAGCGACCGCCTTGTTGCCATGGCTGCGGGGCTTGTGAAGTTGGGTATTGCGACGGAAGTGAAGGGCGACACCGTGTGCGTTTTCGGTGGTCAGCCGCAAGGCGGTGTGGTGGACAGCTGTGGTGACCATCGGATTGCAATGAGTTTCGCCGTGCTGGGGCAGCGTGCCACCGGCAACGTCGAGATTTCCGATTGTGACAATATCGATACTTCGTTTCCGGGATTTCCTGTCCTGATGCGCGACGTTGGCTTGAGAATTACGGAAATTTCATCATGAAGAAGGCTGTTCCCGTCATCGCAATTGATGGCCCCAGCGGCACGGGCAAAGGTACGGTCGCAAGACTGCTGGCCGAGAAGATGGGCTGGCATTTGCTGGATTCCGGCGCCCTGTATCGCCTTCTGGCTATCGCAGCGCAGGATCATGGAATAGATCTTGCGGACGAAGCGAAACTGCGAGCCCTGGCGCCTGCAATGAACATCCGCTTCGAGCATGCGGCCGACGGCGGTGAGCGCATCGTTCTGGACGGCCGGGAAGTGACGGACCGCGTACGGGCGGAAATTACCGGTGCTGATGCATCGCAGCTGGCCGTCCTCCCTGGCGTCAGGCAAGCCCTGATTCAGCGGCAACGGGACTTCAGGCAAACGCCTGGACTGGTCGCGGACGGCCGGGACATGGGTACGGCGATCTTTCCCGATGCCGAGGTCAAGATATTCCTCACCGCGAGCGCGCAGACGAGAGCGGAAAGGCGTCATAAGCAGTTGAATGGCAAGGAAAACGGTGCTAGCCTTAGCGCCCTTTTTCGGGAGATTTCCGCTCGCGATGAGCGTGATTCTTCCCGTCAGGCTTCACCCCTGCGGTCCGCCGACGACGCCGTGGTCATAGACACCACGAATCTCGATATCGCAGCAGTGATGGATCGGGTGCTGGAGGAGGTCCGGAAGAAGCTTCCGGTCTCCTGATCAGACAGGTTCGTATCGGCACGCGCGGGATGCGCAGGCCATCTTGATTACAACCCCGAAGCGCCAGGATGGATGCTACGGAGCAAAAGCAACGCCCCTGCGGGGCCCAGGAAACATCAATGTCTGAATCTTTTGCGGAACTCCTTGAACAAAGTATCAACCAGACGCAGCTGCGTCCGGGCGCATTGCTGACGGCACAGATCGTCGAAATTCGTTCCGATGTCGTTATCGTCAACGCCGGACTCAAGTCCGAAGGCGTCATCCCCATCGAGCAATTCCAGAACGAATCCGGCCAGATCGATATCTCGGTCGGTGACGAAGTGGAAGTGGCACTCGACGCGGTCGAAGACGGCTTCGGCGAAACCCGTCTGTCGCGTGAAAAAGCCGTGCGTGCACGCAGCTGGAACAGCCTCGAGAAGGCGTTCGAAGCGGGCGAAGTCGTCACCGGCTACATCAGCGGCAAGGTCAAAGGCGGCTTCACCGTCGATATCGAAGAAGTCCGCGCGTTCCTGCCGGGCTCGCTCGTCGACGTGCGTCCGGTTCGCGACACTGCCTACCTCGAAGGCAAGGAACTCGAATTCAAGGTCATCAAGCTGGACCGCAAGCGCAACAACGTGGTGGTTTCCCGCCGCGCAGTCGTTGAAGAAGAATACAGCCAGGAGCGCGAAGAGCTGCTCGAGAAGCTGCAGGAAGGCATCGTCGTCAAGGGCATCGTCAAGAACCTCACCGATTACGGTGCGTTCGTCGACCTGGGCGGCATTGACGGCTTGCTGCACATCACCGACATGGCTTGGAAGCGCGTCAAGCATCCTTCCGAAGTCGTCAATGTCGGCGACGAGATCGACGTCAAGGTGCTGAAGTTCGACCGCGAGCGCAACCGCGTGTCACTCGGCCTCAAGCAGCTGGGCGACGATCCGTGGACCAGCATTGCGCGTCGTTACCCGGTGGGTACGCGTCTGTTCGGCAAGGTCACGAACCTGGCTGACTACGGCTCCTTCGTCGAAATCGAAGAAGGCGTTGAAGGTCTCGTTCACGTCTCCGAAATGGACTGGACGAACAAGAACGTCAACCCGGGCAAGGTCGTGCAGATCGGCGACGAAGTCGAAGTCATGGTGCTGGATATCGACGAAGAGCGTCGCCGCATCAGCCTCGGCATGAAGCAGTGCGTCCCGAATCCATGGGACGAGTTCGCCGCGACCCACCAGAAGGGCGACAAGATTTCGGGCAAGATCAAGTCGATCACCGATTTCGGCATCTTTGTCGGCCTGGACGGCGGCATCGACGGCCTCGTGCACCTTTCCGACATCGCGTGGGATCTGCAGGGCGAAGAAGCCGTGCGCAACTACAAGAAGGGCGATGAAGTCGAAGCCGTGGTGCTGTCAGTCGACCCGGAACGTGAGCGTATTTCGCTCGGCGTGAAGCAGCTCGACCAGGATCCGTTCTCATTGTTCCTCGGCGAACACCCGAAGGGCACGATGACCAAGGGCAAGATCATTGAGGTGGACGCCAAGGGCGCTCGCGTCGATCTTGGCAATGGCATCGAAGGCTATCTGCGTGCCTCGGAACTGTCGCGCGAACGCGTTGAAGACGCTCGTACGGCATTGAACGAAGGTGACGAGATCGAGTCCCGTGTCATTGGCGTAGACCGCAAGAGTCGCATGGTGAACCTGTCCGTCAAGGCCAAGGAAATCCACGAAGAACGTGAAGCCATTTCCGACTACACGAAGAGTGAAGACGGCGGCGGCACGACTCTGGGTGATCTGCTCAAGGAGCAGATGAAGCGATAAGTCTTACGGAAAAAGGGCGGTCAGGCCGCTGGCACGGCCGCCCGATTTCTGCTTTACTGTTCCGTAAGTCCCCGTAGGACAAGAAAAAAACAGGCAGGAACGCTATTCATGACCAAGTCCGAACTCATCGAGATTCTTGCGCGGAAGCAGAGCCATCTGCCGACGAAAGATGTGGAGCTGGCGGTCAAATCCCTGTTGGAACAGATGAGCAATGCGCTCGCCGATGGTCGCCGGATCGAGATTCGCGGCTTTGGCAGTTTCTCGTTGCATTTCAGGCCGCCTCGCATGGGACGGAATCCGAAAACGGGTGAGGCCGTGGCACTTTCCGGCAAGTACGTTCCGCATTTCAAGCCAGGCAAGGATCTCCGCGAGAGGGTCAACGACGATCTGGATACTCCGATAGTCGCGGTTCCCCGTCACGCGGGCAACGAGGCCTGATCGAAGGCGGCGCCGAGGCCATGTCCCGGCAACTTGTCCGGACACAGCTTCAATATCCGCCGGAGCCAACATGTCGCGTATTTTCCTGATCGCTCTCACTGTCATTGTTGTACTCGTTGCCGGTATCGGTTTCACGGCGTTGAATGCCGTTCCCGTCACGCTGGACTACTTTCTGGGCACGCTTGATACCACGCTGCCCTGGGTGCTGCTCTTCACGCTGACCGCAGGATTTCTGCTGGGATCGCTTGTGACCGCCATTGCGTGGCTCGGCGCCCGCAGTGAGACCCGCCGCCTGCGCAAGCAACTGCGCGCACTGGAAACCGAAGTCACCAACCTGCGCCATCTGCCGATTCGCGATGCTCGCTGATGACATCCTGTTGCTGGCCGGGCTGTTGCTGGTCGCACTGCTGGTGGGCTGGCTGACGGGCCGCTTTTCGGAATCTCGTCGTGCGCGGCGCGACGGCAGCCGTGGCGGTCTCCCCGGCGAATATTTTCGCGGTCTCAACTTCCTTTTGAATGAACAGTCGGACAAGGCGCTTGAAGTCTTCATCCACATGGTGGAGGTGGACTCCGAAACCTTGGAGACGCACTTCGCGCTGGGCAGTCTCTTTCGACGCCGCGGAGAGGTTGATCGTGCGATTCGAATCCATCAGAACCTGATAGCACGGCCCAATCTTTCGCGTAGCCATCGCACCCAGGCGTTGTTCGAACTGGGTGAGGATTACTTGAAGGCGGGATTACTGGATCGCGCAGAGAGTCTTTTCTCCGAACTGGCGCGTGAGAAAGCGCATGTCGAGCCGGCTCTTCGCAATCTGCTCCTGATCCTGGAGCAGCAAAAGGACTGGGAAAAAGCCGTTGCGGTCGCACGACAGCTGGAAACCGTCAGCGGTCACTACCTGAATCGGGAGATCGCTCATTACTATTGCGAACTCGCGGAGCGTGAGCTGGCTGACAGGAATTGGCGGATCGCAAGCCGGCACCTGCGGCGTGCCAATGCGTTCGACCGGGAAGCAACGCGAGTCGCTCTGCTGAGCGCGCAGCTTGCTGAAGGTGAGGGAGACCATCGACGCGCATTGCGTCACTATCGCCATGCATTGAAGGTTGATTCGGCCAAGGCAGCCTTGATTCTTCCTGCGCTCAGCCGGCTTTTCCAGAGCGACAAGCGTCCTGGCGAGTTTGATGAAACCATTCGTCAACTTGTCCGGGAGAACCCGGCCGCAACCGCCTCCATCGCCGTGGCAGCCCTGCGTGACTCGTCCATTACGGGGCAAGCGGTGGATGAATGCATCGAACGTTATCTCGAATCGGATTCGGGGTTCCCTGAATTGACCGCCCTGCAGCGGCAGATGGAAGGTCTTCGCAAGGAAGACAAACCCCTGACAGTGCGCAGGCTAGCCAGAGTGCTTCTCCAGCAGATACACGGTGAGGGTTATCGATATCGATGCGGAGAGTGCGGTTACTACGGCAAGACGTTGTATTGGCAATGTCCCAGCTGTCGCCAATGGGACCGTTTCGCCCCTGAATTCGATCTTATTCTATCGCCGCGGGAGTCTCGAAGCCGGTAACGTGTGAGTCAGCGCGCAAGTTCAATCCAATTCAAAAAAGAGACTGGAAAAATCTCTGTCAATGGACTTAAATCAGGTTGTGCAGGGAAACGCACATTCACTAATCACACACGGAGGTATCCGATGAAACATCTGCTCCTTTCACTGATTTTCTGTCTCTCCCTGATTGTCGATGCGGCGATAGCCGGGCCGGTAAACATCAACACCGCTGATGCTGCAACGCTTGCCGCCGAACTTACAGGCATCGGCGAGAAAACAGCTGCCGCAATGGTTGCTTATCGAGAAGAACATGGTCCGTTTAAAACCCTCGATGACCTGAAGAACGTAAAGGGCATCGGCGATCAGATCGTTGCAAAAAATGCCGAGGACATCCGTTTTTCTGACTGATGCTTGCACCTGCTGCGGCCCGTCGTGCGGGCCGCAGCTTCTTTGCTCTTCCCCCCTGTAATACACTCCTCAACCGATTGAACGGCAATCGTGTAGCTGTGGTAATCGAACGGCCAGGTCAGTTTTTCAAGAACAGGGGGATTCATGCGTAAACCGATCCGCAAGGCCGTTTTTCCGGTCGCCGGCCTCGGCACGCGGTTCCTGCCGGCAACCAAGGCAAATCCAAAGGAAATGCTGCCGGTTGTCGACAAACCGTTGATCCAGTATGCGGCGGAAGAGGCGGTGAAAGCTGGCGCCGAAGTGCTGATTTTCATCACTGGACGCACCAAACGATCCATTGCGGACCATTTCGACAGGGCCTATGAACTTGAGACCGAGTTGGAGCTGCGCAGCAAGAAAGACATGCTCGAACTGGTGCAAAGCATCGTTCCTCCTCACGTCAGTTGTATTTACATTCGGCAAGCCGAGGCGCTGGGTCTGGGCCACGCGGTATTGTGCGCCGAGCCGGTAGTTGGCGAGGACCCGTTCTTTGTGGTGCTTGCCGACGATCTGATGGTCAATGGGGGTCCGAACGTTCTTGAACAGATGCGTGACGCTTACCTTGATGATGGATGTTCGGTCGTTGGCGTACAGGAAATCGACCGGGAAGACAGCCGCAAGTATGGCGTGATCCAACCGGCGACCGGCAACGGCAGTTCGCTCATACGGATTGACGACATCGTCGAAAAACCCGAGCCGGAAGATGCACCATCGAATCTCGGTGTCGTCGGCCGCTACGTCCTGACGCCGCGAATCTTTGAACTGTTGAAGAAAACCCGGAAGGGCAGCGGGGGCGAAATCCAGCTGACCGATGCCATTGCGGCGTTACTCGAGTATGAATCGGTCTGGGCGTGTTGCTTCGAAGGTAAACGTTACGATTGCGGCAGCAAGCTCGGTTACCTTGAGGCCACCGTCGAGCTGGCTCTGGAGCATCCGGAGCTGCGCGACGGATTCCGCGAGTACCTGTTGCGCCGCAGTAGGGAGCTTGAAAGAACGCAGTGACGAGCTTGCGAGCTTGTAAAAGAAAAGGATTTTCCATGAAAAAAGCCGCTGCAGTTGCAGCGGCTTTTCGTATCTGGCTCCCCGGGCCGGACTCGAACCAGCGACCAACGGATTAACAGTCCGTCGCTCTACCAACTGAGCTACCGGGGAATTTCGAAGGCGCGTAGTCTACTCAAGCACTTATGGGCGGTCAACCTGTTGATTCGATCCGAAATCAGCCGGCGGCTCACTTCCTGCCAAGCACATTTTCAAAGCGTTCAATGGCTTTTTCCAGGTTCGCCAGACTGGTAGCAAAGCTGACGCGGAAATGTCCAGGAGCACCGAAAGCAGAACCTGGAACAACCGCAACCCCGCCTGCCGTCAACAGGTGCTCCGCGAGCGCGACGTCATCTTTCAGGCCAAGATTGCGCATTGCCGGTTCACAATTCGGAAAACTGTAGAACGTCCCGTCGGAAGGTACGACTTCAAGGCCCCGGATACCGTTCAGGGCACTGACGACAAAATCATGACGTTCGCGAAAGGCCGTGCACATTCGTTTTACCGCGGACTGATCGCCTTCCAGCGCTGCCACTGCAGCAGCTTGCGAAATCGATGCGGGGTTCGAGGTGCTTTGTGACTGCACCTTCTTCATTGCCCTGATGATCTCCGCCGGGCCCGCCGCGTACCCGATGCGCCAACCGGTCATCGAGTAGGCTTTGCTGACGCCGTTCAACACCAGCGTCCGGTCCTTCAATGCCGGTTCGGTCATTACAACATTGGTGAATGGCTCGCCAGACCAGAGAAACGGTTCGTACATGTCGTCCGTGGCGATGAGCAGGCCGGGATGTTGTACGAGAACCGCGGCAATCGCTTTAATTTCAGCATGGGTATACGCGACACCAGTCGGGTTGCTCGGGCTGTTAAGCGTTACGAGGCGTGTGCGCGGCGTGATGGCTCGATGCAGTTGTTCCGGGGTGATCTTGTAGCGCGTTTCAATGCCGGCACTGACGATGACCGGTACACCGCCGGCAATTTCTATCATCGCCGGATAGGAAACCCAGTAAGGCGCCGGAACAATGACCTCGTCGCCAGGATTGAGTATCGCCTGGCACAGATTGAAATAGCTCTGTTTGCCACCACTCGAGACGAGGATCTGGTCAGCCGTGTAGGTGAGATCGTTGTCGCGCCGGAACTTGCCGATAATGGCGGCCTTCAAGGTGGGCGTACCATCCACGGCGGTATACTTTGTCTCGCCGCGATCGATCGCGTCTTTCGCTGCCTGCTTGATGTGTTCCGGCGTATCGAAATCCGGTTCTCCTGCACCCAGTCCGACGATGTCCTTTCCCTGGGCGCGCAACTCTGCGGCGCGCTGCGTAACAGCAAGCGTAGGCGATGGTTTCAGCTGCCTGACACGGTCGGAAAGCATGGCAGGAACTCCTGTCGGATCAATGGACGAGGTCGCGTATCATAAGGAATTTCCGGTAACTTGACCATGAACCCACTCGATCAGAACAACAGACTACGTGTCGTTTCCGATTACCAGCCCGCGGGTGATCAGCCAGAAGCGATCGCGTCCCTGATAGATGGCCTGGAGTCGGGGTTGGCGCGCCAGACCTTGCTCGGTGTGACCGGTTCCGGCAAGACGTTCACGATCGCGAATGTGATCCAGAACGTACAGCGACCGACCCTGGTGCTCGCACCAAACAAGACGCTCGCAGCGCAGCTCTATGGCGAATTTCGTGATTTCTTTCCGGAAAACGCCGTGGAATATTTCGTGTCGTATTACGACTATTACCAGCCGGAAGCGTACGTGCCTTCTTCCGATACCTACATCGAGAAGGACGCATCGATCAACGATCACATCGAGCAGATGCGGCTGTCCGCAACGAAGGCGCTGCTGGAGCGACGCGACGTCATTATTGTTGCGACGGTATCCGCAATCTACGGCCTAGGCGATCCCGAATCCTACCTGTCCATGGTGCTGCACCTGGTGCGGGGCGACCGCATCGATCAGCGCGACATACTTCGGCGCCTGACCGAACTGCAATACAAGCGCAATGAATACGATCTTGGTCCCGGTACGTATCGTGTTCGCGGTGAAGTCATCGATATCGTTCCGCCGGAAAACGAAACGCGCGCCATTCGGGTTGAATTGTTCGACGATGAAATCGAACGAATTTCGTATTTTGATCCCTTGACAGGTCAGGTGGAGCGAGAGATACCGCGCGCGACCCTGTACCCGACAAGCCATTACGTCACGCCGCGCGAAAAGTTATTGAAAGCGGTAGACGCGATCAAGATCGAATTGCGCGAGCGCCTGGAAGAATTGCGCAATCAGGACAAGCTCGTTGAAGCGCAACGACTTGAACAACGCACACAGTTCGACCTCGAAATGATCCTGCAGCTGGGCTATTGCTCGGGCATCGAAAATTATTCACGGCATCTGTCCGGGCGCAACGCCGGTGAGGCGCCGCCGACGCTGTTCGACTATTTGCCGCCCGACGCATTGCTGGTGGTTGACGAATCGCACGTTACCATTCCGCAACTGGGTGGAATGTACAAGGGCGATCGATCACGAAAGGAAACGCTCGTAGGATACGGTTTTCGTTTGCCCTCCGCGCTCGACAACCGTCCGATGCGTTTCGATGAGTGGGAGCGACTCGCACCACAGATGATATTCGTATCCGCAACGCCGGGACCCTACGAGAAACAGCACGCCGACCAGGTCGTTGAACAGGTGGTCCGTCCGACAGGGCTGATTGATCCTCCCGTGGAAATTCGTCCGGCGCGTACACAGGTGGATGACCTGTTGTCGGAAGCTAATCGGATTGTTGCCGCTGGCGCTCGTGTACTGGTAACGACATTGACAAAACGCATGGCGGAGGATCTCACCGATTATCTTGCCGAGCACGGCATCAAGGTTCGCTACCTGCATTCCGACATCGACACGGTTGAACGAACCGAAATCATTCGTGATCTGCGCCTGGGTGTATTCGATGTACTCGTTGGCATCAACCTGTTGCGCGAAGGCCTGGATATTCCGGAGGTCTCGCTCGTCGCGATTCTCGATGCGGACAAGGAAGGTTTCCTGCGTTCGGAAGGCGCATTGATCCAGACCATCGGCCGCGCTGCGCGCAATATTGATGGCAAGGCGATCCTGTACGCGGAAAAAATGACCGGTTCAATGCAGCGCGCCCTGGCTGAAACCGATCGGAGACGTGAGAAGCAGATTGAGTTCAACCAGGAACATGGCATCACGCCACAAGGCATTCGCAAGGCCGTCGCCAATGTCATGGAAGGCGCGCGACCGAATGCGCCCATAAATCGCAAGACCCTGCAGATGGTGGCGGAAGAGGCGAACGCCTACGTTTCGTTGCCGCGCGAGAAGCTGTTCAAGAAGCTGAAGGAGCTGGAACAGCGGATGTACCAGCATGCGCGGAACCTGGAGTTCGAGGAAGCGGCGAGGGTGCGCGACGAGATCCACAAGATGAAGGAGGCGGGCCTGATCAATCCGGGCCGCGCAGCCGGCTAGTCGGGACACCGCCGCGACGAAGGCAATGTTTTCGGCCTGATTTGTTGCCAGCCCACCGGACTTTCGGTATATTCCCCGCCCTCGACAGGCGCGTAGCTCAGCTGGTTAGAGCACCACCTTGACATGGTGGGGGTCGTTGGTTCGAGTCCAATCGCGCCTACCAAGGACTCTAGACAAGGCACCGCAATGCGGTGCCTTGTTGTTTGTGCGAAGCGCAAGCTTCAAAAGGCGGGCCATAGGCCCGGGTCAACAACCTGACCGGTTCGTAGCGGTCACCAGGAGAACAACATGCCTGCAATCAAGCTTCCCGACGGTTCCGTCCGTTCCTTCGATAAACCCGTTTCCGTTCACGACGTCGCCAATGACATCGGTCCCGGTCTCGCCAAGGCAGCCCTTGCCGGCAAGGTCGACGGCAGTCTCGTTGATACCTCGTACGTAATGGACCAGGACGCCGAGCTCGCGATTGTTACGGATCGTGACGAAGGCGGCCTCGAAATCATTCGTCATTCGACCGCGCATCTTCTGGCGCACGCCGTGCAGGAGCTCTATCCCGATACGCAGGTGACGATTGGTCCCGTGATCGAGAACGGCTTCTATTACGATTTTGCGCGCGATGAATCCTTCACGCCGGACGATCTCGAGAAGATCGAGAAGAAGATGGCGGAAATTGCAAAGCGCGACCTGAAGGTGACGCGTGAAGTGATGGACCGTGACGCAGCGATGAAGCTGTTCGAAGGGATGGGTGAGAAGTACAAGGCCGAAATCATTCGCGACCTCCCGGCAGGCGAAGAAATCTCGCTATACCGCCAGGGCGACTGGTTTGATCTGTGTCGCGGTCCGCATGCGCCGAGCACCGGCAAACTCAAGGCATTCAAGCTGATGAAACTTGCCGGTGCGTACTGGCGCGGCGATTCGAAGAACGAAATGCTGCAGCGGATTTACGGCACCGCCTGGGCAAAGAAGGAAGACCTGAAGGACTACCTGCATCGCCTGGAAGAAGCCGAAAAGCGTGATCATCGCCGCTTCGGCAAGCTGCTCGACCTGTTTCACACACAGGAAGAAGCGCCGGGCATGGTGTTCTGGCATGACAATGGCTGGATCATCAACACCGAGATTCGCGATTACATCCGCAAGCGCTTGAGAAAAGCCGGTTACCAGGAAATCTGCACGCCGCAGATCATGGATCGTTCGCTATGGGAAAAATCCGGTCACTGGGAAAAATTCGGCGATGACATGTTCTACACGCACTCGGAAGAGCGTGAGTACGCGGTCAAGCCGATGAATTGTCCTGGCCACATCCAGGTCTACAACCAGAAGCTGCACAGCTACCGGGACTTGCCGCTGCGTCTTGCGGAGTTCGGTTCATGTCATCGCAATGAACCGTCGGGAACGCTGCACGGTCTGATGCGCGTGCGTAACTTCGTGCAGGACGATGCGCATATTTTCTGTACAGAAGCGCAGGTGGAAGATGAATCATTGGCGTTCATCGATCTGCTGTTTTCCGTCTACAAGGATTTCGGTTTCGAAGACGTGATCGTCAAGCTATCGACGCGCCCGGCGAAACGCGTCGGTTCGGATGAAACCTGGGACAAGGCCGAAAAAGTACTCGAAGACGTGTTGATCAAGCGCGGCATCGACTACCAGGTGCAGCCGGGTGAGGGCGCATTCTACGGTCCGAAATATGAATTCACGTTGCGCGATTCCATCGGCCGTTTCTGGCAGTTGGGAACGTTGCAGCTCGACTTTTCCATGCCGCAGCGACTGGGCGCAACGTATGTCGCCGAGGACGGGTCCAAGCAGGTACCAGTGATGCTGCATCGCGCAATCCTTGGTTCGCTGGAACGTTTCATCGGCATTCTTATCGAACATCATGCGGGCAATTTGCCGGTCTGGCTGGCCCCGGTTCAGGCCGTTGTGCTCGATATTACCGACCGGCAGGCCGAATACGCCGCTAAAATCGCAGAAACCCTGCAAAATCAGGGGTTTCGGGCCAAGTGTGACTTGAGAAACGAGAAAATCGGCTTTAAAATCCGCGAGCACACCCTGCAGAAGGTCCCGTACCAATTGGTGGTCGGCGACCGGGAATCGGAAAACAACACGGTGGCCGTGCGCACGCGCGGTGGCGAAGATCTGGGTTCGATGCCGCTTGAGGCCTTCGCCCGGAAGCTTGCCGCCGAGATCGCGAGCCGCGGCCGCTCTGATTTGGAGGATTGAGTATCGCTACCGAAAAACGCGCGCGGCGCAACGAAGAAATTCGTGTGCCGAAGGTACGTGTCATTGACGATGAAGGTGAACAGGTTGGTGTTCTGGCTACTCGCGATGCGCTTGAGATGGCCATTGAAAGAGGCATGGATCTCGTAGAGGTTTCGCCCAACGCCGAACCACCGGTCTGCCGCATCATGGATTTCGGCAAGTACCTTTTCGAACAGAAAAAGAAAGCGCAGGTCGCCAAGAAGAAACAGACTCAGGTGCAGATCAAGGAAGTGAAGTTCCGCCCGGGTACTGAAGAAGGTGATTACAAGGTAAAGCTCAAGAATCTGACGCGTTTCCTGGAAGAAGGCGACAAGGCCAAGGTGACATTGCGTTTCCGCGGCCGTGAAATGCTGCACCAGGATCTGGGTCGCAAACTGCTGGAACGCGTTCGTAACGATCTCGACGAACTTGCAGTGGTTGAACAGTTTCCAAGACTCGAGGGTCGCCAGATGGTGATGATGCTCGGGCCGAAGAAGAAGTAAGGCCGTACTTCAATAAAAACGGCGTAACGAGTTTCGCGATCCGCCCACCGTATGCGGACCGGAACAAAATCAAACAGCAAATGCGGAGACAGCAATGCCAAAGATGAAATCGAATCGCGGTGCCGCGAAACGTTTCCGGGCTACGGCCAACGGATTCAAACGCGGTCAGTCGCACAAACGCCACATCCTCACGAAGAAATCTTCGAAGCGGAAACGTCAGCTCGGCGAGACCATGATGGTCGCCAAGCAGGACGTGAAGTCCGTCAAGCAGATGCTTCCATACGCTTAAGGGGATGAACCATGGCACGTGTTAAAAGAGGTACGATTGCCCGGGCTCGTCACAACAAGGTGTTGAAGAAAGCCAAGGGTTATTACAACGCACGCAGAAAGGTATTCCGCGTCGCGAAGCAGGCGGTCATCAAGGCAGGTCAGTACGCCTACCGCGATCGCCGCAACAAGAAGCGCGTATTCCGTCGTCTGTGGATCGCACGCATCAACGCGGGCGCACGCATGCACGGCATGTCATACAGCCGCTTCATGAACGGGTTGAAGAAGGCCGAGATTCAGCTGGATCGCAAGGTCCTGGCTGACATCGCAGTCTTCGACAAGGCCGGTTTTGCCAAGCTTGTAGAAAAAGCCCAGGCCAGCCTGTCGGTAAGCCCGTGAAGCCAGCGTACCGTCAAGGTGCGTGAGCTGATCGATCAAGAGGGGAAAGGCCAGCGTCTTTCCCCTTTTTTGTTTTTACCAGATGAATATCTGGCAAGAATCTTCCGGGGAGCATCAAGCAGTGCAGAACCTCGAACAACTGGTCGAAGATGCCAGGCAGTCGGTCGCGAAATGCACCGACCTGCGCGCGCTGGACGACATACGTGTGCACTACCTGGGCAAAAAGGGTCTCATCACCGAGCAGTTGAAGTCGCTCGGCAAGCTAGCTGCTGACGCACGCCCTGCTGCCGGACAGAAAATCAACGACGCGAAACAACGCGTTGCCGAAATGCTGGACATCCGTCGCGCTACGCTCGAAGAAGAAAAGATCGCGAAAGAACTTGCATCTGAAACGGTTGACATCACGTTGCCGGGCCGGGGCGAACCGCCGGGCGGGCTGCATCCTGCTACACGCATCATGGACCGTATTGGCGAACTGTTTCGCGGCATGGGCTTCGGTATCGAAACCGGACCGGAAATAGAAGATGAATTCCATAATTTTGACGCGCTGAATTTCAAGCCTGACCATCCGGCGCGCGCAGACATGGACACCTTCTATCTTGAACGCGCGGCGGGTGAAAAACCGTTGTTGCTGAGAACGCACACGTCACCCGTGCAGGTTCGCGCGATGAAAAAACGCGGTGCGCCCATACGCATCATCGCTGTCGGCCGCACATACCGGCACGACTACGATGTTACGCACACGCCGATGTTTCACCAGGTTGAAGGTCTGTTGATCGACAAGGGCGTGAGCATGGCGCATCTCCGGGGCATTCTTACGACCTTTCTGCAGAATTTCTTCGAGCGTGACGATCTGAAATTGCGTTTTCGTCCTTCGTATTTTCCGTTCGTCGAACCGGGCGCGGAAGTGGATATCTCCTGCCTGTTCTGCGAAGGCAAAGGCTGCCGTGTCTGCAAGCAGACGGGCTGGATCGAAATTCTCGGCTGTGGAATGGTGCATCCGAATGTCCTGAAGGCGGTTGATATCGATCCGGAAACATATACCGGCTGGGCCTTCGGTATCGGCGTTGAACGTCTCGGGATGTTGCGTTATGGCATCAATGACATTCGTTTGAATTATGAGAATGATCTGCGCTTCCTGAAGCAGTTCAACTAGGCACGCAACGCGATCGAGAAGAAGAACAGGACCACCAAATGAAAGTCAGTTACCAGTGGTTGAAGGATTTTGTCGGCGTCAGTGACGGCGCGCAGGAAATCGCCGATCGGCTCAGCCTGTCGGGGCTCGAAGTCGCCGCTGTCGAACGCGCCGTTCCTTCAATGCAGGGCCTTGTCGTCGGTGAAGTCGTGAGCGTCGAGAAACACCCTGACGCCGACAAGCTCTCCGTGTGCCAGGTAACGACAGGCGGAAGTGAAACGCACCAGATCGTCTGCGGTGCGCCGAACGTACGTGCCGGGATGAAGGCGCCCGTGATTCTGCCGGGTGAAAAATTGCCGGACGGTACGAAAATTCGAAAGGCGAAACTGCGCGGTGTCGAATCGAGCGGCATGTTGTGTTCGGCGCGCGAGCTGGGGTTGAGTGAAGACCATACTGGTCTCATGGATTTGCCGTCCGAGGCGCCAGTCGGGATGGGCTTCGGTGAATATCTTGGCAGCGGCGACTACATCATCGACATCGAGATCACGCCGAATCGTGGCGATTGTCTTGGCATGATCGGTGTCGCGCGCGACGTCAGCGCGCTTTACGATCTGGATATTTGCCATCCTGTTGCGGAGGAAGTTCCTGCACAGGTCGACGACCGGATTGAAGTGGCGCTGGAAGCGCCGGAGGCATGTCCTGTTTTCCTTGGCCGCGTCATCCGTGGCATTGATTCGAAAGCAGAGACACCATTATGGATGCGCGAGCGTCTGCGTCGTGCCGGAATTCGTCCGGTCTCTCCCGTTGTCGACGTCACCCAGTACGTGATGCTCGAGCTCGGTCAGCCGATGCATGGTTACGACCTGCGCGAGATCAACGGCACCATTGCGGTGCGGTTGGCGAAAGCCGGTGAGAAGCTCGTGTTGCTTGATGGGTCGGAAGTCGCGTTGGAGCCTGACATGCTTGTCATTGCCGCTGGTAACGCCGGCGAACGCGTGCTCGGACTTGCCGGCATCATGGGCGGCGAAGGTTCGGGTGTGCAGGATGACACGACCGACATCTATCTCGAGTGCGCCTGGTTCAATCCGGTATTCATCAACAGCCGTTCGCGGCGTCTGGGCCTGCATACCGATGCCGGCTACCGCTTTGAACGCGGTGTGGATCCGGCAGGCCAGCGCCGGGCTGTGGAACGCGCAACGCGACTCCTTGTGGAGATAGCCGGCGGCAAGCCAGGTCCTGTCGTCGAATCGCGAAATGAACGGTATCAGCCGGCTCGGGCAATCATCGAGCTGCGCCGCCGCCGTCTGGCGAGCATTCTCGGCATCGAGATTCCGGACGTCGACGTCGAACGCATTCTGACCAGGCTTGCCATGCCGCCGAAAACGACGGCGCAGGGTTGGCAAATCCAGGCTCCGAGCCACCGTTTCGATATCGAGATCGAAGAAGATCTGGTGGAAGAGGTCGGCCGGATCCATGGCTACGACCACATTGAGCCGGCGCAATATCCGAACGCACAGCCCATGGAGGCAGCCCCGGAGTCCGTGGTGCCTGTTTCCCGTCTGCGGGAAATACTGGTGCAGCGGGGTTACCAGGAAGTGGTGACCTACAGCTTCGTGCCGGAGAAACTGCAGAAGCTGTTGACCGGCGAAAGCGGTCTTGCGCTGGCCAATCCGATTACCGCGGAAATGACCCACATGCGGCTTAACCTGTGGGTAGGCCTGTTGCAGGTGTTGCAGCACAACCTGAACCGCCAGCAGCGGCGCGTGCGCATATTCGAGGCCGGTTTGAGGTTTGTTCCACAAGCCAATGAAATTGATCAGGAAAATGTTATTTCTGGTCTTGTTTTTGGGCCAGCATATGCCGAACAATGGGGTTTGCCGGAGCGCCCTGTAGAGTTCGCGGATGTGAAGGGCGATGTCGAATCCTTGCTGGCTGCTGGCAATGCAGGCGCTGGATTTCGGTTTGAAGCAGAACATCATCCAGCGCTTCATCCGGGCCAGTCTGCTCGCATCTATCGGGGAGCATTGGAAATCGGCTGGCTGGGCGCGCTCCATCCCAATATAATCAAGGAGTTGGAGCTTTCCGGCCTAGTATTTGTGTTCGAGCTGGCGATGGCTCCGCTGCAAAGGACGGTTCCGAGAATGCAGGAAATTTCCCGTTATCCTGCAATTCGGCGTGACCTGGCCGTAGTTATTGATGAGACTGTTCCCGTAGCAAGTGTGCTTGCCGCAGCGCGGGAAGCGGCCGGGGAGAGCCTGAAAGACCTGGAAATCTTCGACATCTACCGCGGCGCGGGAGTAGATTCCGGTCGAAAAAGTGTCGCTTTAAGCTTGATTTTACAGGATTCTTCACGCACTCTTACCGACGAAGACGTAGACATGGTCATGAAACGTGTTGCGTCGCGACTCCAGAAGTCGCTCGGGGCACAGCTGAGAGATTAGTCATGGCGTTGACCAAGGCGGAAATGGCGGAGACTCTTTTCGAGGAGCTCGGCCTGAACAAGCGCGAAGCCAAGGAGCTGGTGGATCTCTTTTTCGAGGAAATCCGTCGTGCGCTTTCAGATGGCCGGCAGATCAAGCTTTCCGGCTTTGGGAATTTCGACCTGCGGGACAAGAACCAGCGGCCTGGCCGCAACCCAAAGACAGGTGAAGAAATTCCGATCACGGCCCGCCGGGTCGTTACCTTTCGGCCAGGACAGAAACTGAAGGCGAGGGTGGAAGCATATGCTGGAAGCGGGGAATAACAACGAACTACCCGCCATCCCCGGCAAGAAGTACTTCACGATCGGGGAAGTTTCAGACCTTTGCGGCGTAAAGCCGCACGTTCTGCGTTATTGGGAACAGGAATTCCCGCAACTCAAACCAGTCAAGCGCCGCGGCAATCGTCGCTATTATCAGCGCCACGACGTCATCGTCATCCGCCAGATCCGTAGCCTGCTGTACGACCAGGGGTTCACCATAACCGGCGCTCGCCAGCAACTTTCCGGCGACACCGCCAAACAGGACACCGCGCAAAGCCAGCAAATCATCAAGCAGTTGCGCGCCGAGCTCGAAGAAGTCCTCCAACTCCTGAAGAAATAAGGGTTCCCGACCTTTCCAGAGCGGGTTATCATGCCCGTCCCGCGGGCGCGGCATATTCAGTTTCGGGGCGTAGCGCAGCCTGGTAGCGCACTTGCATGGGGTGCAAGGGGTCGTGGGTTCAAATCCCTCCGTCCCGACCAAAATCTCCTTTAGTTACAACGTATCAGGGCCGCTTGGATAAGCGGCCCTGACGTCGTTTGTTTCGTTCCTTTGTCTCTTGCTCCTGTTTGCAAACGGTCTTGCGTTCTCGGTGACGCAGTTCCAGCCCATGGAGAATCTTGTCCGTGGTCCCTGCATGCAAATCAGCCTGTTCGAGGGAGCGTTCCAACATTTGTGGTTTGCTTCCGATCCTCATATCGGAGGCCAGCCATAAAAAGAGAATGGGCGATTTGACAATTTTGCTTCGCGGCAATAGGATTCCGATTCCCAAGGGTCTGCTCATTTGTGAGTGCTTTATGGGTGAATTTTTGATAAAAAACAATAAATTAGAAGTAAAAGTTAAACCGGAATAATAAGTATGGGGGTCTTGGGAAGCGGAGCGCACCCAGGACGAAACAAGGAACGCTCTTTAAGTCAGACCGAATCAACCGTCCACTTTGTGGCAGTTGCAGGTGTTTCTCGAGAAACACACAGCGTTTCCTCCGGTGTGCATCGGATTCGAAGCGTCGGCCTTGCTGAAGAACCAGAACAAGAACTGGTTGCCGATTGATGGAAATGCGGCGATGTGGACCGGCGGGGGTCAAGACCGGTCTGCAATTACTCTCATATATGCTCGTGCTTTTGGCTGCGCCGGTTCTGGCGTCGCCGCAGCTTGATGTCCGCGTTTCCGCTCCGCTGACCCCCGATTTTACCCGCGTTGAATACGAGATCCGCATCAGCGACTGCGCGCTTGTGCAGTCACTCACGCTGGCTTACGGCGCCGAGATCATTGATGTGTCGCCGACCGATTTCACTTCCGTTGTTGGTGGCGGCTGTTTCACACGCGTCATTGCAACCGGTGCCGGCGCTGACCGTCTCGCCGCTACTGTCGCGTTCGTCGACGGAACATCGCTGCGGCACGAAGAAACCTTCCATTTCGAGACTGAACGCCCGGCACTGAGCGTCGGTGGCGTCAGCGTGGCGAGCGCGGGTGGCGGGCAGCAACTGATCATCGAGCTTTCCGCGAGCGACGATGTCGATATCAGCCATGTCGATGTCCAGGCGACCGGTCTGCGGGCATCCGATCTGCGCGCAGCCGGTGGCGTCGTGGCGAAGGCTCGCGGCAAGGCGTTCGCAGCCAGCGAGGGTTCCGTACGGCTCCTGCCGGGTGCCGGCCAGCAACCGTTCGTGCTGAGCCTGCCTTTCCGGTCGGCGCTGGATGCCGCGGCCATCATGAGCGATGGCGTGGTGCTGATCGATGCCGTTGCGGTCGATGCTTCCGGCAACCAGCGGGCAGTATCCGCGCTGCGTTTCACGGGCAGCGATGTAAGCGAAGAAGTGCTGGGACTGTCGGCGTCGCCCGCTGCCCTGGTGTTCAGCGATCTTCTGCAGACGGCCGTCATCGTGCCGACCGTGAATTTCCAGTTCCGTGGTCCCACGCCGTTGCCGGGTGCGGGTTCCGGTGCAAGTTATACGTCCTCGCATCCTGAACTGGTCGGCGTGACGTCTGGCGGCGTGGTGTATCCGCTTGCCGCCACGGACGGCAACGACGTTTCCATCACGGTTGCGTATCCCGGCACCGCGCCGGTCACGATTCCCGTCGACGTTGATCCGACCCGGCGATTGTCGCGTCTTGAAGTCGACGGCCTCGATGCCTCGGGAAATTTCGAAATTCCGCGCTTGAACGCCGCTGTGGCATTCCCACCGGTATTTGCGCGTTTCGATGACGGTTCGCGGGTTGCCGTCGGCGAACAGTTCGCGCTGGAATTCGTTTCAGGAGCGGGTACGGCAGGCGTGCTGGATGTCGGTGATGACGGTCGTATCACGGCGCGTGCGCCTGTGGATGAAAGCGCACCGCTGGATGTCACCGTGCGTCTCGTCGCGCAGCCATCGGTCAGCGCGCTCGTGCCTGTCGTTGCACGCGACGCCATCCCGAATGTCACGCTGGCTGTGCCGGGCACGGTCGAAGCGGGCGAGACCATGACGGTGAAGGCCGCGGCGGAAGATGACCTGAACGTTTCGCAAGTGCGTCTGATGCTCGATGGTTCCGTGCTCGCATCGCTCGATCGCGCGCCCTACGAAGTCACGCTCGCGGCAACGGAACAGATGGTCGACCGGCAGTTGCGGTGGCAAGCCGTTGCGGTGGACAACGCGGGGCAGCAGGGCGTTTCAGCACTCGCCACGACGACTGTGGTCGCGAAACGCGAGCGGCCGGTTCCCGAGCTTGACTGGGAAACGCCGGTCGAACTGCAGCGCGTCGTGGAAGGCGCGCCGGTACGCTTGCAGCTCGCTCGCAAGCTCGACATGGAAGATCCGGGCCCCCGCATTTCGCATGTGGATTTCTTCGTCGATGGCGGTCCTGCCGGCACCGCGAACTTCCCGCGCATCGAACAGCGCGAGGAACCAGACCCCGAAACCGGCAAGAAGCGCGTGGTGTTTTACGAGCTCTGGTATTTCGACGTCGTCGCACCGGCGATTTCAGTAAACGAAACGAGTGTCGGCATTCATGCAGTCGTGCATGGAGAAAGTGGCGGCGAGAGACAGGCGCCGGGCCGGTTGATTCGCGTTGCGGGAAATCAGCCGCCTTCCATCAAGATGACCGCGCCGGGTGACGGCCAGCCCGTCACTGCAGGCCAGGTGCTACCGGTTCGCGTCGAGTTTTCCGACGACACGCTGGCGTTGGGCACGAGCATCGAACTCAGTCTCGACGACGCGCTGATCGAGACATTCCGTTACCAGGATGAAAACGGCCGGTTCGCGGACGCAATCACCGCGTTGCAGAGCGCGCACGCGTTCAGCATTCCGGTAACCGCCGAACGTCTCGGCGACACGCTGCGCTTGCGCGCGCGCGTGATCGATCATCATGGCGAGGTCGGGCAGACGCCGGTGATTCGCGTGCAGGTTCGCGAGGACCAGCCACCGACCGTTGCACTCAGCCAGCCGGTGGCCGGCGCACATTTCATCGCGGGCCTGCCGATTGCGCTGCAGGCCAACGCGAACGACGACGTTCGCGTCGAACGTGTCGATTTCAACGTCAACGGCCGTCTCGTCGGCAGCGATGCAAACGCACCGTTTACACACGATTACGAAACCGTCGCGGAGATCAGCGCGGAACAGACGCTCACGATGTTCGCGACGGCGTTCGATGACGAAGGGCAGAGTACGCAAAGCGCACCCGTGACGGTAACGCTCGGCTTTGACGAGGAACCGCCGGTCGTCAACATCGCCTCGCCCTCTGTCAGCGGCACCGAAGGTGGCACGGATCTCGCCGCCGTGATCGAAGACAGTGAAGTCGTGTTCAAGGTTGCGGGCTACGACAATGTCGGCGTGGAAACGCTGACGGTGCGCGGCATCCGGCAATCCGGATCAGCGTTCGTATTGACCGGTGATTCCGCCGATGTGCTGAGTGGCGAGCAGTTCGCGCCGCAGCAGATTCCCGGTGCGTTGCGCGCCTATTCCGCGCTGAAGCTGATCAAGGTGCCGCTGTTCTCACGCGCTGCCGGCGTCGAGCATGATCGCTATCCCGTGGAGGTCATTGCGAAAGATCGCAAGGGCAACACGTCAATCGCACGTATGGATATCGCGGTCGGCGCGGATACCGATCCCGTCATTACCGATGCGCGTGCGGATCGCTCGATCTACTTCCCGCGTGATGTCATGCGCATCGATGTCGTCGCGCGCGACGATCGCGCCGTCGATCGCCTGGAAGCAAGCTACTACCTCGACGGCGCGGCAACGCCGTTCGCCACACTCACGAAGGACGCATCGAACGGCCTGCAAGCGGCGCCGAACCTGCAGGCGGCCTTCGAACTCGATCTCGTCACATACAACCTTTCGAATACCGCGCACGAAATCCGCGTCGACCTGCGTGCGCGCGACAATCGCGGCAACCATTCCGACGACAATGCTCCGGTTTATAGTCTCGTCGCGCCCATGCAGGCGGACACGCATGCGCCGCTGGTGGGTATCCAGAAGCCGGTGCAGGGCAGCGTCCTGTATCGCGGACGTACCGTGAATGTCGAGTGGCGCGCCGTGGATGATTCCGCGCTTGCACGCGTATGGTTTACCGCGAACGGCGTGAACCTGCACGAGCGTGCGGTGACGGCGCGCGAAGCGGACGGCAGTTTCAGTTTCGTGGTGCCGGCGTCGGGCGAGGAATTTGTCATCGAAGCGCGCGGTGAGGACGCATTCGGAAATGTCGCGCACGGCAACTGGCGGTATGCACTGACGGATGACGAGCCACCCGTCGTCACCATCAGCAGTCCGCCGCCGGGAACGCGGTTGCTCGAAGGTGAACACGTCACGCTCGCGGCCTTCGTGCAGGACGACGATCGCGTGCAGTCGGTCGAATTCTTCGTCGAACGCGACGGCGTGCGCGACATCCGCCAGACAATCGGTGCCTCCGCCGTTGCGACAGCGATCAGCGCAGGCAAGCCACTGTCGTACGCGCTGCATGTACCGCAGCGTCCCGAATCCGGCGTGCTACGCATCGGGGTGCGCGCGACGGATAACGGCGGGCTCGGCACGGATGCGTTTGCCGAAATCGACATCCTGGACGATGCGGAAGCACCGGCCGTGCAGATGACGGAACCGGCGGCAGCACTGTCGCTCATGCCGGGGGACGGATTCGGCGTGAAGGGATCCGCGAACGACAACATCGCGTTGCAGGACATTGCGCCGGTGCTTGTGAGCGCGTCCGGCGAAGAACTGCCGCTGACATGGGAAACCTTCAAGCGCACCGATCGCGTTGAGACCATCAAGGCGCCCAATCCCGACGGGTTCGGTTCCGTCATCGTCGCGCAACGGGCTTATACGGATTTCGAAGGACGGCTGCGGCTGCCGGGAAGCTTCAGCGAACGCGCGGGCGAAGTGCTGCAATTCGGCGTACGCGCCTCGGACTACGGCATCAACCGCGCGGACAGCAATCGCATTCAACTGACAGTGCTGGCCGACGAAGAAGCGCCGGTCATCACCGTCGCGCATCCAGGCGATACAGTAATCGACCGCCAGCCGCTGACTGCGGAAATTGAAATCGCGGACAACGTCGGCATAAGCGCCTGGCGCGTTTACCTCGGAGAAAATGCGGACACGCCGCTCGCAGCGGAAGCGGGCCTTGATTCCGGAACGATTGCGCTGAACGACATCGAAATCGATCTCGAACCGTTCGCACCGATTCCGCCGGAGGGCGTTCCGTTCACGCTGGTTGTCGAGGCCGAAGATGCCGCGGGCAACATCGCGATCGAGCGCAAGACGGTACGCATCCTGCCCGATCGCGCACCACGATTGATTGCCGCTGCGTTCGCTGACGCGCCTGCGGTGAGCGGTGGCCTGCTGTTGCATCAGTTGACGGTCGAGGATGATTTCGCGAACAGCACCATGCCGCTGCGTTTCTTCCCCGTTTACACATCACTGAAAGGCGAGGGCGCGCTCGCGGCGCGCGATCCTTCCGGCATGAGTGGCGAGAATGCGGCCATGCCCGTGCCGCATGTGCGCGTCGCGTACACGGAAGCGAACGACACGCCATTCACGCTGAACATCGGCGGCGAGCCGCATCTGCTTGCACAGGATGGGCAGCTTGCTATTCACCCGCTGCCTGCGATCAACGGCGATCTGCTGCTGGATTTCGGCCCGGATCGCTCCGTGCGTTACGACATTCGCCTGTACCGTGATTCCGCGTGCAGCGCGCTGGTCGAGGAACGCACGGTCGACGGACCGGCGATCGACCTCAACAGCCTGGTGCTGAACGATCTTGCCGCGGCGGTGCTCACGCCGCGCGTCACGGACGCCTCAGGCCAGGCGGTCGACGTGCCCGTACGTGAATTGCGTATCGATCTTGAAAGTCTTCGCGAGATCGATGACTACCTTTCCGGCGGGGTGAAGCGGACGGTGCAGGAGCGCTTGCCGCTGGTCGTGCTGATGGACGACCTTTCCTCCGGCGTACGCCAGGATGCCTTCGTCGCTGCCGGTGCGCTGCGCGAAAGCCCGGCGACGCAGGCAACGCGGCGTTACGCATTGCGCCTGCCGACGGTCTACGACGTCCGGAAAGTGCGCGTACTCGGTCATGCCACGGACCGTTACTCGGTTTCGCGTGGCGCGCAATTACTGGACGATCTCGCGCAGCGCGACATCGTCGCGGACCAGGCTGCGCCAGGCGTTGCGATCACAGCTCCGGTCAATGGCATGACCGTGGTGCCACTGCAGCGTTTCGACATCAAAATCTCCGCCGAAGACGACAGCGGCATCGCATTGCTGCAGCTGCTGGAAAACCGTGATCGCGCCGTGCGCGAACTCGCCGGCGCCTACGGCGTCAACGATTACGTCATTCCCTACCAGGTGCCGCGCGAACTCGCGGGTGGCAACCTGGAACTCCTGTTGAACGTCAGCGATCCGGCTGGCACCACGACGGCGAAGTCGCTCACGCTGCCGGTCGCGTCGAACGAAAAGCCGCTGCTTAAATTCACGAAGTTCTCCTCATACAAGGTCAACGGACAGTACCGGAAAGTGCTCGACGCGCCGGAGCGGCTGAATTACGGCGAGTTCTGGGTGCGCACGGGCGAAACCTTCCGGCTCGACACGCGACTGGAAGACGACGCCGGCATTTCACGCTTCACGTTGAACCGCATCGATCGCAGCGGAAACCGCATCGAGGAATTCCGCCGCGACTACGCATCCAGCTGTCCGCAGCCGGCGATCACCGCGCGCGACGAAGGTACGGAAATCACGTTCACGCAAACCGAGCCGGCGGAATACGAAGCCGTACTGGACGACACCTACGGCAACCGCACGGTGCGCACCTTCCTTGTTCACCCGCTGACGAACATGTCGCCGGAGGTGCGAATCACTGCACCGGCCAACGACCAGTACATCGTCGCGGGCACATTCCGCATCAAGGTCGGTGTCGCGGCGACCGACGATCGCACGCTGAGCGCTGACGCGATCGAGATCTACGCAAACGGCGTCAGGCTCGCGCGCGCATCCGGCGACGTGTTGCGCAACGACGCGGATATCGGCGGCGCTGGCGCGATCGAACAGGCATATGCCGCGATGTACGATTCCATCGAACACGCGTACTCCATCGAACTCGCCGATGAACATGGCCGGCGGAGCAGCCCGAACGCGACACGCCTGGGCTTCGTGATGAACGTGCCGGCCGGACTGGTGCGTTTCAACGAACCTTTGAAACTCGAAGCGCTGATCCGCGATTCCGACGGCGCCGTCGGGCGTCATGCGATCGACATGATCGTCGCCGCCGATGAAATTCGTCCGGAAACCGCGGTGCTGTATCCCGGGCCGGGTTTCGGCGCAGTGGAAGCATCGAATTTCGATGTCGGTTTCCGCGCGTTCGACAACGTCAAGGTCGAACAGCTGACGCTCTTCTCCGCGTACGGTGTGCGCACAGATGATGGTCGATACCTGACGACCGCATACGCCGCGCCGCTGCGCAGCATCGACAGCATCGAAGCGCGCGATTTCGAGCCGGTGACCACCGTCAACATCGACACGCCCGTGTTCGTGCAGTCGGTGCCGGTCACACGCCTGTCGAACATCGTCGCGATGTTCCCCGACGCGGGATTGTCGGGCTCCGAGAACTTCGATCTGTGGCTGCGCGTGATCGCGCGCGATGCCGCCGGCAATGAACGCGTGCGCGAAATGAGCTTCCCGGTACGCGTGGACGAGCGACCGGTGGTCGACATCGTCGCGCCGCTGCCGGGCGCACGCCATGTCGAGGAAACGCCGCTTACCGTGAACGTCAATGCATTCGACGATGTCGGTATCGCGAGCCTGCGTCTCACCGCCGTTCACGCTGCCAGCGGCGCGGAAATCTACAACATTCTCAAGCGCAATCCCCCGTATGCGTTCCAGGTGACGCTGCCGGCGTTCGACGCGACGAATCCGGTAGCGAACCGCGTCACGCTGCGCGCGGAAGCTATCGACAACTACGGCGCCGCGTTCGGCGATCCCGACCGGCATCACGCCGAAGAACAGCTCACGCTGGAGATCATCGAGGACAAGCCGCCCGCCGTGCTGATCGGAAAACCCGTCGATGGCAGCGAAGTCACCGAAGGCGAATTCCTGCTGGTGCAGGTGAACGGCACGGACGATGTCGGCATCGAACGCGCGAGCCTGCAGGTGTCGGGACTCGTCGGCGGCAACCGCGTGTTCGCGGACGCGACGTTCCCGTACGAATTCCTGCTGGAAATTCCGTACGGCCAGGCGGGACGCGACCTGTCGCTGCACGCAACCGTCGTCGAACAGCGTTTCGGCGGCGAACCGCGCAGCGCGAGCACGCCGTCGCCCGTGGTCGTGCACGTCGACAAGGACGTGCTTGCGCCGGATGTGACGGTGCTCAAGCCGCTGGCAACCGGCACGACCGTGGTGGAAAAACGCGCCTTGCCGTTCACGGTGGAGGCGAGCGACAACGTGCGCGTTTCGACGGTGCAGGTCAGCCTGTTCGTCGACAAGGACAGCGACGGTGCATTCACGATTGCGGAACGCGTGCACCAGCTGCAACTGCTGGCTGCGCCTTACGCCGGCAGCATTTCGGTTGCCTCTATCGAGGATTATCTCGGCGCGGCCGGCGAGAACGTCGATCAACTGTCGATGCTGTTCGAAGTGCGCGCGCGGGATGGCGCCGGCAACGAGACACGCGTCGAACGTCCGGTAACGCTGGTGCGCAACACGCCGCCGGAAATCCGTCAGCTGCAAATACTCGATGCGCGCGGCTACAGCCTGGGAAGCGCGTTGACGGAAGTTACCGAGGGCCGCGGGATCATCGTGCACGTGCTCGCGAACGATGCCGAAGCCGGTGTCGACGGCGCACGTCTGTTCATGCGTCTCGGCGACGACGCGGAATTCACACAGTTCGGCGAGGACGCGTCCGCGCCGTTCCAGTTCCATTTCACCATTCCCGCCGGCCGCGCCGGTGAAACCCTGGCGTTCGAAGCGGACGCGGTGGATGTGGACGGTTACCGTTCCGTGCGCGGCGGCCTGCTCGAACTCGGTATCGCCGAAGACAAGCCGCCGCAGGCCGCGATCGTCAAGCCCGACAGCGACCAGAGCGCGATCATCGACGGCCAGGACATCGAGGTCTGGGTCGAAGCCATTGACGATCTCGGTGCGGCAGGCATCGATCGCGTGGTGTTCCATATCAACGGAACGCCGACGGAAACCGTTTACGAAAGCGTTTCGGAGCAGGGCGGTTCCGCTGCTCAGGAACACGTTTACCGCGCATTGATTTCGCCGCCTGCCGGTGTCGATGGTTTCGTCGTGCACGCCGTCGCCTACGATGTGGTCGGTCATGCGACGCAAACCGCGCCTGTTCGCATCGGCCGGGTCGAGGACACCGTCGCACCGCGCGTCAGTCAATTGTGGCCGCCGCAAGGCGGGATTCTGACCGGCAGCGAAACCGTGCACGCCGTCGTGGCAGTGGATGACATCGGCGATGCGGCCGAACGGCAAGTGCATATGCGCTGGCTCCGCGAGTACCAGGACGCATCAGGGCAATGGCAGGCGCTGGCGGAAACGGAATTCCCGCTGGTTCGCAACGACGCGCGCGCGCCGGGCGATGACACGCCGGTCAGCGATCCGAATGCACATCGTTACGTTTATCTCGCGAACGTTGTCGATGGCAACGTGCTGACGCGCGGTGGTGCGCGCAACGAACGCGTCCGTATCGTCACGACCGTGACCACGCCGAATCACGCGGTGTCGTCCGAAACGCTGCATGAGATCGGCCTGCCGGTAGCGGAGCGCCGCTTCCTGTTGCCCGCGGCGCCGATCAATGCGGAACCGGATGCAGTTGAAAAAACGGTTGCGCAAAGCGTTTATTACGGCGCCATCGATCAGTTCCGTGGCGTCGATCGCACCGGTTCGCTGGTCGGCGCCTGGTCGAGCATCGATCCCTTGCGCGTCGAGCGGGGCCTCGGCAACGCGCTGATAAACGAAGGCGCGATCGAGAACGTACCGCCGCCGCGCACCGGCCTGTTCCTGCTCGATGACACCGGTGAAATCCAGTCGACGGGCGGCGAGTATTACCTGTACTCCGAGCTGTTGAATGGTGCGTCGGAAATGTTCACCGGCCTCATCACGGAAATTCACAGCGATGCGAATTTCATTCTCGCCGGCAAGAGCGGCGTGCCGCCGGGAACGCAGACGTCAAGCGAAGCCGACACGGCGTTCATCACCGCGCTCGGCCAGGAAATCACGCGCAATCCGGAAACGGGCGGTGTGTATCTTGACAACGCCGGCGGCGAGCTCCTCATCTTCGCCGTCGAGAACGGCGACGGCCAGTTCGGCCTGCCGTACCTCCTGCGGGGACGCATCGACCTGCCGTATGCCGACGTGTACGGCGTCACGCGCAAGGACGATCTCGCGCTGGTCGCGAACGGCCATGGCGGCGTTCTGCTGTACGACATCAGCAATCTCGCGGCGCCGTACCGCGTCGGCTACGTCAAGCCGAACGGTTTCGCGCGCGACGTTGCAGTAAAAGGCAAGTTCGCGTTCATCGCCGCATCGCATGAAGGACTCGTGATCGCGGATCTCGGCGATCCCGCCACACCCATTGTTGCGAAGCTGGATACCTTCGGCGTCGCAAACCGTATCGAGATCGTCGGCGACACGCTGTACCTCACCGACATGGCGGGCGAAGGCGGCAGTTCCGCGCTGAACATCATCGATATTTCCGATCCGCATCAACCGCAGCTCAAGCGCGTCGTCGAACTGGAACCCGCGCGTCCCGATTTCGTTGCCGACGGCGCCTACGATGTCGCAATTGCCGGCGATCGCGCCTACGTGAGCGTGCATTACTCCGACCAGGAAGACGCGCCTGCACAATCCGCCGTCGAGATCATCGAGCTTGGCCGCCTCAACGACGTTACGCGCGATGCGACCGTGCCAGCGGTCATTCATCGCGACGCGACGGCGGAAGATTTCGGCGTGCGCGGCCTGGTACTCGCGCGCGGCGCCATGCAGGCGGCGGCGGGCAAGCGTGGCGTCAACCGGCTGGAACTGCCGGCGCTCACCGTGATCGCGCACACGCCCGCGGTGGATCAGTCATTCGTATCCACCGCACTCGACGGCATCGAAATCGAACTGTCCGCCGTGCTGCCCGCTGGCGCGCCGCTGGCGAATCACGTGCGCGTGCAACAGGGCAATGCACTGATCGGCGCGGACGTCACGAACCAGTTCACGCTGGCGTTCGGCGAGCGCGGCGGCGAACCCGCGCGGCGTTTCATTCGCCTGACGCGGAATACCGATGCGGAGCTGGAAGCGGATACCGCGTATTACGTCACCGTCCTTGAAGGGCTCGCGCCGCTGGCAGGCCTGCCGCTCGCCAGCGATTACGTCTTCGGCTTCCGCACCTCGCCTGCCGGTTCCGCGAACGGGCCGGATATCGTGTCGGTCACGCCGGACACGGGCAGCATCGAAGGCGGCACGCCGATCGTTGTGCGCGGCCATGATTTCGGTGTGCAACCGCAGTTGTTCATCGGCGGCCGTGAACTGGTTGTCGATCATGTCGAGGCGCCAACAGCGCTTGATCCGTACGAACGCATCCATGCGATCACAACGCCAAATTACGCCGGTCCCGCGGCGGTCGAAGTCATCACTGAAAGTGGCCTGAACGATCTCGTGATCGGCGGCTTCACGTATGTCGATATCCTGTCGATCTCGTTCATCGAGCCGCCGGTCGTACGCGTGAGCCAGGCAGGCGAAGGCGACCGGGTGCGCGTGGTCGGTTACGGCTTCCATGACGGCGTCGAGCTGCTTGCCTGGCGGTCCGGCGATCCGGACAGCGTGATCGTCACCGAGGTCGATCAGGATCGCCTGCACCTGGAATCCGCGGAAGAAATGTCGTGGGCGGTTCCTGATTTCGGCGACGCGTTCCGCGGTTTCGTCGACGTCGAAATCCGCGACGACAACGGCCGGCGGTTCCTGATGCCGAACGCGCTGTTCTACGGACAACTGGTCGTCGATCGCCGTCTTGAAACCGAGCCGCCGCTGAGCGCGGGAGAGATCGAACAATTGCTCGATCCAGACGGCCGCGTTGTGTACGTACCCGATCCGCTGAAACTGCCGCCCGGCATGCTGGTCGATACGGCAGCGGACAGCACGCTTGGTCTTGTGTACGCGCTCGGGCGCGGCGTGACGGATATCGAACCCGACGACGTGAAGAGCCTGGAAACCTTCCACAACTATTTCGCGCCGGGCTGGATTTCGCTGGTTCATTACCAGCGCGACGCGCTCAGTGACGCCGCGCCGATGCACGGCCTCGGCTATTTCAATCTGCCGCAGGAACTGACGCCGACCGCGATGCATCTCGCGGCGACGCAGCTATATGTCGCGGCGGAAGGCGAACACTTCCCATTCGTCGAGACACCGTACGAAGACCAGCGCGTCATTCTCGTCTACGACCGCGAAACCCGCCTGCCGGGTGCGAGCCCGGGTGTCGGTGAACAGCCACCCGCGAAGGATCGCGACGTGCTGTACAGCCTGCCACTGCCGTTCACGCAGGCGCCGGTCGCGCTAGCCGGTGTCGATTACCTGTTGTTCGCCGCGAGCCCTGCCGACGGCGTGGCCATCATCAGTGTCGCGGATGCGAAAAAACCATCCGTCATACGCGTCATCAAGCAGGGCAGCGCGAACGGCATGCCCGTCGATCTCGCCGCACGCGAGGTGCAGGTGTCCGGTTCGCATCTGCACGTCATCGGCAGGCAGGGGCGTTTCGTGTTCGATCTCGCGAAGCCGACGCTGCCGCAGGTTCGCTTCCACGCAAACAGTGGCGTGTCCGCGCTGAGTGACAACGCGGGAACTTTCGTCACCTCGGGCAGCACCGAGCTTGCGTTGTTCGATGCGGGGCGCGAATACCCCATCCGCGAACTCGGACGGTATGACGGCCGCGGATTCCGCGTGCCGGGAATCGCGACGGGCGCGAGCATGATGGCGGCCAGCGCGGCGGTCACGAAAGTCGGTGGCTGCAATGCCGGCGGTGGCGGGAAGCGCACGGACAGTTATTTCAGCCTCTTCGATACCGGCCGCGCGGAAAACATGACGCTGCTCGACGCGCTGAAGGTCGCGAGCTGCGTGGAAAGCGACGGCTTGCGCCAACCAGAGTACAGCGACGATGGCGTGGTGATAGCGGATCTCGATGTGTATCGCGACGGCGAGGAATTTTATTCCGAGCTGGTGATGATGGATACGCATCTGCTGGATCTTGCAAGTACGTATCCGCGGAACAATGCGCGCGGCGTGCCGACGGACGCGCAATTGCGCCTGCGTTTCACGCGTGCGCTCGGCGTCGACGCCGGTGAACTTGAAACCTTCCTGGGTACGTATTTCGCGCTGTTGTACGAAGACGGTACGCCGGACGGCGTCACGCTCGCGTACGACGCAGAATATGCGGACGCGACAGGACGGGAAGTCATAGTCACGCCGGTTTCCGGGCTTGCGCCTGATGCCGGTTATCGCGTGCGTTTCGAAAGCGTGCTCGGCAGCCGCCGCACGGCCGGACTGTTCGATCACACTGTGCGGTTTGCGACGGCATCGAATGCCGCGCCCGCGCCGGAGATCATCGATGTCGCGCCGTCCATCGTGCTCACCGGCGGCGGTGAAACCGTTGTTCGCGTGGCCAATGGCGATGCACCGGGTTTCCTGATCGCAGGCGAAGCTGCCGCGATTGTCGCTGAAACGGAGATTGGCGACGGCCTGCGCGAATACCGGCTTGACGTACCACCGAACAATGCCGGACCCGCGAGCCTTGAAATCATCAACGCCAACGGCGCGCGTGCGCTGCTCGCCGGCGCGCTGCAGTACGTCGAACCGCTGGCGCTCACCGGCAGCTCGCCGCGATATGGTTCGGTGAACGGCGGCACGAAAGTCACGCTTACGGGCGTGGGTTTCAAACCGGGTACGGCACGGCTCGCCGTCAGTTTCAGTGGCGTGCCCGTCGCGGACGACGACATCAAGGTGCTGGATGGCAGCACGGTCGAAGTGATCACGCCGGCGGGACGCATCGGCACTGCCGACATCACCGTGACGCTGGACAATGGCCAGAGCGCGACCCTGGCAGCCGCGTTCGAATTCCAGCAGCCGGTGCAATCGAACATTCGTGTCGACGGCCGCATCTACGATGCCGTGCTGGATCCGACGGGTACCTACATGATCGCTGCGGCGGGTAAAGCCGGCGTGGCGATCTACAACATCGATCCTTCCCAGTTCACGACGAACCCGGAAGACCCGACGGATCTCGCGCAACTGCGCCGGATGGTCGATCGCAATGGCGACGGCAAGGATGACCGCATCGTGACGCAGGTCGGGTTGCCGCCCGGCTATGTCGCGCTCGGCATCGACACGTTCTTCGAACGCTCCAGCGACCGCGTGTTCGTTACCGCGGTGAAACCCGGCATTGCAGCGAGCCTGTTCATCATCGCGTTCGATTCCACGGACATCACCAAGTCGACGCTGGTCAGCCAGTTGCCGCTGCCCGCGAATTTCGCGCGTGGCATCGAAGTCGAGAATAACCAGGCCGTAATCGCGATGGGTGATGCAGGCATCGGTCTCGTCGACAGTTACCTGCATACCAAGACCTATCTCGCGAGCCGCTTCGCATTGCCGGGTGCGCAGCCCGCGCTTGATGTGACGCGGCTGGTCGCGCGTGCCGGTGTTGCCGCGCGCTACGCGGCGGTCGCGGGCGATTACGACATCGCGAGCAACCGCTTGCAAAATTCCGATGACACGAGCACGGGCGGATTCCATCTGCTCGAGTTCGCGGCGGATGCCGGCTGGCGCACGCTCGGCAGTCTTGCCATTCCGGCGAGCCGCGTCGTCGTGGAAGACCATCATGCGTATCTCGCGGCGGGTGACGGCGGACTTGTGATCGTCGACATTTCCGATCTCGCCAATCCGCGACTGGTATCGCGCATCGCGTCGCTGGGTCACGTGTACGACGTGGCGGTGAACGGCAACGTCGCGTACGCCGCCCTCGGCGCGAACGGCATCGCGACGGTCGACATCACGAATCCCGCGCGTCCCGTCGTCACCGAGGGGATGGAGGCGTTCGGCGGCAGCACGCTCGAAGTCGTGGTCGCCGGTGCGTATGCGGCATACGTCGCGGGCATCGACAACACCGGCAGTGCCGTCGTGCAAGTGACGCCGGACGTCGTGCTGAAGATTCACCGTGTCGATCCCGCGAGCCGCATTCTGGATCGCGACGCGTTCGGCGATGTCGTCGCCATCCTGCGCTTCAACAAGACCATCGACCTCGCGCCGGACAACCTGCATCGCTTCGCGGTCGAAATGGCTAGCGGCGAACGGCAGCCGCTGGATGTCGAGATCATCAACAACGACGCGCTGCTGACACTCACGAATCCGGATGTGCTCGCGGTGGGCCAGGTCGTGCACATCGTCGCGCGCGCCGGCGTCGCGTCGGTCAAGCCGCTCACGAACGGCGGGCAGCGCGTGCTGTACACGCTCGGCCAGGATCAGCGCTACGTGATGACGTATCGCGGCGACCGTCCGGATGCACTGCGTGTGGACGCCGTCATGCCACGCCGCATTCCGGAAGGCCGGCCGGCGGAAATTACCATTGCCGCGCTGGGCGTCCCGCGGGATATCGAGCGCGTGCGCGCGTACGCCGGCGGCGTCGCGCTGAATATCACCGCCATCGAATCGAACGATGACGACGAACGTGTCGGCATCATCACCGCTTCCGTATCCGCGACGCTGGCATCCGGCATGCACGACATCGTGATCGAAGCCGAGAAGAGCGGTGTATGGGAATCGGCGTCGTTGCGCGGCGGACTGATGGTCGACGCGCCGATACGTTTCGATGCACTCGCGCCGCAGTGGGGACCGCTTGCGGGTGGCACGGTAGTGACGATCACGGGTTCGGGTTTCGAACCCGGCAACACGGTGATGGACGGATTGCAGGTGCGCATCGGCTCGGTACCGGTCGCTAGCGTTCGCGTGCTCGCTGAAGACACCATGCAGGTCACGACGCGTGGCGGGCGGTCTGGCCGCAACGCTATGGCAACGAAACGCAGCTGACGGGTGATGACGGTTTCGGTTTCGGTCTGAAACAGATCGCCTCGCAACAACCAGCGAGCGTGCATCCGACCGATGTGTGGATCGAACCGGAAAGCGGCGTCGCCGTGACGGCTGCCGGTCTTTACACCGACGCGTACGGAGGCGATGCAGGCCTGCGCATGGTTGACGGCCTGCCGTTCCCCGAATCCCTGCATGCAGCCACGTTCGATGTGCAAGACGCCATCAATCCGCTGCTGGTCGGCGGTGTGTCCACGCTGCCCGATCCTGAAACACTGCGTCGCCACGTCGAGTACCTGAAACTTTCCGGCAAGCAGATGGCGCACGAAATGAATCCTGCCGCGCCGCCGTTGACGGAAGAGGAAAGCACGCGCCTCGACGAACTGTCCGGCAGCGAAATCCCCATGCCGACCGATTCGCTGCGCGTGCAGGCGGTGACGGAATACGAAGAAGGCGTGGAGCGCCGCCGTCTTTACGTCGCAGCCGGACCCGGCGGCGTGGTGCGCCTGAACGGCGACGAGCTGAACGGATTGCAGTTCATCAACCAGGTGCTCGCAGAAAACGAAACCGATCATGTCGGCGCGGTCATGAAATGGGGCAACACGCTGTTCGCGCCTCAGGCAACGAACGTGCCGTCGCCGGAACAGATGCCGGATGGTGCGTGTGCGCGTCTTGCCGGTGGAATGACGAACGGCCGCGTTGCGCGCATCAATTACAGTGATGGCCGCGATCCGGTCGAGCTTGCCGCCGCGAACGCGCTCACCGGCACGAACGCGATCACGCAGGATGGCGAGTGGGTGTACGCCGGCGGCGTGCGTCCGGGTTACAGCTGGAACGCCATGCTGATGTGCGCGCAGTTCCGTTCACAGACCGCGGAACTGCCTGCCGACAGCGCAACCGGCACGATTACCGCGACGAATTTGTTCGATCCTGTGCTTGCGCGCGAATACGCCGTCACGGGTAACGTGCACGATCTCGTCACCTACGGTGAATATCTTGTCGCCGCGCTCGGCAGCGGCGGTGTCGCGATCATCGACCGCGACCGTCCGGAACGCCGCACCGTGGTGACGCTCGACGGCGATCTCCAGGCGCAGCCGGGCCGCGCTGTCCGCTTGAAGCGTTTCGGCAACCTGCTGTTTGTCGCCGCGCAAGGCGGCGGTCTCGTCGTGCTCGATCTCATGGAGCCGCTCGAACCTTACGTCGTGTCCGCCGGCAACAGCGAAAATATCGAAGCGCTGGATGTGTTCAAGGATCGCATCGTGACCGGCGGAGGCACGCAGGGTCTCGGCATCCTGCACCTGCCGGATGCATTCGTTGCGTCGTCGTCGCATGACCGCGGCGATGTCATCGCATCTGACGAAGCGCTGACGCTCACGTTCAACGAAGCGGTGATGATCGATTCGGTGCGCGTTGAAGTGACGGACGTCATGAACGGCGCAGCGGTTATCGCGACGGTGACGCCACAGGATCCGCTCGAAGATCGCGCCGCGCGTTTCGATGTCGCGTTCGCGCGCAATGACGGCGCGCGTTACCACATCGCGGTCATCGACGCGCGCACCCTGCGCGGCACGGGCTTGTGGCGGTCGTTCGCGGTCGATGTGACTGCCGCGCCGGCGAGTGCCACGCGACCGGTCATCGAGCAGGTCGAAGGCGGCATCTTCCATCGCGGCGCCAATCGCGCTGTCACGATCAAGGGCAAGAGGTTCTCGCCTGCCGCGCAGGTATCGGTCGACCAGTACGTGATCGCGGCGGAATGGGTCGATGCCGAAACGTTGCGTCTGCCGGCCGGCAGTCTCGAAATGCTGCCGCTCGCGGCCGGCGAACATCATCTGCGTGTGACCGACGGCGGCATGAGCGCGGCGTATCCCGGCGCGATCGTACTGGGCGACGATCCCGCGGACGCGTCCTTCGCGCTGTCCGACAACACCGCTTCGATCAAGGGCGGCAAGACGCTCACCATCACCGCCAGCCAGGCCGTCATGCTGCCTGGCGCGAAAGTGATTCTGCGCGGTCGTGGCGGCGACGAAATCCGCACGCTCGAAGTCGCGCCAGGCATTTTCGTCAGCGATCTCAGGGACGACGTGCAGACGTTGGAGCGCTTCACGTTCCGCGTACCGGGTGTGGTCGAGCCGGACCTGTACGACGTGTATCTCGCGACGGGCGGTCAGGAAATCTTCGCCGGAAGAATTTCCTATGCGCTGGATGGCGGCGGGGAACTCGACCTGCCGAACTATCCGCCAATGCAGATCGGCGCGGCGGAAACGCGCGGCGACACATTATATATAGGCGTAAGTGCGGGCTCCGAACCAACCGGCACGAATCGCTTCCTGATGCCGGCGGGCCTCGAGATCTACGACATCGCGATCCCGGACCGCCCAGTACGCCTTGCGCAATTGCGCACGCCGCAGCCCGTCACCGGCCTCGCCCTGGCGGGCGATGCCGCGTACCTCGCCAGCGGCAGCGACGGATTGCTGGTGGTGGATATCCGCGATTCCGCCAATCCATTGCTGGTATCGAGCATGCCGGTGCCTGGCAATGTCGCGACGGACGTCGCGCTGCATGCCGCGCGCGGCGTACTGGCGATGTCCGCGGCCAACGCGATGGGTACGGGTTTCGTGCGCTTCTTCGACGTGCAGGATCCGGAACTCGACATGCCGGCCGGTTTCTCGACGCTGACGTTCGCGGAGGGTGAACTGCGCGGCCAGCCGCTCGACGTGCAGTGGCTCGGCGAACAGCTGTACGTGCTGCTCGCACGCGACGGACAGTTGCACCTGGTGATCTTCGAAGGCTTCGGTGGCACGGTCACGCACGTCGTGCATGCAATCGAGCGTGGCACGTTCAACGGCGATCTGCAGTCGGCGTCCATGCTCGTACAACACGGCCAGGTCGTGATCACGCACGGCAGCGAACTGCTGCTGTTGCAGGGTTCCGCGAGCGGCGGTTTCGAGACCGTGTACTGGAATGACACCGGCGGCGCGAACGGCACGCTGTTCAGCGCGGGTGGCAGCGTGTATGTCGGCGGCGGGCAGGGTGCGGGCACCGTGCTTACGCCGGGCTTCGCGGCCACGGCATTCACCCCGGCGGACGGCGCGACACTCGGTACACCAGCACGCGTGCGCGTGCAGTTCAACCAGTTGATCAATACCGATGCCGGGGTGCTCGAAAACGCGTTTGTCGTGCGCGATGCGAATGGCGCGACGGTTCCCGCGTCCGCCTACGCGCTCGAAGGCGTGAACACGCTCAGCGGCGGCTATGTCGACATCGGTTTCGATGCTTCCCTGTCAGGCGCAGTGACTCTGGAAGCGACCACCGCGCTTGCCGCGCTCAGCGGCGAAAACCTGATCTCGGCTGCCAGTGCGCGCTACACGCTCGCGACTGGCGACGCACTCGCGATCGCCGGCGTGGCCCGCCTGAACGCGGATGGCAGCGCGGGCGCGCATTACTTCCATGCCGACGGCACCGAAACCGCGATCGTGACGGGCAGCAGTTTCGGAGAGGATGCGAACGCGCTCGAGATTCGAATTGGCGACGCCGTGCTGTCGAGCAGCGACATCGTTGCCGTCAGCAATGAAGAACTACGCTTCCGCGTACCGAACCTGTTCCTCGGCTCGCGCAGCGCGAGCCTGCGCCTCGCGATTGCAGGCGGTGATGTCAACGCCGCGCGTGACGGTGCCATGGTCGTGCTGCCGCGCGCGGAACTGCAGGATGTCGATCCGGTTTCCGGTCCGCCGCAGGGCGGCAATCTCGTCGATATCTTCGGCCGCGGTTTCAGCCGGCACATCAAGGTGTACTTCGGTGAGCGCCAGGCCGGCGATCTGCGCGTGCTCGCCAGTCATCACGTGCAGGTGCGTGCGCCGGCGGGCGATTTCGGATCCACGGATGTCAGGATCGTGAACGCGCTGTTCGCGGGCGAGGAAAGCACGCTCGCCGACGCGTATTTCTACGCGGGCAGGGAAACGAGTTCGGTCGATCTTTCGCAGGACGGACATCGTTCAAGCCCGGTGACCGCGATCGCGTTGCGCGATCAGTTGCTCTACACAGTGACGGGCGGCGGATATTCGGCCGTGGATCGCGAAGGACGCCGTCTCGGCGACTACACGACGTCGCGTGCGCAACTCGTTGTCGCGGACATCTCCGATCCCGTGCGTCCGCAGATTGTCAGCAAGGCGTTCGCAGACGGCGAGTTCCCGTATCACCTGAATGTCGACATGCCGCCCGACGGCTTCCGCGCCATCGCGCTCGCGAACGACGATCTCTATCTCGCCGGCGGCGACCGTCTGTATCACTTCGATCTCACGCTGCCTGCCGATCCGCTGCTCTTGCATGAACGCCAGTTCGGTGACGGCGCCGTGGTCAACGATCTCGCCGTGCAGGACGATCTCGTGTTCGTGAGCGGCGATTTCGGTCTGCGGATATTCCAGCGCCTCGCCGACCGGCGCCTGCTGGAAGTCGCCGGCCTGCCGGTGAACGCACTGGGCGCGACGCCGGGCGACCTGCTCGTGCAGGGCGACACGCTGCTCGTCGCGTTGCCTGATGTCGCGCGCATTGTCGCGCTCGATCTCGCGCGCGGTAGTTTCGACGTCGTGAAGACAGTCGATCTGCGCGACGCCGCCGGCAACGCGATACGTCCGGCGGATATCGTGCAGCAAGGCGCGTTGCTGCTGGTCTCTACCGGCGCGGACGGGCGCGTCATTGCCTATGCGCCGCAAGTCGATGACAGAATGCGCGCCGTCGCCGCATTCAATCTCGCGTACCTGTTGCAGGCGGGCGACGTGTTTGCCGGCGACATGCAGTTGCGCGGCCAGACCCTGTACGTCGCGGCCGGGCAAGGCGACGTGCAGGTGTTCGACGTTTCCGCGTGGCTCGATGGGCGTTACCGCGAGTCGGTTCCGCTCAAGCATTATTTCGCCGTCACCGGTGCGGTGGATGCACTCGCATTCGGTGGCAGCACGATCTACGCGGGTACCTCGTTCGTGGTTGTCGGCGGCGAGCCTGCTGAAAATCCGCTCGACGTCGGTGCGAGTGTGAACGGCCTCGGCGGCGCGCTGAACACCATCGTCAACGATCTGCTCACGATCACCGAACAGGTTCCGGCGGCGAACGGTGAGCTTCCGACCGATGCCGCAGTGGAAGTGCAGTTCAACCGCATACTCGATCCATCGCAGATCGCGAGTTCCGGCGACGCACTGTTCGGCGTGAGCCGTTCAGGCCAGCCGGTGCCGGGTTATGTCAGCGCGGAAATCAACGGCCTCGGCACGCGCCTGGTCTTCCGTCCCGTGCACGCATTCCTGGATGCCAGCGAATACCGCGTCACGTTGTCCGGCGCGCTCGCCGATCTGCATGGCACGCGCCTTGAAAACGATTACAGCTTCCGCTTCATCGCGGTCGACGCGCGCCCGCCGCGCATCGATAACGTCACGCCGCAGTACGGCAGCTGGCGCGGCGGCGAGGAAGTCACACTCAGCGGCGAAAACTTCGACACCGGCAGCGTGATCGAAATCGGCGGCGAAATCGTGCCAGTTGAAAACGTGCTGAATATTCGCGACGACGTGATCTCGTTCCGGTTGCCGCCGTTGCGCGCGCCGCCTGCAGAAAACCGTCTCGTCGGCATCCGCGTGAAAAACGCTGCGCTCGACGATTTCCGCGCCGGCGCGTTCACCTATGTCGCCGATCCGCGGATCGAAAACATCGGTGCATACGCGCCGCTGAATGACACCTTCCAGCCGGCCGACAAACGCTTCACGTACAACGCCGGCGAATTCGCTGCGATCGAAGGCCCCGGCCTCAACCCGCGAACACGCGTGCTGGTGAATGGCATCGCGGCGCCGGAAATCATTCTACGCGCTCCGCGCCGCCTGAGTTTCCGCGTTCCGGACCAGACGCTGGGCGTACTCGACATCGAAGTCAGCAACATCGCGTCCGGCGCCGACAGGGATGCCGATGCATCACTCGTCGTGGAACTCGCTGCGGAACCGCGACTGGCAGGCGGCGCGAAGATCGCACGCCACGGCGAGCTGCTGTTGCGCGTAACGCCGAAGCAGCAGGGCGCGCACGCCATCCTGTACACCACGCGCGATGGCGCCGCTCCCGTGCAGCTTGCGGCGTTCGACGTTCCCGCCGTGCATGCGCTGGCGATGTCGGAGCGCTACGTGATCGCCGCCGCGAGCGCGGATGACATACTGCATGTCTACGATCTTGCGAATCCGTACGCGCCACAGCTGATCAACCGGATTCCGAATCCTGCCGGTGTCACGCATCGCAAGCTGTTCCTCGCCGGCAGCCGCTTCCTGAGTTTCACGGGCAGTGCACTGCTGTCCGGCCACGTGCGCGGCGCGGACTGGCAGGCGCACGTCATCGACGCGCTCGATGTCGATGCCGACGAGCGCTACGTCTACACCCTGCGGACCACGCAACTGGATGCACGCGATTTCGCGACGCCGGAAACCGTCATTGCCACGCATTTCCACTCGCTGCTTGCACCGCGCAGCGTCGAAGCGGCGCCGCAACGCGTGCTGCTCGCCGATGCGAACACGGTCGAACTCGTCGACACCGGCCGGCTGACCGATGGCAACGTGTTCGGACGGCTGGGCGCGGCCGCACTGCCCGGATTGCAGGACGCCGCGCTCGCCGGCGAACTGCTCGCCGCTGTGCATGAACGCAGCGACGGCACGCGCGCCGTGTTGTACGACGTGAATCGCGGCGCCGGCGGCGCCACGCTGGAGCTTGTGTACATTGCCGATATCGATACGTTTGCTGCGGGCCTGCCAGGCGAGCTGTCGTTCCATGGCGGCCTGCTGGAATGGCAGAACGCCAACCGTTACGCGAACGCCGTCGTGCCGGTACCCAATGTCACGGATATCGCGCCGCGTTGGGCCATCGGTGGCGAAGCGCAGGCGTTGCGTCTTGTCACGGCTGGCGACATCGCTGCGTGGGAAAACGTCATCATCGATGTGACGCGCGAGAGCGACGCGCACATCATGGCGGGCGATACGCGCCTGCTCGGACGCGCGCTTGAATTCAACGCCATCGGCGATCGTTACGTGATCGGCGAGGGATACCGCCTCGGCGTGTTCAATCCGCCCGCCGAAACCGTACGCGGTGCAGCCGTGAACTTCGATCTTCCATGGCGGCTGCCGAGCACGGCGCTGTTCGGTCTTGCGCCGGTATCGCTGGATGGCATCGCGCCGGCCGTTACGATCGCGGGTGCAGTAACGCGGTTCGCGCTGACGGGCGCCAGCCTTGCGGATATCGACACACTCCGTCTCGGCGACATCGACATTCCGGATGATGCGTGGGCGCTGGCGGCGGACGGCACGCGTCTCGAATTCGACGCCGTGCTTCCGGCGCCGGGACTGTACGCGCTCTCGGCCGTGCATCCGGGCGGCGAGGAACTCCTGCCTGCCGCCGTGGTCGTTGCCGCACCGCTGGCCATCACCGATGTACAGACAACGCATGCGCGTGGCGCGGACTGGATCGGTGACAGCGGCGGCACACGCGTCGATATCCACGGCGCCGGTTTCGATGGCGCGCTGGAATTGCGCTGGCTGGAAGCGGGCGTGACGGATTTCGCGCAGGGCGTCGTCATTCCGGATTACGACGTCACCGCGCAAGGCCTGCGTTTCACCGCACCGCAGGCGGTGCACGCGCAACAGTACCGGGTCGCGCTGCGCAAGGCCGTGACCGGCGAAACCGTTTTCGCCACGCACATTCTCACCGGCGTTGACGACACGAAACCGCGCGCCGGATCGCAACGCGCGCTTACGCGTGCGCAATCGCTGCTGCTCACGTTCGATGAAAACGTGATGGCGGACAGCCATGCCGTTCAGTCGTTGCCGCGCGATTACACGAACGGCACATCGTCGGATATCAGCGGACGCTTCGAATTGCGCACGGTTGCGAACACTGTCGAGCTGCGGCTGCGTCCCGGCGAGACGCTGGAAAACAATCGCGACTTCATCGTGCAGGTCGCGGGCATACGCGATCTCAACGGCAACACGCCACTGAATACCGGCGCGCTGATGGAAGGGATCTACTCGCAGACACTGGCGGCAAGCGACACACTCGTGCCGCGGAATCTTGCGCTCGTCCGCGCAAGCGACGCGACGCCGGTGACGGCAGCCATGCTGCTGACGCGCGGTCGCACCTACACGTTCGCGGTCGCGGGTGAGGACAACATTACCGCCACGAGTGCACTGCGATTCGATGTGCGCGTATCGCGTGACGGCGGATTGAGTTTCGGGGCCTGGCAGCGCGTAACGAATCGCGCGTTCACGCACGCCGTGCAGGAAGCCGATACCGGCATCGCGTTCCGCATGCGCGCGACGGATGCGGCGGGCAATTTCACTGAACGTCGTTTCGACGCCGCGCTGACCGATCCGCATATCGACGTCGCTCCGGTTTACACGGATCCGTCACCGGTCGAAGAAACGACGCGCGCCGATATCCGCTTCGCATTGTCCGGCGATGTCGATCTGATCGACGAGCTCGCGCTGCGCGTGCGTGATCGCTGGTATCCGGTCACGTTTACCCAGGCAACAGCGGAGACGGGCGAAGTCTCGCTGTCATACTTGCATCCCAAGCTTGCGGACATCGCACCGGATACCGGAATCGACGTGATGCTGCGCGCGACGTACGGATTCAGTGCCGCGCTGGAACATGCGGATCACTATCCGCTGGTGCTCGATGCGACGCCGCCGACCTTGAGCATCGTCTCGCCCGCGAATGGTGATCGCGTGGTGCTCGGGTCGGCGGTCGATGTCGTGCTGCAGTCGTTTGATCGCTACGGCATCGAACGCGTCGAGGTGAGCGTCAACGGCGGGCCGTTCGACGCGCTCGCGAATCCGAATATCTTCCGCTACACGCCGGTGACGACCGATCCCGTGACCATCGCGGCGCGCGCGATCGATCCGAACGGCAACGTGAGCCCGGATGCCACCATCACCGTCCAACCGTATGACGCGGACCTGGGTGAACCGGCGCTCGAACTGCTCGCGCCGGAGAACGGAAGCGTCTTCCAGGGCGGGGAAACCGTGACGCTGGAAGTGCTGATGCGCCAGTTCACGAATGCGGACCTGTATTTCGATGTAGGCGGTGTCGCGGCGGACGTGCCGGCGACACGCATCAGCCGTGCGGAAAACGACCCCGAGCGCTTCCCGTACGCCGTACGCCTGCCGGATGTCGCCACGGACACCGTCGTTGTTGTGCGCCTCAAGGCCGGCGATCTCGACGCGCGCCAGTATCTCAACGTGCGCCACGACGCCGGTATCGAGCACGAGCCGGTCGTCACGGTATTGCCGCCCGCGCGCGTGCTCGGTGGAACGGATATGTGGATCGATTCCGAAGTGCCCGACGGCATGACGGACTTCGCGGCGGAGTCGGAATTGCGCGTGCAGGACGGCACGAGCGAGATCGTGCTGCCGATGGCAGCGGGACCTCGTCGCGTCGATGTCACGAATGACGTCTCGCCGCTGGTCGTGCACGCAATGCTGCGCGACCGGTCCGGTCACGAGCAGACGCGCGATTACGTGCTGGAGCGCACGCCGTATTTCGGCGATGTCACGGAACCGGTCTGGAGTGCCCCGGACAGCGACGCGACCGTCGCGCACATGCTCGTCGTTCCGGGCCTGCACGATGGCACCAACGCACTGGTATGGGCGGTACAGAATCGCAATGGCGGTTACGCACTGCGTGACGGTCGCGGCGAATGGCATGCGCGCGATACCGGACGCGTGGACGCCTTGTTCTTCAGCGGCACCGGGCTCGTGGCCGCGATCAACGACGGCGCGGACCGCGGCGTGCTGTTCTGGCCATTGCGCGACGGCGCACTGGCCGCGCCGGTCGCAGCGCCGGTCTTCGGTGATGTGATTGGCGCAAGCGGCAACACGGTATTCCTGCGCTATGGACAGTCATTCGGTGCGGTGCAGTTCACTGATGAAAGCGCGATGCCGGTTGCGGGCATGACGATTGTCGAACCGGTGCACGCCGCGCATGTGGCCGGCCAGCGGCTGGCCGTGCTGACCGAATCCGGCCTGTACGTTTACGTGACCGGTGACGGCGAGATGCTGCAGCTGGAGCGCGATTTCCAGGTCGCGCTCGCCGGTTACGATGATTTCGCGCTGCATGGCGATGAACTGCATGTGTGGCGCGGTGAAACGGTTGCGCGCTACACGCTGATGGACGACGGCAGCCTGATCGCACGCGCAACGTTCACCGCGTTCGGCGACGTGAACCGCGCCACAGCGGACGGTGAACTGCTCTGGCTGAATGTGGATGGTCCGTACGCCGACGGCACATGGCAGGCCTGGGAGCAGGGCGAGCTCGTCGCGTTGCGCCAGGACGTCCTGGACATGGTGTTCGCTGGTAATCACGTCCACGAACTGCGCAATGAAAACGGCGTCGACATCATCCGGAGCCGCACGCTCGCCGCGCCATCCGCAGACGACGTGCTGAACGCGGAACTGGCCGAACTGCCGACAGGCGTGCTGATCCGTGACGCAAGCGTGAATGCGACGAAAGGCGGCGAGGAGATTCTCTTCCTTGACGCCAGCGGTTTGCGCCTGCCGGCACAGGAGCTGTGGAACGGTGCGCGTGAATGGTTCCTGCCGCGTGCCGCGCTCACGGGCGGCATCGACATGATCCGCCGTGATCGCAGCGGTGCGGAACAACGCATCAGTTTGACGGCGCAGACAGGAACGTACACGGCGATCGACGCATATGTTCCAGCGTCGAATTCGACGATCACGCGTGGCGCACTCATGCCATTCACGGTTCGCGTAGCGGCGAATGCACGCATCGGCGCGCAGGCAGTGATCACGAATGGCGAAACGTATTCGCTGGCGCCGACAGCTGACGGCATCGGCCGCACATGGCTTGCGACGGACGGAGCTGGCGCGACGCTTGAGTTCGCGCACACTGTCGATGGTGCAGCCTACGCCGATATTCATTACACGCTGATCGACAACGCGCCATCGTTCGAAGACGTCGTGCTGACGCAGCCCGCGAACAACGTTGCCGTCACGGAAGGCGACGCGCTCGCGATCGCGTTCCGTGCCAGCGACAGCGCAGGTGATTTCCGGTTCGCGGAAATCACGCTGCTCGATTTCAATGGCATCACGCTTGCGCGGCAGTTGTTCGCGGCACGCGATGTCCGCGCCACGCTGCGATTGCCTGCGACGGATGAACAGCAGAACCTGCGGTTGCGCGTGCGCGCGTACTACGGCGAATCGTTCCGTTACACGGAAACCGAAGCGGGCCTGCGGCTGTATCCGGAAATCAGCCTGCCTAACCTGGGTATCGAAGGCATCGGCGATCACGCGATGGCCGGGTCGGCGGTCGAGGTTCGCGCGACCGGCGAATTGCCTGCCGGTGCGATCGCGACGCTTTCCGTGACCGATGAAAACGACGTGCTTGTTGCGTCCGGAACCGGCAGCACGAGTTTCATCGTTCCGTCCGACACCGCCAGTCTTGCCGTCGCGCTGCGCGTCGACGACGGTCTCGGCAACGTTCAGGAAATCACGCGCCACGTCACGGTCATGCCCGCTATCGTTATTGCGGCGACAGGACCGGCTTTCGCGTTCGACGCCGCGCTCGCGGACGTCGGTACCGCGTGGTTCGGCGCCGATCGCGAGTTGCGCGATGAAACAGGTGTTGCACTGGCACGACTTGACGGCGAAATCACGGCGCTCGCCAACCTCGGTGATCGCATGCTGGTGGCGTTGCGCGGTATCGGATTCGTATTCCTGGATCCGGCCGAGAATTTCGCGGTGGTAGGCAATCACGCACTTGTGGGCAACGTGAAGCACGTAGCCGTGTATGGCGACCGGCTGCTCGCCGCCGTGGACGGCAATCTTGTCGGTTTCCGGATCGCCGGCAACGCACTCACGCGCGTCGCGGAACCCGCGCTGACGGGAACTGTTGCGGACGTGCGCGCGCTGGATGACGGCTTTGTCGCGATGACGGGCCAGGCACTCGCACGCTTCGATCTCGATTTCACACAGCAGCAGCAATACGCGGGCGCTTTCACCGCGCTCGCCGTGCATGACGGTGCCATCCACGCGCTTGCGCGCGACAACGTGCTGTACGTGATCGATTCGAAGGGCATCGAGCGCCGGCATGACGTCGATGCGCGCGGTGAGCGCCTGGTCGCGCTGAACGGCGACCTGCTCGCGCTCTCGGCGGACGAACAACGCGTCATGGTGATTGACGTCCGCGATCCACGGCGCCCCGCGACCGTCGGCCGTTTTGCCGCGAATCTCGGCATGAATGCGAGCGCCGCAATTGTTGCAGGCGGAAAACTCTGGACTGGAAGTCACGCGCTGACACTGGCACCGGACGCAGGCGAGGCGCGATTGCTGCATGCGAGCGCTCGTGCGCGCGGCGACCTGCGCGATGTCGCGGCCGGCGAGGGTATTTTCGTTGCCGCCGCCGATTACTACGGCGCCGTAACGCTCGCGCAGGCCGACGGCGCGTGGCAGGAGAGTGTGCATCCTGCACCGTTCACGGAATCCACGACACGCGTTGCCGTAGTGGATGGCGTACGGTTCCTGCTGCAACCGGATTTCCGCCGTGTCGTCGCGCTCACCGGCAACGGAACCGTGATACCGGTACTGACCGGTAACGCTTACACGCGGATGACGTTCACCGATCAAGCCGTTGTCGCCGTGGCCGGCGACACCCTGTATTTCGCACGACGCGATAATTACACCGCCGCCGGAAGCGTGCAGCCGGCGCCGGGCGAAACCATCGAGGCCGTCACGGCTTCCGGTTCATCGGTGTATGCGGCGACATCGTCCGGCGTGATCTACCGCGTTCGCAGTGAGCAACTGCCGGCATCCGATGCGCGGGTCGATATCGTTGCCACGACACCGGAGCCGGCACGCCTGCTCGCGACCGACGGCGACCATCTGTATTACACACAAGGCGCGAACGCGCATGCGCTTCGTCTTTCGGACCGCAGCGATCACATGCTGACACTGCCTGCGCCGATTACCGCACTGGCGTACAACGGCGGGCGCGTCTGGGCGGCGGCGCAGAATGTCGTGCACGTTATCGAAGCCGCGACCTGGAGCGAGCTGACGAATAACGCCGTGACGGCGAACTCGACAATCAGTGCGCTCGCTGTCGATCATGACCGGTTGCTGATCGCACGTGGCGTGGACGGCATGGAATTGCGCGCGCTGCCGCAGGGTGTTGTTGCGGCCGGCGCGGGGCTCGCGTCACCGGCTGCGGGCGCAGTGGTCGCGCAAGGCGATGTGTTGCACGTGAAACTGCATGCCGCGGATGGCGTGAACGCCGTGCGCTATCGCATCAACGGCGAACTGCTCGCCGCAACTGATCATGCGCCGTTCAGCGCGGCGATTCCGGTGCCCGCAAGGCTGCCGAACGGACAGCCGTTCGATCTCGTCGCACAAATCGAAACCATCTGGGGCGAGACATTTACCTCCGCTCCACGGCGCCTGCTGCTGCAGGGCGAGGGCTTGCCGCCGAATGCTTTCACGGTCACGACCGAACTCGCGGACTTCTACCTGCCGAAACCGTTGCAGATTCGCGCCGACGTGCATGACAGTACGCAGCCCATCCAGCTCGTCGAGTTCCAGTACGCTGCGAATCGAAACGGACCGTATGAACTGATCGGCAAGCACCGCGGTCCGGAGTATGTCGTTTACCGCAATTTCGGCCTGCACGAATCGGGCGGTTACGTGAAGGCGCGCGCGGTCGATGCCTTCGGCAATGTCGCGGAATCCCTGCCGCAGAGTTTCCTGCGCCTGAGTGATCCGTTCCCGCCCACCGCGTCGTTCGCGATTACGGGCGAGCTGCTGCAAGGACGGCCGGCTGCGGGACATCCGTTCACCTTGAACGTCACCTTGAACGACTCGGGCAGCGGCGTGGAACTCGCCTTGCTGTACCGCGACGGCGTGATCATTGCTGCCGCCTTCGATAACGGCGTGTTGAGTTATACGGAAGCGCCGCCGGAGCCGGGCCAGGCGTACAACTACACGTTGCGTGTCGAGGACGGCAGCGGCAACCAGCGCGTTGTCAATGCAAGCTACACGGCAATCGCCGACATGCCGCCAGCACTTGCGGTGAACGCGCCGGCCAGCATTCGCGAACGGATGCCGTTCACCGTCACTGCGCAGGCAAGCGATGATCTTGGCGTGCAGCGTGTGGAAGCGTACTGGAACGGCATTCTGTACAGCCGCGATTTCGCGCCTGGGGCGAAGATCGCGAATGCAACGTTCGACATCACGGACCAGCGCGCGAATCGCGTCACTGGAGCGACGAACGAGAACCTGCGCGTCCGCGTGATCGACGGCCTCGGACAGGAAGTCGAAACCGTTCGTGCGATCAGCGTGGACGCGGACGCGGCACCCGATGCGAGCGCACTCACGCTCGACGTGCCGGCCAGCAGCTTCTTCGGTGGACAATTGCGCGTACCGGTAACCGGTCTCGATGCCGCGGATGACGGCGTGCCAAACGAACTGACGGTCAAGGTCATCGACGTCAGTGCGGTGCCCGCGTTTGAAAACACGTCCGTCAAGGCATCCGGCGACTTGCTCAATCTTTCACTGCGCATGCCGCAGAACGCGTCGCGCGGTGAAAGCTTCGCCTTCAAATTACGGTTGGTTGACCGCCTCGGTCAAGCGAGCGATACGCCGGTGTTCAATGTCCCGCTGACGCAGCGGCCGAACGACCTGCGTTTCTTCGACGCCGATGACGCAAGCATCAATCGCGGTTTCGCGAGCGCCGGCGATGCGTTGCCGCTGCAGGTGCGCGTGACGGATTCCGCTGGCCGGCCGGTGCCGAATGTCACCGTGAACTGGGAGCTGCGCGAGTTCGCGACCGGCAACGTTGAACCGCTTGCGGGTGCGATGACGGACGGCGCGGGTCTTGCGCGCGCGACCGTGGATAGTTCGCGCCGCGCGGGCATTTACCAGGCGCGCGCATCGCTGCCGCTATACGGCGCAGTCGCGCCCGCCGCGCACAACGTCGAGATACTGCCTGGCGAATTCGCCGCATTGCGCATCGCGCATGTCGCGCCGGCAGAGCCGGCCTCGGAAGTCGTGCTGCGTCTCGCAGCGTTCGATGCCGCGGGTAATCGCATCACGCAGGATGTCGCGCAACCGGTCGATCTCGCGATAGCCGCGGACAACTTCCATTTCGGTTTCGCCAATGGCGTCGAGATTGTTCCGCTGGACGGCGGCGGCGAACGCGCACGCGTCAACCTGCGTGGTGGTGTAGCGGAAATCGCACTGTGGACCGGCATTGCTTCCGGCGATTACGGCGTGAGTGTCGGTTATCCGGGTGCGACTCTGATCGATACGCGTTACGACCATGACGGCAACGCGGCAACGGAAATGCTTTCCGTCGCCGCCATTCCGGTCAGCGTGCTACCGGGTCCGCCGGTTGCACTCGCATTCGACATCACCGGCACGACGAATCACGCGCTGGGCGATCCGGAGCGGCTTGAAGCCGGTGAAACCGCGCACGTCGAACTTCGCCTGATCGACGCGTACGGAAACCTCGCGAGCACGGTCAGGAATGTCGATGGCACGCGAGCGGATGCCGATTACCAGGCAACTGTGACAGCGACCGGCAGTGCAACGGTCAACGGTGAAGCATCGCCGATGGCCGCGACCATGGAACGCGGCATCGTGATGCTGGACATCAGCGACACCGCAGTCGAGGAAATCACGCTCGGCGTTACAACGCTGGCGCCGGAAATCGCCGATCTCGATCTGTCTGCCACGCAAGTGATCGAATTCCTGAAAGCCCGTCCGGCCATCGAAAGTGTGGTGTTCGCAACGGTGCATGACACGACGGAGGCGCCGCTGACTTTCACGTTCACCGAAGCCGTCGTGCGCGAACAGAGCGGGCCGGCAGTTCGCGTGTCGCTGAACGGCGCAAACGTCGCCGGTGAAACCGTCGTCGAAGACGAAATTGTCACGGTCCATGCGAACGGCGGCTACACGCTGAACACCTGTTACACATATGGCACGACGGATTCGGTTCTGGTCGGCGTCGCCGAACGCGATGCCGTGCTGGAACAAACGGGAACGGCCTGCAGTCCGCATGCCGCCATTCCTGAACAGCCGTTGCGCTACGTGCTGGAAGGCGTGGCGGTGGAGCTGGACGTGATGTTGGGTGCCGGTGTTGATGCTGTCGCTATTGTCGAAGACCTCGCATACGTCGACGGTGCGGAACAGGCGTTCGACTGGGTATCGAGGCTGATCACGCCGCCGCTGCATACGGGCACGGGCCACGACGACGGCGCGCCGGTTACCGTCGCGCTCGCGGGCACGCTTGACGGTGAAGCGATGCGTGTCGCCAACACCATCTCGCTGAACGTGCTGCAGGCTGGCGGCGACTTCGATGGTGACGGCCTCGGCAACGCGCTCGAGTTCGCACTGAATCTGGATCCCGCGAACGCGGATTCGAATGGCGACGGCATTGCCGACGGCGACGAAGACAGCGACAGTGACGGTCTGAGCAATGCGAGTGAACTTGTGCTCGGCACGAATCCGGCCGGCGCGGACAGCGATGGCGACGGCCTGACCGATGGCGTCGAAGTGAACACGTACGGTTCCGATCCGCTGGACGAAGACACCGACGGCGACGGCATCAACGATGGCATCGAAAGCGCAGCCGGCAGTTCGCCGACCGATCCGAACGATGCGGACCTGAGCAATGTCGTTGTCGCGATGACGCTCGCACCTGCCGAGATCAATCTCACGTTCGAAGCCGACATGCCGCCGGTGCAGGTGAACGTGCAGGCAACGGTGCGCGCGGGCGATCTCGAGCAGACCCTGGACGTCACCAGCGAAAGCTTCGGTACGAATTACTCCAGCGCGGACGTGGCTGTCGCGGAACATTTCGCGGACGGCGCATTCGTCATCAACGGACCGGGGCAGACCGTGCTCACCGCAAGCCTCGGCGAACAGACCGCGACCGCGGTGCTGATCGTCGAGGAAGGCCGCACGCAGCTTGGCGACGTCGTCGTCAACGGCGAGACGCGAACGCTGGAAGGCGACTTCGTCGCGGACAGCCTGACGTTGATCAACGGTTCACTCACCATCAACGGCAGCCTGTGGGTGCGCGGTCCGGCGACGGTGGATTCCGGTTCGACACTGCACGTCATCGACCTGCGTGTCGCCAGCATGGATCTCGCCGGCGGCGACCTGGTCACGGAGCAGTTTGTTGTTGATGGCGACTTTGTCGTTCGCGATGGCGGCATGGTCACAGTGCCTGCTGCAAACTTGAGCAACAGGCATGTTTATGCACTGTCGATCGATGTCGGCGGCACGCTGAGCGTGGATGCGACGTCGTCGATAGACGTGAGCGGGAAGGGGTATCCACCGGGCAGCGGCTGGTCGGGGCCGAACTTCGCGGTGAACGGCAACTTCAGCTGCCATGGCGGCGTGCGCAGCGTAACGGGCGATTCACAGGACGGCGGATACGTGAATTGCACGTATGGCCGGTATGAACGCGCGCGATTCGCCGGCGGCAGCGGCACGAGCGGTTCGTCCGGCGCAGGCGGCGGCGCAGTCGAGATTCATGCGAACGCAATGGTGCTGCACGGCACGGTCAAGGCCAACGGTCTCGACGGTTTCCACGCTGGCGCGGGCGGCGGCATACACGTTGAAACCGGCACGCTGAGCGGTGAAGTTGGCGGTTCATTCCAGGCGACCGGTGGAACGTACTCGAATCCGTACGGCTGGCGCTCGGCCGGGGGTGGTCGCATCTCGGTTGTTGCGAACGACGACGTGGATTTTGATGGCGCTTATTACGCGCACGGCGGAGGTGGAACCCGTCCTGGTGGCGCGGGCACGGTTTTCCTGCGTGCGCCGGGCGATATGTACGGCCACCTGATCGTGAACAACAGCAATCGGGCATCGCTGGCACGCGGCACGCCGATCCGTTCGGTAGGCCGGCACGTGATCACGGGCGTGTATCAGCCGCGCGCCGGTGAGTGGGTGGTGGAAGTCGAGGGCACGCCATGGCGTGCAACGGATCCGGCGTACGACTGGGGTATTGACGGCCTTGAAGTCGCTCTCGATGCGTCGGCTGAAACGGATGGTCTGTATCGTGTGATGTCGAATACGGCAAGCACCCTGACGGTGCACACCGCGGATGATCTGCACGGCATGATCGGCAACGAACTTGTCGGTGTGCATACCTTTGAAACCCTGGCGGTTACCGGACGAGCGGACGCCGACTTCGGTGACGACCGCGTCGTGATCAACGACGTGACGCGCTCCGTGATCAATCGTGATTCCACGTTGCGCGTCGGAGAAGTCAGCCAGATGCTGATCCAGATCGCGGGAGCAAGTCCGAGTGGAATGATTCCCGGCCTGCTGGCGCGTTACCACGACGACGAAGATTTCAGCGGAACGATGCTGACCCGAAGCGAGTCGGTGATCGATTTCAACTGGGGTTCGGGCGCGCCGGTGTCGGGCTGGAACGGCGACTACTTCTCCGCACAGTGGACCGGCTACGTGCAACCGGAATTCTCGGAGCGTTACACCTTCCATGCGGAAGCCGACAACAAGGTTCGCGTCTGGGTTGGCGAGGAGCTGGTGGTCAACAGCTGGGAGAACATCACTGGCGAGCGAAGCGGCGAGATCGACCTGCAGGCCGGCGTCGCGGTGCCGATCAGGGTGGAGTTCGCCGAGACCTGGGGCGGCGCTTCAATGCGGCTGTCGTGGAGCAGCCCGTCCGTCGCAAAACAGGTAATACCGTCCAGTCATCTGGCGCACCAGGCAGAAGGCGGAGGACGTCTCGTTCTCAATCATACGCCGCCGCTTTCGAATCTCGTTCTGGACGGGCTTGGCGAAAGTACGCTGGTGTTCAATGAGAACGTTGCAATTGACAGTCTTCGTGTCGAATCGGGCAACGTGGAGTTCCTTGGAGGACTTGCGGTTCAGAATACGATGCAAGTCGCGAATGCGGATGTGCGCGTCGCGGGGACACTGGTGGCAGCGCAGGATATCGTCGTCAATGGCAGCGTGCTGACCGCGAATGCGGTAATGGCCGACAGCGTCGAGCTTTCCGCATCCACGATGACTGCCGAATCCGTCAGTGTCGGCAAGGACGTGGCGCTCGCCGCAGGTTCACTGCTGACTACCTGGAACGCAAGCGTATCCGAGCGTCATGTGCATGCGCTTTTCGTGAATGTGCCGGGCACGCTGAGCGTGGATGCGACGTCGTCGATAGACGTGAGCGGGAAGGGGTATCCACCGGGCAGCGGCTGGTCGGGGCCGAACTTCGCGGTGAACGGCAACTTCAGCTGCC
>Ga0299914_10000065_pt1 | contig 61097 bp, 54 predicted proteins | sample RVTome_10_FD_201361 | JGI IMG/M metagenome (GOLD analysis project Ga0299914, IMG submission 201361) | Soil microbial communities from uranium-contaminated site in the Upper Colorado River Basin, Wyoming, United States - RVT153D57 (version 2) ... | reverse complement strand
TGCGCCGATCGACGTCGGGGCGGGTGAACTTGCGCGCCAGCGCGGCCACGGTCGGAAAGTTGTACTCCTCCAGCGTGCCGGCCGTCTCGCCGATCTCGTGGCGCAGCCGCCGCCAGTAATGCGGGAATTCGAGCGTGCCGATATCGGCGCCGTGGCGGCCGAACGTATGGAAGTAGCTCTCGCCAACCGCCTTCCAGTTCACGAACTTGATGCCGAGCTTGAAGGTGGCGCGGGTGCGCCGCATGAACTCGTCTTCATCGAGTCCGAGCATCCGGTTCATCTCGATGAGGGGCGGGATCGCCGCCTCGCCGACGCCGACGATCCCGAGGTCCGGCGATTCGATCAGCTCGATGTCGCAGAAGCGGTGCTTCAGGACGTTTGCGAGGGCCGCGGCCGCCATCCAGCCAGCCGTCCCGCCACCGACGATGACGACCTTCCGGATAGCTAAGTCGCGCATTTCCAACCTCTTTCCGCGGCTTGCTGTGGCCGTCCGACCACATGTTCCAAAAATATGATAAATAGTCTAGCGCAAAGGTTTCGTTGGTGATAGCGCCAACATCAAGTCCAAGGCCGAGGGCAGTGGCGCTCGGTAAAAGCAGAGGCGGCAGGCGAGGATGAGGCGCGTTCCGGACAGTGTCCGGGCGAATGAATCCGTTTGTGTCGGCGACACGTCCCTTTCCTTGCCCGAATTGGTCCAGCCCCGGCGACGGGGCTCGAAAACATATATGCGGAGGCACGGAAGATGGGGGATGCGCGTAATCTTGGCCGCTTGACCTGGGGGGCGTCGCTCCTCGCGATTGGGACATTGATCGGGGCTCAGCCGGCCTGGGCGCAGCTTGCGGCGGCGCCGGCCGCCGACGATGCGGGCGAGGCTGGCGGAGCGACTGCCCTCCAGCCCGAGACCGCGGAGGAGTCCGCCGAGAGCGACAGCGCGATCGTCGTCACCGGCATTCGCGCGTCCCTTCGCAACTCCGCCCAGATCAAGCGCGATGCCGAACAGATTGTCGACTCCATCACGGCGCAGGACATTGGCGCGCTGCCTGACCGGTCGGTGTCGGAGGCGCTTCAGCGCATTCCCGGCATCACGCTCCAGCGCACCAATGAAGCGCGCGATCCGGCGCGCCTCGCTGCGGAAGGCGGCGGCATCTTCATCCGCGGCCTCTCCTGGGTCCGCTCGGAGGTCAACGGCCGCGATATTTTCTCCGCCAATAATGGCCGCGCCCTCAGCTTCGAGGACATCTCCGCCGACCTGCTCTCCGGCATCGACGTCTATAAGAACCCGTCTGCGGACATGGTCGAAGGCAGCATCGGCGGCCTGGTCAACTTGCGCACTCGCAAGCCCTTCGACCAACCAGGGCATCTCATCGCTGTTTCCGGCGACTATAATTATGCCGACTTGAGGGAGAAGGGCTTCTGGTCGGTCAACGGCCTCTACAGCAATCGCTGGGACGTCGGTGGCGGCGAGATCGGCATCCTGCTGTCCGGCAGCATCGGCAATATCGGCAATCGCACCGACAGCATCCAGACCGGCGGCTATGAAGCGCGCCAGCTCGGCGAGGAGCAGGACGGCCTTGCCGCCGGGACGACCGTCTTCATCCCGAACACTTTCGGCTTCCGTCGCATTGACTGGCAGCAGCGCCGCATCACCCTGGACGGATCGATCCAGATCCGCCCGATCCCCGAACTCACGATCACTGGCGAGGCCCTCTATTCACGCGCCACCCCGCGTGACCTCGAGCGCAACGTCGGCGACTATGCCACGGCCGTTCCGACCGACAATGATTCCTATGTGTTCGACGATCGCAACGTGCTGACCGGTGGCACGCTCGGCGGACGCTTGTTCGACAACAACACCCGGTTCGGCTCACGCAAGTCCACGACCCAGGACTATTCGATCAACGTCGCCTTCACGCCGGACGAACATTGGACCTTCACCGCCGACGTCCAGCGTGTGGTGGCGACGATGGACCTGCTGAGCATGACGACCTTCATCCAGCCCGGGACTCCGATGACGCTCGATTTCGAGCTCAGCGGCAGGACGCCGACGCTGCACTATACGGCCCCGGGCGATCCGCAGACCATCGCGCAGAATTACTGGTGGGCCGCGGCGATGGACCATTTCGAGGATAATGACGCGGATCAGTGGGCCTATCGCGCCGACGTCGAATATGAATTTGGCGAAAATCCGTTCCTGCGCTCATTCCGCGTTGGCGCTAGGGCGACGGACCGCAGCGCGATCAGCCGACAGACTGGCTGGAACTGGAGCATCCTGAGCTGCCAGCATTGGGGCTGCGCGGGACCGGGCCCCGTCCTGATCACCGACCAGGGCAATCCGCCCAATCCGGGCCTGCCGAGCCAGGCCGAGCTCTATGTCTTCGACAACTTCTTCCGCGGTGGCGTCGCGGCGCCGGGCGGCTTCTGGTTCCCGACGGCGGACCTGGTCAGCAACGGCACCGCCAACGCCTTCAGCTTCCTGCAATCGACGCTGAACGGCGGCTGGGGCTGGATGCCAATCCCGGAGGGCGGCTACGATCCCAACGGCGGCATCAACGAGCAGAGCGAGGACACGCTGGCCGGATATGCCCTACTGCGCTTCGGCATGGACGACGGGCCGCTCGGCCGCTTCGACGGCAATATCGGCGTTCGCGTCGTCCGGACGGAGAATGAGGCCTCCCTCACCGGCATCCAGATCAATCCGCCGCAGACGGCGGTCTCGGTGGCCCAGTGCCTGCAAAATGCCGCGACCGAGGGGCGCCCCGCCTCGATCTGCGACCCGCTTGCGGCCATGTACAGCTTCCTCGGCGGCGTTGTGGTCGGCGGCCTGGACCAGGACGTGGAGCAGGATACCAGCAACAGCTACACCAACGTTCTGCCGACGCTGAACCTTCGTTTCCACTTGCGGGAAGACCTTCAGCTTCGCCTAGCCGCGGGCAGGGCCCTCGTGAGGCCGAGTTTCCAGCAACTCAATCCGTTCACGAGTCTCAATTTCAACTTCGATTCGAACGGCTTCCCCACGCCTGGATTGGGTGCGTTCACCGGCACCGGCCCGTCGCCCAATCTCAAGCCCATCCGGGCAACGCAGCTCGACGCCAGCCTCGAATGGTATTTCAACGACACCGGCATGCTCAGCGTTGCCGGCTTCTGGAAGCGGATAAGCAATTACATCTTCGCCGGTCAGGAGCGGCGCACCTTCACCGCGAACGGGCAGGACCAGGAGTTCGAGTTGACGACCTTGGTCAACGGCGAGCGCGGCACGATCCGCGGCTTCGAGATTGGCTATCAGCAATTCTACGATTTCCTGCCCGGGCCGCTGGCCGGGCTGGGTCTCCAGGCCAATTTCACCTATGTCGACAGCAGCGGCGGCCGGAACACGGCGATCAACGTCCTCGATCCGAACCAGGTCACTGGCGGGCAGGACGAGACGCTGCCGCTCGAGGGGTTGTCCAAATATTCCTACAACGTCGCGCTCATATACGAGCGCTACGGGATCAGCGCCCGCTTGGCCTATAACTGGCGGTCGCAATATCTGCTGACCACGTCCGCTGCCAACATCAACCGGCCGGTCTGGTTCGACGATTATGGGCAGCTTGACGGCTCGATCCTCTACTCGCTGACGCCCAACATAAAGGTCGGCGTCCAGGGCACGAACCTGCTCGCCACCACCAGTTCGTTGCTGGTCGGCGGTGCCGATCTTCATCCGCGCTACAGCTGGACGAGGACAGACCGACGCGTCGCTTTTCTTATCCGAACGCAGTTCTGAGCGGGGCGATATCGAGGAGTCCCGGCGGGCGGACGTCCGCCCGCCGGGACTGAAAGCGAGCGGTGGGCGTAATATGTGCGGATTGGTGGAGGCTGGGGACTGCGCCGGGCTGGGATTCGGTCGGGCGGCACCTTAGGCTGTGCCGATGACAGACGAACAGATCCGCAGCATCGTCATCGTCGGCGGCGGCACCGCCGGGTGGATGGCCGCATCGATCCTGTCGCGGCTCATGCCCAAGGGCAGGGCGACGATCCGCCTGATCGAATCCGAGGAGATCGGAACGATCGGCGTGGGCGAGGCGACGGTTCCGCTCATGCAGATCTTCAACGGTGTGCTCGGCATCGACGAGCAGGATTTCGTCCGCCGCACCAAAGGCACCTTCAAGCTCGGGATCGAGTTCCGGGACTGGGGCGATCTCGGCAACGTCCATTTCCACGGCTTCGGCGATTATGGCGAATATATCGACGGCATCGCGCCGCATCATCATTGGCTGAAGCTCCGCGAGCTCGGCGATCCGACTCCGCTCGCCGAACATTCCTTCCCCTCGGTGCTGGCGAAGCGGCAGCGGTTTGCGCCCTCGGCCACGAAGGCTGGAGAGGCGGCGCATTACAAATATGCCTATCATTTCGACGCCGGGCTCTATGCGCAATATCTCCGGGAATATGCGGAAAGGCTCGGCGTGGAGCGGCACGAGGGCCGCATCGTCGACGTCCGGCTACGGGACACGGACGGCTCGATCGAGGCGGTGGTCACCGCCGACGGGGAACGGTTCGAGGCCGACCTGTTCGTCGACTGCACGGGATTTGCCGGCCTGCTGATCGAGCAGGCGCTGCAGACGGGGTATGAGGACTGGACTTATTGGCTGCCGTGCGACCGCGCCCTGGCGGTGCCGTGCGAGCATGGCGGCGGCCTCACCCCCTACACCGTGTCGACGGCACGCGAGGCGGGTTGGCAGTGGCGCATCCCGCTGCAGCACCGCATCGGCAACGGCTATGTCTATTCGAGCCGCTTTATCGATGATGCAGGCGCGGCGGAGACCCTGCTCGCAAACCTCGATGGCGCACCGCTCGCCGAGCCGCGGCTGCTCAAGTTCACGACAGGCCATCGGCGGAAGTTCTGGAACAAGAATGTGCTGGCGCTCGGTCTGGCCGCCGGCTTTCTCGAGCCGCTGGAATCGACGAGCATCCTTCTGATCCAGACCGGCATCGCCCGCTTCATCGAGATGTTCCCAAGCCTCGATTTCGACCCGGTCCTGGCCGACGAATATAATCGGATGACCGCCAACGAATATGGGCGGATCCGCGACTTCATCCTGCTTCATTATTGCCTGACCCGGCGCACCGACACCGAGTTCTGGCGCTATTGCGGCTCGATCGATCTGCCCGAGCCGCTCCAGCGCAAGATCGACGTCTTCCGCAGCCGCGGCATCATTCCGATGCTGGCCGATGAATCCTTCCAGGAGCCGAGCTGGGTCGCGATCTTCGTCGGCCAGGAGGTACTGCCGCGGCACTACGACCCTATGGCCGACAGGATCGATCTTGAACGGCTGAAGGCTGGGATGCGCCACCGCCGCGAGACCATCGCCCGCATCGCCGACACCCTGCCGTTCCATTCGGATTTCGTCGCCCGCACCGTCGCGGCGACGGTGCAATAGGCAGGCGGCGGGCGTGCGCGAGCAGCGGATCCGTTCGATCGTCATCGCCGGCGGCGGCACGGCCGGCTGGATGGCGGCCGCCGCGCTTTCGCGCGTGCTGAGGCCGGAGCAGGTCAGCGTCACCCTGGTCGAATCCGACGAGATCGGAACGGTCGGCGTCGGCGAAGCGACGATTCCGGTCATCCAGACCTTCAACGGCATCCTCGGCATCGACGAATATGAGTTCCTCTGCGAGACGCAGGGGACGTTCAAGCTGGGGATCGAATTCGTCGACTGGCTCCGGCCGGGTCACCGCTATTTCCATCCTTTCGGCCGCTATGGCGACGATTTCGGACTCACGCCCTTCCATCAGCAATGGCTGCGGGCGCGCGCCTTCGGCCATGAGGTCCCGCTCGCGGACTATTCGCTCAACACCAGGGCGGCCTATGCCGGCCGCTTTCAGCGGCCCGACAAGACTTCGCAGCCGGTCTTTTCGACCTACACTTACGCCTATCATTTCGACGCCAGCCTCTATGCGCGCTACCTGCGCGGCTATGCCGAGACGCGCGGCGTCGAGCGGGTCGAAGGGAAGATCGAGAGCGTGCACCTGCGCAGCGAGGACGGCTTCATCGAATCGCTCCGGCTCGCCGACGGCCGCAGCCTCGCCGCCGACCTGTTCCTCGACTGTACCGGCTTTCGAGCCTTGCTTAGCGGCGGTGCGCTGGGCGTCGGGTTCGAGGACTGGTCCCGCTGGCTGCCCTGCGACCGCGCGGTTGCGGTGCAGAGCCGGCGGATTGAGGATCCAGTGCCCTATACGCGTTCGACCGCGCGCGAGGCGGGCTGGCAGTGGCGCATCCCGCTCCAGCACCGGACCGGCAACGGCTATGTCTATTGCAGCCGCTACGTCTCCGACGACGACGCCCGCGCCACGCTCCTCGACAATCTTGATGCCGAGCCGCTGGCGGAGCCGCGACTGCTGCGCTTCCTCGCGGGGCGGCGCGAGGTGGCGTGGAGCCGCAACTGCATCTCGTTAGGGCTCGCCTCCGGCTTCCTCGAGCCGCTTGAATCGACCAGCATCCACCTGATCCAGACCGGCGTCGCCAAGCTGCTCAGCTGGTTTCCCGACTGCCGCTTCGATCCGATGACGATCGACGAATATAATCGCCAGGTGCGCGAGGAGCTTCACTCCATCCGCGACTTCCTGATCCTCCACTACTCGGCCACCGAGCGCGGCGACTCTCCGTTTTGGGACTATTGTCGCACGATGGAGATACCGGAGACGCTCCGGACCAAGATCGAGATCTTCCGCAGCAGCGGTCGTCTCGTCGAACGGGGTTACGACCTGTTCCATCCGCCGAGCTGGCTCGCGGTGATGCTCGGCCAGGGCATCGATCCGCAAGACTTTGATCCGCTGGTCGACGCGGTCCCCGCCACGGAGGCCGCGGCCGTCCTGTCAGGCATGCGGACCGTCATCGGCAAGACCGCCGAAGGGATGCCGTCGCACCAGCAGTTCATCGACCGGCACTGCCGAGCCGGAGCCGCCCCGGCTTCTGCCGACCTCGGCGTCGCGGCCGCCGGAACGATCAAGGGAGGGAAGGTATGAAGCTCGGATTCGAATTCTGCACTCCAAGAGAGAGCGCGGCATGAACGTCATGCGTGTCCTTGGAATTCTCCTTTCCTGTCTTCTCGCCGTCATTGCCGCGGTGCCGGCTACGGCTCAGCCGCGGCCGCTGCCGCGCCTCGTCAGCGACGACGGGCGTCACATGCTGATGGTCGACGGCCAGCCCTTCCTGATGCTGGGCGCGCAGGTCAACAACAGCAGCAACTATGCCGCCATGCTGCCTCAGGTCTGGCCGACCGTCCGCGCGCTCCACGCCAACACCGTCGAGGTGCCGATCGCCTGGGAGCAGATCGAGCCGCAGGAAGGTCGATTCGATTTTTCCTTCCTCGATGCGCTGGTCAGCCAGGCGCGTGAGCAGGACGTTCGGCTGGTGCTGCTCTGGTTCGCGACCTGGAAGAATACCGGACCGAGCTATGCCCCCGAATGGGTCAAGACCGACACGCGCCGATTTCCCCGGATGCGAACCCGCGACGGACAGACCCACTATGTCCTGTCGCCGCATGGCGAACAGACGCTGGCGGCGGACCGGCGTGCCTTCGTGCGCCTGATGGAGCATATCCGCGACATCGACCCGCAGAACACCATCATCATGGTCCAGCCCGAGAATGAGGTCGGCAGCTACGGTAGCCCGCGCGACTTCTCGCCCGCGGCGCAGCGCCTGTTCGATGGGCCGGTGCCGGGCGAGCTGGTGCGGGCGATGCGCCGGCGGCCGGGGACCTGGAGCGAGGTGTTCGGCGCACGCGCCGATCAGGCGTTCAATTCCTGGTACACGGCACGCTATATCGACCAGATCGCCGCCGCCGGGAAAGCGGTGAAGAACCTGCCGATGTATTGCAACGCGGCGTTGAGCGACCCCTTCACCGAGGAGGGTGCCGAGAACTCTGCCAGCGGCGGGCCGAACTGGAACGTGATCGACATCTGGAAGGCGGCGGCGCCGAACATCGATTTCGTCGCGCCCGACATCTACAGTCGCGACCACCGCGCCTACATCGCCCATCTCGACCATTATGCCCGGCCCGACAATGCGCTGATGGTGCCGGAGACCGGGAACGCGGCCGAATATGCCCGCTTCTTCTGGGCGGCGCTCGGCCGCGGCGCGATCGGATTCGCGCCCTTCGGCATGGATGCCACCGGCTATTTCAACTACCCGCTCGGCGCGCAACGTCTCGATGCCGACACGATCGATTCCTTCGCGCGCGTCTATCGCCTGTTCGAGCCGATCGCGCGCGACTGGGCGCGCCTCGCCTTCGCGCATCCCACCTGGGGCGTCGCCAAGGCGCCGGACGGGGCCGACCAGTCGACGGTGATGGGCCGCTGGCGAGTCACGGCGCAGTTCGGCCTCTGGCAGTTCGGCGAGCGCGAATGGACATGGATCGAGACAGACTCCCATCCCAATGCCGACCGGCCCGTCGGCGGCGCGGCTGTCGTCCAGCTTGGACCCGACGAATTCCTCGTCGCAGGCGCCGACCTTCGACTCCGCTTCGGGCTCGCCGCGCCGCGCGATGGCGAGAATGTCCAGCTGCTGAGCGTCGAGGAAGGCACGTTCGAGGACGGCCGCTGGGTGATGCTCCGCCGCTGGAACGGCGACCAGATCGATTATGGCCTCAACTTCACCGAACCGGTCCTGCTCAGGGTCAGGCTCGGCACCTACCGTTAGCTCAACGTCCAAGCGAAATCCGGGAGACAAGACCTTGTCCAGACGCCATCCCCTCCTCCGCCTCTGTGTTGCCGGGCTCCTGCTGGGCGCGAGCGCTCCGGCCCTCGCCGAAGGGAGCTATCGGCGGATCGACACCGGGATCGTCGTGACGCCGGACCAAGGGCCCGAGCGGGCGGTACGGCTGCAAGTCTATGGCGATGGCATCATCCGCGTAACGGCGGTGCCGACCAGCGAGATCGAACTGCCGTCCAGCTTCATGGTCACGGCCGAGCCGCTCGAACATGGCTTCGCCGTTTCCGAGGCGCCCGGTCGGGTGACGCTGACGACGGCGCGCGCATCGGCCGAGGTCGAGCTTTCCAACGGCAATGTCAGCTTCCGCGATGCGACCGGCAATCTCGTTCTCGCGGAGAACGGGCCTGCCGGCTTCGCCCCGGTCGAGACCGAGGGGCATCGCTTCCTGTCGGTGCGCCAGCAGTTCAACCGTGGCACCGACGAGGGCTTCTACGGCCTCGGCCAGCACCAGAACCGGCAGATGAACTATAATGGCGAGGACGTCGAACTCGCCCAGCACAATATGGACATCGGGATTCCGTTCGTCCTGTCGACGCGCAATTACGGCCTGCTGTGGGACAATAATTCGATCACGCGCTTCGGCGATCCCGATCCCTATCCTTTTGCCGGCGGCGAGGGCGATGGGCTGACCGTGATCGGCGAGGACGGCGCGCCGGGCTGGACCGCCGCTTATTATGTCGGCGATCGCGTCGTCGAGCGCCGGACCGAGCCGGAGATCGACTATCAATATCTCGACGATCGCCAGAAATGGCCGGCCGAGACGCGGGCAACCGACGCGCCCGGCACCGCGCCCGGCGTGCGCGTGGTCTGGACCGGGCGCGTGACGCCGCAGGCGAGCGGGCTGCACCGCTTCCGCTTATACTCGTCCAATTATGCGAAGGTGTTCGTCAACGGCGAGCAGGTGCTCGAGCGCTGGCGGCAGAACTGGAATCCCTGGTACCACAATTTCGACCTGGAGCTGACGGCCGGGCAGCCCGCCGAAGTCCGCGTCGAGTGGGAACCCAATTCAGGCTATATCGCGCTGCTGCACAATGATCCGCGGCCCGAGCCCGACCGGCGCTCGCTGTCGCTCGCCTCCGAATATGGCCATGCGCTCGATTATTACTTCATCGGCGCCGACGACATGGACGGGGTCATCTCCGGCTATCGTTCGCTAACCGGCCGCGCGCCGATGATGCCACGCTGGGCCTACGGCTTCTGGCAGAGCCGACAGCGCTACAACACGCAGGAAGAACTGCTCTCGGTGGTTCGCGAATATCGCCGCCGCGGGCTTCCGCTCGACAACATCGTGCTCGATTGGCGCTATTGGCGCGACGATTCCTGGGGCTCGCACGAATTCGATGCGACACGCTTCCCCGATCCGCAGGCGATGGTGGACGAGGCCCATCGCAGCAATGCGCGAATCATGATCTCGCTCTGGCCGAAATTCTATCCGACCACCGAAAATTATCGCGAGCTCGAACGAGTCGGCGGCATCATGACGCGCAACGTCGAATCCGGCGACGTCGACTGGGTCGGACCGGGCTATCTCAACGCCTTCTACGACCCCTACAATCCGCGGGCGCGGGAGATTTACTGGCGCCAGGCGCGCGACCGGCTGGTGTCATTGGGCTTCGACGCCTGGTGGCTCGATTCGGACGAGCCCGACTTCCATTCGAACCTGTCGATCGAGGAGCGGGCCCGGCGGATGGGGCCGACGGCGCGCGGCCCCGGCGCCTCGCTGTTCAACTCCTATCCGCTCGTCCATGTCGAGAATTACTATCGTGGCCTGATCGAGGACCAGCCCAATACGCGGCCGTTCATCCTCAGCCGCTCCGGCTTCGCCGGCATCCAGCGCGCCGGCGCGGCGCTCTGGTCCGGCGACGTCGTCGCGCGCTGGGACGACCTCAGGGATCAGGTCTCGGCCGGCGTGAATCTCTCGATGTCGGGCGTGCCCAACTGGACGCACGACATTGGCGGCTTCGCGGTCGAGGATCGCTACACCAACCAGGATCCCGCCCATCTCGAGGAGTGGCGCGAGCTCAACCTGCGCTGGTTCCAGTTCGGCGCTTTCTCGCCTCTGTTCCGCAGCCATGGCGAGGCGCCGCGGCGCGAGATCTTCGAGATCGCGCCCGAAGGTTCGGCCATGTACCGGTCGATGGAATATTATGACCGGCTTCGCTACCGGCTGATGCCCTATATCTATGCGCTGGCCTCCGACGCGCATCATCGCGACGGCACCATCATGCGCGGTCTCGTGATGGACTTCCCGGCCGATCGGCGCGCCTGGAACATCGACGACGAATATCTGTTCGGTCCGGCCATATTGGTGGCGCCGGTCACCGAATTCCGGGCGCGGCGGCGCGACGTCTATCTGCCTGCCGGCGCGCTCTGGTACGATTTCTACACCGGGCGCACGAGCGAAGGCGGGCAGACGGTCCAGGCCGATGCGCCCTATGAACGGATGCCCCTGTTCGTGAAAGCCGGATCGATCGTCCCGACGGGCCCCGAGATCCAGCACACGGCGGAGGGCCAGAACGGGCCGGTCACGCTCCATGTCTATACCGGCGCCGACGGCAGCTTCTTCCTTTACGAAGATGACGGCACCAGCCGCCAATATCTGAATGGCGACTGGGCGCGTGTTCCGATCCGCTACCACGAGCGGACCGGCACACTGACCATCGGTGCGCGCGAGGGCCATTATTCGGACGCGCCGGCGAGCCGGACCATCAACATACGCTGGATGCGCCCGGACCGCGCCCGCGCCCGTGGCCTCGATCCGGACGGCCGCCCGGACGCGACGATTGAATATGCCGGCCAGCAGCAGTCGGTCGCGTTGCGGCGCTGATCAAGCTTCCCCTCCCCGGTCCCGGGGAGGGGATTCTAGACGATCCCGCGACCCAATATCCTTACCCCCGGGACGAACGCATCCTCGCGCGGGCGTGGCAGCGTCAGGTGCAGGGCCGTTTCGTCGCGCGTGAAAGCCACCGGGCCGCCGCCGATCAGTTCGACTCCCTCGACTTGCGCCTCCGGCAAGCGGCGCGTGCCGAGCGATTCGATTGCCGCCCCGCCCTCCGGCCAGGCCAGGAAGAAGGCGTTCAAGACATCGCCCTTTATGGTGAAGCGGATGTCGCGGCTGGTGAACGGGCCGGCGTCGCCTTCGCGCTGATGGCCTTCCGGCGTCTGGGTCGGGCCCTCGCCGAAGACCCGCCAGGGCCGGGTGCCATGGATCGCCTCGCCATGGGCCGCGAACCAGGCGGCGAGCTCATCCAATATCCTTACCTCGTCGTCGTCGATCGAGCCGTCGCCGCGCATGGGCACGCTCAGCAGCAGGTTGCCGTTCTTCGAGACCGCGTCGCACAGCCGCTGCACGACATTCTCGGCCGATCTGTAGCCGTGGCGCTCGTAGAGCGGCCGGTCGTAATGCCAGTTCCCAAGACAGGTCGCCGTCTGCCACGGAACCGGGCGGACGCCTTCGACGAAGCCGCGCTCCACATTCTCCGTGATCCCATAGCGCTGGTAGTGAGAGAGCCGATTCGCCGTCAGCACGACGTCGATGTCGCCGTGCCAGCCGCGGCTCTGATTGTAATAGTGCGCCACGGCGTCGAGGCCGGTCTGGCCGAACGGTATCCGATAATGGTCGAGATAGACGATGTCGGGCCGGTATTTCTCGATCAGGTCCATCTGGCGCATCAGCCATTGGCGGGCATAGCCGGGATCATCCGGCGGCGCATGCTCGACCCATTGCCCGCTATGGGCGTCGTGCCAGGACTGCATCGCCGCGATGGTCCGCAGGCCGTCGGGCGGGACCATCCTCGGCCCGGTATAGAGCGCCTGCGGGTCGAGTCCCTCCCACCAGGTGCCGGCGCCGTCCTCGCGGCGCAGCCGGAAAGCGTCGTAGCGCTGCCCGCGCATCGGCCCCTCGGCGTCATAGCCGTAGGCGGTCTGCCACCAGTGCCAGGCATGGCCGCTATGGTTGCTCACGCCGAAGCGCAGCCCGGCCTCGCGAACTGCCCTTTCCCATGTCCCGACAATGTCCCGCCGCGGGCCCACGCGCGTCGAATTCCATGCGTGGTGGGCGCTGTCGAAATTGTCGAAATTGTCGTGGTGGTTGGCCATCGACATGATGTAGCGGGCGCCGGCGCGGCGGAAGCGCCGCGTCAATTCCTCGGGGTCCCAATTCTCGGCGCGCCAGCGGCCGATGAACTCCATGAAGCCGAAGCGGCTCGGGTGCCCGTAGTTGCGGACATGATGCTCGTAGACCTGGTTGCCCTGCATATACATCTGCCGGCCGTACCAGTCGCCAAACTCGGGCACGCATTGCGGACCCCAGTGCGACCAGATCCCGAACTTGGCGTCGCGGAACCAGTCGGGCGCGCGATAGGCCTGAACAAAGGCAGCCCAGTCGGGAGCGATCGGTCCCTGCGCGGAAGCCAGCGCGGGCAGCAGCGCGGCGGAGGCCCCCGCGGCCAGGACCTGTCGCCGTGAAAACATCGCTACCCCTCCCTCAGCTCCGGCGCGGCTCCAGGCCGGTCATTTGTCATATTTAATCACTAACGCTATCGGTAGAAAAGGAAAGCACGCACAGCGCCGCCGGTTTCCTCAACCTTTTCGATTGAAATTGCCACCGGCGGCGAACATGGACATGAGCGGGGGCTCTCCCCCGACGGTTGGACGATAGGACGCCAATGCGCACACCGGCGGGACGCAATCTGACCTTCGACTTCCAGGAGCGGCTCGGGCGCGCCATCGTCGGCGGCGCCTATGAGGAAGGCTTCCCGACCGAGGCCGAGCTGTCGCGGGTGCACGGCCTCAGCCGCTCGGTGACCCGCGAGGCGGTCAAGATGCTTTCTGCCAAGGGCCTGCTCAGCGCGCGCCCGCGTGTCGGCACCGTGGTTGAGCCGAGCGAGAGCTGGAACCTGCTCGATCCCGACGTGCTGCGCTGGCTGCTCGAGCGGCAATTCTCGCTCGACCTGCTGCGCCAATTCTCCGAGCTCCGGCTCGGAATCGAGCCCACCGCGGCGGCGCTCGCCGCGCAATTCCCGGACAGCCCCGCCATCGCTGCGATCGAGCAGGGCTTCGCCCGGATGGAAGCGGCGGCGGCGGGTCAGGACGACCCGCTCGAGGCCGACGTGCAATTCCACATCGCCATCCTGCGTGCCACGCAGAATCCGTTCTTCCACCAGTTCGAGGAACTGGTGCGCACCGCGCTGCACACCTCGATCCAGTTCACCAACCGCTTTGCCGGCCGCACCGCCAACATTCGCGAACATGGCGACGTGCTCGACGCCATCCGCGACGGCGACCCCGGCCGCGCCCGCGGCGCGATGTTTCAGCTGATCGACGAAGTTCTCGATCTGATCGCCCAGGCGCGCGAACACGAAAGTACCGCAGAGGCGGCGGAGACCGAGTCCGTGCCGGAGACGGACGCGGCGGGCGTGCCGGGCGCGGCGTCCTGACCTCGGGTCAGTCGGCTCGCGTATAGGGCACGAAGGAATCGATCATGCAGACCGGTCCGGGGATCCGACTGACCGGATCGATCGATCGGATCTGGTCGCCGCGGCAATATTGGCTGCCCATCGGCTCGACGATCAGAGTGTCGAGCCGCCTCAGGCTCGGGCACGGATCGCGCAGCCGCGCCAGCCAGATCGTCCGGCCGCTGCCGTAGAGGATCATCCCGCGCTCGACCACGGTCAGCGATCGCCCGCTCTCGATGGGAACGCAATTCCGTGGCGGCCCGGCGGTGCGCCCGGCCAGCGCGCGGCGCAGCACGTCCTCGCCGGCCTGCGGCTCGGCGCCGGTTCCGGCGCAGCCGGCGGCCGCTGCGGCGACCAGGGGAATGAGGAAAAGGCCCTTGTTCATCGTCCGGCTCCTTTGGTCTCGATAAACGCCGCGGCGTGCCGGAAGATGCCCGGCCTCAGGGGCGCGCCGCGCGCGCCGCTGTGACCAGCGCCACCGCGCGCTCGCCCACTTCGCTCGCGCTCCGGCCGGGCCGGTAGAGACCGGATCCCAGCCCGACGCCGGCCGCGCCCGCTTCCAGCCACGCCCCGATCGCGTCGCGCTCGATCCCGCCGGTCGGCACCACCGGCGTCTCCGGCGGAAGCACCGCCCGGTGCGCCTTCAGCACGGCGGGCGATGCCGCCTCGGCAGGAAACAGTTTGAGCGCGTGCGCGCCCGCGGCGAGCGCTGCGAACGCCTCGCTCGGCGTGAAGAAGCCGGGGCAGGAGACCAGGCCGGCCTCGGCGGTGGCGCCGATCACCGCGGCGTCGGTGTTGGGCGAGACGATCAGCCGGCCGCCGGCGTCGCGCACCGACCGCACCTGGTCGGGGGCGAGCACCGTGCCGGCGCCGATCAACGCTTCGCTGCCGAAGCGTGCGGCGAGGCGCTCGATGCTCGCCAGCGGGTAGAGCGAGTTCAGCGGCACCTCGATGATTCTCACCCCCGCTTCGATCAAAGCGGCGCCGATGTCTTCGGCCTCGTCTGGCGTCAGCCCGCGCAGGATCGCCACCAGCGGGCATTGGCCGAGCCGCAGGCTAAGCCGTTCGTTGGGGGTCATGGTCTCATTTCCTCTATCCGCCTCAGTCCGGCGAGTGCGGCCGCATCGCCGTCGATGCGGATCGCCTCGCGGCCCCGATGCTCCAGCGCGGCGGCGAAGAGAAGGGCAAGATCGCTGCGGCCGATCACGTGGATCCGCGCGTCCTTCGCGCCGGCGAGCCCGACGGCGAGGTCGGCGCCGATCAACAGGCCGCTCGCATAAGCGGCCGCCTCCTCGCGCGGCGCCGCGCCGAGCAGGATACGGGCCCGGATGGCGAACAGCTCGGCGGTGAGGTCGGCTTTCTGAAATCCGTGATCGACCCCGGCGCGAAAGGCTACGCCGGGCTCCGGCTCGCTCTCGAACAGGTCGGCGAGGATGCTGTGCGCCCTGAGCAGTCCGAAAATCTCACCGGTCATCACTGTCCGGAAGCCGGCGATCCGGCCGCCTTGCAGGCGGACCCATTTGGTGTGGGTGCCGGGGTGACAGGTCAGGCCGTCGGCCGGCGCCAGGCCGGCCGCGGCCGCGCCCAGCGCCTGCACCTCCTCGCCGCGCATCACGTCGGGCGACGGGCTCAGGGTGGAGAGGCCGGGCACGATCGCCACCTTGCCCGGCACGACCCAGTGCAGTCCGGCGGCCAGGGCGTCCGCTCCTGCCGGGCAGGGCAGGTAAGGCGCCTCGGACCAGCCGCGGTTCGATCCGACCATGCCGGCGAGCAGGGCGAGCCGTGGCTTCGCGCCACCGAGCTTCGCCTCGAGCTCGGCATAGGCCGCCGGCCATTCGCCGCGCCCGATCGAGATCATGCCGCGGTCGTCGGCATGCTCGGCGAGCACCTCGCCATCCGCGCCGACTAGCCAGGCGCGCCGGTTCGTCGTGCCCCAGTCGGCGAGCAGCCGCATCAGTGGCTTTCGCGGGTGACCGTCGAGCCCGACCGGCCGCGCAGGAAATGAAGGTCGGCGCCCTCATGGGCCTGCATCACATTATTGACGTAGAGCCAGTGCCAGCCGCGCTCATATTCGGGCTCGGGCGCCTTCCATTCGTCCATCCGGGCCTTCAGCTCCTCATCGCCGATCTCGAGCGTCAGGCTGCGCGCCTCGACGTCCAGCGAGACGATGTCGCCGCTGCGCACCACCGCGAGCGGCCCGCCGGCATGGGCTTCGGGCGCGACGTGAAGCACGGCGGTTCCGAATGCGGTGCCGGACATGCGCGCGTCCGAGATCCGAACCATGTCGCGTATCCCCTGTTCCAGCAATTTGCGCGGCAGCGGCATGTTCCCGACCTCCGGCATGCCTGGATAGCCCTTCGGCCCGCAATTCTTGAGCACGAGCACGCTGCTCGCGTCCACCTCCAGATCGGGATCGTCGATGCGCTCGTGCAAATCTTCGATCGATTCGAACACGACCGCGCGGCCGCGATGGCTGAGCAGTTCCGGGCTGGCGGCCGACAGCTTCAGCACCGCGCCGTCGGGCGCGAGGTTCCCGCGCAGCACCACGATGCCCCCCTGGTCGCGAAGCGGGTCGCCGCGCGGACGGATAACTTTCTCGTCTTCCAGCGCCGCCTGTGCGGCGATCTCGGCCAGGCTGCGCCCGGACACGCCGACATGACCCATGTGCAGGAGGTCCGGAATCCGCGTCAGCAGCGCCGGAATCCCGCCCGCATAATGGAAATCCTCCATGAGGTAGCGGCCGGAGGGCATCAGGTCGACGAGCGTCGGGACGTCGCGCCCGAGCGTGTCCCAATCGTCCACGTTCAGCGGCACGCCGACCCGGCCGGCCATGGCGATCAGGTGGATGACGGCGTTGGTCGATCCGCCGATCGCGGCACAAACGCGGATGCCGTTCTCGAAACTCTCGCGGGTCATGACATCGGAGAGCCGGGCGCCCGCCTGCACCAGCTCGACGATGCGGTTCCCCGCCAGATGCGCCATGGCGAGTCGTCGCGAATCGACGCCGGGAATGGTGGCGCCGTAGGGCAAGGCGAGCCCCATCGCCTCGACGATGCAGCTCATCGTCGAGGCCGTTCCCATCGTCATGCAGGTCCCTTTCGACCGGCTCATTCCCGCTTCGGCGGAGCTGAACTCCGCCATGGTCATGAGCCCGGCGCGGACATCGTCGGCGAAGCGCCAGACATCGGTACCCGAGCCGATATCGCGGCCATGAAACTTGCCGTTGAGCATCGGTCCCGAGGCGACGTGAATGGCGGGCAGATCGACGCTCGCCGCCCCCATCAGCATTGCCGGCGTGTTCTTGTCGCAGCTGCCGAGCAGGACGACGCCGTCCATCGCATAGCCGCGGATCGATTCCTCCACGTCCATGCTCATCAGGTTGCGGAACAGCATCGCGGTCGGCCGGATCTGGGTCTCGCCCAGGCTCATCGTCGGGAATTCGAGCGGGACGCCGCCGGCCTCCCACACGCCGCGCTTCACATGGTCGGCGATGACCCGCAGATTCGAGTGACAGGGATTGAACTCGGAATAGGTCTGGCAGATCCCGATGATCGGCCGCCCGTCGAAGGCGTGGTCGGGCAGCCCTTGCGCCTTCATCCAGCTGCGGTGGATGAAGCCGTCTTTGTCGAGCTTGCCGTAGGACTGGGCCGATCGCAGCGGCGAGCCCGCGGCCTCGGGTTTGGGCGGTCCGTCGCTCGGCCCCCCGCCAGAAGGTCCATCGGTCATAATCCTCTCGCTCCCTCCCGCCGTTCCGCAAGAGCCGAAAGCGGGAGCTTCCGATGCACGCGGCCGTCCCGTAGCGTTGAACCATGACGGCCGAGGCCGGCCGATGTCTCGGGCCCCCCGCTTGGCCGTCGGAGATCATGATCCAGCCGGGCTAAATTGTCATACAAATATATTAAGCGGGGGCAATGGCTTTGCAATACCGGTGCGGCCGCGGCGCTCGGATTTCTGCCTTGCGCCTTCACGCCGCCGGCGCCGCGAGGTCGACGCCTGATTTCCGGGCCGGAGCCGGTTCGGTCGGTACGGGCTCTGCCGCAGCGAAGAAAGCGTCGATCGTCTCGAGCACCGGCAGGCGGAGCGCGTCGGCCTCCCGCAACAGCTCGTGACCCCGGCCCGGCCGCAGATGGAGCCGGGCCTTCCGCAGCCTTGCGACGAGCCGGACGAGCGCGCGCACGTCGATCACCGGATCGCGCCGCGAGACCAGCGCGATAATCGGCGTGTCAATGCGATCGAGGCGCGTCTTCCGAAGGCTTCGGATCGAGGCGAAAGCGGCGTTCAGCCAGCCCCAGCTCGGCGGTCCGGAAGCGATCTCCGGATGCCTCGACTTCCACCAGATCTTGTCCGCCTGGCGCTCGGGGCAGGAGGTCATCCGTCCTCCGACATTGCCGATATCGCCGCGCCACACCGGCTGTCGCGCCCGGCCTGCCGACGCAGCGGCCCGCGACACCAGGCCGAGCGCCGGTCCCGGCAGCGGACCCGCCGCGATCCCGGCCATCGGTGCGATCAGGGCCGCAGCATGGAGCCGCACCGCGCGCTCGGCCAGGAGCCGCAGGAGAAGGTGAGCGCCCATCGAATGGGCGACGGCGACGTGCGGCCCAGGTGTCCGCTTGATCCACTCGCCGACGAAGCCTTCCAGATCCTCGAGCAACGGCTCGAAGCTGTCGAGGTGGCAGATCAGCGGATCCGCGAGCATCCGGCCCGATCCGCCCTGGCCCCGCCAGTCGAAACCCGCGACGCGCCAGCCGCGATTTCTCCAATAGATCATCGCCTCCAGATATTTCTCGGCGAAATCGCCGCGCCCGCCGAGGAACAGCAGGCTGCCGCGGACCGGCATTTCGGGCGCGAATGTGAAGCTGCGCAGCGGAAAACCGTCGGCCGCGGTCCAACCGGTGAAATGCAGGCCCTCAGGGATGCTTCGCCGCCATGATTCGCGGCCGTCCACCGAGGGTGGCTGCTCCGATCCGCCTTTTGGCGACCGCGACACATTCGTCATGCCGCTTCCTCGCAACTGTAACGATAGCACGGCAAGGACATGTTCGAGACGCTTGGTCCGAGCTGAAGGAGCCTCCGATGCAGACAGCACGTCATGGGGAGCTGATGCGGGTCGCCGGTGTCGCCAGGGCCTATGATCGCTGGGCGCCGGTCTACGACCTGATCTTCGAACGCATATTCAGGCGGGGACGCGCGCTTGCCATTGCCGCGGCGGAAGCGGCCGGCGGCAGGATCCTCGAAGTCGGAGTCGGGACGGGCATCAGTCTGCCTCATTATTCGCGGAGCGTGCGCGTCGTCGGGGTCGACATTTCCGACCGGATGCTGGAGCGGGCGCGGGAACGCGTGCGCGAAATGCGTCTCGACAACGTCGAGGACGTGCGGGTCATGGACGCGGAATCGCTCGCTTATGCGGACGGCGTCTTCGATGTGGTCGTCGCGCAATATGTCGTGACGGCCGTTCCTCATCCCGAGCGCGCCCTCGACGAATTCGCCCGCGTCTGTCGGGCGGGCGGTGAGATCGTCATCACGACGCGGATCGGCGCCGACCGGGGGCTGCGGCGCATGATCGAGCGCCTGCTCATGCCAGTCACCAGCCGGCTCGGTTTCCGCACCGAATTCTCCTGGTCGCGCTACGAAAGCTGGGCCGCCGGGCACGATGGCGTCGAGCTGATCGAGCGCCGCCCGCTGCCGCCGCTCGGTCATTTCTCGCTCCTCCGCTACCGCAAGGCCGGACCGGCCTGACCATCCCAGACCCAAGCCGAGGTGAGGCACATGCGAACATTTCTCGATGAACTGAAGCAGCAGCGCTGGGATGATCATCGCTATTATCACCACAGCCGGATCAACCAGACGCTGCACCTGGTCAGCGCCACGACCTTCGTCATCGCCTATGTCATGCTCTTCTTCGAGCCGGCCGTCGCGGCGCTGCTCGGCTGGCTGGTGGCGATGACGACGCGCCAGAGCGGCCATTTCTTCTTCGAGCCCAAGGGCTACGATCATCTCAACCACGCGACCCACGCGCACAAGGAAGAGATCAAGGTCGGCTACAACCTGCTGCGCAAGGCGGTGTTGATGGCGATCTGGGCGGTGATCCCGGTCGTCCTGCTCGCGCGGCCGGATCTGTTCGGCCTGATGACGCCGCATGACGGCTTCGTCGACCTGGCGCTCAATACGGGTCTGCTGTGGTTCTGGCTCGGCGTCGCCGGCCTGTTGTTCCGTACCGTCCAGCTCTTCTTCATCCGCGACGTGCTGACCGGGCTGGTCTGGGCGAGCAAGATCCTCACCGACCCGTTTCATGACATCAAGCTCTATCACAAGGCGCCCGCTTATCTGCTGCGGCGCGAGCTGATCGACCCACGTTACTGGACCGGCGAGAGCGATGAGATGGCCGCCGCCTGAGATCGGCGCGCTCGCAGCATCTCGCGCAGGATCCGGCGGCGGATCGAGGTGCTGGTCAGTGCCTGTCCCGCCCACCAGCCGTCCGCAGCCATGCGTCCGGCGGCATCGACGAAGCGCTCCTCGACCTCGGCGAAGGCCGCGTCGTCATAGTTGAGGCTGAAGATGAATCGCCCGGTGCCGACCCAGCTCAATGCGAGACCCGCATCGCGAAGATAATATTGGAGCATCCAATGGTAGCGGCCGGGAGAGGTGTAGAGGACGGTCCAGATCGAAGAGAAGTTGGCCACCTGGACCGGATATCCGCTCGCGGCCAGGCGGGCATTGAGCGTGGTGGCCCGGTCGTTCCAGCGATCATCGAGACCCTCGTAAAGCCGGGCCACTTCCGGGCTCTCGATCCGTGTCAGGAAGGCGTCCATGGCGCCCATCACATAGGGATGCGAATGGAAGGTGCCGCGGGCGAAATTGATGTCCGCCGGACGATCGTCGCGATAGCGCTTCATCAACCGGTGCGGTCCGCACAGCACCCCGATCGGAAGTCCGCCCGCGACGGTCTTGCCATAGGTCACGAGGTCCGCCTCGACGCCGAAATAGGCCTGCGCGCCGCCTGGCGCGAGTCGGAAGCCGACGAACACCTCGTCGAAGATCAGGACGATGGCGCGCGCGTCGCATATGGCGCGGAGACGTTGCAGCCATTCCGCATAGGCCGCGCGGTCGAAGCCGGCGCGGCGGCTGCCGTCGATGAGGCTGGAATCCCCCGGTGCCCCACGATTCGGATGGAGCGCTTGCAGCGGATTGACCAGGACGCAGGCGATGTCTCGCCGGGTCGCAAGGACGCGGAGCGTGCGCTCCGAAAATTCGGCGAGGGTCAGCGTGTCGCGCGCCGGCATGGGATTGCCGATGCCTGGCTGCACCTCGCCCCACCAGCCGTGATAGGCGCCGCAGAAGCGGACGATCCGTCGGCGTCCGCTATGATAGCGCGCAAGCCGTACCGCCTGCATCACGGCCTCGGTTCCGGACATGTGGAAGGACACCTCGTCCTTGCGCGAGATCCGTTTCAGGCGCGCCACGTTGCGCAGGACGACGGGGTGGTAGAAGCCGAGCACCGGACCGAGGCGGCGGGCGGTGGCGGCACCCTCGTCGATGCAGGCCTTGTAGAAGTCGTAGCCGAACAGGTTGGCGCCATAGGAACCCGCGAGATCGTAGGCGATGTTGCCGTCCAGGTCGGTCAGCGTGACGCCGCTGCTCGATTCATAGAAGGCCGGCGTGCCGAGATGACGTGCGACGTGGCGCGAAAACTGGAACGGCACCCGATAGGCGTCGATCAGCTGGAGGTCGCTGAGGCTTGCAAGCGCTTCCGCCGTCGCGGCGCGGCCGCGCGCATATTTGGCCGCGAACCGGTCGGCAAGGGCGGCGAAGCCCGCCTCGCGCCGGGCGGCCACGTCCTCGGGCGGATCGTCGGCGCGGAAGAAGGTCCGCTCGTCATAGTCGTAGAACGGAATACGCGACGCGATCCTCTTTCCCCATTTCACATGGCCGGAGAGCGATCGGTGCTTGGCGCGCGACAGGTCGATCCGCGCCTTGCCGCGGACGAATGTCGCGACGGCGGCCGTTCCGCCGGCAGCGATGAGGGCCAGCTTCGAGAACATCGCCGCCAGCGTTGCGGCCGGGACATGTAATTATGATGACGGTGAAGGGCGCCCTGCGCCGCGCGACCCAATATGAGGAGCTCAACTTCCTCTTCACAAACCGCATTCCCCGGCGGCTGGCGACCCGATTCATGGGATGGTTCAGCCGGATCGAACAGCCGCTGGTGAGGCGAGCGTCGATCGCCGCCTGGAGGCTTTTTTGCGACGTCGATCTCGCGGACGCGCGCAAGTCTCGGTTCGACAGCCTGCACGATTGCTTCGTGCGCGAGCTCGAGGAAGGCGCCCGGCCGGCGGTCGAGCACCCCGCGCTTCTCGCCAGCCCGTGCGACGGGATCGTCGGCGCATGCGGGGCGATCGATGGCGATCGCCTGCTTCAGGTGAAGGGTCTGTCCTACCGGCTTTCGGATCTGCTCGGCGATGGCGCGCATGCCGATCTCTATCGGGACGGCGTCTACGCGACTCTGCGCCTGACCGCCGGAATGTATCACCACTTCCACGCCCCGCACGATATCGCGGTCGAAGCGGTGACCTACATCTACGGCGATACGTGGAACGTGAACCCGATCGCGCTGAAGCGGGTGGAGCGCCTTTACTGCCGCAACGAGCGTGCCGCCATTCGCGCAAGGATCGCGGCCACCGGCGATACGATCACATTGGTGCCGATCGCCGCCATTCTCGTTGCCGGAATCCGGCTTCCCTTCCTTGGATCGAAGCCGCTGCGAGGGCCGACGCGAACGATGTCGGCGCGTACCGCGTTCCGGAAGGGCGAGCCGATGGGGTGGTTCGAGCACGGCTCGACGATCGTCATGCTCGCGCCGAAAGGCTTCACCGTGCACGAGCGGATGGCAGAAGGGGCACGGATTCGGGCGGGCGAGCCGGCTTTCCGGCTTCCCTGACACGACGATCGCCTCGGTTTCATCGAAATGTCGTTTGCCTGCGGGGTGTTCGTAACATCCCCGCGCAAGAAGGACGCCGTCGGCAACGGAGCATGACGAATGGCGGCAGGAAGCTTGGCGCGGGACGGCGCGAAAAAGCGCCGTTCCAAGATCGACCGGAGCATCGGCCCGTCCGGGACGCCGAGGCGCCGCTATCGGACGATCTGGATCTCCGACGTTCATCTCGGCACGCGCGGCTGCAACGACCGCCTGCTCATCGACTTTCTCGATCACGTCGATTCCGACACGCTTTATCTGGTCGGCGACATCATCGACGGCTGGCGCATGAAGAAGCGCTTCTATTGGCCGGAGCGCCACAACGCGATCGTGCGGCGGGTGATGAAGCGCGCCAAGCACGGCACCCGCGTCATCTACGTTCCCGGAAATCATGACGAGATGTTCCGCCAGTTCGCCGGCATGAGCTTCGGCGGCGTCGAGATCCGCCGCAAGGCCATTCACACCACCGCCGACGGCCGGCGCCTCCTCGTCCTGCATGGCGACGAGTTCGACGCGATCGTCCTCGCCCACCGCTGGCTCGCCTTCCTGGGGGACACGGCCTACGAGCTGCTGATGCGGCTCAACCTGGTGGTGAACGCCGTCCGCCGCTGGTTCGACCTGCCCTACTGGTCGCTGTCGAAGCACGCCAAGCGCAAGGTCAAGAATGCGGTCGAGTTCATCTCCCGCTTCGAGGAGGCGGTGGCGCACGAGGCCGCCCGGCTTCGCGTCGACGGGGTCGTCTGCGGCCATATCCACACCGCCGAGGAGCGCCGCTTCGGTGACGTGATCTATTATAATGACGGCGACTGGGTGGAAAGCTGCACCGCCTTGGTCGAGCATCAGGACGGCCGGATGGAGATCCTCCACTGGGCCGACGAAATGGCCGCGCGCGCGGTTACGTCGCTGGGCCCGGAGCGCGTCGCGGCCTGATGAAGATCCTCCTCGTCACCGATGCCTGGGAGCCTCAGGTGAATGGCGTCGTCCGGACCCTTCGGAGCGTCACGGAGGAGCTTGAGCGTCAGGGCCACACCGTCTGGCGCATCTCGCCCAACCTGTTTCCGACCGTCGCCTGTCCCACTTATCCGGAGATCAGGCTCGCTCTGTTTTCGGGGAGCCGGGTGGCGCGGCGGTTGCGCGAGCTGGGGCCCGACGCCATCCATATCGCCACCGAAGGGCCGCTGGGCCTTGCCGCCCGTCGCTGGTGCATCCGCCACGACATTGCGTTCACGACGGCCTATCACACGCAGTTTCCGGAGTATCTCGCCAGGCGCACGCGCCTGCCGCCGGCTCTGTTCTGGCGCTATATCCGCTGGTTCCACGGCCCGGCCGTGCAGGTGATGGCGTCGACCCGCGGCGTCATGGACCAGCTCACGGCGCAGGGTCTCGCGCGCACCCATCTCTGGGGCCGCGGCGTCGACTCCGGCTGCTTCCGGCCTGACGTTCCGCCCCATCCGGGAATGGCGGGACTTCCCCGGCCGATCCAGCTCTATGTCGGGCGCGTCGCGGTCGAGAAGAATATCGAAGCCTTCCTCGACTGCCCTCATCCCGGGACCAAGGTGGTCGTCGGGGACGGCCCCGCGCTGGAAGAGCTCAGGAGAGCCTATCCTTCGGCGCATTTCCTCGGCGCCCTGCACGGTGCCGAGCTTGCGAGCGCCTACCGGAGCGCCGACGTCTTCGTCTTCCCGAGCCGGACCGACACGTTCGGACTGGTCCTCATCGAGGCGCTGGCCTGCGGCACGCCCGTCGCCGCTTTTCCCGTCACGGGTCCGGCGGACATCCTGACCGGCGAGGTGGCGTGCCTGAGCGAGGATCTCGGCGCGGCGATCGCGGGGGCATTGACCTTGAGCCGGTCGGCCTGCGCCGCCTTCGCGCGGCAATTCAGCTGGGAAGCGAGCGCGCGGCAGTTCCTGGCCGGCCTCGAGCCGCTTGCGCCGGACCCGGAGATCGACCGGCCTGCTTTGACGGAGACGTCGGCGAAGCCTTAGTCCGCGGGGGTCAGCCGGATCGCGCCGCCGCCCGACGGTGCCATCGCCAGCGCGATCGCGTCGGCGGCGGTCACCGTCGCGGTTTCGATCGCCAGCGTCGCCGGCTCGGTGCCGTCGCGCCAGATCGTCGCCCGCCATCGGCCGCGCCCGAGGAAGCCGAGTGGCACCTGGACCAGCCGGCCATGCTCGTTGGTCATCGCGCCGACATACCAGTCGCGCCCGGACCGGCGGGCGATGGCGACATGCTCGCCGATCCGCCCCGACAGCATGCGGGTTTCGTCCCACGCCGCCGGCACCGCGCGGATGAAGTCCAGCCCGGCCTGGCCGCGATAGGCGTCGGGGCTGTCGGCGACCGACTGGAACGGGCTGTCATAGACGACGTACATGGCGAGGCCGTGCGCGCGCGTCGTCATCACCATCGGGTCGATGTTGCGCGGAGCGAAGTCGGCCGGCGCGACGTTGCGGAAACCCCCCGGCGTATAGTCCATCGGCCCGAGCAGCATCCGCGTGAACGGCAAGGTGACGTTGTGGCGCGCGGTGATCCGCCGCGACCATTTGTTGTACTCGGCGCCGAGCACGCCTTCCTGGGTCAGGTAATTGGGATAGGTGCGGATGAGGCCGGTGGGGCGATAGGCACCATGCAGGTCGACCAGCAGCCGGTTCGCCGCCGCCGTGCGGAGCAGCCGATGGTAGAAGCCGACCATCTCCTGATCGGTGCGGTCCATGAAATCGACCTTGATCCCCCTGATCCCCCAGCTCGCATAGAGCGCCAGCGCCTCGTCCATGTTGCGCTCGAGCAGGCGCCAGTGGACCCACAGCCAAAGGCCGACGTCGCGCTCGCCGGCGTGACGGATCAGCCCCGGAAGGTCGAGCTCGGGGATCGGCGTGAGATTGTCGGCGCCCGGTAGCAGCGTGCCGCCGGCGCCGCTGTTCGCATACCAGCCGTCGTCGATCAGCATATATTGGAGGTCGTTCTCGGCGGCGAAGTCGATGAACCCGCGCATCGTCGCGGCGTTCATCCCCGCATTCGGCACGCTCGCCAGCGACGGCCCGTTCCACCAGTCCCAGGCCGACTTGCCCGGCCGCACCCAGGAAAAATCGCCCTGCGCCGGCGGATTGAGGCTGGTGATCAGGGTCGATTCGACCAGCCGGCCGACATGGTCGCCGATCAGCACCACCCGCCACGGCGTGCGGAAACCCTCCGGCCCGACTTCGGCCCGGACCGCGATGGCCGGATCGTCGTGGCGCCGCGCGAGCCGGGCCTGCACCCCAAGGCCGCCTTCTTCGAGCCCGGAAAGAAACAGTCCGCCATAATCGGCCAGGTCCGCCTCGGCGAAGGCGATCGTCGTATCGCCCTCGCCGGTCGCGCAGACCAAAGGCAGCTCGAACAGGTGGTGCGGTCGGATCTCCGACGCCCGCACCGGGTCGTATTCGCCTTCGTGGCTGGTGTCCGGGCTGCCGAGATTCAGCCCGTGGCAGTCATAGTCGGCCGGCAGCTGGAAGCGCGTGACCTCGCCGGCGAGGCGCAGGGTGCGGAGCGCGGGCTGGGCGGGAACGACGTAGCGAAAGGCGATGCCGTCGTCATAGGCGCGAACGACCAGGTCGAGCCGCCGCCGCTCGCCGCCGGTCTCGACGAAGTGGACGATCGCCTCGCGCCAGGCGTCGCGCGCCTCGCTGACCTTGCCGACCAGCCGGTAGCGGTCCTCGCCGGCACGGATCCGGCCGGTCCGCATCTCCATTCCGGATGCCAGCGTGCGATATTGCTCGAACAGCAGGCCGAGCGCCGACGGCGCGATCAGCTCGCGGCCGCGAAAGGCGACGCGCCAGGTCGGCGCGCCGCCGTCATTAGTATCGATCTCGACCGCGATGCGCTCATCGGGTGACCGCAGGATCAGCGGCTCGGCCGCGGCGGGCGCTGCGGCGAGCAAGGCGAGCAGGGCCCAGGCGCACCTCCGCATAGCGAACCCCCAGGATTTTTATCTGACAATTGGGGCTAGCATCCGCTTGGCGGGGGCGCAATTGGCGGCAAATGCTCAGCGCAGGGCGACTTGCGCCTCTCCGGCCTGCCAGCCGCCGCCGAGCGCGCGGAACAAGTCGACCTGGGTCGTGACGATCCGCGCGTCCGACAATGCCAGCGCCGCCTCGGTTTCGGCCAGCGTGCGCTCGGCATCGAGCACCGCCAGCGAATCCGCGCGGCCTTCGCGCAGCCGCAGCCGCTCCAGCTCGGCGGCACGCAGCGCCGCATCGCGCGCGTCGCTGAGGGCGGTGCGGCGATCGAGCTCGTGGCGATAGGCGGAGAGGGCGGTTTCGGTCTCCTGCAGGGCGGTCAGAACCGTTCCGTCGAACGTCGCGAGCGCCGCCTCGGCCGAAGCCTCCGCCGCCGCGATCCGCGCGCGGATCGCCTCCTGGTTGGGGAAGGACCAGTCGATCAGCGGGCCGAGCAGCCAACGCAATGGTCCGCCGGTGAAAAGGTCGCCGATCGACGGGCCGGTGGCGCCGATCGATCCGCCGAGGGTGATCCGCGGATAGAGATCGGCGGTGGCGACGCCGATCCGCGCCGTTTCCGCCGCGAGCCGGCGCTCGGCCTCTCTGATGTCCGGCCGCCGCGCAAGCAGCGCCCGCCCGTCGCCCACCGGGATCGGCCGGTCGAGCCGCAGGATGGTCCGGCGCGCGCCCGCCGATGGGGGGAGTTCGGCGGGCGCGCGGCCGGTGAGCGCGGCGAGGCGGAACAGGGCGCCGTCGCGCTCGGCTCGGAGCGGGGGGAGGGCGGCACGCTGCTGGTCGCGCAGGGAGGCGACCCGCGCGACGTCCAGCCGCGTGCCGCGGCCCGCTTCGAAGCGTCGGGTGGTGACGAAGAGGGTACGCTCGATCAAAGCGAGGCTGCGCTCGGCGACTGCGAGCCGCTCCGCCGCCGCGGCCGCGTCGGCATAGGCCCGCGCGGTCTCGGCAGCGACGGCGACCCGCACCGCGTCGCGAACCGCCGCCGCGGCGGCGGCATCGGCCCGGCCCGCTTCGATCCCGCGCGAGACCCGTCCGAACAGATCGAGTTCCCAGGCGACGTCGAGCCCGGCGTCGAAGCGCCAGTCCTCGCGGTCGGCGCCCGGGGCCACCTCGTCCTCCGGGGCGCGGCCATAGGTCGCGCTCGCGCCGATGCCGGTCTGCGGAAGCCGCGCCGACCGGTTCTCGCGCAGCAGCGCGCGGGCGCGGGCCAGGTTGGCGGCGGCGACGCGCAGGTCGGTGTTGCGCTCGAAGGCGTCCTCGATCAGCCCGTCCAGCACCGGATCCTGGTAGAGCCGCCACCAGCCGGCGTCCGGCTCGGCGAGGGCGAAGGCGGGATGATCGGCGCCGATGAACGGGCCGGCGGCCGAAGTCGGGGTCGCCGGCGGCGCATGATCCGGCCCGACCGTGCAGGCGGCCAGCGCCAGCAGGCTGGCGGCGAGCGCAAGGCGAAGGCGTATCGTCATCTTGTTGTTCCTCATTCCGCCGGCAGCAGCGCCGGCTCGGTGCCGGGGCGGCCCCGGCTGAACCGGTCGCGAAGGGCGCGGCAGGCGACGTAGAAGGTCGGCGTGAACACCAGCCCGAAGAAGGTGACGCCGATCATCCCGAAGAAGACCGCGGTGCCCAGCGCCTGGCGAAGCTCGGATCCCGCCCCGGTCGCGAAGAGCAAGGGCATGACGCCGAGGATGAAGGCGAGGCTGGTCATCAGGATCGGCCGCAGCCGCCGGCGGGCCGCCTCGACCGCCGCGTCGACGGCGTTCGCGCCGGATTCCTCGGCCTGCTTGGCGAACTCGACGATCAGGATCGCGTTCTTGGCGGCGAGGCCGACCAGCACGATCAGGCCGATCTGGGTCAGGATATTGTTGTCCATGCCCCTCAGGTTCACGCCGGCCATCGCCGCGAGCAGGGTCATCGGCACGATCAGGATCACCGACAAGGGCAGCATCAGGCTCTCGAACTGCGCCGCCAGCACCAGGAAGACGAACACCACCGCCATCGCGAACACCAGGAGGGCGACGTTGCCCGCCGCCTTCTGCTGGAAAGCGATGTCGGTCCATTCGGCGGTGAAGCCGGGCGGCAGCTCCTCGGCCAGTCCCTCCATCGCGGCGAGCGACTGGCCGGTCGAGAAGCCCGGCGCGGTCTCGCCATCCATCTCGATCGCCGGGAACAGATTGTAGCGCACGACCCGATAAGGGCCGGTGCGGTCCTCGAAGGTCGACACCGCGCCGATCGGCACCATCTGGCCCGAATTCGATCGGGTCTCGAGCCGAGCGACGTCGGAAATATCGTCGCGCCAGGCCGCGTCGGCCTGGGCGGTCACCCGGAAGGTGCGGCCGAGCAGGTTGAAATCGTTGACATAGGCCGAGCCGAGATAGACGCCGAGCGCCTCGAACACCCGCGACGGCGGCACCCCGAGCATCTCGGCCCTCACCCGGTCGATGTCGGCATAGATTCGCGGCGTCGCCGTGTTGAACAGGCTGAACACCTGGGTCAGGCCCGGCGTCTCGTTGGCACGGCCGATCAGGCCGAACGTCGCCTGCTCGAGCGCGCGATAGCCCTGGTCGTTGCGGTCCTGGATCATCATCCTGTAGCCGCCGCCGGTGCCGATGCCCTGGATGATCGGCGGCGGGACGACGAACACCATCGCCTCGTCGACGTCGGCGACCGCGGCGCGCATGTCGGCCATGATCGCCGCCTCGCTTCGGCCGGAGGCGGCGCGCTCGGCATAGGGCTCGAAGGTCAGGAAGGTCGCAGCGGCATTGGGCGCCGAGGTGAAGGTCGCGCCGTCGAAGCCGGCGAACATCACCGCATCCGCGACGCCTTCGACCTCGAGCAGCCGCGCGGTGACCCGGCGAAGCACCTCGTCGGTCCGCTCGAGCGACGATCCGGGCGGCAGCTGGAAGGCGGCGACGGCATAGCTCTGGTCCTGCGCCGGGATGAAGCCGGCGGGCGTGGCCATGAACAGCGCAATCGTGGCCGCGACCAGGCCGGCATAAGTGGCGAGCACCCGCCGTGGCCGGTCCAGCAATCGCCGCGTGACCGCGCCGTACCATAGGCTCAGGCGCTCGAAGCCGGCATTGAACCGATCGCCCGCTTTGTGCAGGCGGCGCCGCCAGCCTTGGGCCGGCGCCTCACCGGCTTTCGGCCGCAGCAGCAAGGCGGCCAGCGCCGGCGACAAGGTGAGCGACATCAGCAGCGAGATGATCGTCGCCGACGAGATGGTGATCGCGAACTGGCGGTAGAATTCGCCGGTGATGCCGGTGAGGAAGATGGTGGGAATGAACACCGCGCACAGCACCAGCACGATCGCGACCAGCGCCACCGACACCTCGTCCATCGACCGGTGCGCCGCTTCGCGCGGGCTCAGCCCCTGCTCGAGATTGCGTTCGACATTCTCGACGACGACGATGGCGTCGTCGACGACGATGCCGATCGACAGCAGCAGCCCGAACAGCGACAGCGTGTTGAGCGAATAGCCGAGGCCCGCGAGCACCGCGAACGCGCCGATCAGCGAGACCGGGATCGCCACCAGCGGGATCACCGCCGCCCGCCAGCTCTGCAGGAAGACGAGGATGACGATGACGACCAGCAGGATCGCCTCGATGAACGTCTCCTGCACCGCGCCGATCGATTCGCTGATGAACTCGGTCGGATTCCAGACGATTCGATATTCGAGCCCGGCCGGGAAGTCGGCCGAGGCGGCCTCCAGCTCGCGCTTGATCCCGTCGGCCGTGTCGAGGGCATTGGTGCCCGGCCGCTGGGTGATCCCCATGATCAGCGAATCCTGGCCGGACAGATAGGCGTTGATGCCGTAATCTTCGGCGCCGAGCTCGATCCGGGCGACATCGGAGATCCGGGTGACCCGGCCCTGGGCGTCGGTCTTCACGACGACCGCGCCGAACTGCTCGGGCGTGGTGAAGCGGCCCTGGGCCTCGACGTTGAGCTGGAACGCCGAGCCTGTGTCGTAGGGCGGCTGACCGACCGAGCCGGCCGCCACCTGGACGTTCTGGGCGCGCAGCGCGGCGACGATCTCTCCGGCCGTCAGCCCGACGGCCGAGGCGCGGCCCGGATCGATCCAGACCCGCATGGCATAGTCGCGGGCGCCGAACACCTGGACGTCGCCGACCCCTTCGACGCGGGCCAGCCGGTCCTTGAGCTGGGTCAGCGTGTAGTTCGAGACGTAGGCGCGATCGAGCGAGTTGTCGGGGGACAGGACGTTGACCGCCAGCAGCCATGACGGCAGCGACTTGCGCACCACCACGCCGGTCCGGCGCACCTCCTCGGGCAGTCGAGGCTCGGCCAGCGCGACCCGATTCTGGACGAGCACCTGGGCGGTGTCGAGGTCGGTGCCGAGCGCGAAGGTGACCGTGATGGTGACGCGCCCGTCGCCGGTCGACTGGCTCGACAGATAGAGCATGTTGTCGACGCCGTTGATCTCCTGCTCGATCGGCGCGGCGACGGTGTCGGCGACGGTCTCGGCCGAGGCACCGGGATAGCTGGCGCTGACCGTCACCGTCGGCGGCACGACCTCGGGATATTGCGAGACCGACAGCCCGAAATAGGCGAAGCCGCCGACGAGCGTGATGATCACGGCGATCACCGCGGCGAAGATCGGCCGCCGGATGAAGAGGTGGCTGAGGCGCATTGACGCGTGTCCTTGTTTAGCTCGCCAACGTCGCTTGCGACGCGGCGGGGGCGGGGTTCGGCGTGCGTTCGGCGGCGTTCGCGGGCTCGGCGGGCGGCGCGATGCGAGTGATGCGGACGTTCACCTGGCCGCCGGGGCGGGCATATTGGACGCCCTCGACGACCACCCGGTCGGTCGGCCGCAGACCGGCGCGGATGCTGCGCAGGCTGCCGATCCGCGCGCCGATGTCGACCGGGCGGGCCGCGACCGTCCCGTCCGGGGCGACGACGAGCACGATCTTGCGCGCCTGGTCGGTCTGCACCGCCGCGTCCGGAATCAGCAGGGTCGGGCGCGCCGCTCCGGCGGCGAGCCGCATCTCGCCGAACATGCCGGGGGTGAGGAAATGGTCGGGATTGGCCACCACCGCACGGGCCCGCAGCGTGCCCGATCCGGGATCGATCGCATTGTCGCTGAAGTCGACCCGGCCGCGCCAGCCATAGCCGGCCTCGTCCTGCAGGCGGATCTGCACCTCGGTCGCGGCCTCGCCGCTTTCCTGCCGCGCGCGCATCGCCTTGAGGTGCAGCGCTTCGGAGCCGTCGAACGCGAAATGGATCGGGTCGAGCGCCAGCACCGTCGTCAGCATCGATTCGTTGGCGGCGACGAGGTTGCCGACGTCGATCCGCCGGTCGGAGACGCGGCCCGTGATCGGCGCGCGGACTCGGGTGAATTCGAGGTCCAGCGCGCGCTGGCGGACCACCGCCTGCGCCGCCGCCACCTGGGCGCCGCCTGAGCGCACCGCGGCACGCAGCGATTCGACTTCCTCCTGGGAAACCGCCTCGTCGTCGACCAGCCGCGCCGCGCGCGCATATTCGCTGTTGGCGAGCGCCAGCGCCGACTGCGCCGCCGCGAGCCGGGCCTGGGCCTCGGCCAGGGCGGCCCGGAACGGCCGCTCGTCGATCGTGAAGAGCAATTGCCCGCGCTGGACGACGTCGCCGTCGTCGAAATGGATGCCGACCAGCTGGCCCGACACGCGCGGCCGGATCTCGACCGCCTGGCTGGCCTCGAAACGGCCGGTATAGTCCTCCCACTCGACGATGCTGCGCTGAAGCGGCTGGGCGATCGTCACGGTCGGCGGCGGCGGCGCATCGGCCTGCGCCTCGCCGCCGGCGAACAGCCGATAGAGGCCGAACGCGACCAGGAGGACGGCGACGAGCCCGATCAGCCCGGCGCGCCGGCTCATCCGCCGACGCGCCGGTGCCTCGGCTTCGATCGGTGCGGCGGCCTCGGCCGCAACGGGGACCGGCTGCTGGTCCTTGGGGAAAGCGTGGTACATGCTGGGCCCTTTCAGCGGGCGGCCGCGGCGCGCTGCTGGAGCGCGCGGGCCTGAAGTCGGGTGAATCCGGCGGCGAGGAAGCGCTTGATCTCCTCGCCCGGCAGCTGGCCGCCGGTAACCCGGACCAGCACGGCGAAGCGGCGCAGCGCCTCGAGCCGAGCGTCGGCGAACGGCGTGGGCCGGTCGATCCCGAACCAGCGCTCGAAGAAGCGGGCAAAGCGGGTCGGCGGTCCGATGCTGGCCACCGGATCGGCTTCGGCGAGGCTGATCACCTGCAGCTCGAGCGGGCCGAAACTGGCCTGGGCGGCCGACTCGGGCGACTCGGAGGCTCCAGGAAATGCGGGCACTTCCCCGTCATGGGACCGATAAGCCATTGATTTCCTCCTTGATTTCTGTCACGCAAATGGCCAGATAAAATGTTACTGACCGGTACGTGCTTTTGTGTTACGTACCGTTCTGTTACATTTCGTCAAGTCCGGCTCGGAAAAAAGATATCGGGATGAGGAAGATTATCGGCCTGGGAGCATGCGGCGACCCGTGCGGGACGCCGAAGAAGAATGCCGCCACGCGCATCTTCGAGACGGCGCGCGACCTCTTCTATCAGCGCGGCGTGCGCGCGGTCGGGGTGGACGAGATCGTCTGTCAGGCCGGGGTCACCAAGCCCAGCCTCTATCGTAGCTTCGACTCGAAGGACGATCTCGTCGCCGCCTGCCTCGAAAGCTTCGCCGAGCAGGGGGAGGCGGATGTCGAGGCGAGTGTCGCGGCGGCCGGCGCCGATCCGCGCGCGCAGCTGCGCGCGATCGTCGGACATTATGCCAACCAGATGAGCCGGCCCGGCTTTCGCGGCTGCCCGATGACCAATACCGCCATCGAATTTCCGGAGGACGGGCATCCCGGTCGCGCGGTCGTCGAGGAGTGCAAGGCGAAGCTGCGCGAGCTCATCGTCGGCATCGCCCGAAATCTCCCCGCTGAAGATCCCGAGACCCTGGCCGACGGCCTTACGCTCCTGATCGAGGGCGCCTACGCCACCTACCACATCTTCGGCTCGCAGGGCCCGGCGACCGCGCTCGTCCGCTCGGCCGACCGGCTGATCGAGGCGCACCTCCAGCCCGCCTGAACGCCCGGTTTCGCACGCGCGTCATGCGGCGCGCACCCTGAGGTTCGTGGCCCCGGCTGCCCCCGATCGGATATTGGCGGGCAAAAAATGGAGCCACGGGTAGAAGCGGCCCCGAAGCCTGACGCCGCCGGGCACCTCACCGCGCCGATCGACAGCGCGCAACGGGGGGCATTCGCCGGCTGAAGCGGCATGGATGAAAAAGCGCGCCGAACATGCTACGCCTTCGATGCAGTGCGCAGAATAGCGGCACCGACTCGGATTCGCCGCTTGGCATCGCCCTGCCTCAGGGTCGCATTGCTCGATTTGCGGTAGGAGTGACCAACATGACCGACAAAACCAAGAAGATCGAAGACGAAGTCACCAAGGCAGGAGCTGTCGAGCTCGACGAAAAGGATCTCGGCGACGTTGCCGGCGGTGGCAGCTCCTCGATTCCCACGGAGTCGATCAGCCTGAGTTACTCGAAGGTGGATTATGACACCGTCAGCCCGGATAGTAGCCTGACCGGCTACAAGATCACCGACGGAACCAGCAATACCGTGCTGAAGCGCTGAGCGAATGGCTGTTTCGCGTTTTGGATCCTGAAAGGGCGGAACCGGCCAGTATCGAGGGCTATTTGGGGGATTCGCTCTATCCGAGCGTTTACCATCGCGCCTTCGCTCCGCCCTGGGTCGACGCGCTGCTCCTTCGGGAAGGCATCATGCCGCCTCGCGGGGCGGCCTTCGAGCACGAGCGCACGTTCACCCTGATCGATCTCGGCTGCGGCGATGGCCTCGGCCTGATGCTGAACGCCGCAGCCTGTCCCGAAAGCCGATTCATCGGGATCGACGCGATGGGCGGACATATCGAGCGTGCGCGATCCATGGCCTCGGAGCTCGGCCTTTCCAATGTCGAGTTTCGATGCGCCACCTTCAGCGAAGCCTTGCGGGACGAGCCCGCCGGAGCGGATTACGTCTCGGTGCAGGGCGTGTTGAGCTGGATCAGCCCCTCGAACCGGCACGATTTGCTTGTGCTGGTCGCGCGGAATCTGAAGGCCGGCGGCGCGGCGGCCATGGGCTACAATTGCCTGCCGGGCTGGTCCCCGTTCCTGTCCTTTCAGCGGCTGGTCTGGACGTTGTCCCGGGCGAAGCCGGGATCTCCGAGCGAGCGTTTCGCCCGTGCGTTGGACGACGCGCGCGAGCTGAGCGGGGCGGGCATGACCGCGTTCGGCAAGGCGCAATTGGAACAGATCGACGATCTGCGCGAGCGCCTGCCCCAGGAATATTTCCCGCATGAATATCTCAATGCCCATTGGCAGCCGCTCTGGTCGGCCGATGTCATCGACGATGCCGCTTCGCACGGGCTGCGGTTCGCCCGATCGGGCATGGCGCAAAGGCTTCGCGAGGACTTCATCCTGAAGGCGGCGCAGCGCGAGGCGCTGACGAAGATCGAAGCGTCGGCGGCGCGCGAGCTGGCCGCAGACATGTTCCTCAACTGCAGCTTCCGCATCGATCTCTACGTAAAGGCGCCGGCCCGGCGGCTCGGCGATGAAAAGGCCCGCTCCGCACGGCTGGCCGGTTGCTGGATGGCGACGGCGCTGCAGGACGAGATCGCTTATTCCGCAAGCACGCCTGCGGGCACGATCCGGTTCGACAATGCCGCCGCCCGTGCGATCATGAACAGGCTGGACCAGGGTCCGGCAACCTTCGGCGACATCGCCGCGGCCCATCCAGGGATGACGCCGGCCGATGTCCTCAATGCCGGCGACGCCCTCTTCGTGGCCGGCCGCATCGCGCCCGCCGGTCGGCGCGACGACGAAATTGCCGTCGGCGAGGTCAACCGGTGGATCGTCGACACGGACGGCGGAGGGGCGAAGATCAACGCCCTGCTGACGCCGCACGGCCCCGTCGCGGCCCCGCAAGCCGATCTCCATGCGATCCTGAACGACTCCGCCGCCCGGCGAAGACTCGGCCTCGGCACGAAGTGAAGCTAAGCTCGATCGTCCGAAGTGGCAGGCAGGGCGATGGTGCCCAGGGGCGGAATCGAACCACCGACACCGTGATTTTCAGTCACGTGCTCTACCAACTGAGCTACCTGGGCATGCCCGCCGCGCGCGGAAGCAGCGCCTATAGAGGCGCTTAGCCTTGCCTGTCCAGCCCGTCCTCTGCGGCGCCGAAATCGTCGGGGGCGGCCGGTGGGCCGGGCACGCGATAGGCGTCGCCGAGCCAGTTCAGGAGGTCACGGTCGCGGCACCCGCGGCTGCAGAACGGCCGGTGCTCGGGAGCGGCCGGCTTGCGGCACAAGGGGCAATGCTCGACGCGATCACTGGAGGCTGCGCTGGACATGCCCAGCCGATATGGCGAGGCCGGCTTGCGCCTGCAAGACGATCGGTGCGCCCACGTCCCGCCGCAGCCGATCGAGCCATTCGGGATGCGCCTCGATGTGCGCGACCACCGGTGCGGCCGCGTGCAGCGTCAGCACGCCTGTGCCTTCGCTGCGCTGGGCCCGCCGCAGCAGCGCCCGCGCCGACGCGCCGACCGGGTCTCCCTGCAGGATCTCCGGCAGCGACGCGCGCTCGCGGCGTCGGACGGCCTGGAGGAAGCCGAAACCGTTGACCGCGGTCCGCTCGAACGGCGGCGGCAGCACGGCGTCGAACGCCGCCGCAGCTGCCTGCCGCTCGGCGCGTCCGGGGAGGGTCGGCAGGTCGATGCCGATCGATCCGCTTAGGCCCAGTCGCCGGATCGCTCGCGCCGCCGCCGCCGCGCCTGCGCAGGCGAGCTCGGCCGGCTTCAGGCCGCCGTCGACGTCGAACAGGGTCATTGCCGGCGTCAGGCTCATTCTCAGCGCGCCGCCGGGAAAGGGGATCTCGCCGCGAATCGCCTCGTCGATCAGCTCGGACCAGCCCGCTTCCTCGAACCGGTCGGGGCCGATCGGCCCTTGCCGCGTGTGGGCGCCGATTCGCTCGGCAAGCCCGGGTCCCGACCGAGGCGCGGCGTCGGTCGCGCGCGCCCTGGCGAGCTTGGCGCGTCCGGCCTCGGGCAGCGCCTCCCGCACGATCTCGGCGCGAAAGGCGGCGCCTTCGGTAAGACCGGCCGGCAGCGGCTCGACCAGCGCCTCGCCGCCCCCGTCGAGCGCCGCAATGCCGCGCCGGCCGGCGATCAGGATGGCGGCGAGCCGGGCCGGCACGACCGATCCGGCACGCAGCGCCCCGGGCAGCTCGATCGCCGCCTCGAGGATATTGCCGTCCTCGATCAGGATGGCGCGATCCTCGCCGATCCCTTCCTCGAAGAGCCACTCGGCCAAGTCAGCCGGCCCGGCTCATGACAGCTTGTAGCCGGCGGCGCGAAGCAGCGCGCGGGTCTCGAACAGCGGCAGGCCGACGACGCCGGACCAGGAGCCCGATATCTGCCGGATCAGCGCTTCCGCCGCGCCCTGGATCGCATAGCCGCCCGCCTTGCCGTGCCATTCGCCGCCGGCGAGATAGGCGGCAAGCTCGTCGTCAGACAGCCGCTTGAAGGCGACGGCCGAGGTCGACAGGCGGTGCCGCATCCGGCCGTCCGACGCGCGCAGGGTCACCGCCGAATGGACCCGGTGGCGCCGTCCCGACAGCAGCGACAGCGCGGAGCGCGCCTCGGCCTCGGTCTCGGCCTTGGGCAGGATGCGCCGGCCCGCCGCGACGACGGTGTCGGCGGCGAGCACCAGCGCGCCGGGCGCGTCCACCGCGGCGGCCTTCGCGGTCGCCATCCGGCAGGCGTAGCGGACAGGCAGCTCGCCCTTCAGCGGCGTCTCGTCGATCTCGGCGGGAATCACCGCGTCGGGTACCACCCCGATCCGCTTCAGCAGCTCGAGCCGTCGCGGCGAGGCGGAGGCGAGGATCAGGCGCATTCGCGCGGTCACCGCCCTACTTGAAGCGATAGGTGATCCGACCCTTGGTCAGGTCGTAGGGCGTCAGCTCGACCAGCACCTCGTCGCCGGTCAGGACCCGGATGCGGTTCTTGCGCATCTTGCCGGCCGTGTGGCCGAGTATCTCGTGGCCGTTCTCCAGCCGGACGCGGAACATTGCGTTCGGCAGCAGCTCCACCACCTGCCCGCGCATCTCGAGAAGTTCTTCCTTGGCCATTCAAAACCCTGCTTTCAAAAGGCCGCCGCGCCTTAGCGGCTCGGCCCTCAAAATGAAAGCCCGCCGGCCTCCGCAGGTCGGCGGGCTCCAGGCTATCAGGACATGTCAGGCGGCGCCGCCGGCGAGAGCCGCAAGCAGCAGCAAAGCGACGATGTTGGTGATCTTGATCATCGGATTGACCGCGGGTCCGGCCGTGTCCTTGTAGGGATCGCCGACCGTGTCGCCGGTCACCGCCGCCTTGTGGGCCTCGGATCCCTTGCCGCCGTAATTGCCGTCCTCGATATACTTCTTGGCATTGTCCCAGGCGCCGCCGCCCGAGGTCATCGAGATGGCGACGAACAGGCCGGAGACGATCACGCCGAGCAGCAGGGCGCCCAAAGCGGCGAAGCCCTGTTCGTTGCCGGCGATCCAGGCGATCACGAAATAGACGGCGATCGGAGTCAGCACCGGCAGCAGCGAGGGGATGATCATCTCCTTGATCGCGGCCTTGGTGACGAGATCGACGGTGCGGGCGTAGTCCGGCCGCGAGGTGCCGTCCATGATGCCCGGATTCGAGCGGAACTGCTCGCGCACGTCGAGCACGACATTGCCCGCTGCCCGGCCGACCGCGGTCATGCCCATCGCCCCGAACAGATAGGGAAGCAGCGCTCCGAGCAGCAGGCCGACGACGACATAGGGGTTGGAGAGCGAGAAATCGATTCCCGCAGGCCCGATGCCCAGCTCGGCCGCATAATGCTCGAGATCGGTCGTGTAGGCGCCGAACAGCACCAGCGCGCCCAGCGCCGCGGATCCGATCGCATAGCCCTTGGTCACGGCCTTGGTGGTGTTGCCGACGGCGTCGAGCGCGTCGGTGCGGTTGCGGACCTCTTCCTCCATCCCCGACATCTCGGCGATGCCGCCGGCATTGTCGGTGACCGGGCCATAGGCATCGAGCGCCACCACCATGCCGGCCAGCGCCAGCATCGCGGTCGCGGCGAAGGCGATCCCGATCAGTCCGGCAAGCTGGTAGGAGATGATGATGCCGGCGCAGATCACCACGGTCGGCAGGGCTGTCGATTCGAGGCTGATCGCCAGGCCCTGGATGACGTTGGTGCCGTGGCCGGTCTGCGAGGCCTTGGCGATCGAGCGGACCGGGCGATAGTTGGTTCCGGTATAATATTCGGTGATCCACACGATCAGGCCGGTGACGGCCAGGCCGACCAGTGAGCACCAGAACAGGTCCATGCCGGTGAAGCTTATCGCTCCGGCACCCGCCAACGGCTCGGCGCCGGGGCCGGCCGCGCCGCCGCCGCCGATCACCGCGTTGAGATCGCCGAGCGTCCGCATCATGACGTAATAGATGGCCGGGATGGAAAGCGCCGCCGTTACCCAGAACCCCTTGTACAGCGCGCCCATGATCGACTGCTTGCGGCCGAGCCGGACGAAATAGGTGCCGATGATCGAGGTCAGGATACACACGCCGCCGATGATCAGCGGCAGGCTCATCAGGCTCAGCATCTGCTCGGCGCCGGTGCTGACGAGCAGCGCGATCAGCACCATCGTGGCGCCGACGGTGACGACATAGGTCTCGAACAGGTCGGCGGCCATGCCGGCGCAATCGCCGACATTGTCGCCGACATTGTCGGCGATCACGGCCGGATTGCGGGGATCGTCCTCCGGGATTCCGGCCTCGACCTTGCCGACCAGATCGGCGCCGACGTCGGCCGCCTTGGTGAAGATGCCGCCGCCGAGGCGGGCGAAGATCGAGATCAGGGAGGCGCCGAAGGCGAGCGCCACCAGCGCTTCGACGACGATGCGGTCGTTAGGCAGATGCCCCTGGATGCCGACGAGGAAGTAGAAGAAGACGGAAATGGCGAGCAGCGCCAGGCCGGCGACCAGCATGCCGGTGATGGCGCCGGCGCTGAAGGCGATGGTCAGGCCGCGCTGCAGGCTGGTGCGGGCCGCCTCGGCGGTGCGGACGTTGGCGCGCACCGAGATGTTCATCCCGATGAAGCCGGCCGCGCCCGAGAGGAGCGAGCCGAGCACGAAGCCGCCCGCCGAGATCGGCGCGCCCATCCGGTCGAGGAAGATCCAGACCAGGATCGCGACGACGACCCCGACGACCCCGATCGTGCTGTACTGCCTGAAGAGATACGCCTTGGCGCCCTCCTGGATCGCCGCCGCGACGGCGACCATGCGCTCGTTGCCGGCGGAAGCGCGCAGCACCTGCGAGCTGGTGAGTATTCCATAAAGCACGGCGACGAGGCCGCAGCCTATGGCAATGAGCACGACGGTCATGAAAATCCTTCCCCTGAATTTTCGAGCGAGAAAAGGCGAGCGGCCAAGGTCGGGCCCGCCCGGTGTGGCGGGCTCCTTTACGGGGGAAAGCCGGAGGTTTCAACCGCCTGCTGCGCTGATCGGCGGTTCATCCGTGATGTTCGAAGCCGAGCCGCTCGGGCAGCGCAACTGGAGCTCCATGGTCGGTCAGCGCCAGGCCCCGTCCCGCCTCGAACGCACCGATCCGGGTGAAGGGAAGGCCGCCCGCGTCGGCCAAGGCGACGATCGCATGCTCGTCGGCCGCCGCCGCCGCGAACAGAAGTTCGTAATCGTCGCCGGCGCTGGCGGCCTCGAGCCGCGCGGCGAGCCCGTCGCCCACCAGGTGGAGCAGGTCCACCGACATCGGCACGGCGTCGATTTCGATCGTCACGCCGCAGCCGCTCGCCACGGCCATCCGCGCCGCGTCGATCAGCAGGCCGTCGGAAACGTCCATCATCGCCGCCGCCATCGGCGCGAGGCGCTGTCCTGCCTCCAGCCTCGGCCGCGGATTGCGGTAGCGCTCGATCAGGCCGGCCGGCTCGGCCCGCCCGTCGCGGAGCAGCTTGAGCCCCGCGCCGGCGTCACCGATCGTGCCGCTGACCCACAGCTGGTCGCCGGGCCGGGCGCCGCTGCGGGACGGCGTCGCGTCGCCCGCGGCGCCGATAGCGGTAAGGCCGAGGAGCCGCGGCGCGCCTGCGGGCATCGCCACGGTGTCGCCGCCGAGCAGGGGAAGGCCGAACGCACCGAGCGCGGTGGCCAGCCCGCGCGCGAACGCGGCGTCCCAGCTGCTGTCGCCGAGCGCATAGCCGAGCAGCACGCCGATCGGTCGCGCGCCCTTCGCCGCCAGGTCGGAAAGGTTCACCGCGACCAGCTTCCAGGCCACGTCCTCGGGCGGATCCTCGGCCAGGAAATGGACGCCCTCGACGATCGTGTCGCAGGTGAGGACGATCGCCGTCCCGCCGATCTCGAGCACGGCGGCATCGTCCATCAGCCCCCGCGCCGCCGGATCGGTCGCCAGCCCCCGCAGCGAGGCGATGAATTCGGATTCGGATGTCACGCGAAGTCCATTATCCTCCCCCGGATTTTCGGGGGAGGGGGATCGCGTGAAACGCGGTGGAAGGGTCTGCGGCCACGGAGAACCCTGCCGCCGCAAATGTGGTCCCCCTTCCCCTTAAGGGCAGGGGAGGATCTGTCACCGCACGGCCTTTGCCACCGCATCGAGCAGGGCGTTGACGAACGCCGCCTCGCGCTGGTCGTAAAAGGCCTTGGCGACATCGACATATTCGGAGATGACGCTGCCGGTCGCCACGTCCGCTCGCGCGACCAGCTCGTAGACGCCGGCGCGAAGGATCTGGCGCATCGGCTTGTCGAGCCGCTCGGGCGACCAGCCCGTGGCGAGATTGGCGGCGATCAGCGCGTCGAGCTCCTCGCGCCGGGCGTCCACGCCTTTCACGATGTCGTCGAAGAAGGTGATCTCGGCGTCGGCATATTCGACGCCGTCGATGGTCGCGCCGAGTCGGTGGTGGTGGAACTCGTGCAGCAGCTGCGGGACCGGCGTGGACTCCATCTCCTGCTGGTAGAGCGCCTGCACGGCGGCGAGCCGGGCGGCGGAGCGGGATCTTGATCTTATGCGGGTGGGCGGCATCGCGCGGGCCATAAACGCGCCGGCTCGGCATCCCAAGCCCAAATCATCTCCGCTGCCGGTTGAGCGGAGGGGTCTAGGTCTCGGCGATGAAGTCGCGGATCGCCTGGACGACGAATTCGGGATATTCCCAGGGGATGAAGTGGCCGGCGTCCGGTGTCGCCGCGATGCGGAGATCGTCGACAATTTCGTCGAGGCCGCCGAGCTGGGCCGCGAGCAGGGCCTGATCCTTCAGGCCCCAGATCACCAGGGTCGGCATCGTCACGTGCGGAAAGGGCAATTGCGTCCAGGCCGGCGGCGAGGCTTGTTCCCCCGGCGCCGGCACGACGATCTCGCTGGCCCGGTACCAGTTGAGCATCGCGGTGAGCGCGCCGGGCTGCGACCATTGGTCGAGATAGGCCTGCTTTTCCTCCGCCGGCACGAGCGACAGGTCGGCGTGGCGCCCGAACGTCTTTTCGAAGAAGCCGTCGAGCCCCATCGCCGCGATTCCGGCTTCGATCGCCGGATTGCGGAAGGCGTTGATATATTGCGAGGCGGCGCGCTGGGCCTCGTCCTCGATCAGCGACTTCTGGAAAATGAGCGGATGCGGCGCGTTGACGGCGACCAGGCGGGCGATCCTGTCCGGGTGGCGCAAGGCGGCGAGCCAGGCGACCGCGCCGCCCCAATCATGTCCGACGAGGGTGAAGTGCTTCAGGCCTAAAATATCGGCCAAAGCGAGCAGATCCTGGACGATTCGCTCGGCTTTGTAGGCTTCGACGCCCTCCGGCCTGTCGGACCCGGCGAAGCCGCGCTGATCGGGCGCGACGACGAAATGGTTCCGGGAAAGCTCGGGCGCTACCGATCGCCAGGTGCGGTGCGATTCCGGAAATCCGTGCAGCAGGACGATCGGCTCGCGGTCGCGCGGGCCGCCGGTCTGGACGTTCAGCGTGACTCCGGTCGGCAGTTCGATACGGGTCATCTCGAGCCCGGCCATGGTATTTCCCATCGATGGATTCTCCTGCAACGCGGCCGGTCAGGGATAGCTGACCGTCGTCGGTACCTCGGGCAGCGGGATGAATTCGTCATGATCGTCGGGCGGGAGCGCGAATCGCCCGTTCTTCCAGTCCTCGCGCGCCAAGTGGAGGCGGTCGCGGCTCGACGACACGAAGTTCCACCAGACGTGGCGCGGGCCATCCAGCGGCGCGCCCCCGCACAGCATGACGTGGCCCCCGCCCGCGGAGCGCAACGTCGCGCGGGTTCCAGGACGCAGGACGTAGAGCGTGCCCGGCGCCAGCACCGTCCCGTCGAGACTCGCCTCGCCCTCGGCCACGTAGACGCCGCGCTCCTCGGCCTCCGGATCGATCGGCATCGTGCCGCCGGCGGCAAGGTGGATGTCGGCATAGATGGTGGGGCTGTGGCAGGTGACCGGCGAGGCGGCGCCCCACAGGCTGCCCATCACCACCCGCGCGCGGGCGCCGCCGCCGTCGACGACCGGCAAATCGTCCTTGGCGACATGCTCGAAGGCGGGGTCGATTTCCTCCTTGTCGGTCGGCAGCGCCAGCCAGGTCTGGATGCCGCTGAGCTCGGGGCCTCCGGCCCGCACCGCCGCCGGCGTGCGCTCGCTGTGCGTGATCCCCTTGCCGGCGGTCATCAAATTGACCGCGCCGGGCTCGATCGTCCTGAACGTGCCGAGCGAATCGCGATGGTCGATGGCGCCGGCGAACAGATAGGTGACGGTGGCGAGATTGATGTGCGGGTGCGGCCGCACGTCGATGCCGTTGCTGGGCTCGAGCCGCGCCGGTCCCATCTGGTCGAAGAAGATGAACGGTCCGATCGTCGTGCGTTCCCGATGCGGCAGGGTCCGGTGGACCTTGAACCCGCCGAGATCGTGGGTGGTGGCGGTGAGAGTCTGGACGAACAGGTCATCGCTCATGGCGCGTCGAGCTCCGGATAGTGGCGGAAGAGGCCGTCCTCGTTGAAGGCAAGGCGGCGGTCGCTGGCGAGATAGTCGGCAAGCTCGGGCAGCGCCCTCACCCGGTCGCGCAGCTGCATTACGCGATCGAAATCCGGCGCGAGCGTGGCCATGCGGCGCGGGAAGGCATAGGCCAGGCCTTCGACCAGCTGGAACAGCGACAAATCGGCGGCGCCCCAGCGCTCGCCGAGCAGCCAGGGGCCGCTCTCCTCGAGGATCGTCTCGAAATAGCGGAGGAACTTGGGCATTCTTTGATCGCGAAAGGCCTCGGCCGCCCGCAGCGCCTCCGCCTTCTGCTCGCGATAATAGAGGCCGGCGGCGACAGGGTGATGGACGTCGTGGGCCTCCACGACCGCGTCCGCGATGGTGAGCTGGAGCTGGTGGGCGAACCGGCGAGCCCCATCCTCGTCGGGACCGAGGCCGTGGCGGTCGCCGAGGAACAGCAGGATGTTCGCGGTCTGGGCGATGCACAGCTCGCCTGCGACCAGATAAGGCGGCGCAAACGGGCGCTGACCGGTTCGTTGCGCCATGTCGCGGACGAGCGCCTCGTCGCCGTCCTCCCTGGCGCAGTCGCGATAGCGGATGCCGCCCGCCTCCAGCGCCAGCCGGACGAACTCGCCGCGCCCCGGTATCCCGGTCCAATACCAGAGGTCGTAAGGCGGTTCCTCGTTCATCTAGGGTCCGGACTCATAACTGGAGGTGGCCGACCGCGAAGCGGCGGGCTGTCTTTTGCCGCCCGGACGGCGTCGCTGCGTCGGTCACGATGCATCAGCATCGCTCCCTCCTTCCTCCTTGCCGGACGACAAAATCCACCCCGTCACGACCATCTCCAGTTATGAGTCCGGACCCTTGTCGTCCGGCGCCCTTGCCCGGATCGCCAAAGCGTGGATACGATCCTTCATGAGGTCGCCGAGCGCGGCATTGACCGCGCGTTGCCGTTCAAGCCGGCTCATCCCGGCGAAGGCCGGCGCCTCGACCTCGACGGTGAAGTGGCTCTCGCCGCTGCCGTCATGGCCGGCGTGGCCGCGATGCTTGTCGCTGTCGTTGGTCACCGCGAGACGGGTTGGAGCGAGCGCTTCGCGCAGGCGTTTGTCGATCTCGGCGGCGACGGGTCCGGTGAAAGAATTGGCCATCGCGTCTATATAAGGGATGCGTCGGAGAAAGGGAGTTGGGTTTGGCGAGTGCGGGCAAAAGACAGGCCAGGTTTCACGGAAGGGTCGAAAGCGACGGGCGGATGTGCGCCCATCCCGGCTGCGAGGCGGCCGGAGAATTTCGCGCGCCCGGTTCGCGTCGGCCCGGTTTCGATGGCCCGGGCGATTGGCGTTGGATGTGCCTCGACCATGTCCGCGAATTCAACTCGGGCTACAATTATTTCGACGGCATGACGCCGGATGAGATCGCCGGCGCACAGGGCCCCTATGGCGGCTGGGAGCGCGAGACCCGCGCCTTTGCCCGGGCCGGCGGCGGGGCGCCACCGCGCTGGGCCGACTTTGTCGATCCGCTCGACGCGATCGGGGCACGCTTCCGCCCGCGCCAGCCTCAGCATCGCAAGGACGGGCGCGAGCTCAGCGACGGCGACCGCAGGGCGCTGCGCGTCCTTGGCCTCGAGGTGGACGCCGACCGTCGCGCGCTACGCCAGCGCTATCTCGACCTGGTCCGGCGCTACCATCCCGACAAGAATGGCGGCGACCGCAGCCACGAGAAAGCGTTGCAGGCGGTGATCGAGGCTTATACGGCGCTCAAGGGCCGGCCCGCTTTCGCTTGAAGCACGCATCGAAGGTTCGGATTTCAGAGAATCGACACATGGCAGATATTTCGAACGTGAACCCCGAGAGCCGTGCCGACACGGTGATGGAAGCGCCTGACCGGATGGTGAAGGTGCGCGAACTGTTCGGCATCGACACGGACATGGAGGTGCCCGCATTCTCCGAAGCCGACGAGCGCGTGCCGGACCTCGATCCCGCTTACGTGTTCGACGCGTCAACCACGCTGGCGATCTGCGCCGGCTTCGGCAAGAATCGGCGGACGATGGTTCAGGGCTATCACGGCACCGGCAAGTCCACCCATATCGAGCAGGTGGCGGCGCGGCTCAACTGGCCGATGATCCGCATCAATCTCGATGCCCATATCAGCCGCATCGACCTGATCGGCCGCGACGCGATCGTGCTTCGCGACGGCCAGCAGGTGACCGAGTTTCGCGAAGGCCTGCTGCCCTGGGCGCTGCAGCATCCGGTCGCCTTGGTCTTCGACGAATATGATGCCGGCCGTCCCGACGTCATGTTCGTCATCCAGCGCGTGCTGGAGACCGAAGGCAAGCTCACCTTGCTCGATCAGAACCGGGTGATCCGGCCTCATCCCTATTTCCGGCTGTTCTCGACGACCAACACGGTCGGCCTGGGCGACACGACCGGCCTCTATCACGGCACCCAGCAGATCAATCAGGCGCAGATGGACCGCTGGAACATGGTCGTGACCCTGAACTATCTGCCGGCCGAGACCGAGGCGCGCATCGTCCTCGCCAAATCGGGCGAATATGACCATGAGGGCGGCCGTGCCGAGGTCGAGCGGATGATCAAGGTCGCCGCCTTGACGCGGCAGGGCTTCGTCAACGGCGACATTTCGACTGTGATGAGCCCGCGCACGGTGATCAGCTGGGCCGAGAACGCGCTCATCTTCGACGATGTCGGCTTCGCCTTCCGCCTGTCCTTCCTCAACCGCTGCGACGAGGCCGAGCGGCCGGTGGTCGCCGAATATTATCAGCGCGTGTTCGGCAAGGACCTGCCCGAAAGCGTCGCGGGTCAGGCGTGATCCAGGCGATATCCCTTTCAGGGGGTGCTGGCGGACGGGCGGCCTGATGCCGCCCGACCAGGACAACCCGCTCGAGGCCTTCCGCCACGCGCTCGCCGGGGCGACACGGGCGATTGCCGGCGATCCCGAGGTGGAGGTCGGATTCACCAGCGACGCGCCATCGACCACCGGCAAGAGCGTCAAGGCGCCGATGCCGGGGCGGACCCTGTCGGCGCGCGAGGTGGCCGAAGCGCGCGGCTTTGCCGATGCGGCGGCGCTTCGCCTGCGCCACCATGACGCGCGGTTCCATGCCCGCGCCGCACCCGGCGACGAGACCGCGCGGGCCGTCTTCGACGCCGCCGAGCAGGCCCGTTGCGAGGCGCTCGGCGCGCGCAGCATGGCCGGGGTGAAGGAGAATCTCGCGCGGCTGACGGAGCTGCGCCTGAAGACCGATCCGCTCACCCGGGCGCGCAACCGCGAGGAGGTGCCGCTCGCCTCGGCGGTCGGCCTGATCGTGCGCGAGCGGCTCACCGGCGCGCCCCCGCCGCCCGAGGCACAGGCCGGCCTCGAGCTGGTTGCCGACTGGATCGAGGAGAAAGGCGGTGCCGACCTCGATGCGCTCGGCCTCGCCCTCGACGATCAGCGGGCCTTCGCCGATCTGGTCGGAAAGCTGCTTCGCGACCTCGAGCTGGTCGAGGGCCCGCCCGAGGCGCCGGCCGAGCCCGAGACGGGCGATGAAGGCGAGGGCGGCGACGAGGCCGAAGGCGGCGAAGGCGAGGACGACGAGGCGGACGAGGGCGCCGGCCGCGGCGAGGCGGAGATACGCGGCGAGCAGGAGGAAGGCGGGGAGGAAGGTGACCGCGACTGGTCCGAGGAGGAGATGGCGGACGCGTCCGAAGGTCTCGGCGAGGAAGGCGAGGAGGGCATGCTGCCGACCCGCCCGAACCGGCCGATGAGCGACCTGCCGCCGCAGTTCGACTATCGCATCTTCACAACGCAATATGACGAGATCGTCGAGGCTCGCGAGCTGTGCGACGAAGAGGAGCTGGGCCGCCTTCGTTCCTATCTCGATCAGCAGCTCGTCCATCTCCAGGGTGCCGTCACCAAGCTCGCCAACCGGCTGCAGCGCCGGCTGATGGCCCAGCAGTCGCGCAGCTGGGAATTCGACCAGGAGGAGGGGCTGCTCGATGCGGCGCGGCTCGCCCGCGTCGTCGTCAATCCCGAGCACAGCCTGTCCTACAAGGTCGAGCGCGACACCGAGTTTCGCGACACGGTCGTGACTTTGCTTCTCGACAATTCGGGTTCGATGCGCGGCCGGCCGATCTCGATCGCGGCGATCAGCGCCGACATACTCGCCCGCACGCTCGAGCGCTGCGGCGTCAAGGTCGAGATACTGGGCTTCACCACCCGCGCCTGGAAGGGCGGCCAGGCGCGCGAGAAATGGCTCGCGGAAGGGCGGCCGGGCCACCCTGGCCGGCTCAACGATCTGCGGCACATCGTCTACAAGGAAGCGGACGAGCCCTGGCGGCGGGCTCGGCGCAATCTCGGCCTGATGATGCGCGAAGGGCTGCTCAAGGAGAATATCGACGGCGAGGCTCTGCTCTGGGCGCACAATCGCCTGATCGGCCGGGTCGAGGAGCGCAAGATCCTGATGGTGATCTCCGACGGCGCGCCGGTCGACGATTCGACGCTGTCGGTCAATTCCGGCACCTATCTCGAGCGCCATCTTAGGCAGATGATCGGCTGGATCGAAGCGCGCTCGCCGGTCGAGCTCATCGCCATCGGCATCGGCCACGACGTCACCCGCTACTACAGCCGCGCCGTCACGATCATGGACGCCGAGCAGCTCGGCGGCACGATGATCGAGCAGCTCGCCCAATTGTTCGACAAGGCTTGAACCACGCTCTCGCCGGCCTTTGCCGGGGATGGGCAGGTGTGGCGCGGGGCGCTGCGAACCTGCTCATGATGAAGGGGGCTCGTGGAGGCCGTGCGCCTTCCACACCGCCCTCCCGCTGGCCCACGGTCCCCTGGAACCAAAGGGCCGGCCACCTGATCAGGTGACCGGCCCCGCCCTCGATACGCGACGCGAGGGAAGCTCTGGACTGACTAGCAGCGGCTCTTGTCGATCGCCCGACCGGCCAGGGCGCCGGCGGCGCCGCCGAGGATCGCGCCGGTCGTGCCGCTGCCGCGGCGGCCGTAGCGGCTGCTCCCGCCGCGATCGATCTCGCGGCCGAGCAGGGCGCCGGCGACCGCGCCGACGATCGTGCCGGTCGTTCCGCTGCAGCGGCGGCGGTTGTCGCCGTAGCGATAGTCATTGTAGCGGCGACCGTCGTTGTAGCGGCGATTGGCGCTGTAGCGACGATTGTCGTAGCGGCGGCCGTCGTAACGACTGTCGTAACGGCGGTCGTAACGGCGATCGTCACGACTATCGTAGCGCGAATCGTAACGCTGGTCGTAGCCGCCGCGGTCGTAATAGCCGTAGCTCTGCGCCGAGGCGGCGGCGGGATAAAGGGTCATCGCCGAAGTGGCGATCACGGCGGAAAGGGCGAACTTCTTGAACATGACTCGAAACTCCTTCGATCGCGCGCCGCCCCGTTTTCTGGCAGGACGCCATCGCAGGGTCCTTCTCGCACGTACGGCTTGAGCTTTGCCTGAACGCGACCGTAAGCGGGTGTTCATGAAACTGGCGAGAATCCTGAACGGCCGAAAGCAGCGTTTCCTTCTCTTGCCACCCGTCCTTTTGCTCCTCGCCACCTTCGTTCCGCCTGGGCCGCGACCGCCAATCGGGCCGGCCGCGGACTCCGTCATGATCGCGGCGCCGGTCGCCCTCGACCCCGACCGGCCGCAGCTGAGGCGCGTCGGCGCACTCCGCTTCCTGCGCGGATGGGCGCTTCGAAGCAGGGACCGCCGGTTCGGCGGCATTTCGGCGATGCGGGTCGAAGGCAGCCGCGTGACCGCGATCACCGACGCCGGAGTGGTGCTGCGCTTCGCGCTGCCGCGCGGGCGCGGCGCGCAGCCGCTGCGGGTCGAGCCGCTCTCGCAGCGCGACATCCCGGATGAGGAGCTGCACGACACCGAATCGCTGGTGCTCGATCGGCATCATGCCTGGATCGGCTTCGAGCGCATCAATGTCGTCGCCCGCTATCGGCGCGACGGCTGGCGTATCGAATCCTTTGCCCGGCCGCCGGCGATGCGCCGCTGGCGCTCGAACCTCGGTGCCGAGGCGATGGTGCGGCTGCCGGACGGCCGCTTCCTGGTCTTCGCGGAGGCCGGCCGCGGTGACGACGCCTTCAGCCCCGTGCTGCTGTTCGCGGGAGATCCAGCCGTCCGGGGCAGCCCGCTCGCGGTGCTGCGCTATCGCCGCGAGCCAGGTTACCGGATCACCGACGCCGCCTTGCTGTCCGACGGCAGGCTGATGACGCTTGATCGGGCCTTCGGTTTCTACGCGGGGCCGTCGGCGCGGCTGGCGGTTGCCGACATTGACGCGCTGACCGGCGGCTCGATCATCGCCGGCCGCACGATCGCCGTGCTGCGCGCGCCGCTGACCGTCGACAATATGGAGGCGCTCAGTGTCGCCCGAGAGGGAGGCCGGACGATCGTCAGAATCGCCTCGGACGACAATTTTATCGCGCTGCAGCGGACCTTGCTGCTCGAATTCGCGCTGGACGAAGCGGCGCCGTGAACGACGCCCTTCCGGCAAGGGCTCGAATCGGCTTCGCGCTCAGGGAGCGGTCGCCTGATGAAGCCGGACCGTTGCCTGGGGAACGGTCGAGCGCTCCGTCAGGCGGCTTCCGCTTCGCTCTGGCCCTGCTTCTTGACGACTTCGCGCTTGAGCCGGCGGGCGCGCAGGCTCAACTTGTCGTCGCTTGTCTTCGCCAGCCAGTTGTCGAGGCCGCCGACATGCTCGACCGAGCGCAGGCCCGCCGTCGACACGCGCAGCTTCACCTGGCGCCCGAGCGAATCGGAGATCAGCGTGACGTTCTGCAGATTGGGCAGAAAGGTGCGCTTGGTCTTGTTGTTGGCGTGGGAAACATTGTGGCCCACCTGCCGGCCCTTGCCGGTCAGTTCGCAAATCCGCGACATTTCAATCTCTTCCTGGAATGGAGCCGCGAAGGCCCCGGAAAACTCGGCGCAGATAGAGGTCGCCGCCGGATTCGTCAACCGCCTTGGGCCAAGAGGAATCGTTGCGGAAGGGCAACCAATGCGCCATCCTGTCGTTGTCTGCCGGCATACTCGGGAAACAGTGGGCGAGGATAGCCATGGTCCGCACAATCTTGCTTGTCATCGTCTTGCTGATCGTGATCGTCATCGCGCTGATCAGCTTCGGCATCATCAACCTGCATCAGGAGCCCGGCGGCGGCGTCTCGATCCGCACCAGCGATGTCGAGGTCGGGACGACCACCACCAATGTTCAGGTTCCGGTCGTCAGGATGGAGAATCGCACCCTTGAGGTGCCGAGCGTCGGCGTCGAGGGCGAAAATCAGCAGGCCAACGTCCAGTAGCGACTCCGCTTGGGCGGTCCGGGCAATGACGCGATGAGCTTTCCCTTGCCCGAGCCGATGCGCCTCGCTCTCGCCGAGGCCCGCGCCGCCGCCGAAGACGGCGAGGTGCCGGTCGGCGCCGTGGTCACCCGCGAAGGCGCCGTCGTCGCCGCCGCCCGCAATCGGATGCGCCGGTCGGAGGATCCCACCGCCCATGCCGAAATGGAGGCGCTGCGCGCCGCCGCGGCCGCGCTCGGCACCTCCCGTCTCGACGGCTGCGACCTTTGGGTCACGCTCGAGCCGTGCGCGATGTGCGCCGGCGCGATCGCGCTCGCCCGCATCGGCCGGCTCTATTTCGGCGCGGCCGATCCGAAGGGCGGCGCGATCCTGCACGGACCGCGCCTGTTCGCCCAGCCGACCTGCCACCATGCGCCCGAAGTCTATCCGGGGATGGGCGAGAACGAGGCCGGCGAGATGCTTCGCGCCTTCTTCCGCGATCGCCGGGCGCCGGCGGACCGGCGCCTCGGCTGATCGTCAGGGCGCGCAAAGGGTCCAAACCCAATCATGAGGCGGTCGTGACGGGTTGGCATTTGTCGTCCGGCAAGGAGCGAGGAGGGAGCGATGGTCAATCCATCGTGACCGATCGAGCGACGCCGTCCGGGCGGCAAAGGACAGCCCGCCGCTTCGCGGTCGGCCGGGGAAGGCGGCTGGCTGCGTCGATCGGCTTGGCCGGGCTGCCTGGCCCGGCCCGCACCGCTCTCCTACCCAGCCGCCTTCCCCGGCCGATCACGGCCACCTCCTGGTTGGGTTTGGACCCTAGCCCTACTGCTGGACCGGGACGATCCGGATCTCGACCCGGCGGTTGGCGGCCTGGCCGGCGGCCGTGTTGTTGTCGGCGATCGGCTGGCTTTCGCCGAAGCCCTGCGTCGCCATGCGCACCGCCTGCACGCCCTGCGCCTGCAGGTAGCTTGCCACCGATCGCGCGCGATTCTCCGACAGCGTCTGGTTGTAGGCGTCGGTGCCCGTGCTGTCGGTGTGGCCGTAAATGTCGATCATCGTCTGCGGGTAGGCGTTCAGCGTCTGCGCGATCTGGTCGAGCGTCGGCCGGAACTGCGGCTGGATGTCGTAGCGGTCGAAGGCGAAGGTGATTCCCGACGGCATGGTCAGCACCAGCTCGTCCCCTTGCCGGTCGACCTCGACCCCGGTACCGGCCGTTCGCCGTCTGAGCTCCTGTTCCTGGCGATCCATATAGGCGCCGACGGCCCCCCCGGCGATCGCGCCGATGCCGGTGCCGACGATCCGCTCGGTGCGGTCGCGGCGGCCGCCGATCAGGTCGCCGAGCAGGTAGCCGCTGACCGCGCCGACGCTGGCGCCGATCGCCGCCTTCGAGATCCGGCGCTCGCCGGTATTGGGATCGGTGATGCAGGCGGCGGTGGTGACGAGAAGGGCCCCGGCGAGGGCGGCGGTGACGCGTTTGGACACAGGCATGAGCAGTCCTTTCCGAATGGGAGGGTCATGGCGCGACGGGCGCCATGTCCGGCCCCTCAACCGCGCTGCGCCGCCGATTGTTCCGGGGGCGATGAATCGGTCCGGCGCCGGAAGCAGTTGTCGCGGCGGAGCGATAGCGGCTAAGGATCTGATCCCCGCCAACCCAAGACGCCATGCCCGCCCCCGCTCCACTCGATCCTTTTCCGTGGCTCGACGTCGCCATCATCCTGTTTCTGGTGGTGCTGAATGGCGCCTTCGCCATGTCGGAGCTGGCGATCGTCTCTTCGCGCCGGCCGCGGCTGAGGGCGATGGCGAAGGCCGGCCGCAAGGGGGCGCAGACCGCTCTCGAGCTCGCCGCCGATCCGGGCCGCTTCCTGTCGACCGTGCAGATCGGCATAACCCTGATCGGCATCCTCGCCGGCGCTTATTCGGGCGCCAGCCTGGGTGGTCCGGTCGGGCTGCGCCTCGCCGCCCTCGGCCTCGATCCGCAGACCGCGCAGACCGCCGGCTTCGCTTTGGTCATCGTCCTCACCACTTATGCTTCGCTGATCGTCGGCGAGCTGGTGCCGAAGCAATTCGCCTTGCGTTCGCCGGAGCCGATCGCGGTATTCATGGCCGTGCCGATGCTCTGGCTGTCCAGGGCCACCGCGCCGTTCGTCTGGCTGCTCGATCGGACCAGCGCGCTCATCTTCCGCCTGCTCCGGATGCGCCGCGAATCGAGCGACCATGTCACCGCCGAGGACCTCCATCTGGTTGTCGCCGAGGCGACGACGGCGGGCGTGCTCGAGGAGAGCGAGCGGGCGATCATCTCCGGCGTGGTCCGGCTCGCCGACCGGCCGACCCGCGAGGTGATGACGCCGCGCACCGAGGTCGACTGGATCGACGTCGGCGCCGATCCCGAGACGATCCGCAAGTCGCTGCTCGAGACGCCGCACAGCCGGTTGCCCGTCGGTGAGGGCTCGGTCGACCGGCTCGTCGGCGTCGTCCAGGCCCGTGATGTCGTCACCGCCTTCATCGAGGGGCGGCCGCTCGACCTCGGCTCGCTGATGCGCCCGGCGCTGGTCGTCCCCGACCAGATGGACGCGATGAACACGCTGAACGTGCTCCGCGATTCCGAGGTGCCGATGGTCTTCGTCCACGACGAATACGGCCATTTCGAGGGGTTGGTGACTCCGGCCGACCTGATGACCGCGCTCGCCGGCGAGTTCGCCTCGGACATGGACCTCGACACCGATCCGCCGCTGGTCGAGCGCGACGACGGCAGCTTCTGGGTGTCGGGCTCGGCGTCGGCCGATCTCCTGTCCGACCGCCTCTGCATCAAGCTGCCTGAGGACCGCGACTTTGCCACCGTCGCCGGCTTCGCACTGTCGGTGCTGCGGCACCTGCCCGAGGTCGGCGAGCGCTTCTCGTTCGGCGGCTGGCGCTTCGAGATCGTCGACATGGACGGCCGCAAGATCGACAAGCTGCTGGCGAGCGAGGCCGCGGCGGCGCGCCGGCGGGTATAGATACTCAGGTTCGAGCCAAGCGAGCGCGGCGCTCGAATCTGTCACGTTTGCACCGAAACACCGTTCGCCCTGAGCTTGTCGAAGCCTGTCTTTCTTTGATCTCATCCGGTGGGGAAAGGGAAAAGAAGGGCTTCGACAGGCTCAGGGCGAACGGAGCTCATAGTTCCGCCGGGTCTACGCGCCGAGCTTGCCGAACTTCTCCTCGAACCCGTCGAGATCGCCACGGGCGAGATAGTCGGCCTGCTCGGCCACCCGGTCGCGGGCGAGCCGGCCGCGGAACGGGCCGAGCCTGTCGTCGAGCATCGCCAGCTCGGTCTCGCCGAGTGTGGCGATCTGGTCGAACCGGTGCACGCCAAGCTCATTGAGCCGGGCGGCGAATTTCGGGCCCACGCCTTTCAGCTTCTGGAGGTCGTCGGGCGGTCCGCCCGCGCCGGGCAGCTCGCGATGCGCGTCGACGCCCAGCACTTCGCCGGCCACGTCGGTGGTGGCCGCGGCGACTTCGTCGGTCACCCAGTCGCCCTCCTGCGATCGCATGTAGGGCCGCTCCTTGGTGACGGCGTAGGGCTCGCTCTCGGCACGCGGCGTGCGCTCGATCCGCTGGGTGCGCGGCCGCATCAGCAGGAAGGCGAGGATCAGCACGGCCAGGACGGCGACGATGATGATGATCGTGTTGGTGTCGAAGGGCATGGCGATCAAATGTCCTCTTTGTCGTTCCGGCCCGGGCGCCGGCGGAAGATCCATCGGCCTGTGGCGACGCCGATCAGCAGCGCCGCCGCGACGACCGGCAGGTTGAACAAGACGAGGCTCAGCATCGTTCCGCCTGTCTCACAGATAGCCCTCGCGCCGCGGCCGGAACCACCAGCGGGCGATGCCGAGCCCGGCCAGGAAGGCGATCAGGACGATGAGCTCGGTCTCGAGCAGCAGCGGGAGCGGCCATGCCCCGGCCGGCGGCTCGTCCACCCATTGCAGCCCGGCGATGCCCGCGAGCCCGCCGATGCGGTCGTTGAGGCCGGGGAACGTGCCCTGGCCTTCGCGCTGGAAATCGTCGGCTGGGCCGGAAAGGATCGCCCGCCGCGCCAGAGGCGCGCGGGCGATGCGCACCGTCACGTCCGACAGCTCGGCCTCGGTGACCACCGCTTGCGCCTGCGCCTGCAGCCGGGCGGCGAAGGCTGCGCCCTGGCCGAGCGGGCCGTGGGCGATCCACCCGGCCAGGAGCGCGGCGGCGGCGCCGATCAGCGCTTTGGTGATGACCCGCAATCCGGTCTCCCTGGCCGTTCTCGCTGGTTTCCGTTCCATAGACCGTCCGTCCCGGATCGTCAGCCCTCGGCGGCCGCGCCGATCCGCTCGATCTCACGCCAGCCTATGTCGCGCCGGCAGAAGCCCGACGGGAAGTCGATCGCGTCGACCGCCCGATAGGCGGCGCGCTGCGCTTCCAGCACCGTCGCCCCGGTGGCGGTGACGCCGAGCACCCGGCCGCCGCTCGCGACCAGCCTTCCACCGCGCATCGCGGTGCCGGCGTGGAATATCTTCGCGCCCGCCGCCTCCGCGCGGTCGATCCCGCCGATCGTGCCGCTCTTGCTCGGCCTGTCCGGATAGCCCTTGGCGGCCATCACTACGGTCAGCGCCGCTTCGTCGGAGAAGACCGGCGCCGGCGCCTGCGCCAGCTCGCCCCGCGCGGTGGCGATCGCCAGCTCGAGCAGGTCGCTGTCGAGGCGCATCATCAGGACCTGGCATTCGGGATCGCCGAACCGGACATTATACTCGACCAGCTTCGGCCCTTCCTCGGTCAGCATCAGGCCGGCATAGAGGATGCCGGAATAAGGCATCCCCGCCTCGGCGAGCGCCCGCACCGTCGGCCGGACGATCTCGTCCATCGCCCTTTGCTCCAGCGCGGCATCGAAGATCGAGGCCGGGCTGTAGGCGCCCATCCCGCCGGTATTGGGGCCGGTGTCGCCGTCGCCGACGCGCTTATGGTCCTGCGCCGATCCGAACGGCAGCACCGTCTCGCCGTCGACCAGGGCGAAGAAGCTGACCTCCTCGCCCTCCATATATTCCTCGATCACCACCGCCTCGCCGGCCGCGCCGAAGCCGCCGTCGAACATGGCATCGAGCGCCGCCTTGGCCTCGTCCTCGCCGGCGGCGATGACCACGCCCTTGCCGGCGGCGAGGCCGTCGGCCTTGATCACCGCCGGAAAGCCGAACTCCTCCAGCGCCGCTTCCGCCGCCAGCCGGTCGGAGGCGCGCGCATAAGCGGCGGTCGGGATGCCGGCGCGGGCGCACAGGTCCTTGGTGAAGCCCTTCGATCCTTCCAGCTGCGCCGCCTCGCGATTGGGGCCGAACACTAAAAGGCCGATCGCGCGCAGATTGTCGGCGAGGCCGTCGACCAGCGGCGCTTCCGGCCCGATCATCACCAGCCCGATCGAATGGCGGCGGCAGAAATCGATCACCGCCCGATGGTCGGCCGGGTCGACCGGCGCCAGCTCGGCGGTCGTCGCGATGCCGGGATTGCCCGGCGCCGCATAGAGCTTGCCCATCAGCGGCGATTGCGCGAGCTTCCAGGCCAGCGCATGTTCGCGCCCGCCGGAACCGATGAGCAGTACATTCATGGACATAGATTCTCCGAACGACGAGGGGCTCCTAGCAACCCAGGTCCCGGGCGACAACGCGCCGCCCCTCAGCGTCTCCGAGCTCAGCTCGGCGCTCCGGCGCACCGTCGAGGGCGCGTTCGACCATGTCCGCGTCCGGGGCGAGATTTCCGGTTTCAAGCGCCACGGATCGGGCCATTGCTACTTCACGCTCAAGGACGATGGCGCCTGCCTCGATGCGGTGATCTGGCGCGGCAGCGCCGGCGCGTTGCGCTTCGCGCCCGAGGACGGCATCGAGGTGGTCGCCACCGGCAAGCTCACCACCTATCCGGCCCGTTCGCGCTACCAGATCGTCGTCGAGCGGCTCGAGCTGGCCGGCCAGGGCGCTTTGATGGCCCTGCTCGACAAGCGCCGCCGCCAGCTCGCCGCCGAGGGCCTGTTCGACGAGGCGCGCAAGCAGAAATTGCCCTTCGCGCCCCGGGTGATCGGTGTCGTCACCTCGCCGACCGGCGCGGTGATCCGCGACATCCTGCACCGCCTCGAGGACCGCTGCCCCTGCCATGTCATCCTCTGGCCGGTCCCGGTCCAGGGCGAGGGCGCGGCCGCCCGGATCGCCGCCGCGGTCGCCGGCTTCAACGCGCTCGCCGAGGGCGGCCCGGTGCCCCGGCCGGATCTGCTGATCGTCGCCCGAGGCGGCGGCTCGATCGAGGATCTGTGGGCGTTCAACGAGGAGGAGGTGGTGCGCGCCGTCGCCGCTTCCGCCATCCCGATCATCTCGGCCGTCGGCCACGAGACCGACACGTCGCTCAGCGATTTCGCCGCCGACATGCGCGCGCCGACCCCGACCGCCGCGGCCGAGCTCGCCGTGCCGGTCCGCCGCGAGCTGCTGGCGCAGGTGCGCGAGCTCGGGCTGCGTGCCGAGCGCTGCGCCCGCCGAACGCTCGACCGCGCCGGCGAGCAGCTCCAGGCGAGCGTGCGCCACTGGCCGGACCGCGAAGGCCTGCTCGCGCCGCAGCGCCAGCGCCTCGACGAGCTCTCCGACCGGCTGCCGCGAGCGCTGCGCGGCCGGCTCGATCGCGCCCGCGGCGAGCTCGGCCACGCCGCCGGCGCGCTTCGCCCCGGCCTGCTCGTCGCCGCCCATCGCCGGGCGAGCGAGCGGCTCGAGGCGCTGTGGCGGATCGCCGGCCTCGCCCATCCCAACCGCCCGCTTGAGAAGGGCTATGCCCGGATCGAGGACCGTGGCGGCCATACCCTGATCTCGGCCGAGGCGGCGCGTCGGGCGCGCCTGCTCCGCCTGGTCTTCCACGACGGCGCCGTCGACGCCGCGGTGGGCGACGGCGCCGCTACGCCGCCCCGCCGCCCGCCGCCGCCCGCCAAGGTTGAACAGCCCAAGCTGTTGTGATTGAAAGGTCTCGGCATTAGGTGACCGAAACATGCTGATGTCGAACAGGAGCCGGCTCGCCCGGCTGCATTATCTTCCCGGCACCTATCGGGTGCTCGTGCCCGGCGACCATGTCGTCTGCGCCGTCACGCGCCAGCCGATCCCGCTCTCCGACCTCAAATATTGGAGCGTCGAGCGCCAGGAAGCCTATGTGTCGGCGGAGGCTTCGCTCAAGGCCGAGGGCAAGTGATCCTCGCGGCCGTGGCCGCCGCTTTTCTGGCGTCGGCGCCACCGGCCATCGCCGAGGCGCCTGATCTCAGGCTGAGCGGCCCCTTGCTCCAGGGAGCGCTGGCGCGCGGCATGGCGCCGCCGGACACGGTCGCGCTGTCGCTCGACGGGCAGCCGGTGCCGCTGGCGCCCGACGGCCGCTTCCTGCTCGGTTTCGATCGCGACGCGCCCGCGACAGCGCGGCTCGTCGCCCGCCTGGCCGATGGGACGGAGATCGTCCGTGCCTTGGACATCGCGCCGCGGTCGTGGCGGATCGAGCGGCTCGGCATGCTCCGTCCGAGCGGTGGCCCGACCCCGGAATATCGCCGGCTGCGCGACGCCGAGCTCGCCCGGATCGTCGCCGCCCGGACGCGGGGCTCGGACAGCATGGGCTGGTCGCAGGACTTTCTCTGGCCGGCCCGCGGCCGGCTCAGCGGCCAGTTCGGGTCGCAGCGAATTTATGCCGGCGGCGTGCCCGCCGCCTTCCACAGCGGCGCCGATGTCGCCGCGGGCGCGGGCGCCGTAGTGGTCGCGCCGGCCGACGGCGTCGTCACCCTGGCGCCGCCGCCCAGCTTCAGCCTGGAAGGCAATCTCGTCATTCTCGATCATGGCATGGGCCTCAACAGCGCCTTCCTGCACCTCGCCACGGTTCGTGTGCGCGAAGGCCAGGCGGTGCGCCAGGGCGAGCCGATCGGCACCGTCGGCGCCACCGGCCGGGCGACCGGTCCGCACCTCCACTGGAGCCTGGTCTGGAGCGGCGCCCGGATCGATCCGCAATCGGTCGCCGGGACGATGTGACGCACCGTCAGTCCGGCGGGGCGATCGTCCTCAGCCAGCCGGTCACCGAATAGCGCCGCCACGGCGCGAACGGCGCGACGTAGCTGACGCAGTGGCGCGCCGGCACCCTGAACAGGTTGAGCGCGTTGAAGCGCGGCACATAGGCCTCCTCGATATGGCCGTCCGCGCCTTCGAACATCAGCAGCCCGCCCCAGTCCGCCCGCCACTCGGTGCTCAGGTTCATCACATAAGCGGCGGCGCGGTTCTTGCCGGCGACGTCGTCGTCATGGGCGGTGAGGAAATGGCCGGGCGAATAAGCCGTGGCCTGCGCGTCGGCGAAGCCGATCCCGCCGGCGCCGGTGACGGCGCGCAGGAAGGCGAGGACGGCCGGCGACGCCAGGAAATCGGCGAAGCGCGTCAGCGGCGTCGGTTCGGCGGCGCGCGCCGCCGTCGAATCGGGCACCCGGATCGTCTCGTAGCGATACTGGAATCCACCGCGGGCGCTGCGGTGGACGGCGACGTCGAGCTGCGCCTTCTGCGTCTCGGTCAGCGCCGCCTGCGCCGCCCGGTCGAGCTCGAACAATTTGTCCTCCTGGTTGATCACCAGGATCCAGTCGGGCCGCTCGCGCAGATGGGCCAGCAGCCGGGCGGCGCCTTCGGTGGCGAGGAAGTCGGCGATATGGACGCGGCCCCGGGCCGCGAAACGTTCGCCGAGCGTCGCCGCGTCAAGCGCCGGATTGAGCGCGAAGGGCGGCGCCTCGGCCCCGCTTTCGGCGGCGGCGGCCGCGGCCGGAGAGGCGGGAGCATTGCCTTTCATACGTCGCCCGAGCTAACCCGCCCCTGCCCCCTCGTCAAACATGCGCGCGGGCGTCCGCTGCACCCGCAATCCACGCTTCGGAAATTGATTTGACCGGCTCCATACCGCTCTTCGAGATCAACCCGGCGCTCGACGTCGAGCGTCTCGCCGCGGACTTCGCCCGCGACCGCCGCCTGCAGATCCGCGACGTGCTGACCGATGCGGCCGCCGCCACCATCCACCGCGTGCTGAGCCGCGAGACGCCGTGGGGCCTGGCCTGGCAGGCCGGGGAGGGCCGCCCCGTCCAGATCCGCCGCGAGCAGCTTGCTTCCTTCGCCGCGCCGGACCGCGCGAAGATGGAAGGCGCCATCACCGCGGCGATGCGCGGCCGCGATTATGCCTTCGCCTACATGCATTATCATCTGGTCGAGGCCTATCTCGGCAAGTGGAGCCCGGGCGGGGTCCACGATCTGCTGCTCGAGCATCTCAACGACGAGCCGTTCCTCGAGCTGGTCCGCGCCGTCACCGCCATGCCGGACCTGGTGAAGGCCGACGGCCAGGCCACCCTCTACGCCCCCAATCAGTTCCTCGCCTTGCACGACGACAGCCACGTCGCGGAAGGCTGGCGCGTCGCCTACGTCCTCAATTTCGCGCCGGACGACTGGCGGCCGGAATGGGGCGGCTATCTGCTGTTCCACGACGATCAGGGCGACGTCGTCCAGGGCTTCAAGCCCCGCTTCAACGCGCTCAACCTGTTCGCCGTGCCGCAGAAGCACAGCGTTTCCTACGAGCCGCCCTTCGCCCCGGTCGGCCGGTTCG
>Ga0299914_10000064_pt1 | contig 61388 bp, 97 predicted proteins | sample RVTome_10_FD_201361 | JGI IMG/M metagenome (GOLD analysis project Ga0299914, IMG submission 201361) | Soil microbial communities from uranium-contaminated site in the Upper Colorado River Basin, Wyoming, United States - RVT153D57 (version 2) ... | reverse complement strand
AGCACTTCGTACGCTGTACGAGTCTCACCATTTGGACAACTAGAGAACGAAGCACCCCCGAGCCGGGGGATGGCTCGGGGGTGGACTGTATGCGCGCAGGTGTTCGGTTAGAGCCCCGTGTCATCCCAGCGCAGGTGGCAGACCTGGATCCGTACGTCGACCTGTGATCCCGCGCGCTTTGCGGTGTTCTGCATGCGGACCTTGGTGATCTCGGCCGACTCGGGCTTGCGGAACGGGCCATACATCCCGATGACCTCGTCCCCGCTGCGTACGACAACGCGGTAGGCGGTCTGGGGCCAGTCGAAGTGGGCGCCGCGCGTCATTCGTGCCACCCCGGACACATGCTTAGGCAGGCCTCGCAGCCGCCACCGCAGCAGCCGTCGATGCACTGGTGCTGGTCGCAGTGACCCTCGCACACCCCGGCGCCGGGGCAGTCATCGACGTCCTCCGGGCGCCAGGTGTCGTCCTGCTCGTTGTCGTACTCCGGCCGGACGTCGGGCCAGTAGACGGTGACGTCGGCATCGCGAGCGAACAGTGGTCGCTCCTCCCAGGGCGTCCTCATCCGCAGTCCGGACACTCGGAGAGACCGGCTGGGATCTCCATCTGGCAGCCGCCGCAGATGGGACCCGGCGTCGGCTCCTTCGGGCATGCGACGTGCTCCAGCCATCCGGTTCCGACGAAGCGAACCTCCTGGCCGGGCTCGACTGAACCGTCACACGCGATGCAGGCGCCTCGGTACTGAGCGATGAATGGGCGGCTCATCGGTCCTCCTCGGACAGGGCGTTGATGACGGACTCAGACCAGTCGCTGAGGTCCTCGAAGGATCCAGCAACGCCGAAGCAGAGGACCTCGACGAGGATCCATACGCGGGCCGGGCTGCCAGCGTCGGTCCACTCGCGGATCTTCTGGCGGATCTGCCCCCGAATGGCGACGGCGATCTCGTTGTCGTCCTGGCCGCTCTCCTGGCCGAACTTGATCAGGGTGACCATCTCGCGCGCGAACTCATGGGCGTCGCGGTACTGGGGCTCTAGAGGATGCTCGCTCATCGGCCCCTCGCCTCGCGCCATGTGTCGAAGGAGGGAGCGATCAGGGAGAGGTCGATGCTGGAGACCTTCAGGTGCCAGTGCTTGATGTACCAGCGCTCATAGCGGACCAGGTAGTCCTCGTACTCATCCACGAGCGCGGCCGTCTTCTGGCGCTGCCGCTCCTGGAACCGGGAGATGATCCGCTCGAACGCGGGTGCCTCGATCTTGCCCTCCTTGAGCACGAGGAGCACCGCGACGGCGAAGACCATCCCGTAGATGATGCAGGCGACCATCAGGATCGCCACGTCTACGTACTGGGTCAGGTTCATGCTCAACAGACTAACAGGGCGTTAAGGACTGTCCACATGGTGAGACGAACTAAGCCGCAGGGCCCAAAGTGCTGAACCCAAAGCACTCGGGACTGCCCGTAAGTGCTCTTGGAAACCCGCTCTGACCTGCGGAAAGACCCTAAAATAGTGCCAAAGTGACGAAGTGCCATTTTTTTTTCTGACCTAGCCTATACATGTGCGGGAGAGATCCATACGTTAATAAGGCTTATTACCCCTGTACTACATGTGACCTTACTACCTGATTTATAGGCACTTAGGCACTAATAGGTAGTAATAGTAGGGTTGACCAGGGGAAACGCTTAGTGCATTGGCCAGTGACTATGGCAGTGCCAGTGCTTGGGGCTTAATTAGGGCCATCTGCGGCTCCAGGGACCATCTCGAAGGCGTCCCGCCGACGCCGACTCGCCCATAGTTGGTATGCTGGCCCAGCGATCAGGCGTACCATCGGTTTCGCCCGCCCGGGACGACGTGCCCGCATCACCCACCTGCTAGGTCAGAAAGAAGGCACCCCCTTGGAACTCACCCCGATCGAGAGGGCCGCCGAGGACTACCAGTCGCGAGGCTGGCCCACGGTGTACATCAACCGGATCGCGATCGACGCCGACGGCAAGAAGGTCCTTGAAGGCGTCGAGGCCTGGGAGAAGGCGACGGCGGACATGCCGGTCCAGCGGCCGGGCTCCTCGGCGGCGGAGGCGGTCGGCGTACGCACCGGCTCGATCTCCGGCGTGATGCTCGTGGACGTGGACGGCGATTGCCCGCGCTGGGACGCCCTCCTCGCCGAGCATGGCGAGCCCGAGACCTGGACGGTGGAGACCCGCTCGTTCGGCAAGCACTACGGCTTCGCGTGGGACGAGCGCATGGAGCGGTTCACGAAGAACGACACCGGCCTGGCGCTCCACAAGGTGGACGACATCAAGATGGGCGCGGTCGACCTGCGGGCCAACGGCCGCATCGTCTTCGCCCCGCCTTCCTCGTGCTCGGACGGCACCGGCTACCGCATCGAGGACGAGTCCGACCCGATCCCGATGCCGGACTGGCTCTTCGAGACCCTGTGCTCCTGGCAGGACGAGAAGGAAGCCCAGAAGAAGAAGTCGCTGGCCGCCGTCACCGAGGCCGTCGAGGTCAACATCGACGAGTCCGACGTACGCCTGCGCAACGCCCTGGGGATGCTCCTGGCCGCCCAGGACGGCGACAAGCACTCCACCCTGAACCGCTCCTGCTTCATCATCGGAGGCCTTGCCGCCGGTGGGATCCTGACCAAGGAGCGCGCGGTCGAACTCGTCCAGGAGGCCTGCCGGGCCAACGGCCGCTTCCCGTTCGACCATCACCAGCGCAACACGATGATCAAGGCCCTGCGCGAGGGCTTCAACAGCCCGCTGGGCGCCAGCGTCGACAACGACATCAACGATCTCGTCGGCTTCAACAACCCGAGCATCAGGTTCGAGGCGCCGTCGACCCGCCCTTTTGGCGAGTCCGATGATGAGATGTCTCCACCCGATGCGAAGACGATCTACGAGGACGAGGGCGACATGCCCTGGTATCTCGCCGACGACTTCACCAGGGCGAACTTCCTCACCGAGTCCAAGCCGCTCTACCGGGGCATGGGCACCCTGATGGCTCGTGTAAACGACCAGTGGACGGCCTTCGACAAGGCTCAGATCGACCACATGGTCACCTCCTGGCTGAACACGCTGAAGGTCCAGGCCCGCAAGGAGAAGCCCGACGGTAGCAAGTACACCGTGATCCAGCGGATGGTCCCCACGGCCACGGTCACCGGCATCATCACCCGCACGGTCATGGCCTCGGGGATGGGCCCCCAGGGACAGCACGAGGAGTGGCGCCCGGACGTCTTCCGGGGCCAGACCCAGAGGCGGCCACTGGTGCTCTTCAAGACTCGCTGGTACGACCCCCAGCGCAACCAGTGGATCGAGCCCACCAACGACTACATGACGCTGCGAAAGCCGGTGGACTACGATCCCGCTCCGGGCCCGACGCCGATGCTCGACCTGATCCTGCGCAACGGCCTCGCCGACCCCGCCCAGCGTCGCCTCTACGGCCTGGCGCTGCGTCGCATCTTCCAGTTGGAGAACGGGGTCTATGAGTTCCGGGGCGACGGCGGCACCGGCAAGGGCATGACCGTGAAGATCCTGAAGGCCGCCTTCGGTCAGGACTCGGTCGGCGTGCTCTCGATGGCCGACCTGGAGCGCGACTCCCACGCCCTCGAAGACGTCGCCGACAAGCCCTTCATCGTCTTTGAGGAGATGGAATCCTCGAAGACGGTCTCGCCCCGGGTCATCGTGGCCTGGCTGAAGAAACTCTCCGACGGCCAGGTCCGGATCAACCCGAAGAACAAGACCGCGTACACCGAGGATTTCAAGCGCGTGGTGATCGTGCTCTCGAACGAGGACGATGCCCCGCTTCCCGACCAGGGCAAGGCGCTGTTCCGGCGCTTCACCTCGGTCCACTTCCAGCGGTCCGAGGATTACGTACGGCAGGCCGACATGGAGGAGCAACTCCCGGCCGAGGCGGCTGCCATCGCTCACCGGGTACTCTTCGACCAGGCGTGGGAGATCTCCAACGAGGACGAGGCCAACGCCCTGCGAGAGGCCGCCCTGGACGACCACGACCGGATCCGGAAGTTTGTACGTGAGGACCTGATCCTGGGCGACGGATACCGGGAGAGCGCCGACGATCTCCGCGACGCCCTCGCGCTCCACCTGGAGGGCGACGCGCCGCATCGGTCGGCCCATCTGATCCGCAAGACGATCAAGGACCTGTTCGGCGTCACGCTCCAGGTGCAGAAGTCCAACGGCAGGAACTACACTCTCGGCGTCGGCCTGAAGGCAGAGTCGCGCGCTGGCATCTACACCAACAACTCGCTCTTCGGCAACTAGGAGGCCCCAGGTGGCAACCGCACTCCAGCAGTACCTCGATGCAGCAGGATTCTCCGCTCGCAAGCCCCAGGTGGCGCTGTTCGAGCACCTGATCACCGCGACCAGCACGGGCGTGATCGCTCAGGCCGGGACCGGCACTGGCAAGTCGGCCGCCATCCTCTCGGCCGCCGCCGACCGGGCGCGCGAGTCGAAGAAGGCCTCGATCGTGGTGACGCCGACGCTGACCCTGATGAACCAGTACCTCGATGGCGACGTGCCGGTGGCGCGCAAGGCCTTCGAGGACCTGAAGTTCGCCGAACTGCGCGGCAAGATCCACTACCGCTGCGACCTGAGCGCCGCCTCGGCCAACGTGGTCATGCCGGGCTCGTACGTCACTGGCTGCGACGGCTATGAGGTCGGCTGCACGATGAAGGCCTACGAGACCCAGGAGACCATCTACGAGTGCGGCTACCAGGCGGCGAAACTGGCCGCCATGGTCGCCAACGTGGTGGTCACGAACTCCGACATGCTCATCGTCAACGACCGGATTCTGCGCCCGCTCGGTGCCGAGATCTTCGATCCGGACGGCTCGCTGTTCGTGGACGAGGCGCACACGCTGGAGCAGAAGTTGCGCGACTATGCCTCGCGCTCGATCTTCCACAAGAACCTGGAGGGCTTCTCCTTCGCCGGGACCTCGGGGCCGCGCCTGGCCAACTGGCTCGCGCGGCAGGAGAGGGCGATGGCGCTCTCGGAGACGAAGGGCTTCCCGATGGAGGATCTGATCCACCTGTGCTCGGTCGAGATGCCAGCGCCGTACCCCGGCGACAAACTGACCCGACAGCGTCAGACCCAGGAGGGCGCCCGACGCCTCTACGCCTACCTCCAGGAGCCCCACGACAGCGCTGTTGCGTACGTCGATGATGGCAGCCTGAAACTGGACTGGATCAACATCGCTGCCTCCTCGCGCGAACTCCTCACCTCGCGCTCCTTCGGCCTGGTCTCGGCGACGATCCCGAAGACCATGGCGTCCAGCCTGGGCGTCGTCGAGGCGCCGTTCGTGGACGTCGGCCACCCCTTCGACTACCGCAAGGCCTTCATCGGCTTCTCGCAGTACAGCGGCTCCTACCGCGACTCGAAAGTGCCTCAGAACTTCGACATCCGCTTCCAGGAGGTCGAGGACCTGATCCGCCGGGCCAAGGGCGGCGTGCTGATGCTTTTCTCGGCGTTCTCGGACATGGAGGAGGCCGAGCGGCGGCTCGCGGGCGTGATCACCGAACTGGGCCTCACCTGGCTCATCCAGGGCCGGGAGACGACGCCTACGGAGCGCCAGAAGATGGCCGAGACCTTCAAGGCCGACGGCAACGCCATCCTGTTCGGCTCCGCGTCGTTCGCCACCGGCTTCGACGTACCCGGCAACGCCCTGCGCTGCGTGATCCTGTGGAAGTTGCCCTACCCGAGCGTCGACCCGGTGAACAAGGCGATCATGAACTCGAACCCGGGCAAGTACCAGGACTCGATGACGGTCTCGGCCGTCCAGGGCATCGGCCGCCTGATCCGCACCACCGACGACACCGGCGTGGTGTGGGTGGCCGACTCCCGGGGCCGCCGCCTGGTCAACGGCAGCGACCCCCTCACGCGGCACCTGACCGAGTTCAGCAAGTTGAACTGATACGCTGTCCCCATCGAGCCGGTCAGATCCGGCCCAACCCCCGACGTAAAGCCCCAGGAGGCGGCTAATGGCAAACAAGGTCTTGCTCGTTGCGAAGAGTCGAATCGAGGCGAACCGTCTCGCTCCCGACTACGGCATCAGCCGCTTCACCTACGTCTTCGGGGCCGCAGGCGTACGACGCCTCGTCCCCAGCGACATCGTCTGGCTCCTCCCCGGCTGGGAGGGCAACCCGGCGAAGTTCGCGATCGAGAACGCACTGCGCTACACCCGAGCCACGGTCAAGCGACCGGCGCCGGTGGACGCGCCTCCGATGCAGAAGGTCGTCCACGAGCACCTGGAGCAGAGCGACGCCGAGACCCAGAAGGTTCTGGAGAATCTCGGTAAGGGCGCACAGGTCGACGAGGCCAAGGGCACCGTCACCTTCCCGGTCTCCGGCGAGATCCCCGAGCGGGCTTTCGAGTGGGCCACGGAGAAGATTCAGGACGTCCCGGCCGAGGACTGGCAGCACGGCGGCCCCCTGGTCCCGGCTCCCGAGACCGGCGATGTCGAGCCGACCCCGCCGCCGCTGCCGCCCCTCTCGCAGGAGGACTGGGACGCCGCCGGTATCGAGGCCGTGTTCGGTGACTTCAGCACCCTGGCGACCAACGACACCGGCAAGCCGGAGCCCGTCATCCCGGCCGACACCTGGGACAGCATCGCCACGACCATGAAGAACGACGTCGAGCCCGAGGAGCCGAGTGCCCAGACCGCAGAGGCCGAGCCGAGCCAAGATCCTGAAGAGGCTCCGGCGGAAGTCAAGCCCAAGGTCAACCGGCGCCGCCGCCGCTGCAAGTCGTGCGACGAACTCATCGAGCCGGACGACGTCGAGGCGCACGCGGCGACCCACGTAGAGGCCTGAGGCCGTGCCCGGTAACGGGCCTCCCCCCAAGCGCTCCAGCGAACGGCGGAGGCGGAACAAGACCGACTACGCCGGACGGCCGTACGAGGAGACCATCGAGGCCGTCATCCTGGATGACCACGTCCTCCAGGGTGAGGTCGTCGTGCCGAGTCCGGACCCGACCTGGCACTCTGTTGCCCGGATGCTCTGGGACTCGATCCAGCGCTCCGGCCAGTCGATCTACTACGAGCCCTCGGACTGGGCCGTGGCCTTCCTGGTGTGCGAGTCGCTCTCGCGCGACCTCAACCCGCAGGTCGTCGGCATCACCGAGGAGGGGAACGTCGTCAAGGACACGATCCCGCTCAAGGGCGCCTCGCTGTCCGCGTACCAGAAGGCGTTCACCGCGCTTCTGCTGAACGAGGGCGACCGCCGGAAACTGCGCCTCGAACTCACTCGCCAGAATCAGATCGACGCGGCGGCCATGGATGCCGGAGAGATCCACAAGGCCATCGTCCAGTCGCGTGAGGAACTGTTCGAGTGACCACCCTGCTTGACGAGCCGGGCGTCGGCGTGAAGCCTCCCGGCGTTTACACGCTCGGGCAGCCGACCACCGCTGACTGGGTGACGGGCAACGTCGACTGGGAGGTCATCCCCGAGTGCCTGGGGCCGGTGTGGTCCAAGGACCCCGACTGGGACGGCCCGCGCGACAAGCAGGGCTACATCCTTCCGCACTTCACTCTCGGCTACCAGGCGATCCACTGGGCCAAGGAGAACCTTCTCGGCGAGGAGGTGGACGAGAACAACAACCGCCTGCCCTTCAAGCCGACGGCCGAGCAGGTCCGGATGATCCTGTGGTTCTACGCCATCGACGAGCGCGGCAAGTTCATCCAAAGACAAGTAACTTGGCAAAGATTGAAGGGTTGGGGCAAGGATCCTCTCGCGGCCTTCATCGCGGCCATCGAGTTCGTCGGCCCCTGCCGGTTCGCTGGCTGGACGAAGGAGCCGCTGCCGGACAAGGGCCTGAAGGCCAAGGACCCGGTCGCGCGCCCACACCCGCGCGCGTGGATCCAGACCGCCGCCGTCTCGCTCGACCAGACCAAGAACACGATGAAGTTGTTCCTGGGCATCTTCACTGACAAGTGCATCGCCGAGCACAAGATCGACCCTGGCAAGACGGTCATCTACGCGTACGGCGGCCAGAAGGCGATCGAGGCCGTGACCTCCTCCCCTCGAACCCTGGAGGGCAACCGGCCAACGCTGATCATCGGCAACGAGCCCCACCAGTGGGTCAAGTCCAACGGTGGTCTGGAGATGCGCAAGGCGATCGTGCGAAACATCACCAAGGCCAAGGGCGGCGGTGCCCGGGTGCTCTGGATCACGAACGCCTACAACCCGAACGAGGAGTCCGTCGGTCGCCTGGTGCGCGAGTCGTACGACAAGGAGATGGCGGGCCAGGCCTTCTACACCGGCGTGGCCTACGACAGCCTGGAGGCACCGAAGGACGCTCGCCTGCGCCCGATCTTCCCTGATGAGGCGAAGGACTACCAGGGCCCCGAGATCCCCGGCGACATCAAGGACATGCTGACGATCCGCTACATCGGGCGCGTGCTCGGAGCGGTGCGCGGCGGCTCCTGGTGGCTGGAGATCGAGGCACTGACCAACTTCATCCTCTCCAGCGAGAACTCGATGTCCGAGTCTCGCCGGTTCTGGTACAACCAGATCGTCGCCTCCGAGGAGACCTGGGTCGACCCGGCCGCCGTCAAGGCCGCGATCCACCCGATGGCGAGGGAGAACCGGGCCCGCGCCGGACACTCGGCCGAACTGGCCCTGCTGGAGTGCGGCTGGACGCTGATCAACCCCGCCGACCAGATCGTGCTCTTCTTCGACGGCTCGAAGTCGGACGACGCCACGGCCCTGGTCGGCTGCCGCCTCTCGGACGGCTACTGCTTCCTGGTCGGCCTGTGGGCCAAGCCCGATGGCGAGCGTGGTAAGGGTTGGCTCGCCCCCAGGGCCGCCGTGGGCCAGCGTGTGAAGATGGCTTTCGACCGCTTCAACGTGGTGGCCATGTGGGGCGACCCATCGCACGCCAAGGACGAGACCACCGAGACGTCGTACTGGATGCCGATGTTCGACGCCTGGATGCAGGCCTACAAGGACCGCCTCGACAAGAAGTACTGGCCGGTCAAGTCCGGCGTCGGTACCCACGCGATCAACTTCGACATGTCGGTGGTGCCGAACCTGAAGGCCTTCATCAAGAGCGCGGAGCAGACGGTCGAGGACTTCGAGACGATCAACGACGTTGAGGAGTACGCCCCCAACTTCCTCTTCGACGGACACCCGGCTCTGGTCAATCACATCGGCAACGCCGTCGAGTTCGCGGACTCGCGCGGGTTCGGCACCTCGCTGGCCAAGGAGCACCGCGAGTCGAACCGCAAGATCGACGGCGCGGTCTGTCTGGTCGGCGCCCGCATGCTCGCCCGGATGGTGCTCAACGCCTTCGAGGAGGAAGAGGAAGAGCAGCCCGGAGAGATCTGGGGCTAGTGAGATACGCTGGACCCCATCACCCACCCTGGAGGACCCATGTCTGACACCGAGAACACCGAGGTTGAGCCCGAGAACCTCGAACCACCGTTCTACCCCGTCGCCGACCCCGACGCTCCGCCGATGCCCGACTGGGACGGTGTTGAGCCCGAGGGCGACCAGCAGCCGGACGCGGGTGACGAGTGATGGCCCGGTCACAGAACGGCTGGATTGTTTTCGACTCGCCGCCGCCCGCAACCATGCCGCACATCACCGGGCGCATTCGGCCCGGCGATGTCGACGTCATCTTCACCTACCTCAGCGACCGCTTCGACTCCGAGGTGGAGAAGATCCGCAAGGACTGGTCCTGGGGCTGGGCCAAGCGGAACGTGCGTGGCTCGACCAGCACGATCAGCAACCACGCCTCGGCCACGGCCATCGATCTGAACGCGCCTGCCCACGTTCTCGGGAAGCGCAACACCTTCAGTAACGAGCAGGAGCGGCGCATCCGTGCGATCCTCCGCGACCTGGAGGGTGTCGTCCGCTGGGGTGGTGACTACCAGAACCGCGCCGACGAGATGCACTTCGAGATCGTCAGCAACGCGGCTACGGCCAAGCGGGTCGCCGACAAGATCCGCAAGGGCACCCTCGCCCGACCGGCCGGGGACACCTGGAAGTGGGATCCGACGGTCAAGTCCGACCTGCCGCTGGTCCAGCGCGAGTTCCAGAAGGGCGCTGGCGTCATCACCGGCGAGCCCCTGAAGCGCTACCACGGTGTCGCAGCGATCCAGAACGCCCTCAACGTCAAGGGCGGCGCCAACCTGAAGGTCGACGGCTTCGCCGGATCGGCCACAGGGAAGGCCATGGCCGCCTACGAGAGCAGGCACAAGGTCGGGACCGGCCGAGGGACCACCCCCGACGCCGAGTCGCTCGGACCCGAGGGTCTTCAGATCCTTCATCGGTTCGTGAACGTGCCCCCGGTCGAGGAGCCCCCGGCCAAGGTCCGGGTGCGGATCGGCATCCACAACGTCTACGTCAAGCGGGTTCCGGCCGAGGTCAACAAGACCTACTCCGCACTCCTGGCGAAGACCCGGCCGCACGCCGTGCTCCTCCAGGAGACGGCGCAGATGTACGGCAAGTGGAACATCCCGGGCTACAGGGTCATCCAGTTCGCGCCGGTACGCAAGAACGACGGCCACGTCATCGAGACCTCGTCCAACACGGTGCTCGTGCGCAATGACGTCGCGGTGCTGTTCAAGGGCCTCCTCGACCTGGAGGAGACCTGGAAGGGTCCCAAGGTCGGCGCCATGCACGATCCCCGGGCTCCGATCACGGTCACCATCGAGGTGGACGGCAGGGAACTGCGCCTCCTCGACGTCCACGGGCCCTTCCAGCGCGACCCGGTAGCCGAGTTCAACGCCGAGATCGTCGACTGGGTGAAGTCTTCGCCGTACCCGACTCTGGCCGGTGGCGACTACAACCAGGAGTTCGCTCAGGTCATGGACCGCGTCGCCGAGCCGTCCGGCTCGGTGGTCGACGGCAAGGCGCCCGACATGATCGTCTTCAAGCGGGTCAAGAAGATCGCCTCCGAGAACCACGGTAAGCAGGGCTCGGACACGCACTTCTACAAGGAGTTCGACGTCGAGATCTGATACCGGTGCTTGGCGGCTCGGGCCGCCGGGCTCCGGTACGATGTCACTACTCGCGTTTACACGATCTCCAGGAGGACACGATGGCGAAGGCCATGCGGCAGGGCGACGTCATCGATATGTGCGTGGAATACTTCCCGTCCTTCCTCCGATCGCGCCAGGAGGCTCAGAAACTGGAGGCCTGGCGCACCGGTCGCCAGTACGAGTACAGCGAGGATCTGAACGAGGATGACCGCGCCTTCGGCCAGCCGTTCTCGCCGGACAAGGCGGCCCACAGCGCCGAGTTCGAGAACCTGCGCGGCCTCTCCTCGAACATGTTCGCCGGGCTGATCTCCACCACGATCGCCAGCCTGGCCAACATGGAGGGCATCAGCAAGGGGAACTCGGGCGTCAAGTTGTCGACCTGGGAGACCTTCGAGCGCAACCGCTGGGGCTCCAAGCAGAACGCCATCCACGAGTCGGCCACCGCCCACGGCGTCTCCTACGGCATCGTCATCCCGGGCAAGGATCCGCTGACCGGCAACAAGATGTCGAAGATGATGGGTCGCTCTGCCATTCGGATGGCTGGCTTCTATGACAACGACGACGACGAGTGGTCGATCTTCACGATCGAGGCTGAGCCGAACCAGGTCAAGGACCCGGAGACCGGCTTTATCGCCGATGGCTGGTCCGTGCGCGTTTTCGATGCGTACGTCATTCACAACCTGACCTGCACCAGCAACGGGACCGAGAGGAAGGAGTGGAAGTACCTCGACCACTCTACGCACGGCGTCCCGGTCCCGCCGGTCGCTCGCCTGGCCAACAGGATGGACCTGGACGGGAACGCGGTCGGTGAGATCGAGCCCGTCCTCCCCCTGCTCCGCCGGATCGACCAGGGCACCTTCGATCGCCTGATCAAGCAGCGCTTCGGCGCCTGGCAGGTCCGCTACATCGCGGGCATGGCGAAGCCGTCGAAGGAGGACGAAGAGAACGCCCAGGCGATGAAGTTGAGCATGCAGGACCTCCTGGTCTCGACCAGTCATGAGACCAGGTTCGGCGTGCTCCCGGCTGACCCGCTGGACGGCCAGATCTCGGTGACCGACGCCGACCTGCGGATCCTCTCGGCCGTCGCACAGATCCCCCCGCACCACCTGCTGGGCCTCTCCTCGAATCTTCAGGCCGAGGCGCTCGCCGCTGCCAACGAGGGTCTCCAGCGACGAGGCCACGCCTTCCGTACGAACGCGGCCGAGTTCCACGAGCAGATGGCTCGCCTGGCCGCCATGATGGAGGGCGACATGATCACCGCCGCTGCTTGGGATCTCCAGGTGCAGTGGCGCGACGTCGAGTCCCGCTCGCTGTCCCAGACCGCCGACGCCCTGACGAAGTTGGCCGAGGGACTGCACATCCCCGTCGAGATGCTCTGGGAGAAGTTGCCCGGCTGGACCGACAACGACTCCACCCGAGCCAAGCAACTGATCGAGTCCGGCGCGCTGAACCAGATCTTGGAGCAGTTGGCCATCGAGGCAGGCAACAACAACCCGAACCCGGAGCCCGCCGGTGACACTGAGTGAGGCCCAGATCGCCCAGGCGGTGGCACTGACGGAGGCGTACCGGCGCGTCGAGGGTATGGCGGCCGACAAGATCGCCGCGATCGTCGCCGCCTACTACCTCCAGAAGGTGGACCCGATGAGTCTGGCCAGCGTGAACCGCTGGCTGGATCTCATGGTCCCGGCGCTGATCAAGACCTCCGACGACAGCGCCCGGCGCGCGGCGGCGTACTTCCTCGGCATCCGAGGCATCGAGGCACCCGGCGCCCCGCTCTACTCGCCGGTGATCGCCACCGGCACCGTGGACCAGGGCGTACGCGAGTCCCTGCTGGCCGTGGGCCCCTACGACTACGCCAACAAGATGAAGAAGAAGGACGACGGCGTCAAGAGGCTATCCAGCAAGGAGCAGTTGATCATCGCCAACAACCTGGCCGCCGCCACGCTCCGGCACGCCCAGGCCGGAGGGCGCCAGACGATCTTCGAGAACTCCGCGAAGGATGAGACCGCCCTGGCGTACGTCAGGGTGCTCGGCACCAGCGAGACCGGCCCCTGCTACTTCTGCGTAATGCTGGCCAGCAGGTTCGAGTGGCGCCCGTTCAACGAGGACTCCTTCCGGGAATCGAACTCGCGCTTCACCGGCGCCGCAGATGCCAAGGTCCACGACGAGTGCCACTGCTCACTGAAGCCGGTCTACTCGCGCGACGACAAGTACGCCAAGGAGTCGCTGGAGGCCGCCGAACTGTGGGGCCTGTGGGGCGTCGGCAAGGGCAAGGAAGCCATCAACAACTTCCGCCAGGGCTACAACCACTGGCGCGAGACTGGATCGAAGGATTGGAAGCCGGACGCTTGAGTCGTTTACACGAGTCAATCTGATAGCCTGATCCACACTAGAGATGTCAAGAGGCATCTCATGGACTGAGACCGCAGGAGGTCACCCGCAATGCCGAAGCACATCGAAGCAATCCCGGCCCTCGACAACTTCCGCGCCCCGTGGGAGACCGAGGGTGGCACCGACGCCGAGATCGACAAGCCCAAGTTGAAGAAGTACATCCACGGGCTTGTCACCGACAAGGCCAAGGCCCAGGACGCTCGCGACGACGCCAAGGAGCAGGTGACCACGCTGGAGGCGACGAACGAGGACCTGAAGACCCAGGCCGAGTCCGCCAACGGCGCCGAGGCGACCAAGAAGATCTCCAAGTTGGAGACCGACCTGGCCAAGATGACCACCGAGCGCGACGACGCCGTGAAGGCGAAGACGCGCGCAGACCTGCTCCGCGAGGCTGGCCTCTCCGACACCCACGCCAAGTACGTCACCGGCGAGGACGAGGACGCGATCAAGAAGTCCATCGAGGACGTCAAGAAGGACTTCGGCCTCGGCGAGGACGGCAAGCCCGGCGACGATGACGACGACGACAACGATGAGGACGAGCCCGAGTTCAACGGCTTCGTTCGCCCCGTTTCGCGCCTCAAGACCCCCGGCGACCCGAAGAGCGGCAAGGAGCCTGCCAACTTCGATCCCGAGAAGATCGCTGCCGGTTTGGTGAACCGCGACCTCTTCTAGACCTTAAGCCGTGTAAACTGGCTGAAGAAGACGTGCCTCCTAGGCTTGGGGCGCTGAACCCAAGCAACCCAAGTTCCTAAGGAGGCCGCTCATGGCGGTAAAGAAGGTCAAGGCCGAAAAGCAGTCCAGCCTTGTCCTGCCGATGGTCGAGCAGCAGTTGATCCTGCCGCTCTTCCTCACCATCGCAGGCAAGCAGAACTTCGTCGGCGCCAAGGGCGACACGGTCATGCTCAAGGTCAAGGACGGCAGCATCGCTGTCGCCCGCGACTACGACTTCCGTGGCCGTACCGGCCCCATCGTGCTGGACGACATCTACCAGACCGGCGGCCGGATCCCGATCAAGTTGGACAGCCACATCTACTCGGCCACCGGCCTTGAGGATGAGCACTTCACCCTGGACGAGATCGAGTTCGCATCCGACGTTCTGCTCCCGCAGACCGAGGCGGTCGCGGGTCGGATCGAGTCCCGGGCGCTCACGGCCATCCGCGCCAACAACGCGAAGCACGATCTCGCGTTCAACGCCAACACCGACGACCCCCACCTGGTGGCCGCCGAGGCGAAGCGTCTCATGGACTCCGACAAGGTCGCCCCGTATTCGGGTCGCCTCTTCGTGGTCGGCAACAACGTCGGAGCCGCCTGGCGTGCCTCCGAGCGTCTGTCCAACGCCGACCTCGCTGACACGGTCTCCCCGGCCGTTCGCGACGCGGTCATCGGCCGTCTGTCCAACTCGCTCGTGATCGAGCACAACGGGCTTGAGCCCGACGAGGCGTTCTACTTCCACGGCACGTCCTTCGTGCTCGGAAACGCTGCGCCGGACGTGCCCCGTGGTGCGGTCACCGGCAACTCGGGCATCTCCCGTCGGGGGATCTCGATGCGCTGGGTCCAGGACTACGACGCCAACTACCTGCGCGACCGGTCGATCGTCTCCACCTTCATGGGTGTCAACGAGATCCGGGACGAGCGGGACGCCAACGGCAACTTCATCGTCGAGACCGGCGAGTTCAACGACGAGGACCTCGCCGTCATGAAGAACAAGGACGGCACGGACATCTCCGTCCAGGCCGTCAACACCCGGAAGAACGTTCGGATCGTCAAGTTGACGCCGACCTTCTCCAACGGTGGCGCAGTCTTCGCCTGAGTCACCCATCTCGGATAGTGAGACCCCTCGGCCTTCGGGTCGGGGGGTTTTGCTATGCTGGCGGGGCCTCCTGGGCAGGAAGTCCTGACGAGGACTAGCGCGGCCCGAGAAGTCCGGAACGGTGGAAGATGACCCCGGGTCGGGCCGCGCGTTCCGCTGGTATCCTGGAGACATGATCACCGACGACCCGAACGACCCTCGCCTGACGCATGGCGCCGACGAGGAGCCCGTAGACCAAGCCGAGGCGTACCTGGTCCTCTCCGACGAGGAGCGCAAGCAGGGCTTCATTCGTCCGGTCAGGAAGTCCTACCTGCACCTCCCGTGTGGCGCCCAGACCACCATGGCGTTGCCGATCGCCGAGACGTACGCTCGCGATCCGAGGTTCTACGGAGCCACCTACTGCTGCGGGTGCCGGAAGCATCTGCCGGTTGGTCCTGACGGCGAGTTCGTCTGGATTGAGAACGGCCGGACAACTGACCTGAAGGTCGGCTCCTGACTGCTATCCTGAGCACACCACTAGGACTCAGGAGCACCACCATGTCAATGACTCAGGCGATGCAGCAGCAGGCACTGGATAACGTGTTCGTCGACACCGACTATATCGCGTGGGCCTCGGACTCATCGGGCACCCTGTCAGCCGTGGCGCGTACGGCGGTCACCGACTGGACGAACGCCTCCGCCGCGACTCCGTCCGTCAAGGAGAACGCCAGCGCGCTCACCTCGGCCGTTGCCACCGGCCCCACCGACGTCACGCACTGGGCTACCTTCTCGGCCTCCACCGGTGGCGTTCAGAAGTCGACCTGGGAGCCCGTCGACAACCCGCGCTCGCTCCTGACCGGCGACACGCTGACCGTGGCCGCCGGGTCCCTTCGCCACACGCTCGACTGACGGGCTATAGGCCATGGTCAAGTGGCTGAACCACGTCACCATCGCCGCCCCGCGCAACGGCACGAACTCGCACACGGTCAATCCGGCCTCTGGGACGGTTGTCGCTGGCAGCGCGTTTACACCGACCGCCGGGCGGCTCCTGGTCGTCCTGGCCGAGGGTGCCGTGACGAGCACGACCCCGAGCGGCTGGACGCTGCCCGCCGGGGGCTCGGCGGTCAACAACACCGGTCTCTACCTCTGGTACCGGACGGCCGCCGGTGGCGACACCTTCTCCACGACGCACAACGGCTCGAACTACCCGGTCGTCTTCGACATCTATGAGTTCGCCGCCGGATCGGCCTTCATCGGCTCCGCCGCACAGGGAAATGTTTCAGCCTCTGGCGGCGCCGGGCCCTCGCTGTCTGGCCTGACCGCTGCGGCCGACTTCCGAGCGGCAGTCGTCGGCCAGGACATCACCGGCGCGACGCCGTCGTCGTTCACCTGGAGCAACGGCGCCGAGGCTGTGGACACCGGCGTACCCCTGGCGGTGACCGACGGCTACGGCTACTCGCTTTCCTACCTCGAAGATCAGGTCGGGGCGACGTACTCCTCGGCGGCCACCTCGACGATCACGAGCATGTCGTGCGAGCGACTGGTCTTCGCGATCAACGCTGTAGACCCGCCCCCGCCCGGTACGGCGTACGCCATCTCCGGCACGAGCGCGAGCGCCTCGGCCTCGTCGCTGACCCCCACTCTGAATGCCACGGTGACCTCGGGGCCGTCCGAGTCCTCGTCGTCCGGCTCGGCGGAGATTGCCGCCACGCGCCCGATCGCCGGGACCTCCGAATCGATCAGCGACTCCTCGCTGGCAATCGCGGCCCGGAAACCCATGTCGGGCGAGACGGCCACCCTGAGTGACTCCTCGCTCGATATCGCGGCCCGGATCCCGGTGTCCGGCGAGTCGGCCAGCACGAGCACCTCTACGATCGAAACCTCGGCCGCCCTGGGCGTCTCGGGAACCTCGGCAGCGACGTCCGGCTCCGGGGGCGTCATCGCGCTCGCCCTGCCGGTCAGCGGCCAGTCTGACTCGGTCTCCGGGGGCTTCCTGCGGTTCCAGCCGCCGCCGTCCGACGTCACCCCCGACCCCGGCCGAATGACGACCGTGGCTAGTGAGTCTCGCGTATACTCCGTAGCAGCGGAGAACCGCATCGTTTCAGTCGAGAAAGAGGACCGCATCCATGGCGTCGATCCCGCATGACCCTGACGCCGTCCTTGAATACGGCTTCGACTACAGCACCTGGCTGGAGGCTGACGAGACGATCGAGGACGCGACCTGGACCCTCTCGCCCACCGGTGTAGGCGCCCTGGAGAAGGCCACGGTCCACGAGGAGTCCATCACCGACGGCAAGTGCGTCGTGTGGCTCCAGGGTGGCGTCGAGGGCGTCGTCTACTTGGCGACCTGCCACATCACGACCTCGGCTGGCCGCCAGGACGACCGTACGCTGAAGATCCGCGTCAAGCAGCGCTGATAGGATAGTGACATGGCGAACCTGATCACCTTCGGCACTCTGGCCGCGTGGACGCAGAACGACGAGGACGAGGTCGAAGAGGACCCCCTCGCGATCGAGATCTGCGAGAAGATGTCGAACCTGGCTCGCTTCCTCGGCGGAAACGTCGACTGGACGCTCGACCCGGGCGAGAACCGGGTTCCGCTCGACGTCGAGATGGTCGTCCTCCAGGTGTGTAAACGCTCCTACGAGAACCCGACCCAGGTGGTCGCAGAGGGTAACGTCGGCCCGATCGGCGGAGACCGCCACGTGGACGACTACGCGCTCTTCATGGATCTGACCAAGTCCGAGCGTACGACGATCACCAAGTACAACCCGGACGGCGACCCGAACCCGCCCGAGGGCGCCGGTGAGGTCTTCACCATCCCGACCTCGCCTGGCCCCGAGTCCCTGCTACCGGTCGAGACCCTGTACGTCGGCGACGACCAGCAGATCAACCTCTCCACCTCGTCCGACCCGCGCGAGTGGAAGATCCCCCTCTTCAATCCGGGCGACCCGGGCGGCCAGGGCTGATGGCCAAGAAGATCGGCAAGCGGACGGTCACGGTCCGTCGCGAGGAGCGACGAGACCCGCTCGACTCGACCCCGAGTACTCCGGCGAACCACCAGATTCTCGGGTGCATGATCGTGCCGCGAACCTCCTTCGAGGAAGAGCGCGGCTGGGTGATCGTCGAGGGCCAGATGGTCGTCGCCCCCTTCGGTTCAGACGTGAAGGCCGACGACAAGATCCTTCTGCCCGGCGACCCCGAGCCCTGGGACGTCGACGGTGAGCCCGGTCACTACGAGAACAAGCGTGGGATCGGCAAGGCGACCATCTTCTACCTGACCAAGGTCGGCTCATGAGCGACGCCGGGATCGTCTTCCCGGAGCGCCGTACGCGGATCAGGTTCAGGCCCGGCGAGCGTGTTCGCTACGTCGAGAACAGAAAATCCTTCGGTGCGTTCATGCGCTCGGAGCAGATGCGCGATGTCACCGCCGAGGCCTCTGGGCACATTGCGGTCCGGGCCGGGGCGCTCTCGCCCAAGCAGCAGAAGAAGAGCGGTACCGACGAGAAGACGACCGGCTGGCACGCCAGCGTCGCCAAGGGCTATCGAGTTCGCCGCAACGCGGGTCTCATGCTGGTCGGCGGCAATGCTCGCGTTAAGGTGGAGGTCGTCAACAACGTCGCAGGATCGGCGTTGATCGAGTTCGGTGGCCGAGGTCAGCCTCGGGTACGCGCGCTGGCACATGCTGGCGGAGAAGTCGGCGACTTCAAAGGGGGCCCCAGGTGACTCAGCCATTCACAAGCATCCAAAAGGCCGTGCAGGAGGTCATCCAGACCAAGTACCCGGCTGCGGCCGGGAAGGTCGGTGGCGCGCTCAACTACACCGCAGGACAGGGACTCTACGTCTGCGTGATGCTGGTTCCTGGCGGCGGAGCGGAGACCCAGACCAACGGCTCCTGGACCGTAGACATCGACGTCTTCGGCGACAACTACCTGACGACCCTGGACCACGCGAACGCCATCAGTGCCCTGCTGGTCGGCAAGTATCACAAGACCAGCACCATGCTGATCGACAGGGTGTTCCAGAACGTCGCCCCGGCGCCCGGCCCCTGGGAGGACGACAACGTCACCAGGCTGAGCGCTACTTACGTCTTCACGTCTCGCCGAAAGGGCTAGACGTGTAAACTGGGCTGAGAAGACGTGCCTCCTAGGCTTGGGGCGCTGAAGACCCAAGCAACCCTGACCTATGGAGGCAAGATGCCCAACTACGCCACCCTGCGGAACAAGCAGCAGGAACTGATCCGGAAGGCGCTCGACGGCTCCGTCTTTGTCGCCCCCATCACCGCCGGGCCGATCGTCGACCTGACGACCTATTCCGCCGGGCCGCCCGTGGTCATTGACCTGACCGCGCTCCCGACCGACTGGGACGACGCGGGCTGGCTGTCCTCGGACGGTGCCCAGTTCTCTCGTGATGTCGCGAACTCCGAGGTCACCTCGTGGGGCTCGGTATCGCCGACCCGAACCGACATCACCTCGGACACCACGACCCTGACGTTCCTCGCGCAGGAGACCAAGTTGCTGACCCTCGGCATGGCGACCGGGGCCGACCTCTCGGGCATCCTCGCCGACGCCGACAGCGGCGAGGTTTCCATCGCCAAGCCGACCCGCCCGACCAGCCGTCACTACCGCACGCTCTCGCTCGCGGTGGACGAGGGCGACGGCGGCGAGATCTACATCGGCCGGTTCCTCCCCCGCGCCAAGGTGACCGGCTACGCCGAGCAGAACTTCGGCGGCGGCGACGACCCCATCGGCTGGGGCGTCACGCTCACCGGCGAGGAGGACAGCACCCTCGGGTACTCCGAGCGCTGGCTCTTCGGCGGGCCCGGCTGGCTCGCTCTCCTGGACGAGATGGGTATCGACCAGGCTCCGTGATCTCAGCCAATGAGACGGCCGTCCCCACATCGGGGGCGGCCGTTCTCTATGCTGGGGATATGGCACCCACCGAATTGCAGGGCCTCATCGACGAGGCCATCGACAAGGCGAAGGATGACCTCGCCCAGACGCTTACCGCGTCCCTGAATGCCAGCCTTCGCTCCGCCTTCTTCGCGGTGTACAACCGTGGCTACGACGCCGAGTCGGCCTGGAAACTGTTCCTGTCCTACTTGGAGGATCCCAATGGGTAAGGCTAACCGAGAGGCCCTGCGCGACACCGTCAACAGGGAGCGTGAGAACATCAAGAAGACGCGCTACGCCAACCCCGGCACAGCGGCCGGATGGCAGGCTGAGGCGATCCACCTCCAGACCCTGGCCATCATCGACCTGTCCGCCACCGTCGAGAAGGCGAGCAAGTCATGAGCGAGCGGATGACTAGCGTCGGCCCGCGTGATTCCAGCAACTTCCCGAACAAGGGCATTGGGGTTGGAATCGCTGACTACGGCCGTAAGACGCGGTCCGAGATGATCGAGACCTTCCGCAAGTACCACCAGCGCCAACTGGAGATCTCCCAGGCCGCCCTCGCGCTGACCGACGACGAACTCATCGTTCACACATATGTCGGCGTCTGGGCTGAGCGAAAGAAGTCCGAGGTGACCGAGTGACCGGCCCTGGCTACACTGGGGCTCCAGCCGGGGTCAGTGGGTGTCTCTCGGCTGGCGCACGCCCCCGTGTCCAGATGTCGTCCGAGCAGGTTGCCCCCGGTTCGTCGCGCGACACCGGCTCGGGGGCGTGCGGTCGCATCACGACCCCCACTAGCGTCATGTTAGGATCGTAGGCATGACGAGCCGTAAGAAGGACCCCCGCTACCAGCCGGGCACATTCGAGAAGGGCGACGTTGTCAAGGTCGCTCAGACCCCCGCCGATGCCGTGAAGTTGTCCTTCGACGGCTTCAAGCGCGTGCAGGAGACCAAGGCCGAGGCCCCCGACGAGTCGACCGACTCCGGCAAGCCTGACGCCGGGGACACTCCGGGCTCTGCCCCCAAGCCCGGCCCGAAGCCCCCCACCGGAGGTGCTAAGTGACCGACGACTCCAACGTCGTGCCGATGCCCGACACCAGCGTCATGTTCGACGCTGATGCCGCTCAGAGGCCGCAGACCGAGGTCAAGCCGCCCTTCGTCACGAAGGTCGGTGGTCGCAAGGTGACCATGGGTGACCCGGCCGAGGTTGACTGGAAGGACCTGGCGACCCTGGAGGGTCCCGGCGAACTCCTGCGCTTCACGATGAACCCGGAGGACCTCCGGCACATCGAGACCGTCGACACCCCGGGCTGGCTGTTCAACCAGATCCTTGAGGCCTACTCGGAGTATTACGAACTGGAGAAGGTCCTTCAGAAGGCCAAGCGTCGCGCTGCGACCGGCCGCTGAGACCCCACCAGCCGAACGCCCCCCTGTCGGATGTACAGCGACGGCGGGGGCGTTCTTCCAGTTCTGAAGGAGAACGATGGGCGACATCGACAGCCTGGAGTACGCCGTCGGCGACGATCTCAGGATCAGGCATGCTGGCAGGACGTTTACACTGCCTAACCCTCGGGCGATGCACTTCCAGGTCGTGCTTCAGTACCTCTACCTGGAGCACGCCCCCGACACCCCCTCCATGCCGGAGTGGAAGCGCGCCCAGGTCTTCGAGCGATGGCGACTGGCTCACGACCTGCCGCCCTTCGACCAGGCTCGGCGCCTGACCTACCTGGCTGACCACTACCGTGACGCCCTCACTACCGACCTGACCCCGCTCGGCGTCGACCTGGTCGAGATGTGGCGCTCGCGGCGCTGGCGTACGCTCCTGGCCATCATCGATCGCCTGCCCGCTCACTCGCACTACGCCAGCGCCGTCGGGGATGACGAGGAGCACATGAAGATGCTCGCCGAGGCCATGGCGAATCGGAAGGCCCAGGACGACCAGAAGAAGCCTCTCTCGATGATCGGCTGGACCCGCGAGGCCAGCCTCCTGGAGGACGTCTACGACGCCGTACGACACGTCGCCCACACCGTGGCCGCCGTCCAGTTGGGCCAGAAGGCGGGCCAGCCGCCGAAGCCTCGCGAGCGTCCGATGAGCCCCCTCCAGACAGCGATGGTGAAGGCGACCATGGAGCGCAAGGAGAGGTCGCACAGGAGCCTGGTGGCCCGGATGCTGCCGCACAAGAGCACCCCGCCCGAGCCGGTAGAATAAGCACTATGGCGGCTGGTGCGGGCAAGCGATTCTCAGCGGGGACGATCTTCCTTCAGGTCGTTCCCGTCTTCGCTGGCGTCCAGGAGGCCATCCGCGAGGAGGTCAAGGACGCCAGCGGCGTGCTCGGCCGCGACATGGAACGCCAGGGCGCCGAGACTGGCCGGAAGTACGGCAAGGCCATGGGCCGCGAGATGGCGTCCGAGTTCGGCAAGTCCGGAGACCAGATCCAGAAGGACTTCAACCGCAACGTCGAGGCGATCGGCAAGTCGCTCGACAGCATCAACGTCTCGCGCCTGTCCTCGAAGATGAAGCAGGAAGTCCTCCGAATGAAGGAGGACCTCGCCTCGATCCACGACGTCGACATCACCGCCCGCGCCAACTTCGATCACGTGCTCCGCGATCTCCGCAAGTTGGAGAGCCGTCTGGAGACGGTCAAGGACGTGGACATCAAGGGCACCGCCGACTTTTCCGAGGCCATCGCCTCGGTGACCGAGTTCGAGCGCAAGTTGGACAAGTCCGACGTCGCACTCACCCGGTTCGAGTCCAAGGTACGAAACTCGGCTCGCAAGGCCGCCAAGGCTCTGGAGGGGCAGACCGACCCGGCGATCAACCGGCTGAAGGCCCGCCTGGAGTCCCTCGGCGACGTGCGCGTCACGGCGACCCTGTCGGCTGGAGCCATCAACTCCGAGATCAAGGCGCTCCAGGGTCAGTTGGCCGCACTCGACTCCAAGCGGGTCGACATCAACGTACGCGCTTCGACGCGGGCCGCTATCGCTGAACTGGCGGCCGTCTCCGTTGCCGCTGACCGGGCCGGTAAGAGCGGCTCGATGCTAGGGCGGATCTTCCACTCCTCGTCCAACGACGCGCTCTCCGCAGCGACGGCGTTCCGATCGCTGAACTATGTCCTGGTCGCGGTCGTGGCCATCCTGCCCACCCTCGGGCCGATGGCCGCCGCCGCTGGCGGAGGACTCCTGGCATTGGCTACGGCTGGGGGCGTGGCCGCCGCATCCCTGACGACCCTGGTGATCGGTCTGTCCGGCATCGGCCCGGCCGTCCAGGCACTGAACAAGAAGAGCACCCAGGCCGGGAAGATCCAGCAGGACTTCGGCAAGAAGGTGCGCTCCTCGGCTAAGGCTGTCCGCGACGCCAAGCGGTCTCTCGCCGACGCCGAGCGCAACGCCGCTCAGGCGGCCCAGGACGCGGCCAAGCGGGTCGCCGACGCGCGCGAGGACGCGGCTGACGCGATCGAGGATGCCCTGGAACGCCAGCGCGAGGCGCAGGAGCGCTACCGCGACTCGGTCAGGGAGGTCCAGGAGGCTGAGCGTGATCTGGCCGAGGCCCGAGCCGCTGCCGCCGACACTGGCAAGGACCTGAACCAGCAGATCCGCGAGAACCAACTGGCCATCGACCAGGCGCTCATCGACGCCTTCAACGCGCGCGTCGAGTTGCAGTCGGTCAACGCCGACGGCTCCTCGACCAACCTCGATCGCGAGCAGGCCCGGATCAACGACGCCGAGGCGCAGTTGGCCGTGGAGAAGTTGCGCGACGAGCAGGCTGACCTGGCCGCCGCCAAGAAGAAGTGGGACAAGGAGGGCGTCAACGGCACCGAGCAGGTCAAGACCGCCCAGGAGTCCCTGACCGACGCCATCAAGGCCCAGAAGGATGCCCAGAAGGACGCGTTCGATGCGGCCGAGGGCGTGGACGAGGCCCGCGCCGACGGCGCCGAGAGAGTCTCCGAGGCTCTTCAGGACCAGGCTCGCAGTGCTCAGGACTCGGCCCGCGCCATCGCCGACGCCCAGCAGGGCATCAGCGACGCCCTGGCCAGCCAGTCCGAGTCGCTCGGCGAGGTCTCCAGCCAGCAGCAGGCCGTCAACGAGGCCTTCGACGCACTCGGTCCGGCCGGGCAGCGGTTCGCGCTCTACATCGCCTCCCTGACGGCCGGGTTCTACCGCTTCCGTGACGCGGTGCAGGCGGCGATGCTGCCTGCCATCCAGGAGGCCCTGAGCGGCTTCCTCTCCAGCGAGAACGCCTCGACCTTGGCCAGATCCCTCATCGGGCTGGCCGCCGGGTTCGGCGAGTTCACCAAGGCGCTCAGCGTGTCCTTCCAGGGCGACGCCTGGGGCGGCTTCTTCCGGATGCTGGGCACCCTCGGGCCCGAGATTCAGAAGGCGTACGGCAACGCCTTCATCAAGTTCCTTGAAGCGCTGGCCAGCATCCTGACGGTCAGCGCCCCCTTCGCCCTGCTGTTCGCTCGGGGCATCGAGAGGATCGCTACCGCCTTCGCCGACTGGGCCTCCTCGAAGAAGGGCCGGGAGGATATCCAGGACTTCCTGGACTATGTCCAGCGGGTTGGCCCCAAGGTCGTGAGGTTCTTCCGGGCCATCGGCGGTGCCGTCTTCAACGTGATGAAGGCGCTGGCGCCGGTCGGCGAGGTCGTCATCGGGATCGTCACGGCTTTCGCCGAGTGGATCGCTCAGATGGATTCGGCGACCCTCCAGAAGGTCCTGACGGTAGTCATGGCTGCCTTCTTCGGCATCAGCGCCGTCCTGTCCTCGATCGCCCTGGCCGCCGTCGCCACGGCCGTCGCGACGGCTCCGCTGTGGGCCATCTTCGTCGGCGTCTTCGTTGCTCTGAGCGTCGCCCTGGCCGGGTTCGCTCGCGAGAACGAGGCCTTCCGGAAGTGGATCAAGAAGGCCTGGGCTGAGATCTCGGCCGCCTTCATGAAGGCGTGGGAGAAGGACATCAAGCCCGCCCTCACCGAACTCCAGGCGGCCTTCATGGTGCTCTGGAAGGAGGTCCTGCTCCCCTTCTTCAAGTGGCTCGGCCCGATCATCCTCTGGGCTGCCACCAAGATCATCCCGGTTCTGGGCAAGGTCTTCGGCGCCGTCATCCGAGGGATCGCCTGGTACATCAAGAACATCCTGGTCCCGTGGCTCACCACGATGGGCAAGGTCTTCTCCTGGACCTGGAAGAACGTGATCAAGCCGGTATTCCAGGCGATCAAGTTGGTCTGGGAGATCACGGTCAAGGCGCTCAGGGCGGCCTGGAACAAGTGGGGCCAGCCGCTGTTCGACGGCATGAAGAAGCGGCTTTCGCCGCTGGCCGAGGCCTTCCGCTGGGTGGTTGCCAGGGTCTCCGACTACTGGAGCGGGCTCCGGAAGGTTCTGGCGAGCCCGATCATCGTTGGGTTCAAGATTCTGAACGCTCTGATCGATGGCATGAACTCGCTGGGCCGCAAGGTCGGCGCCAAGACCCAGATCAGCAACATTACCCCGCCGAAGTGGCTGACCGGCGAGTCCAGCAAGAAGAACACGCTCACCGCCCAGGGCGCCAAGAACGCCAACCGGTTCAGGTCCGGCGGCATCATGCCCGGCTACACCCCGGGCCGCGACGTGCACGACTTCTACTCCCCCACCGGCGGACGCCTGCACCTGTCTGGCGGCGAGGCGATCATGCGCCCCGAGTTCACCGCCGCGATCGGCCCCTCGAACATTCACCGCCTCAACGCCATCGCCCGGAAGAAGGGTGTAAACGGCCTGAAGCAGGTTCTCGAAGGCGGACAGGCGTACGCCAAGGGCGGCGTCTTCTGGCCGCTCCCGGGCGGCAGTGCCTCTACCTACCCTGGCCACGACGGCGTCGACCTGAACGCGCCCAACGATAACGGCAAGCCCTACTACGCCGCCGTCCCGGGCAACATCGTCTACGTCGGCTCCGGCCGGGGCTACGGCAACGCCATCTTCCAGCAGTCGAAGTACGGCACGCTGGTCTACGGTCACTCCAGCCGGACCGCCGTCAAGGTCGGTCAGACGGTCGCCGCCGGGCAGTACATCGGCAACGTGGGATCGACGGGCAACTCCTCCGGGCCTCACCTTCACTTCGGCTTCCCCGGCGGCTCCTACGGCGCCGCGATGGCGCTCCTGTCCGGTGCTGCCAAGGCTGGTTACGGTCAGGCCAGCGGCTTCAGCGTCCCCAACGCGGTCAAGGACTTCCTGAAGGGTCCGGCCGACGTGGTCAAGGGCTGGATCTCCAAGCCGCTGGAGGAACTGGGCGACTCGCCGTTCCACAAGATCATCAGCGAGGTCCCCAAGAAGTTGATCCCCGGGGTCATCAGCAAGATGAAGGACATCATCCCGGACTGGGTCAGCGACGTGGCCTCGATGACTCCGCTCGGGATGCTGTCCGGCGCCATCAGCAAGATCGTCGGCGGCAGTGTCCAGGACCAGGTTCGCAAGGCTGTCGGCGAGGGCCACCCGTCCTGGGCCAAGGGCGCTCAGTGGAACGCGCTGTCGACCCTGATCAGCAAGGAGTCCTCCTGGAACCCGAAGGCGGACAACCCGACCTCAACGGCGTACGGCCTCTTCCAGTTCCTGGACAGCACCCGGGCGGCGTACGGCCTGTCCAAGAACGCCAGCCCGGCCGAACAGGCTGCCGCCGGGGCTCGCTACATCGCCGACCGCTACGGCTCGCCGATCGCTGCCCTGGCGTTCCACAACCGGAACAACTGGTACGACGAGGGTGGCATCTACGGTGAGAACGATGGCCCTGCGTACGACGGCACAGGGCTGGCGAACAACGGCACCATGATGTACGACAGCGGCGGCTACCTGCCGCCGGGTCTGACCACGGTGGTCAACCTGACCGGTAAGCCGGAGCCCGTATTCACGGCCGACCAGTTCGCTAAGATGGGCGGCGGAACCGGGGCTGGCGTCCACTACGAGCCGCACTTCGAGGGCAGTGACCTGACCGCCGAGGACGTGGCCGGGGATCTCAACTTCCAGTTCCACAAGTTCAATCGAGGCGGCAAGTACGCAGGAGTAGGGGGCCCGGGATCATGACGGCACTGTCGGAATTCCAGTTCGAGATCCTGCCCCAGGCCGAGGCTATGGACGGCTTCGTCTTCGGCATCGGCGCCAAGGTGTCGGTCAACAACGAGGGCTTCGACCCCGGCGAGCAGTCCTGGCTGACCCAGGACTCGCAGAACTCGCGGCGCGGCGTGAAGGCGTTCGGCCGCGACGTACGCTCGAACCGCACCTGGACCTGGGCCTCCCACGTCAACGAGACCGACGTCGACACCGCCCTGGAGACCCTGGAGCAGATCTCGACCGCCTGGTCGCCCTCCGACCTGCTCCTGGGGCCCGGCGCGACCACCGCCATCCGGTACCGGATCAACGACCGGTACCGACGCGTCTTCGGGCGGCCCCGGCGTTTCTCGGGGCCGCCGGGCAACCGGATCCTCGGTGGGTACGTCGACCTGACGCACGACTTCGAGTTGGTCGACGGCTACACCTACGACGACGAGGCCACCGAGGCCCTGATCCCGTTCGCGTCCGATCCCGAGCCCTCCGGCTTCGAGTTCCCGCTCACTCTGCCCACGGTGACCATGCCCTCGGCCGAGACCCAGCAGTCGGTCTACGTCGGCGGATCCCAGCGCGTCTACCCCGTGATCCGCCTGAGCGGTCCCTGGACCAACCCGTCCGTGCAGACCGATGATTGGACCCTGTCGCTGACCGGGACCATCGCGGCGGGCCAGTGGGTCGAGATCGACACCCGGCCCTGGGCGCTCACCATCTTGAACCAGTCCGGCGCCAACCGGTCCGACATGCTCGCCCGGCGGACATGGCTGGAGGATCTCTGGCTGCCGCCGAAGACCCAGGTCCAGGTCCGCCTCGGCGGAGTCGTCGGAGGTGGCGGGGCTTCCGCGCGCCTGCGCTGGAGAAACGCCTACACCAGTCTGTGAGATGATTCAGCCATGACACTTGTTGGAGCCGCTTGGGCAATCGACGGGGCCCTCATGTCCGCCTCGCTGGCGCGAGGTCAGGCCTACACGGCCAACCCGAATCAGGGCATCGTCTCGCCCGGCGACCTGAAGGTGGCCCAACTGGACACCCCCGGCGTCGGCGTGCAGATCTCGGCCGGTTCCGGCTCGATCCTGAACCGCTACCAGGCGGTTCCCAACGAGACCTACGGTGTCTCGAACCCGTCGGTTCACATCGTGTCCTCGGGCGAGATGCCCGGCTCGAACCCCTCGGCGCAGTCCTACATCCTCGCCATCGTGGTCGGAGACCCCGAGTTCTCCCAGGTCGGTCACCCGTTCATGGGTACCGATGACCCGCCCGTCGGCGAGGAGGCCACCTTCGACTACGTCCGAGCGGTCCTCGTGCCGGTCGCTGGTGGATCCACCACGATCTCCGGGGCTGCCTACCCCAACCTCCCCCTGGCTCGGATCGACATCCCGGCCAGTACCACGACCATCACCAACGCGATGATCCACGACCTGCGCAAGGTCGCCCGGCCGATGACCGACCGGACCACGAAGCGCGCGATCGGCCCCGGCTCGCTCCAGACGCTGACGGCCGCCGATCCCGGCGTGGTCTTCCCGAGCACGGCGACCTGGTCGGTCGACGTACCCTCCTGGGCAACCCACGTCGACATCATCGCCAACCTCGAAGGTGTTCGGATGGAGGGCTCGCCCAACTCCTTCACCGGGGTCTCTCTCGTGCGCCTGGGCACCGTCGACATCGCCAACCTGAACATCAACGAGGACCTCGACGTCTACCGTGGCCTGACGATTGGCGGAGAGGCCGCCATCCCTTCAGCGATGCGCGGCACCAGTCAGACCCTCTCGATGCGCGCTTACCGCACCGCTGGCACCGGCAACATGCAGGTCTCCAGCACGGCGACCGCCTTCGTCCAGGTGGTCTTCTCCTCGCGGGCCGTGTAAACGATGCAGCGCAGAGGATGGCGCTACCTCGCTACCCGTGTAAACGGGGATGGGACCGAGACCCTCCTGCACGCCGACGTCCCTCTGGAGAACGTCAACGTCGAAGACGTGCTTTCTGGCGACATCGGCCTAAACGGCACTATCGCCCCCGCCATGGCGAGCGTGATGGCCGACGATGGCGAGCCACTTTTTGACGAGTGGTCCACGGCGATCTACGCCGAGGCCGATGGCGAGATTCGTGGCGGGGGCATCCTGCGCCAGTCCGGCTTCGACGGCCCCAACTGGACTCTCTCTTGTGTCGGATTCACCGGGTACGGCCGAAGGCTTCCCTACACTGGTTCCGGGTACGCGGGCGTCGAGGTCGACCCGCTCGACGTCGTCAGGGTGATCTGGAGCCATATCCAGTCTCAGCGCGCTGGCAACCTCGGGCTCATATTGGGCTCGACGACGACCGGGCTGGAGATCGGCACCGAACTGAAGCAGGTTGAGTTCGATACCGTCTCGGGCCCCGTCTCCTTCGAGGCCGGGCCGGTGAAACTCAACTTCTACACCACCCATGACCTGATGGGCATGGTTGATGACCTGGCCAATGAGTACGGCTTCGACTACCACGAGCGCCATGCCTGGGGCGCCGACGGCACCATCAAGCACTACCTGGACTTCGGCTACCCGAAGATCGGTCGCAAACGGAATGACCTGCGGTTCGTCTATGGCGAGAATGTCTTCGAGTCGCCGACTGTGGATCGAGATGGCGAGACCTACGCTTCCGGCTCCCTGGTGCTCGGCGCCGGGGAGGGTGCCTCGATGATCCACGCTGTCGTCGAGCAGCCCACCAAGAAGAAGCGGCTTCGTCGGATCGCGATCGTCGAGGACGCCTCGATCAAGACGACCAACAACGCTCGCAAGCGTGCCATGGCCGAGAACCAGTGGCGCTCGCGCCTGGAGGACATCCAGGAGATCATCGTCCACGACCACAAGCACGCCCCGCTCGGCGCCGCTGGCGTGGGTGATGAGATCCTGCTTCAGTCCCGCGACGAGTGGACCACGCTCGACATCTGGGTCCGCATTCTGGCCATCTCAACCGAGCCCGCCAGCGGCAAGATCGCCTCCTACACCGTGGCGCGGGTCGACCGACTGAGCACCTGATCAACTCCGATAGAATTACCCCCATGACAGGTGGCTACCAGACGCGGATGCTCGCGCGACGCATCGCGGATCTGGAGAAGTCCCGCCTCAGGCAGCGCCAGCCCCAACTGGGCAACTCGACGATCGACTCGGGCGCCATCCAGGCCGTGAACGAGTCCGGCACGCTCACCATGGTGATGGGGCAGCAGTTCGACGGCACCAACGCTCCGTCCGTGGTGCTCGGGCCCACCCCTCCGATCCCGAGCGTCCCTGGCGTCTTCTCCTCGCCGGGGGCGATTCGGATCTACTGGGACGGGACCTTCGCCAACGCGGACTTCGCGCCCATGGACTTCTCGCGCGTCACCGTCCACATCCTCCCCGATGGTGACTATGACGACGCGACCTTCGACCCGACCAACCAGGCCAACATCTACGGCTCTTTCGCTCATGCCGCCGGTGGTGAGATCTCGGCCATCCTGGAGCCGGGCGACTACGTCGTCGTGCTCGTCTCGTGGACGCTGGCCGGGAAGTTCTCCGAGGAGTCCCAGGTCGGCCTCGGCACCTCCGAGATCATCGAGGCCGACACCGGACCCGATGGCTTCGCCCCCGCCACGGCGCCCACCGTCTTGTGGGCCGGTGGCATCGGATCTGTCTTCTATCGCTGGACGCCGGTCCCCAACGATGACCCGGTGGAGTACGCCCTCTACGTGCGCGCAGGGTCGCCTCCGACCACGACCGACGACACCTACCTGGTCGCCTCTGGACTGATTCAGCAGGAGTCGATCCGCGAGGCGATCGGACCTGCTCCCGACGACCCGGGTGGCCCCGAGGTCTTGCAGGACGTCACGCCCGGTGTCGACTACTACGGCATCGTGGTTGCGTACGACGCCGACGGACAGGGCCCGGACTCGCTGCCCGCCATCGCCCAGTCGGTCCTGATCACCGACCCGGACATCGCCACCGACGCCATCGCGACTCGGCACCTCCAGGCTGACTCGGTCGGCGTGGACCAGATTCAGGCCGGGGCGATCGACGCCGACAAACTGGCCGCCCGCCTGGTCGTCGCCAGCGAACTGCTCCTGGGCAGCCTGGACAACACCGGGCTCGACCCGACCACGATGAATCCCAACATGCTGCCCGCGCTGGTCACGGCCAACATGAATGACTCGGCCGCGCCCGCCGTCGGTATGTGGGGTCGCGGGGACGTCTCTGGCTGGACAGTCACCAGCGAGCAGTTCTCCCCGGCCAACGACGACCCCTACTGGGAGCGTATGGCGCCCGGCGCGGTCCAGGCGGCCCGCTTCGAGCGCGCCGCCGCGAGCGGATCTACCCCGGCTCGCTGGCGTACGCAGGTGGTGGTCGAGCCGAACACCGAGTATCGCTTCGAGTTCAACACCTCCATGCCCGGCATGGACCCCGCGATGGCCGCCTCCGGCATCACTCCCGCGTTCAACTCGGTGCGCTGGATGGCGTCCTCGGACAGCACCTTCCAGGACGCGGAGACGATCTCGTGGAAGTCGTTCCGGAAGGAGGACACCCCGCGACCGGACCTGACCAAGTTCGACCGAGGGGTCGTCAAGACCGGGAACGGCCAGACCGTCCTCTGGCTCGAACTTCAGATCCGGGCGGAGCATCTCGTCGGCAACACCGGCGGCTACGTCATGCCGATGCCCGAACTCCGGAAGGTGGAGTCGACCACCGTTGCGCTGACTGTGGCCAACCCGGCTTCCGTCGATGCTGCCGACGTCACGCCCGACCCGGCCGGTACCGCCTGGAAGGCGAGCGCGGTCTGGTCGGGGACCACGAGCAGCATCGTGCGTTCCTCTGCGGTCATCACCGCCTCCTCCTCCGGTGGCGCCTTCGGCCCCTCGTACTTCAGCACGCCCGGACGTTATGCCACCCCCGGCGAGAACCTCTCCTTCCAGCAGGCCAAGGGCGTTCGCGTCACCACCCAGTCCGGCGGTACCGGCCTGGGGCTTCGGGCTCGCATCGTCGCCCCGGCTCAGGCCGTCCCGGCGCTGTCGCCGATGGAGAGCCTCCTGGTCGCGGTCGGGCTCGGGGGGCTGACGCAGTCTGCGACCGGGCTGGACGACATCACCTTCACGGCATCCTGGTACGACTCGTCCAACGTGCTTATCTCGAACCAGGCTCTGATCGACCTTGATGCAGCCGGGCTGGTCGCCCAGGGCATCACGAACGTGACTGAGAACTACTTCACGCTCCAGTTGTCCCCGCCCGTCGGTGCCACGAAGGTGGTCTTCTGGGGCGAGTGGTCGAATGGGCCCGCAGGGAACATCACGGCCAGCACCGATCAGATGCCGACCCTCCATGGCCTGCGGCTCTACACGCTGGACGCGATCAACTACAACTACGGCTCGATGGCGAAGCGGCATGTTCAGATCGACTCCAGCGGCATTCGGCTGGTCAATGCTCAGGGCCAGATCCAGATCTCGATCCCGACCGACGAGAGCGAGACCCCCGTCTTCAACGGCGGCATCCAGGCGGCCTGGGCCCGGTTCCTCGGAGGCGCCTCCTTCGAGGGGCAGTCCGAGATCGCTAAGGACGCCACCATCTCCCTCTCCGACGGCATCAAGTCGCCGGTTGGGACGCCGACGCTGACGCAGGAGTATGAGCAGTACACCATCCAGCGCGAACCTGACACCTGGGGGCCTGGCTTCAGTTCGAAGCCGACACTGAACCCGTCGAACATCACCGGAATGACGTATCGGAATGGCTACCTTCATCTCACCGAGAATCGCAGCGGAGGTGTCGCCACCTGGATGATGCGAATGGGCGGCACGATGTTCTATGCCGACTTCTTCAGCGGGTGGTCCTGGGCTTCTCCGTTTACCGACACGCGTGATCCCAGTCGAAACCTGTTCATGGGAGAGTTTGGTGGCGCTCATTGGGCTTGGGTCTATAACGGAACTTCCGTCATCTCGAACAGGATCCCTGCCGGAGTCGTTCCCACCGGAGTAAAGGCTCAGGCCTTCTGGAACCCGGTCAACGATCGGTTCTATGTCTTCTACCCTCACATTGATGGCTCCGGTCGCAACGTCTACAAGCGCCTGAACATCAACAACACCTCCGCCGGGACAATGACCCTGGAGGCGACGACGGTCAGCGGGTCTGGCACCGCCCCATCCTCAACGAACCTCGCTGGCGCGTTCATCGATGGCGGGACGATCTATACCATCGCTCGCGGCACCACGGCGGTGCAGGTCTATGTTTTCGCCGCTGGAGACGATGGGGCATCCATCCCCGGCAGTCGATGGGATCTGGCTGGCAACTCTGTTGGCTTTACTCGGGATGCCACCAACTTCTTCGCCGTCGACACCGCCGGAAGGCTGACGAAGTATTCCGACTGGACCTGGACCGAGACCAACCATAAGATCTTTGCTGGCCTCACCTGGTTCGATTCCGACACCGGTGGTACTGGCGTCCACGAGACTGACATTACCACGCTGGCCTCCGTCGCCCTGAAGAAGCGCATCTCAGGCATCCGGGTGACGCTGCCCCAGGTCCCCGACAATGGCGGCTCGGACGACCCCGACCGCTGGCGCTTGTACGCCTACAAGGGCTCCGCGCTGGCCCTGCCCGGCGGGCGTACGTCGATGTTCCTCCAGTCCCAGGGCGGCTCGCCGTCTCAGCAGACGACGTATATCATTCCAGCCAACGGCTTGGTTACCTCGGGGACGAATCCGCCCGCCACGAACAACTTCCCGGCAACCGGACCTGGCAAGATCATCTCGGCGGCCGTGGACGGATCCTCGAACCCGCTGATCAGCCTTAAGGGCAACGGGGATTACATCCTCGGCAAGTTGTCGACCAGGACCGGCCGGATGGCGACCTGGGTCATGACCGCTGCAGGAACCGCCGTAGCCCATGCCACCTACCAGGCCGATACCGGTGGTTACACTTCCACGCTTGGCGAGCACACTGCGAATGACGGATGGGTAGGAGTTTCGTACTCGGGCGGTGGTGTCTTCACCTGCACCGAGAGTGGGATCTATGAGATCGAGAATGGTTTCAACTTCGCGTCGGGCAGTGCAAACACTCGACGATGGATTATGGTCGGAATCAATGAGGCCACCATCAATGACACCACCGCATACCGCTTCCTGAATCAGGCGTGCATCTCTGGAAACTTCCAGAGCGTCCTCCGGATAGTCGTTAAACTGGTTGTAGGTGACACCTTTCAGTTTGGCTACCGACAGGACAGTGGAGCCTCACTGTCGGCTACGGCTACGCAGGGTTTCAAGATTGATGGGACGTCCTACTCTCGCTATATGCAGATCTTCCGAAAGGCGTAGAATAGGGCCATGACTGACTACACTCAGATGACAGATCAGGAACTAGCCGACGCGGTCGCAGAGATTGAGGCGGTTCAGTCCGAGCAGAGCCGGAGGAACTGGGTTAGATACGCTCCGAGCGGCATCTTCTCCACTCTGCAACAGGCTCCTGGCTACGGGGCAGACAAGGTCGAGATTCTCCTGGCTGCGATCAACATGTCCCCGAGCACGTTCGAGCCCGGCATGGGCGGGAGTGACGTTCCGGTCATCGACGACGCCATGGCTCAGCAGGTCATCGACGCCCTTGAGGCCCGGCTCGCGCAGTAGATCGATTCTTCGGTCGTGTAAACGGGCTGGTCTCCTAGTGAGATACCATGGGCACATGATCTTCAGTGCGGCCTCTCGATTCCCGGCGGATCCTCGCGCCGTGTTCATCCTGGCCTTCTCGGTGTTCTCTGGAGTGGTCGCCCTGGCGCTCAGAGCCGAGCCGGGAGCGCTGGAATTTGTCCTGCCTCGGTGGGGTATCTACGTCTGGAACGGGACCTTGATTGTCGGATCGGCCATCGCCCTGATGGGGATGTGGATCCAGTCGATCAACGGAATCATCATCGAGCAGGTTGGCTCGGCCATGGTCAGCGTCGCTACCGTCTTCTACGCGATTCTGATCCTGGTCTTCGCTGGGTCGGCAGCCACCATATCGGCCGGGATCATCCTGGCCTGGGGGATCGCCTGTGCGCTCAGGTACTTCCAACTTCAGATCCTGATCGACGTCGCCTATCGGGAGAAGATCATCATGGGTGCTGAGCAGGCGATCGCTGAGCAGATCTTTGGAGATGATGAAGATGGGTGACGACATGATGAAGGTGATCGTAGCCGCCCTCGCGTCGGGCGGTATCGTCTCCGTGCTGGCCGCCGTCATCAACGGCATCTTCTCGCGCAAGAAGTTGGGCGCCGACGCGGCCGAGGCGATCAGCCGGGCCGCCGCTGGCGTCGTCGAGCGGCTTGAGGCCGAGGTTCGGCGTCAGGAGACTCTCATCCTGAAGATGGCCGACGACCACCGCAGTCAGCGGGCCGAGTGGCAGCAGGAGCGCATCGAGGTGCGCAACACCCTGGCGGCGCACGTCGCCTGGGACGGGATCGCCATCCAGAAGATGGCCGAGTTCGGCGTCACGCTGCCCGATCCCCCGCCGGTCCCGCGCGTTCACGACGCCTCCTGACGTATAGTGATGGTCATGACCACCATCACTACCGTCCAAGTAGCGTCGCTCTTCGTCGGCGTGTTCCTCCCGATCCTGGTGGGGCTCGTCACCAAGCGTGCGACCAACCCGACCGTCAAGTCCCTGCTTCTGCTGGGTCTCTCCGCTGTCTCGGGGTTCCTGACCGAGTTCATCGCCAACACCGGCAACTTCGCCTGGGACCAGGCCCTCCTGACCTCCGTCGTGACCTTCGTCGTGGGTGTGGCCACCTATTACGGCCTCTGGACCCCGACCGGCGTGACCGCCAAGGTACAAGCCGTCGGCGACTCCAGCCGCCACGCTGCCTGACTCACCGTACAGACAGCGCCCCTGGTCATTGACCAGGGGCGCTGTCGCGTATGCTGGGGCTAGCCGAGATTCGCTACCTCAGGTGCAACTCGACCCCGGATCGAATGAGTCCGGGGTCGAGTTGCTTCGCTACTCAGGTGAGTTCAGTTCTAGATAGATGGCGGCGGCTAGAAGGACGTTTGGATCGTCTTTTAGGAGTCCGATTCCACGGTTGCACCCGGCGCATAGTAGGCCGCGAACCTTGTTCGTTTTGTGGCAGTGGTCTGTGTGCCACTGCCCCCTGCCGCCGGGTGAATCACTTCCGCAGACTGCGCATCTTCCGCCTTGGGAATCCAGCAGTGCGTGCCACGCTTCTTTGGTTAGGCCAAACTTCTGAAGAATCTTGATCCACCTGACAGTGTCAACGATCTTCTCGCGATTGGCAGCGCGGTATTCGGCGTCGTACTGGCGCCGAGCCTCGGGATCTTTTCGACCGCCCATCAGAAGGGCGGTCTCTCATCATCCCCCAGGCTGGGCGGCGTACGCAAGACGGTGACCGGGGTTAAAACCTCTGCCAGGCGGGCCAGCAGGGCGTCCCTGTTGCGCTTGGAGGCTGAGAACTGGGCCGGGGGCATCAGCAGGTACGCCAGGGCCCTCCAGAGCATTTTCGGGTCGTCGTGGGCCGCCCCGAGCAACTCGTGGTTGCAGCGCGAGCACAGGATGCCCCGGTTCTCCAGGGTCTGGTGGTGGTGGTCCACGGCGAACCGCTTGCCCTGAGGGCGCCCCAGACAGATAGCGCACCGGCCGCCCTGCCGAGCCATGAGGGCGTCGTACTCCCCGTCTTCGAGGCCGTACTTCGACTTCACCGCGCTGGCGTGGCTGGCCTTGCTGGCGTGGGCCTTGCAGCGCGAGCCCGAGCAGTAGAAGAGCGGGACGAAGCCCTGGCAGAGCGAGCAGAATCTCTCGCCGTTCGGCCATTCGGACTCAGGCACGCGAAACCTGAGTTTCTCGATCACCTTCAGGGAATTCTCGCGGCGCTGCTGGGCATAGGCCTCCTGGATCCTGGCGGGCTGATTTTCCAGCCAGTGCCAGATACAGGTCTGCCGAGACTTCGCGGCCGGGTAGGGGCAGCCGATCGTCTTGGCGTGTTTACACGGCCTAGTCTTCGCCACGGCGATCGACCGGGAGGTGAGGGCGGAAGGGGTCCGGCTGGGTGTACATGATGGACTCCGAGGGCCCGTTCTTCAGGTGCACCTTGGTGTTGATCTGGATCTTCAGGTTCAGGGTCGCCATTCCGGTGGTGCCAACGGTGGCCGAGACCTCCTCGCTGACGTGGTAGGGGAACTCCTCACCGTCGAGGGTGATGGTGCCCTTGTCGAAGTCGACCACGGCGACCTCGACCAGGTGCTTGCGGGGTGATTCAGGCATTGCGTACCTCCAGTGGATAAAGAAAAAGGGGGCCAGATCCGAGCGAACTCAGACCTGGCCCCCTCGGGGATCAGAACGGCGGCTGAGCGGCGGGAGCCGACTCGCCAGACCAGGGGTCGACCTGGGCGGGCGCGGCCGGGGCGGCAGGTGCAGCCGGGGCCGGGGCGGGAGCCGCAGGTGCGGCGGGCGCTGCCGGGGCCTGGGGGGCTACCGGAGCGGCCGGGGCGGCAGGTGCCTGGGGGGCGGCCGGGGGCTGAGCAGGAGCCTGGACCGGGGCAGGAGCCGCGACGTTGTTCTGCGGCGCCTGGACGGCCTGGGCCGGAGCCTGGGGGACCGAGCCGAAGACATCGGCGTTGCCAGCGGGAGGCTTGACCTGGGCGACGAAGACCTTCAGGTCGTTGCCCTTGTTGGTCGGCTTCAGTTCGGTCAACTTGAGAGCGACCTGCGAGCCGTCGGGGAGACCGTCCATCCGAGCGTCCTGGATCGCCTTGCCGATGGCGAAGACGACGCTGTTGTGGCCAGCGCCCTTCACCATCTCCGGGACGTACAGGCCGCGCTTGCCGTCGTCCTGGGAGGGGTCCTTGTAGCCCTTCGAGGGGTCCTTGGGGTCCACGAGCGGAACCTTCTCCAGGCCCTGCCACTGGCGCAGGTCGGTCTGGAGGATGACGACCATCTCGATCCGGGCGCGCTCGACGCCAGTCTTCGGGTCGATGATCCGCTGCGGGATCTTCGACTCGCTGTTCTCGAAGGGGACGAACTCCCGCTTGTAGGACTCGACGACGGTGCCAGCGACCCAGTCGCCCACGACCTTCATCCTGGGGCCGGGGGCGGTCGCGCCGCCACCGATGTCGAAGAAGTTGTCGGTCATTGTTGCCTCCTATGGCACTTTCACGAGAGCCGCTTTGGTACTCCCGGACCTTCCGCTCCACTATTGCGCGGTGCGGCGGGTTTGACACTAGCAGACGCCTCCGACAGGGGGTCGGAGGCGTCCACATGGTGAGATCTACGGGTGTTGCTCGGGCGGGACGGCGTACATGCGAACCATCGTCCTGATGGTGTCGTCGAACGCATCCTGGTACTTGCTCAGGTCCTGCACGGGGAACTTCGCGAACTTCCGGTGCTCGGCGTCGTAGTCCTCAACCCAGTTGAAGGACTTGATCTCGATCGGCGGGCCCGAGACGTGGGCAACGACCTTGCCGGTGGAGATCTCGGTGATCGAGCCGTCGGGGTTCTTCCGGTGCGTCGGCTTGAGGTTCGAGAATCTCGGCTTGGCCGTCTGTTCGGCGACCCTCTGCTTCTGCTCCTCGGTGAGGTCCTCCTCGGCAATCCCCGCTATGAAGGTTTGCTGAAAGAGGCCGTTCTGGGCGAGGGCGGCGGCGTGCATCGTGTTGAAGCCGACGCGGTCCATGGCCTCCAGATTGCGACCGGCGAAGGCGCCATAAGGGTCAGACAGGCCGACCTGGATCACGTCGTCTTCGATGAGATCGCGGATGGCCTCTGCGCGGGCCTTCTGGGTGGGCGTCTCGGGGTCGCCCCACTGAACAGCAGGGTCGTCGCCTACCTTCAGGTCCTCCAGAGCCTGGTCGACGGCGTCGTCCTGCTCCTTGCGGCGCCGGATCTCACGATCGATGTACCAGCGGGCCTTCTCCAAGTCCTGGATGGCGTTGCCCTTGAAGTCGGCCCGGAGGATGTACTTCACGGCGTTGCCCATGCAGAAGTTCAGGTGCTCGGTGATCTCGATGACCTCGACCGGGAACTGCTGGTAGTGGTCGGGGTTGTTGACGGCGTCACCCATCGTTTTCCTCCTTGGGGAAAGCCTGCTGCATCACGAGTTCGATGCACTCGGGCAACGTCGCGAAGAGCAGTTCGAGGTCGCCGGGCTGGCCGTCCTCGAACTCGGTCTGGGTGTCGGTGATCACGACCTCGGCGTGGCCGTACTTCAGGGTGATCGTGAACTTGTCGTCGTCGCGCTTCCAGTCCATGGCGACCATGTCCTGGGCGTCGTCGAGCGACGGTGCCTCGGTCTCAGCCATCGATGGCCTCCGGGTTCTTGTAGATGTAGAGTTCGTCCGGCTCCAGCCCCACGATGAAGCCGTCGTGGTCGGGGCAGATCTCGTCGATCGCGGCCCGCAGGCGCTCGTCATCGAGCGCGAGGCTGGTCTTGACGGTGATGACCTGGCGGCCATCTACCAGGGTCTCGTTGGTCTCCGTACGGATGACGTAGTCGGCCCAGTCGGCGAGTTCACCCATCGGAGTCACCTTCCTGGAGTCGCCGAATGTCGTCGGCGATCTGCTGACGGCGTTGGGCCATGTGGACCTCCTGCTCGAAGGCGACCCGCTTGGTCCGGGACAGGTTGCCTGCCGCCAGGAACTCACGGGAGAGGTAGGCCATGGCCTGGTGGATCTCCCGGCCGATGCCGCTCGCCATGGAAGCAAGGACGGCAGGGACCTCCCACCAGGACCACATCCACTGGGGAGTGGCGTGGGCGGCCGACTCGGCCAGCACGATGGGCTCGCCCTCGCTGTCCAGGCAGCGGTCTTGATCGTCGTGCTCGTGGTTGCTCGGGTCGAATGTCATGAGGTGAGCGCCGCCTTTCGTGTCTTTGCTGCCTCGGTGTGGGTATCGGTCCAGATAGCCTGGTGCTCGGGCCATTCCCAGATCTCGAGAAGTTCCTGCTCGGACTCGGCCGCCACGATGGCCTCCAGGAGGATGCCACGTTGCTCGGCCAGGCCCTTGATCAGGTCGTCGGTGGCGTTCTTCGCCGACCCCTTGGTGCGGTGGTTGTCGCGGACCCAGGCGGCCACCTTGGCAGCCTCGTAGCCCGCGTCCAGGTCGAGAGGATGGAAGGTGGTCTTCCCGTTCTTGATCCAGATCAGGTAGCCGATGTCTCGACGGATGAGATCCGGCGACCAGCCCTTGGACTCGACGAACTCCTCCAGGGTCTGGCGGTTCTTTCCCTGGTAGTCGCAGACATCGGAGTTGGCGTACCCAGCCAACTGGACGTCGTAGGTCTCCTTGGCCTTGGACGAGGTCTTCTTGTCCGTCACCACGATGCCGATCCCGGGGACGTACATCAGGTGGTCGAAGGTGCCCGCCGACCCGAGTTCGTCGTTGGCCGTGAAGACCTCGGTGTCGATGATGACGATCCCGAGTTCCTTGACCTTCTCCCAGAAGGATCGGACCTCGATCTGCTGCTTCTGGTCGGGGTCGGTGCCGTCGTTGCCCGGCTCGGTGCGAGCGTGGACGGCGGTCCCGTAGTCCGCCTTCTCGTGGATCTTGACGGCGTCCAGGGCCCGCTCGATGATCTCGTCCAGGCGCTTGCCCGAGGCCCGGTTGATGGCGTCCTCGCCCTTGTCGAACCCGGTGGTGTAGGGCTCGGCGGCGGCGAGGCGACACAGGTCCATCCGGAGCGCCATGCCGCGCGCGAGGTACCGCTTCTCCCAGGTGTGCAGGAAGGTGAAGTCCTCGATCATGTCCGCGAGGCTGGACGCCCTGGTGTAGGGCTTCCGGTCGTCCTCGGTGCCGCCGCGAGGGATCAGGAGCGGGCGCTCGTGCTTGTCGCGCGCCGGGCCGATCGTCGTGTCGAAGAAGTCATCGAAGTCCATACTCATGGCTTGCGCGCCTCCCGCTCGTAGGACTTGATGGCCGCCTCGACGTCGGGGACATCCTCACCGGCGGGGATCAGAGCAATGGTGCCGTACCCCTCGGCCGTCTGGCGCATGATCGCGGCCTCCGGGGTCATGTAGATCGCGTAGATCCGGTTGCCGTTGTCCCACACGTACCAGAGCCACATCAGAGTGACTTCCAGCCGGTCTCCGAGATCGGGCGGTGCGGCTGGTTGACCAGGTCACGGTAGCGGTCGTACGCCTTCTGGGCGCCGGTCTCCACGATCCACTTCTGGCTCTCGTCGGCGTGGTCCTCGTCGGTGGTGAAGTTGCGGACGACCCAGTCGAGCGAGTGGGCGAACCGGCTGACGTCGCTCGGGAGCGAGTAGCCGTCGTGGCGGGGCATGACGGCGAGGTTCTGGAGATGGGCACGCAGGACGCTGGCCTCGCGCTTGTCGGCGAAGTGCTGGCGCCGGGCCCTCTCGACCTGCTTGCGCTGGCGGGTCCTCCCGGCACGGGCCCGCTGACGACGGATCTGACCGTTGGTCATGGTCTTGTAGGTGACCGGCCCGTTCGGGAACGGGTTGACCTTCTGGTCGGTCTCCTCCTCGGTGTCCATGACGCCCTTCTGGAAGACGTTGGCGATGCCGTCGAAGATGTTCATGATTCCTCCTGGGGAGATCGGGTAAGGCGATGGGTGAACACTAGCGCCCCGGCCCTCCGAGGAGGACCGGGGCGTCTCAGGATGTGAGATCAGGATCCGATGCGGCGGATGTTGTGGGCGATGTTGTTGAGGGAGTCACGGATAGCGTCCCGCATTGCTCGTAGTGCGACCGAGGACCTGGGTCCGAACTCTATCTGGACGTTGTAGGTCGTCGGCGGGCTGACCTCGTCGACCGTGATCAGTTCCGACTCGGGGTCCTGCTCGATGATCGAGTCGATCTCGAAGCGCCACTCCATGTCCCCTGCGAACTCGGGGAGCAGACTGAGGGACTTCCGGATGGCGTCCCCAGTGTTCTCGGCCAGGATCGAGACGTGCTTGGTGTCGGGCTGACCCTGGAGGGTCCAGCCTTCGGTAACTTTTTGCTCGCTCAGGACCTGAGCGGCGCTCATGACGAATCGGTAGGTGGTCATGATGCTCCTTACATGAAAGACAGGTCCTCGGGGACGTGTCGGTGCGGGAAGCCAACGCCACTCGGCTGACGATGACCCTGGTCGTGTAAACGGGCTATGGCCATGGTGTCCTCGTCCACCCGGCCGGTCGGCTGGTACGTGAGCCCGTGGCCGACCTGGAGGTGGTAGAGGATCCCGGCTCGCAGACTTTCCGAGCCGGGACCCTCCTGGTGCCCGTGGCCCCACTCGTAGCCAGGGCACGTCACCTCGCCGGTGGCCTCATCGCGGGTAGCGATCAGCGTGGCGCCGAGTTGCTCGACCAGGAGCGCCATGGCGTCCGAGTCTGAGGGAGGCGTGTAAACGGGGGTGGTGGTGTCGGCCGGGTTCTGGGTGAGGATCTCGACCGGCATGGTCTTGATCCTGGGGGGGAAGGTGGCCTCGGCGCCGGTGGTCTGTTCACGCATCTTGAACCAGAGCGTCTCGCCGTAGTTGATCGCGGCGCCGTGGGCGGTGTCGAGCACCTCCCACCGCTCGGTGCGCTTGTGGGGGTTGGCCACCACCGTTCCGACGGTGACCTCGTCCCAGATCCCCTTGTGGCCGAACCAGCCGTCCTTGCGGGGTTTGAAGTCGTCAGAGGTTGGCTTCATGGATGTATTCCTCGTAGGCGTCGGAGATGTCCGAGAGGCCGGACGCCTTGACCGCCGCGAGGCGCTTTCTGAGCGGCCAGTCCTCTCCTCCACGCTCTTTCTGGTCGAACCAGAAGTCGAGATCGGCCAGGATCTCCGTAATCTCGTCGGAGATCCTGGTGTTCACCTCCCGCTGCTCTTCGCCGGTGATGGTGATCTGGATCGATTCAGCCATCGAGCACATCTCCCTCGGGGAAGAGCAACTCCTGAGTGAAGGGGTTGACCGGCTTCCCGTTGATCGAGCATCCGCAGCACGAGCCGACGTTCTCGGCGCCATCCTCGAAGGCGCCCCGGTAGACCTGGGTGGCCCACTTGTTGAGGATGAACCGCTGAGCCTGGAAGTCATAATCCCGGCGGATCTCCTGCAAGATGGCGTCCATGTTCAGCCAGGGCGACGCCACCTCATCCTCCGGCGGGGTGGCCGGGAGCGGGGCGGCGCGCTTGGCCTTGGGCGTCTTCGCGATCACCTTGGCGGCCAGTTGCTCCCGGGCTGACCCGACGATCTCGATGCCCTTGTCGAAGTCGGTCATCAGAAACCTCGCTTGAGGGCGAGCGTGGCGTGCCGGATGGCGGCGTGCCACCCAGCGACCCAGGCGGGGTTGAGGCCGGGGCTGGGCAGAAAGGCGTCCATCTGGTTCTCGGCCACCTTGACGGACTCCTCGCGCTCGATGCGGCGGCCGACCTTGAAGGCGACCAGGGCGTCCTGGATTTCCTGGGCGGTGACCTCGTTGCCGTTCGGCCAGATGATCCTGCCGGACTCGGGTACGCGGACGGTGCTCAGGTCGATAGCGATGCGGTCAGCCATCGGTGTTCTCCTCTTCTCTCAGTTCGGACAAGGTGCAGCGGGTGAAGGGTGGATGGGCCCTGAGGGGCTTGGGTTGGGGGCCGATGGACATCCAGTCGACTACCAGCCGATCCGTCATGAGGCTGATGTCGTACTCTCCGGTGACTCGTGCGTCGGCCGGGGCGTCCTCGGTAGCCTTGACCAGGGCAGCGACAGCGTCAGCCCGAGAGGGGTAGACGGTGTAGTGATTGCCGTTCCCGTCTAGCAGGCCGATGGCCTCGGTGAGGCGATCGTCGTAGCGGGCCATGGCATAGTGACGGGCGGCCCTGGGGTCCAGGTGGTCAGCCATCGGTGTTCTCCTCTTCGGTGTCTTCGTCGGTGTCCCACTTCATGCCCATGGCGTCCCAGAGCACGCGGACCTTCTCCAGTTCGGGGATCACCAGGCTGATCTCGGTGGCCGCGTCCTCGGACAGTTGGGCGTAGTTCGTCCTTCTGCTCCTGGCGGCCATGATCTGCTTCTCCAGGTCCGCCCGGAGGGTGATCAGGGTGGCCTTGACGTCTCGCTCGGGGTTAGCCATCGGTGTTCTCCTCGGTGATTCCGAGGGTGGCCAGGGCCTCCTCGGTGTCGACCAGGAGACCCTTGGCCTCGCGGAGGTCCTTCTCGGTCTGCCTGACCTGTTCTTTGTCGGCAACGAGGCTAGCCTCGATGCTCTTGATGTTCCGCTTGTGGCGATCGCGGATCTGAATCATGCCACGCTGGAATGGCGTCAGTTCAGCCATGGTGGGCTCTCCTCTGCTGGTTGATGATGGCGGCGGCGATCTGCTCGCCTGGGGTATTGACGACGTTGATGTCGATGGTCGACGTGACCGTGAATCCCATGCTGGTCTTTCGGGTCACTGTCTCCCTGCGAGAGTTCTCGACCCGCGCAGGGATGGGGCCCATTCCGGCCGTGGTCTGGGTGGGCGGTTTGGGGATGACTCCGCCCTGGGTGAAGGGCTTGGGGTCCTCGATGATCTTGCACTCGATCTCCAGCGCTTCGAGGTCCTCGGCGCTCAGAAACGGGCGCTTGATCCTGCGACCGGCGATGACCTGGAGCATGCCGAGGGAGATCTGCCGGTGCCAGAGGATCGCGACTACGACGATGACCGTGGTCAGGATGAGCAGGAAGACCTCAGTCATCGGGGAACGCCGCTTTGATCTCGTCGATCAGGGTGTTCAGGGTGCCCCCGGCGTAACCCACCGAACCCTCGTGCATCTGGTTGACGATGCGGATCACCTCGGAGCGACCGTTCTTACGGGCGACGTCGTTCCAGGCGTGCCCGACCGCGCGGCCGTGCCAGTAGATCATCTCCTCGCGCTCGGTCCAGGCGCCATGGAGGTCCTCCCGGATCTCCTCGGGGATCTCGGGCCAGAGTTCGACTGCCGCCTTCGCGATGTCGTGGACGTTCCACAGCGTGGGGCCGATCTCGCCGTCGACCTTCGAGTCCGGGAAGACCTTGCCGTCGGGCATGACCCAGCCGGTCGTCTCGTGGGAGTCCCAGTCGAACTGGACCCGCATCGCGACGGCGCCACGGACGAGGGCGATGTCGCCCTGCTTGCGCTCAGGCATGCCAGACCACCGCCTTCGTCACGCCCGGCTTGCCGAGTTCGTAGCCAGGGCGCCAGAACCAGGAATACCCCTCGTCGGCGTACGCACTGTTCGGACCGACCGGAACGATCCGGCCAGTTTCGAGTTCGGCGCACCGGGCGCTGAACCGATGAGAGGCCCAGGCGACGTCGTAGCGGTCGCTCAGGTCGGCTACCTCAGCCACCATCAGCCGCCGGGCGGCCTTGATGTCGTGGGTGCCCGTCACCATGCCGCCGCCCTCGTTGAACAGGCGTGCCTTCATGGCCCCTCCTCGCTCCCTTCGACCAGTGTCGCGATGGTCTCCCAGGCGAAGATGTGTGCCTTCAGCAGGACGAAGAAGCGCTCGTTGGACTTAGCCAGCCGGACCCGGAGCGCGTCGGTGTGCTCGGCCTGATTGCCAGCCTCGGCGAGTCGGTACTCCAGGTGTGTGATCCGGTTCTCGTGGGTACCTCGGTCGCGCTTGTACTTCTCGATCTCGGCGGCCTGCTCCTCGACGTGAGCGGCCAGGCGCTCGTTCTCCTCCTCGGCGCTCGCCAGGTCGATCTCCAGTGCATTGGCCCGGTCGAGAGCCTCCCCGTGGCGGTTCATCCACTCCAACTTGGAGCGGCCGTGGAAGAGGCACGTCTCCTCGGGGCCCTCGTCGAAGCCGCAGATGCACACGGGATTGTCGTGCTCGGGGTTGACCAGGACGGAGCGCTCGACGGCGAACACCTCGCCTTCCCGGATGCGCTCCAGGATGCGGTTCTCGTCCTGGGTGATCCAGGCGCTCGTCTTCTCGACGGCGGTCATCAGATCCACCCCACCAGAAGAACACCCGCGACGACAAGGGTGGCGACCATCGCGATGAAAGTGGGCAGCATCACGTATGTCTCGTTGGCCTTGATGTTGATCCCGAGCAAGACCAAGGCGAAGGCGAGGAGGGCCAGGATCTGCTGAAGTTCGATTGCCATGTCAGTTGTCTCCGATTCCGTTGGCGAGGGCGTTGAATGTGGCGTAGGCCTTCTCGGCCCGGTCGTCGGCGTCGAGCGCGGCGGCGCTGGCTTCCTCGTAGTCCCTGTTGGCCTGCTTGGCCTGGGACTGAGCGGCAAGCAGGATCTGCGCGGCCTTGACGGCCTTCTCGGCACGCTCAGCGCGGTGACGCATGTCGTCGTAGGCCCCTTCGGTCACGGCCGACCTGGCCTGCTCGAAGATCTCCTCCATGACGACCTGCGGGTCTCGGGTGTGGTCGATCTGCATCAGCCTCGCGGTCTTCTTCATGGTCTCGTAGACCTCGCGATCGATGACCGCACCCTGCTCCAGGGCGTTGGCGCGCTCCTCGGCGACGTGCGTACGGTGCAGGAGGGCGGAGTAGTCGCGGACGGGCTCGGGCTGGCTCTCGATGACCGCCTCAGCCCGCTCGGCGCGAAGTCGCTGCTCCTCGGCGTACGCTTCGGCGCGCTGGGCGCGCTCGCGGATCGCGTTGTAGGAGGCTTCGTGGATCGGGACGGTGCCGCCGTTCCAGTAGACGGTGGATCCGTTGCCGAAGTGGCCGCCGTGGTCCCAGAGAGCGTCGCTGTCCTCGTCCTCGTCGGGAATCCGGGGATGCCCGAGAAGGAAGGTGCAGGTGGCATCTCGAACGTTGGGGTTCGGGTGGTCCGTGTGGGGATTGCTGGCGCCGCAGACGGGGCCGATCCTTCCGAACTGGATGTCGTATCCATCCGGGAGGACGGGCAGGAGAGCGTGGATCTCCTCGGCGAGCACCCGCGCATTCGGCACGGCCGAAGGGTGTGCGGCGATCACATGGGCGATCTTCTCGACGGTGGGTAGTGCTGACATGTCTCCTCCTGGGGAGCCTATAGTGATGATCGAAACCTATCAGAGGTATAGTGGGTGGTACATACCACTTGTCTCAAGGGATGGACACTATGCCGCCGCCGAAGAAGTACAACGCCACACCTCTCCAGGTGCTGACGGACGTTGAGATGCGCGAGGACATCCGGCGCGTCGCGGCTCAGTATGGCGTCTCTCAGGCCGAGATGGTGCGCCGGGTGATCGCCGCCAGCCTGCCCTACTTCGACAAGGAAGACGCCAATGGTGTCGGGCCGGTGGGCTGACTCGGACCGCAAGGACGACCTACCGCCGGATTGGTGGAAGATCGCTCAGCGGGTCAAGGAGCGTGACGAGTTCCAGTGCAAGTTCATCCTCCCCTCGGGGAAGCGGTGCCCGCGCACCGAGGAACTCGAAGTCGACCACATGTACGGCCGCCGCAACCACGCCATGTGGGCCCTGCGCACCCTGTGCAAACACCACCACAAGCAGGTGACGGCGCAGCAGGCGATCCAGGGCCGGAATCGGCGGAAGCCGAAGCGTGAGCGGCGGGTCGAACAGCACCCAGGCGAGCGGCGCTGAGTCGCGGTAGACTGAGGTCGAGTCGACTCAATCCAACAGGAGGAACCATCATGGCGGTAACCGTCACTTCCGAGGTCTACGGCGTCCAGCCGGGTGGGACCTACACCGGACCCGAGGAGGAATGGCTGATCGCGAACGGGTACGCGAAGAACTCGGCCAACCTCGCCACGCCGGGCGCCGACAAGGCTGTCAACGCTTCGTACACGCCCGAGGTCGGCAACGACAACCAGACCGACTACACCGGCACCCTGAAGGGCTCCGGACTGGTCGACCTGACCGGCGACGCCGGGCTCGCTACCGGCGCCCTGCCCGCGAACGACCCGACCCTGGCGGAGAACCGCGAGGATCCCTACTGGCCCCAGGACGAGGGCGACGTCGAGCACGACTACGACTTCGACGCTGGCGGCGTGGACACCGATGTCCCGAACATCGAGACGGTCGAGCCCGCCGAGGGCGACATCGCCGGTGGCACCGTGGTCACCATCAAGGGTCAGAACCTGATCCGCGTGACCGGCGTGACCTTCGGTGGCGTGGCCGGTACGGCGTTCGATGTCGTGGACGACGACGAGATCACCGTGACGACCGGCGCTCACGCGGCCGGTGCGGTCAACGTGGTCGCGACCAACCCGAGCGGTACCGACACGCTCACCGGCGGGTTCACCTACGTGGACGAGACCCCGTAGTCTTCCCCCATGGAGCACGCCCCCTGGCTACGGCCGGGGGGCGTGCTTTTTTGGAGGTCCGTCAGGATCTACTCCAATGGCTCGATCGCGCTCGCGGCGAACCTCATCCAGATCTCTCAGGATGTCATCGACGTCGTATCCCTCGGCGCCAGCCATGGCCACGATCACGTCCAGTTTGGCCAGCGTGTTCTCGTGGATCGCAACCCACCGAGGCATGTGGCTCAGGGCCTTGGCGGCGTTCTCGATGTCACCCACGCTTTTGTGCCCAGGAGACCGCACGGACAGTCCAGCGGCTGATCACGATGGCGATCGACATCACAAGAACGACCGGCCAGACCAGGGCGAAGAAGCCGATGAAGACCTCATCGTCCTTGGGCATCTTCTTGAAGATCAGGTAGTTGAACCAGATCGCGACGAAGCCGCCGATCGTGATCCATCCGACGATGAAGAGCGCGATGTAGATGAGGGTCTCGATCATCAGAGCGCCGCCTTGGTGCGTACGACGCCGCCGCGCAGGAGCCGCATGAAGTCGTGCTCGCTGAGATCGAAGGCGACCAGCATGTTCCCGTCCTGCTCGACCCGCAGGTCGGCGGTGATCGGATCGCGGGAGTCCTGGGTCTGAGTCAGGCCCAGGCTGACCTCAAACTGACCGCTGGCCGAGTAGGTGATCTCGTTCTCGTCGGCCAGGAGTCCGGCCCCCTGAAGGACCTCCAGGTCGTGGCGCCGGATAGCGTCGATCCGCTCGGACCCCATGAAGACCCTGCCGGGACCGCAGGTCTGGCAGCGGACCGAGGATCCGAGGATGCTGTATTCCTGGCCTTGAATCACATCGTGCTCGGCGAGAAGGTCTGATGCCTTCGACATGTTTGCCTCCTAGGGCTAGTGGTAGATGACGCAGAGGGTGATGACCACTGCGAGGAGAAACAGGACCAGGGCCCCGATTGGAATCTGTCTGTTCATAATGCAGAACCTACTGGGGCTAGTGGTAAACCGTCCAGCAGGGCGTCTGGGTAGTTGAGATGCCTTATCCTGGCAGGGACACATCCCCTTCCCTCCAGGAGGTCCACATGATGAGACACGCGAACACAGCCACGGCTGAGGGGGAGGGGGCAAACGCTCAGGTACAGCCTCTTCGCTGACCTGAGCGCAGGGTGTGTAAACGCCCGACTCAGCCCTTCACCACGACGCCCGCCCGGATGATCCGGGCGGGCGCTGGTGTGTTAGGAGGCCAGAAGTTCCAGGGCCTTGGCGAGTCGGGGCTTGATCCGTCGCTTCCAGGCGGCGTCGAGTTTGTTGCGATGGATCCCGAGTTCGTCTGAGATCTGGTCGACCGACTGATCGAGCCAGAACCGGCGTACGACGTACTCCCGGTCGTCCGGCCTCAGGGTGTCCAGCACCTGCGCCAAGAATCCGTGGTGGTAGCCCCACTCGACGGCGGCTAGCGGGTCGGACATCTCGACGGGCTCGTCCATGACGGACTCATCCTTGTCAGCCTGCCAGTCCACGGCGACGGTCTCGGGGCGGTACTTGGGGCCGGGAGTGTTCTCGGTGCTCAGCATCGGCCGGGCGCCCATGGCGATGTCCATGGCGTGATACTTGGACGCCTTAGCGACATAGGACGCCATGGCGCCGGGGTGGGCCTGCGCGGTGCGCCAGATCTCGATCAGGGCTTCCTGGAGCACGTCGTCGTAGCGGGGGTCGTTGCGCCGGACCGCGCGGTCAGCGCTGGCGTGTGCATGTCCGATCCAGCGCTCGACGAACTCCTCGTCCGGCACCATGTCGCCGTAACCGTCTTGAATCACTGTCGTTGTCCTTGTGTCTCGTGGGGATGGGATGAGGAAGCCCGATCCAGCGTCAGCGATCGGGCGTGATGAGCGTGGCCCCCGTCGGTTAAGCACCGGCGGGGGCCGCCCTTTGGTCACCAACTCGTGTCCTGTCGCATGCGGATCACCCCCCTCTCCTCTTGTCCTGCTCTTCGACGACCTTGGCACAACTCGGGCAGAAGACCAGGACCACGTCCAGGTCGTTGCCCTTGCTATCGGCGTTGGTCGTGGACTCGGGGTCGGCCAGGCCATACGTCACCAGCCAGCCGGTCGACTTCTTGCCGACACGGGCGTAGGGCACGGTGATTGTGACCTGCGCGCCACAGCCCATCACGGTGGGCATGCCGTCGCACCTGTAGAGCCAGCCGCCGTCGGTCTTCTCGCCGACGCCCTTGAATCCGTTCCACCGGCTCATTACTGGCCGCCTTCCAGGGTCTCGATGCGGCGGCGCAGGTCTCGGATCTCCTCGCCCTGCTCCAGGATGACTGCGATTGCCCAGGTGAGCCGGGCGGGCTCGGCCTCGACCACGGGGACCGGGATCCCGACGATCTTGGGCTCCCGGCGACGCCGACGGGCCTGCTTGGCCTCGCGCTGCTGCCGGGTGATCTCGTTGCCGAAGTAGATGGTGGACAGGATGCCCATGGTCAGACCTCTTCCTTCATCTGCTGACGCTGCTCGTAGAGCCGGTTGGCCTGCTCGGCGTCGAACTCCTCGCGGCTGGACAGGTGCCACAGACCGCACTCCTCGATGATCTCATCTCCGTGCTCGTCCTCGACCCTCACCGTGATCGGGCACTCGTAGACCCGCTTCTCGACGGCGGCCGGATTGATCAACTTGCGGGACCGGCGGACCTGCAGGAGGGCCTGCTTGGCCTTGCCCTCGGTGGCGTACCCCACCTTCGTACGGCGGCCCAGGCAGCGGCCGTCCGGAATGACCAGGGTCTCGACCTTGAGCGCGATGCTCGGCATGGCGACCCCGGCCTTGTAGACCTCGCGGGGGAGGGCGTAGCGGCCCCGGGTGTTCTTCTTGCCGACTCGATCGTTACGGCGTGGCATCTGAATGTCTCGCTTCCTGCCGCCTCACGCGGCGCTTGATGAGGCGCCGAATCTCGGCGATCTCGTTCTCGTGGTAGCCGCCCCACGTTCCGGAGCGGAGATTGGGATCGGCCAGCGCCAGGTCCAGGCACTGGAGGCGGAAGTAGCACTGGTAGCACTCCTGCTTGGCCTGCCGACGCTCGATCAGTCGACGGCGCCGGGCCTGTGCCTCGATGCGCTCGCGGATGTCCTCGCTGATCGGCTGGTTCATCAGCGACTCCCAGGCCCGGATCTCGGCGTCCACCCCCGGGAAGTCCTTGACTTCCTCATCCAGCGACTTCTTGCCGTGGATGTCGATGAACCAGGCATCCGCGTCTGGCGCCGTCTGGCAAGGCGGGCGGTAATCCGTCATCGGGACAGTCGCTCTCGGTGAGTGGTGGCGGCCTGGTTGGCCTCTTCTGCGGTGGCAAAACCCGACCCCATATAGGCCACACCCCTTAGTCTGATGCGGTAATACCAGGTGGATGAGCCCTTCTGCGGGTAGACGTTCCTAAACCCAGAGGTGCGATTGTTCGGGTTGGCACCTTTTCGGTTGAAGTTGTTCCCGGACGGTGTCTTCAACTTCAGGTGGTTCGGGTTGATGCAGGCGTGGTTAAAGCAGGTGAAGTGATCCACCTGCATTCCGGCCGGAATCTCAACTTGATTCGCGAGCCTCCAGGACTCGCGATGGGCGAGATATGTCCTGCCCTGGCGAGTCTCTGCGCCATAGCCCCTGTTGTTCAAGTATTTCGTCCAGATCAAGCAGTCGCCGTCGATGCGGTACTTGCCATCGAAGATCTGATTCCAGGTCTCGATCAGGGGTGTCGTCGTCATGCGTTTCGGATCCATTCCTTGAGTTGGTTCGCGTTCACCTTGTCCAGCATCGTCTGCTTGCCGTTGAGGTCTTTTGAATGGATCCACGCCGAGTCGAACTTTCCATCTCGCCATGAGCATACGACGTAGCGACGTTCCTCACTATTGATGACACGCGCAACCAGCACGACGTGGTCGGAGATGGAGAGCACGTCGCTCTTCGCGCCGAGGTAAGGGCCGCGCGCGAAGGAGAGCCGACGGCGTTCCCAGCCGTGCTTCTTCAGCAGGTTGCAGATCTGCTTGGCGCCGCCCGGCGTACGCGGGTCGTCGGGGTGGATGCCGGTGGCTCGCACCTCGGGGGCGGGGATGGCGTCCTCGATCGGCTCATCCTCGGGCTCGATAGCCTCAGGCTCGATCTTGGCGCCGTCCTCGTCCACGTCGGTCCATCCGGCCCAGTCGGGGTTCTTCTCCCGGCGGCGCTGGAGGACTGGCGTGTAAACGGTCTTCAGGTCAGCCTGCTGGCCGAAGATGGCTGGGTGGGTGGCGTGGTCGCGATGCCACCAGCCTTGTCGCAGGCCCTGGCCCTCGTTGCGCCAGCCCCAGCGGACCTCCTGGCCGCACAGGGAGCACGAGCGTCTCACTTGCGGGGCTTTCTGGGACCGGTCTCCTCGACGGCCCACGCCCACGAACCCAGGTAGGGCTCGACGCGGAAGGCCCGGAAGCGCTTCCGGGTGCGGACCGACGCGGTGAAGGCGGTCTCGATGGCGACCTTCCCGGTCCGGCACCGGATGTAGTAGGTCCCCCGGCGGAAGCCACGGGCGTCGTCGGGGACATCGAACTGGTGATGCTCGGCGTGGATGTCGATCAGGGTCATGATCGATCACTTCCTTCGGGGGATGGAAGGGGGTTCTTTAGTAAGAGTCTCTCACTATCCATAACTATGTTTTGCCCCGAGAGCAAAACCGTACCCAATATGGGGTATGAAAGTGAGGCTCTATGCCCCCGTGGGTATCACTCGCTGAACGAGCCAGCGGGTCTTGTCGGGCCGGACGATGTAGCGCTGTCCGGTCTTGATCGTCATGTCGGTCGCGAAGTCGATCGCGGGGTCCTTCTTCTGGAAGCGCAGGTCCCCGGCGTCGCGGTCGTACTTGCGGTGCTTGGTCGGCTCGACCGTGATGACGATGGTCAGGCTCTCGACGCCCCCGTGGTGCGCGTCGCGCTCGTCGATGTGTGCGACCTGCGTCACAGCGTCCCCATCCGGGCCTTCAGCGCCTGGACGGCCGCCTGCTGGTCCTTCTGGACCTGGATCGCGAGGATGTCCTCGATGGTGCGCAGGTGGACGATGGTCTGGGAGTGACCGTGCGCCGGGCGAGGGTAGGACTCGGACCACTCGGCACCGATGCTGGAGTCTTTCAGGACGTTCCGGCCGCTCCACGTCATGTTCGAGAGGTACATGCTCGGGCGATCCAGGATCTGATCCAGAGTGCGCTGCCAGCGCGCCTCGACGCGCTCGACCAACTTGCGCCGGTTGCCGGTCAGAAGGAGGGTCATGCGGTGCTCTGCCGTCAACTCGACGACGGTGGTTCCGGCCAGGATGACGCGCTGGTCTCGCGTGTGGGAGTTGATCATGTGCTCGCTTTCTGGTTGCGATTGGCGGCTCGGCGGTTCCGGCTGCGGATCCGCTCGCAGTTGAGGCACTGCCAGATGGCGTACGGCTTGCGGATCCGCAGGGCGATGTTCTCGTCGTTCAGGGGGGTGTCGCAGTGGGAGCACTTCGACGTGGGGTCGGGGCGCGGCGGCGGGTCCTGGCCGAACTCGGCCAGTCGCCTCATCCGCTCGGCCTCGTACTTGCCGAAGTCGTAGGGCGGCAGGCCGGTGAGCATCTTGCGCTCCTCGGGGAACATGCCGCCCTTGATCTGTCGCCAGACGTCGTGGTTGATCTTGGCATCCAGACCGAGCACCTTGGCGACGAAGATCTTCGCGTCCCGGATGGTGCTGAAGCGTCCGGTCCGGACGGCCTCCTCGAAGTCGTCCCAGTCGAAGAGGAGGGGGAGTTGGTCGATCGTCATAGCCAGTGGCGCCCTTCGTTGGCGAGGTGGTTGATGTTGGCCGCGTCCCGCTGGGGAGACTTGGACAGGTAGACGCACAGCCACACGACGGCGACCAGCATCAGGACGGGGATGGTGAAGAAGGGCGCGATGACCAGTGCCACCGCGCCCCAGATCAGCAGAGCCTTGCTCTTCACTCGGTGTACTCGGGGGTGTCGACGATCGCCCGCGCGAGGACGGCGACATCCTTCAGGCTGACCTCGTCTCGGGAGACATCGAAGTAGCCGTGACCGAGGTCGAGCCGGGTGCGGATCGCCCCGATGGTGACGGTCCATCCGGCCGCCCTTGCCGCCTCGGCATGGCCGTTGCGCAGGGTGACCTCGCGGTACTCGCGCTCGGGCTGGAGGAAGTCCATCGCGTCGCTGACCTGCAACAGGAGTCGGAACTTCTTGGTGAGTCCCTCCAGGCGGTGCTCGGCGGCCTTTCGCTGGGCCTTCTCGCTGGCCTCGCGAGCGGCGACGTGGTCGGCCCAGGTGGCCAGCAGGGTGCGGCTCGGGACGTCGATGGTGTCGACCTTGGTGGTGGTCCAGTTCGACCCCGTGACGGAGAACTTGCCGCCGTCGGCCATGCGGAGACGCCAACCGGTGACGGTGTTCTGGTTACCGTACTTCGGGTACTTGGCCTTCGGGATCTGCGCCTCGGCCTCGACCATGACCCGGTAGACCCGGGAGTAGGAGTGCTCCTGGTAGGCGTAGTGCTCGCCGATCTTGATCTCGTTCTTCTTCATGATGTGGGTGTCTCTCTCTGGTCGTGTAAACGGGTCAGGCTTCGGTCATGGTGACGCCGTGGGGGCACTTGGGCGCCCCCAGGTCGTCCAGCCACTTGCGGGTGGTCCGGGCGACGTAGTCGCAGGAGTCGCAGTCCTTGGCGTACACCTTCAACTGGCGGCTGACCTGCTTCTTCAGGTTGGGGTTGACGCCGGTGATCGCCTTGTGGGGGTAGGGCCCCAGCGCGGCGGCGGCCGACTTGGCCCAAGCCTCGAACTCCTCACCGGCCACGGTGGCCGTGGGCTTCCCGGTCAGGCCCATCTTGCGGATCATCTTGGTGAAGGGGCCCTTGTGGCCTGACCCACAGTCGTCAGCGGCGTGCGCCATCTCGTGGGCGAGGGTGGCGAGGACCTCGACGATGTCCTCACCGAGGCGGGGGTTGATGAAGACGTGGGCGACCCCGGACGCGCTGGTCGGCCAGCACTGCCCGATCACCTTGGACTGGCCGCCACGGCTCGGCCATCCGGCCGCGTACATGGCGTTCCTGAAGATCTCCGGCTTGCCGTGCTCGGCGAAGACGTCATCGAAGTCGGTGGCCAGCCGGGCGGCGGCGGCGTTGAGCCACTCCTCACGGGTCATGTGGACCCGGCCGAAGATGGTCCTCACCGGATCTCCACCAGAGCGATCGTGAGAGCGTTGGAGGCGTGCGGCATGACAACCGTGATCGTCCTGCCGTCACTGACGGTGTTCACGTAGACGCTGCCGCTCTCCTCGCGGACGGTCACTTTGCCGTTGGGCAACTTGAAGATGACGTTCTGGCGCTCGGGAAGCGGGATGTCCTCGCGGCCGAACCCGGCGTCCAGAAAGGTGCGGGTGTCGGGGTTGGCCTCGCTGGCCTCCCGGCGGGCCAGGGTGGCGTCGTTCTCGGCGGCCAGGGCGCGACGCTGGAGGTCAAGGATCTCCTCGTGCGCCCACTTCGGCAGGCGGTCGTATCGGTCGCTCATGATGATCTCGTTTCTCTAGTGGGTGTCGATCCTGTCGGATCACACCGAGGACAGGCTAGTGACTGTCCACGATGTGAGACTCAGGAGCGCTTAGCGCGGGTCCAACCAGCGCTGAAGGCGTTGATCTTGGCTTTCAGTTCGGGGTCGGACTCGCACAGCCAGTTGGTGACGGCGGCTTGTCGGCTCAGGGAGTCGCGGGCGACGATGAGTTGACCCTCGGCCTCGTTGAGCATGTCCTGAAGGGCGGTGATCTGGTCCTTCTCGGCCTGGTCCACCATCTTGGCGTTCTCGGCGTCGACCAGATCCGAGAAGCCCTCGAAGTTGGCTTGCTGGACGGCGGCGATGGCCTCGCCGGGACCCGTGGTGGGCATCTTCTCGAATCGGTTCGCCTTGAAGACGTCCCCGTCGCGGAATCCATCCCTTCCGTCTGGGCGCCACTCCACGAACTGGACGGCGTCGGGCGGGACAGTATCGGCGAGGGTGATCGTGCCGGTGTGACCGTTGACGACCCCCGCCCTCTTGAGTTTGGGCTCGTCGTCGTTGATCAGTCGGACCCTGTCGCCGACTTGCAGGCCGCTCATCGCTTGGGCCTTCCGCCGGGGCGCTTCGGAGTGTTGGGGGTCTTGGGGCTCGTCGGCTTCTTCGGCGGACGGCCCAGGCCTGCGCAGATGCACTGCTTGTTCGGGTCGTGGCGGGCGGGGCACGCGGGGTGGTGGGTTGCCATGGGTTCAGCCTTTCGTTCGAATGATGTAGATGATGACGCCTGCCCAGACGGGCAGGATGCAGAGGACGGCGGCGGTGAAGCCCTGGCGGAACGTCATCACTTGTTCCTGTCGCTGGGGCCGATCAGCCAGAGGATGAACAGCATGATGGCGCCGCCGATCAGGATCCATGCCAGCCCCTCGTTGCTGTTGTAGTCGGCGCGGGCCATGATGGCCGTGGCTTGCGTGATCATGCCGGGACTCGCATGTTGTAGTAGCCGTACGCCGTGAACCAGACCAAAGCGACGCAGAACGTCGTGACCAGGTAGCAGACGACGCTACGGCGAGGGCTGGCCACCTGCGGGGTGGCGAGGACGGTGGTGGTCGTCAAGACGTAGACGATCGTGACGGCTAGGGCGAGCCAGATCATGGTGGGTGTCCTTTACTTGTCGGTGCAGAAGGCGAGGACTCGGTCGAGCCCTCGGTCGTGCTTGTTAACGGCTTGGTCGATCGCTCGCTGGACCAGCCGGGGCTTGGTCGTGTAAACGAACGGGTCGTTGGGGTCGACGCGCAGGATGGCGCCGGTAGCCTCACCCCTGGCCTCGTACCTCCAGCACTTGTCCTCGTACTGGGTCCAGAGGGCGCGGTCGGTGCCGGGCGCGTCGGGGCGGGTCGCCATGACCTGGTCCGGGTGGTCGACACCCTCCAGATCGGTGTAGTAGGCGTTGGCCACGTACGAGCCCAGGATGCCGACGACGGCCCAGGTGAGCAGGTGGGCAAGGAAGAGTTGGGCGATCTTCTCCAGCATGGTCAGCGTCCCTCCAGGAAGCGCTCGAACGCCATGATGAAGCGGCCCAGCGCGTTGATGATGGTGTTCACGATGATCTCCTGTTCAGGTGGGGTCGGTCGACCCGATGACCCGCCCATACCATGCTGTCGTTCCATGGGATGGGCGGATGACTGGAGGACCGCTATTTGGACAGAAAGTAGACCGTGTCGTGTGACTCGGCGCACGGCATGGACAGGTGGAGCGCTGTGGTATCGCGCTCTTCGGGGCTCTTGACCTCGGCAGTCGATCCACAGGTCAGGCAGGCGAACGTGAGTCGGTTGCGGTCGATCGGCTCACCAGTGGCGTTCTCCTGTGCGGTGATGACCTCCAGGACCTTAGGCAGGGTCTCGGGCAGCACGCGCTCATCGTTGACTTCCCAGTAGGGGATCGCGTCGCTCATCAGGCGAACCGGATCTGTGCGGCGGTGCACTTGGTGCATCGGTGGACGATCGCGCTGTCGTAGCGGACGCCCTCGAACTCGAACTTGTGGTCACCGTGGGCATCGGTGGGCCAGTAGCGGCCGACGGGTGCCGTGGTGCCGGGGTTCATGTCGTAGCGGACTCCGTTGGTGTCGGTGGGTCCGAACCGGCCGTTGGTCTTGCGGTCGAAGTCATAGCGGTCAGCGTAGACCGGACGCTTGACCGATCCGACCACCATCTCGGGGTCGCGGTCGAAGAGGACGGAGAGGAAGACTCCCCACTGGTCCCAGGTGGCAGCCTTGCCCGTGTTGGACTGGTTGTTGCGGCGGGACTCGCCGGTCAGGCTGACCTCGAACGCGCGGGCGTGGGTGCGGGATCCGTGCACGGTGACGTTGACCTGAGTACGCGCCGGGACATCGGCGCGGTAGACGTCGGCGAGTTCGATGGTGTTGGTGTGGATGCGCATGGTCATGCCTTTCTGGTCTGCCCGGGGACCCGGGCGGAGTTGCGTACGGTGTGGGTGATGGGCGCGAACGGCTTGGGGGTCGGTCGCTTCGGCACGGTGGCCATGGTCAGTAACCGGCGGCTTCGGCGCTGTGGTCGCGCTGGGTGCCGGGCTCGTCCAGGTCGCAGTCGGCATCGCGGCAGAACCGGACGACCTTGGCCTCGAATCCCTCTTCGGTAGAGGCGCTCCACTCCAGCATGGCCGGGTCGCGGATGGGGTCGCTCGGATCGGCCGGGGTGACCGTGAGCGTGCCGGGGTAGTTGGTGCTCACCACGTCGCCAATGACGCGTGACTCGAACTTCAGGTCACCCATCTCGTCGGTCTTCTCGTCGTCCCACATGGTGAGAACGTAGTCTCGGGAGTACCGGCCGTCGCAGTCGGCAGACTCGGACTCAACGTGGGCGTGCAGGATGTGCGAGCCGGGCGCGTGGGCGCAGGTGTTGCAGTGCTCGTCGCGGGTGTCGGTGTCCAGGGCTTCGGCCCGTGCGCGCCATTCAGCGGCAAGGCGTGTGGAGTGCTCTCGCATCTCGGTGGTGCCGGAGTGGGCCGCGACGTGCTCGGCGTCGCGGGCAGCCTGGAGGCACTCCTCGCGGGTGTAGTCGGTCGGGCGTGCGTGGTCGCTCATGATGGTGCCTTTCTCGGTGGGTGTCGTGGCACTGAACACCGGCCATCCATCCCCCTCGAACGGATGGCCGATGCAAGGTGTCAGAAGCCCTTGTAGTTCTCCTGGCGGCTCAGCCAGCGGTCGTTCTCGGACCAGTACGCCACGCCCTTCGCCCGGGCGACCCGGGCGAAGTCGGTGAGCGCCTTCTCGGCGGCGTACTTGGTGCCGTTCGTGGTGATCGCGGCCGACTCGCACCGCTCGTGCGTCTCGGCGTGCTTGGCGGCCGGGAAGAACCGGAACAGCATCACGCGGTAGACGCGCGGCTCGTCGTCGAACTTGACCGACTCGACCACGGCTACGGCGTCGTCACTGATCGGCGCGTGCGTGCCACCGTAGGCGTTGAAGAACTTCAGGGTGTTCCGGTCCAGGTGATGGTTGCCAGCGCGCTCGACTCGCGTGATCAGGCCGACGGTGAATCCTCGGAAGGTGCTCATGATGATCTCCTGTTGTTGTGGGTGTGCTTTGGTGCCCAGCGGGGGAGTCGAACCCCTAACGCGCCGCATGTGCGGTCGTGTCGCCATCGCCGTACCCCGGCAGGCACGCGGGCCCGTGGGCCCGGTGTGGTTGGTCAGTCTTCGGTGATCGTGATCTCGGCGTCGGGAAGGTCCCGACGCTGTTCCGCGTAGTTGGCCTCTGCCTCTTCGCGGGAGTAGGAGGAGAACGCGCGTCCGAATTCGCGCGTCCACGTGCGGGTGGCGATGTTGTAGGTCCTGACGTGAACGTGGAACATCAGAACCTCGCGAATCGGACGTTGTGCGAGCCGCGCCCCAGGGCAATGGCTTTGACCGCCGCCATGTGATCGGCGGTGCTCACGCCATCCGGGATCCGTACGGCGACCGCATAGGCCGACTCGAACGGGTAGGCGATGAAGTCGGGGACCTTCAGCGTGGTCAGGTCGCTGACCAGGGAGTCGGCCGCCTTCTCGTGATCGAACGTGACGACGTGGTAATCGTGCATGGTGAACTCCTCGGTAGGTGGCTTGCCTCATCAGCGTGCCGGAAGCCATCCGGGCACGGACGTCTCGCGACGTTTCGGCTTGGTCACTCGCCCATGGGCTTCGTGAATTCGTAGCGCACCTCAGGCTCGCGGCCATCGGTGAAGGACTCAATCAACTGGACCGAGACCTCAAAGTCGTGGTAGCGGTCGTCATTGGTGACCAGGTGCTCCGTGCTGGAGTAGCGAGCCTCTGCAATGATCTCGCTGTCGTGGTGCCAGTCGTTGGCCTGTCCGTCGACAAGGATGCGAATGATGTAGGACATGGGAATCTCCTCAGTTGGTGCTAGGTGGTCTGAGTGGCGCGCCCCGGGATCGAACCGGGTGACTTGCTCGCATGTGTCAGGGAACCCATGCGCGCCGATGTTGCTGGGACAGATCACCGTTTGCGATCACTGCCAGACAGGCCCATGCGGCAGGCCTGTCGTTGTACCTCACCCTGTCGGGTCGCTTTCTTCCCCTGCCTCTCACCGTTGCTCACCTACCTTCGGGCCATTCCGTCCCTCTGGATTCTCGGCAATCACGCGGTAGCACGTTGGGGCTACTTGCTGTCTCGTTCATCGTGCGTCTTCCGATCACATCCCGCGTAGTCCTGCTGGCACCGAAGCGCCCCCGAAACCTAGGAACCGTGGCATCCGTCGTCGTCTCCCGTGGTCACCGTCCGCCGTGCCGTGCACGGGGAAGCAGTGTGACCGTGTCGGCGCCTGCATCCGGTCGAGAGGACCAGGGGCGCCGGTAGATCGGGCTTCAGACAGAATTCACCGCCGGGCGGATGATCTGCACACACTGTTGAGTTTTCAAACTAATGCTTTGCTCCTGCACGCTCACCCCCTGTGTGAGCGGGGCGGGTGCTACGAGAAGAACACTGGCCGCTAACAACGGGGGTTCACAACTAGAGAACGAACGTCGCACATACATTAGTTGCGTTTTCCCAGGTCAGGGCCCACATATTCGTTGTCCACATCCTGAGATCACACATACTTCTGAGCCCTGCTAACAGGGTGCTTGCTACTGCTAGCACCACATATCCTCCTGCTATTACCCCGTATATATGGATGTCTTGCTGTCCCATACCTACCTACACAACAGATCCTCCTGTCTTTCTACCTATGCACCACACATCTTCCTGTTCACATGCACATACCTACCCCCATCCTGCATATACCCCTGTATACGAGAGATCCTCCTGCACATTGGTGCATATACAGGAGGATCTACTGTCCACACGTATGGCCCACTATGACTACGTACCCCCACACACATGGGCCATGGTGACTATCTACGCATCGATGACATACGTACACGCATACACATTGCAATGACCTCACTAGTGCACACCACTACTAGTGATCGAGTGCGCTTAGTGATGCCTCTCGTTGCCCTTGTTCACTCGTTGATACGTGTCCATCTTTGGTACTCGCGAGACCCAAGTCGTTGCAATGTGTGCACAACTCCACGATCAAAGGGGTGGGGGAGTACCCCTTTGGACCTCTTAGGCGCCTTAC
>Ga0299914_10000063_pt1 | contig 61965 bp, 66 predicted proteins | sample RVTome_10_FD_201361 | JGI IMG/M metagenome (GOLD analysis project Ga0299914, IMG submission 201361) | Soil microbial communities from uranium-contaminated site in the Upper Colorado River Basin, Wyoming, United States - RVT153D57 (version 2) ... | reverse complement strand
TCTTCCAGGGCTGGCGCGCGGTGGCCGACGCCCACGGCGACCGGCTGCTCCTCGCCGAGGCGATCGTCGGCGTGCCGGAGCGGATCGCGCGCTACGTCGGGCCCGGCAGGCTCCAGGCGGCCTTCGGTTTTCCCTTCATGCACTCGCGGTGGGACGCGCGGGAGCTACGGAGCGTGATCGACGAGACGCTCGCCGCGTTCGGTGCCGCCGGCGCGCCGCCCGTCTGGCTCCTCTCGAGTCACGACGAGACGCGTCACGTCACCCGCTTCGGACGGTCCGAGACCGCCGTTCTCGGGCTCTTCGGCGAGACAGGAGAGCCGACGGACCTCGCGCTCGGAACCCGCCGCGCGCGTGCCGCCGCCCTGCTCGTGCTCGCGCTTCCCGGCATCGCCTGCCTCTACCAGGGCGAGGAGCTCGGCCTCGGGGAGGTGGAGGACCTGCCGCCGGAGGCACGCCGGGACCCGGCGTGGAGGCGCTCGGGCGGGACGGTGCGCGGCCGCGACGGCTGCCGCGTGCCGCTGCCGTGGTCGGGAGCGGAGCCGCCGTTCGGCTTCGGGCCCCCCGGCTCGACTCCCTGGCTTCCGCAGCCGGCTGCCTGGCGGGGTCTCACGGTCGAGGCCCAGGACGGCGATCCGGGCTCGCTGCTCGCCCTCTACCGGCGCGCGTTGCGGCTCCGCCGCTCCCACGAGGGCTTCGCCGGGGAGTCCTTCCGCTGGCTCGACGCCCCCGCCGGCGTCCTCCACTTCGAGCGCGGCCGCGGCCTGCGCTGCGCGGTGAACCTGGGCGGAAGACCCTTCGAGCTCCGCCAAGGCGACGTTCTGCTGGCGAGCGCCGAGCTCGGGCCCGGCGGCCTGCCTCCCGACGCCGCCGCGTACTCCACGGTCCCGAGCTAGGCGCCCAGCCCGGCGCGCACGCGCGGGGCGACCTCGGTGCCGAGCAGCTCGATCGCCCGCAGCGCCTGCTCGTGCGGCAGCGAGCCGACGCTGACCTGCGCCAGGAAGCGGTCGTGGCCGAAGAGCTCGTGCTCGAAGAGGATCTTCTCCGCGACCTCCTCGGGGCTGCCGACGGCGAGCGCGCCCCGGGGAGAGCGCAGCTCGTCGAACTCCCGCTGCCCGATCGGCGCCCAGCCGCGCTCACGGCCGACGGCGTTCATCATCCCCGTGTAGGCGGGGAAGAACTCCTGTGCGGCCCGCTCGGACGTCTCCGCGACGTAGGTGTGCGAGTTCAGGCCGAGCGCCGGTAGGGGCTCGCGGCCGGCCTGCTCGGCGGCCTCGCGGTGCATGCGGGCGAACGGCACGAAGCGCTCCGGCATCCCGCCGATGATGGCGAGCATCATCGGCAGCCCCAGCGTCCCGGCGCGGAGCGCGGACTCCGGCGTCCCGCCGACCGCGACCCAGACCGGCAGCGGCTCCTGCGCGGGTCGCGGGTAGACGCCCTGATCCTCGAGCGGCGCGCGGTGCCGCCCCGACCAGGTGATGCGAACGGACTCGCGCAGCCGCAGCAGGAGCTCGAGCTTCTCGGCGAAGAGCGAGTCGTAGTCGGCCAGGTCGTACCCGAAGAGCGGGAACGACTCGATGAACGATCCTCGCCCCACCATGATCTCCGCCCGCCCGCCCGAGAGGAGGTCGAGCGTCGCGAACTCCTCGAAGACGCGTACGGGGTCGTCCGAGCTCAGAACCGTGACCGTGCTCGTGAGGCGGAGCCGCTCGGTGCGGGCGGCGACGGCGGCGAGCACGACGGCCGGCGCGGAGACGGCGAAATCCGGCCGGTGGTGCTCGCCGACGCCGAAGACGTCGAGCCCGACCCGCTCGGCCAGCTCGGCCTCCTCGAGGACCTCCCGCAGCCGCTGCCCGGGATCGACCGGGTCGCCGCCGGGCGGCGGCCGCACGTCCGCGAAGGTCGAGACGCCGAGCTCCATCCGCGAATCTGTAGCGGACGGCCGCGCCGGGCGTCCGCTAGGAGTGCCCGAAGCGGACGTCCGGCAGGATGCGGTCGAGCCAGCGGGGGAGCGCCCAGGCGCGGCGCCCGAAGACGCGGAGCAGCGTGGGCACCAGCACGAGGCGGATCAGCATCGCGTCGAGCAGGACGGCGATGCCGAGGATGACGCCCATCTCCTTCGGCGGCAGCGGGCCCGAGAGGGCGAAGGTGAAGAAGACCGCGACCATGACCGCCGCGGCGGCGAAGATGACGCGGCCGGAGTGGGCCAGGCCGCCGACCACCGCCTCGCGCGGGTCGCCGCTCCGGTCGAAGTGCTCCTTCGCCGAGGAGAGCAGGAACACGGTGTAGTCCATCGAGATGGCGAAGATCATGGCGAAGAAGAAGACCGGCGCCCACGCGTCGAGGAACCCCTGGGACTCGAAGCCGAGCAGGCCCGTGAGCCGGCCGTCCTGGAAGATCAGCCGGCCCACGCCGAACGCGGCGCCGACGGCGAGGAGGTTCGTGAGGACGCCGAGGGCGGCGATCAGGGGAGCCTGGAGGGCGACGAGGAGGAGCAGGAAGCCGAGCACGAGCACCACGCCGATCACGAGCGGCGTCCGCTCGGCGAGCGCCGCCTCGAGATCGTGGTTCTCGGCGACGGCGCCGCCGACGAACACCGAGGCCGGCAGGCCGTCGCGGAGCCGGTCGATCGTGTCGCCGACGGCCGCGTCCGAGGGGTCGACGAACGGCACCGCCTGAGCCAGCGCCAGCCCTCCGCCGCCCGGCTGCGGGGGGCTCACGCGCGCGACGCCGGGATCCTCGGCCGCGGCCAGCGCGGCCTCCTCGACGGCGGGCGCGGGGCCCACGAGCTGGAGCGCCCCGGGGGCGCCGGCGCTGAACGCCTGCTGCACCTGCTCGTAGCCGACCCGCGAGGAGTCTCCTTCGGGGACGACCTTGATCGAGGGCATCCCCGTCTTGAGGCCGAGCACGGGCAGCGCGAGCAGGACGAGGACGAGGGTCGCCGCCGGCCCGAACACGTGAGGGCGGCGCCAGAGCCGCTCGCCCCAGCGGGCGAAGGCCGGGGAGCGGTGCTCGCCGGAGTGCACCCAGGGGAGCGCGAGCGAGTCGACCTTCGGGCCCAGCTTGGCGAGCACGGCGGGGAGCAGGGTGAGCGTGGCGAGGAGGACGAAGACGACGCTGAGCATGATCCCGAGCGCCATCGAGCGAAACGCGGGGCTGGGGACGAGCATCACCGCGGAAAGGGAGATCAGCACGGTCAGGCCGGAGAAGAGAACAGCCTTGCCGGCCGTGTCCATGGCGACCGCGACGGCCTCCGGCGCGGGGAGGCGCGAGCCGAAGAAGGCGCCGCGGAAGCGGTGGACGACGAAGAGCGCGTAGTCGATCCCCAGCGCGAGCGCGAACATGAGCGCGAAGTTCATCGCCCAGATCGAGATGTCGAAGCCGTGGGTGAGCACCCAGAGCAGCCCTGCGCTGGAGACGAGGCCGAGAATGGTCAGGAGCAGCGGGAGCCCGGCCGCGACGAGCGAGCCGAACGCGACGACGAGGATGGCCATCGTCACCGGCCAGGAGATGAGCTCGGACTTGAGCATCGCCTCCTTGTTCGCCTCGTTGAAGTCGGACCACATGCCGGAGGCGCCGGTGAGCGAGACCGACACGTCGTCGGTGCCCAGCGCGGCCAGCTCGCCCTTGAGGCCGTCGGCGGCGGCCACCGTCTCGGTGGGCGTGCCCGTCGCGCCGGCGGTGACGAGCGCGGTGCGGCCGTCCTCCGAGATCGTCGAGCCCGCCTCGGGCGGCACGACGGAGCCGACGCCCTCGTTCGCCCGGAGCGCTGCCGCGACGGCGGCGAGCGTCTCCCGGAACCCCGGGTCGGACGCGGTCTCGGTCTCGGAGTGGACGACGACCGTGAACGCCTGGCTGGAGAGTCCGCCGAAGTTGTCCTGCACGAGCTCGCGGGCCGCGACCGACTCGGATCCCGACGCCTCCCAGCCCGCTCCGGAGAGCGCGTGCTCCGCGAGCGGCGCGAGCGCGCCGAGGCCGACCGCCACCACTGCCCAGGCGAGGGCGACCACCCGTCCGTGCTCCGCGGTCCAGCGGCCGAGGCGGCCGAGGGGGCCGACGTCCTGGCGGGCGACCGGCGCGGCGGCCTCGGGGGGCCGCGCCTCGGCGACGGCGCTCACCTGGCCGCTCCGGCGACGAGCGAGCTCAGCTCGGCAGCCTGCCGCTCGACGGAGCCGCAGACCTGCTCGCAGAGCTCGAACACGCTCTCGTCCGCGATCGAGTAGTAGGCGCGGTTTCCCTGCTTGCGCCGGACGACGATCCCGGCCTCGAGCAGGACCTGCAGGTGCTTGGAGACGTTCTGCTGCGAGGCGCCGAGGCCGTGACCGAGGTCCTGCACGGTCGCCTCGCCGTCCCGCAGGCGGTCGAGCAGGCGGATGCGCATGGGCTCGCCGATCACGCGGAAGCGGCGGGCGATCAGCTCGACGAGCGGGTCGGGAAGCGGGCGGGGGATCGGCACAGGACGGCTCCTCGCTAGAGACAACTACACAACGGTTTAGTGGTATAGCAGATCCTGTGGGGCTAAAGCAACGGCTCCCGCCGGCCGATCCTCCTCGTGCGCGCTCATGGACGACCGTGTCGTAGCCGACCAGGCGGCCCGCTCCACAGTCGAGGAGGCGGTCGCCGAGCCCTCCTACAGGTTCCGCGCGTCGCTGACCGCCATCGTCGGGTTCGCCGAGCTCCTGCGGACGCGCGACAGCGAGCACGTCCGCCGGGAGGCCCCCCGCCACATCCAGGAGGCCGCCGAGGCGCTCCTGCGCGAGCTGGACGGGGAGCCGGCCCGCGCGCGCGAGCCGGCTCCCCGCTCCGCGTCCTAGTAGCGGATGACCCGGTTGTTCTCGTTCACAGGGCTCTGCGCGACGGTCTCGACGAAGATCCCGTAGGAGCGGCTGTAGCCGAAGACCGAGTCGCGGGCGCCCGACCGGATCGACTCGCCGATCCGGAGGTTCTGGTTGTAGGTCGCCAGGACACAGCGGAGGCAGATGAGGTCGGTGGGGATGCCGGCGTTCGCCCACGTGATGTACCAGCCGCCGCCGGCGCCCCAGCAGGTCCAGCGGCCGGTGAACGGGTCGCCCGACGTGAAGTCCACGAAGGTGATCCGCTCGCCGGAGAGCGCCTGGACGATGTCCTGGTGGATGGAGGGGTTGGAGTTGCGGGCGCCGCACTCGGCGTTCCCGGTGACGACGAGGTCGCGGGCGTTCTGGCCGATGCGGACGGCGTCGTAGGAGGTTCCGACCGAGCCGCCGTTGCCGCGGATGTCGAGGATGAGGTCGACCGTGGCCGGGTTCCCGTCGCCGTGGCAGCCGCGGAGGTTGATGGCGTTGTCGTTGTCGTTGGGGCCGGCGTTGGCGATCGTGGAGACGACCTTGACCGGGAGCGGGCCGAACGCCGTCAGGGAGCCCGTGCAGTTCCACGGCCGGTCGGTGATGATCACGGTGCCCGGCGTGGGCTCCGGATCCGGCTCGGGGTCGGGATCCGGCGTCGTGCCGCTCACGACGACCGTCGGGGCGCTGTCGGCGGTCGCCGAGCCGGCCGGGTTCGTCGCGGTGACGCGGACGCGGATCGTGCTGCCGACGTCGGCGGCCGCCAGGGCGTACGACGCCCCGGTCTCGCCGGAGACGTTCGCGCAGGAGCCGCCGGACGTGTTGCAGCGCCGCCACTGGTAGCCGTACGTCATCGGCGTCGTCCCGCTCCACGAGCCCGCGGCAGCGCTCAGGGTCTGGCCCTGCTCCGCGGGCCCCGAGACCGTCGGGGCGGCGGTGCTCGCCGGAGCGGTCGGCGACGGCGGCGGCGGGGTGCCGCCGGTCGTGAGCACGAGCTGCGGGCCGCGGGTGCCCTCGCGGGACGTGAAGTGGGCATCGCGCGGGGCGTTCGGCGCCGTGATCAGGAACGACTCGGCGCCGGGGCCGGCGACGGCCGAGGTCACGTCGATCTCCCGCCAGGTGCCCTGCGCCGTGAACCCGGCGACGCTGGCGACCAGGGCCCCGGCGCCCGGGGCGTTCGCGTGGGTGATCGTCCGCTCGCCCCAGCCGGCGGCCGTCGAGTAGACGCGGAGGCCCCTGGGCGCCCCGTTCTGCGAGTAGATGCGGAGGACGGCCCGCTGCACCGCCCCGTCGAGCTCCGGGACGACGAAGCGGACGAACGAGCGCTTGAGCGGCTTCGGCGCCGAGCGCATTGCCGTCTGGGCTCCGTGGTTGCGGTTCGGGTAGCGGTCGGTGACCCACGAGTCGGCGGCCGCCGGCACGGTCTGGGCGGCGGCGGCGGCGGCGGCGGGCGCGGTTGCGGCGACCGCCAGCGCGACGAGCAGGACTGCGATGGACACGCGCTTGGACATAGACCCCCCTGAGGTCTCGGGCGCTCCGTCACCCCGGCGCGACGCCGGGGGCGGGCACGGCTGGTCAGTACTCGATGACTCGGTTGTTGACGTTCACCGGGTCGACGGCGTCGGGCCCGATGAAGATTCCGTAGGAGCGCGAGAACCCGAAGACGGAGTCGCGCGCTCCGGAGCGAACCGACTCGTCGATCCGGAGGTTCTGGTTGAAGGTGGCCAGGACGCACCGCAGGCAGACGAGGTCGGTGGGGATGCTCCCGTTCGCCCAGGTGACGTACCAGCCGCCGCCGGCGCCCCAGCAGGTCCAGCGGCCGGTGAACGGGTTGCCCGAGGCGAAGTCGCGGAACTCGATGCGGTTTCCCGAGAGCGCCTGGACGATGTCTTGGTGGATGGACGGGTTGGAGTTGCGGGCGCCGCATTCGGCGTTCCCGGTGACGACGAGGTCGCGGGCGTTCTGGCCGATGCGGATGGCGTCGTAGGACGTGCCGACGTCGCGTCCGTTTCCGCGGATGTCGAGGATGAGGTCGACGGTCGCCGGGTCGCCGTCGCCGTGGCAGCCGCGGAGGTTGATGGCGTTGTCGTTGTCGTTGGGGCCGGCGTTCGTAATCGTCGAGACGACCTTGACCGGGAGCGGGCCGAAGGCGGCGAGCGACCCGCCGCAGCTCCACGGCCGCGTCGTCGTGATGGTCGTGCGGGCCGGCGGCGTCGTCAGCGGCGCGACATTCAGGACCGCGTTGTCGACGTGGACGCGTCCCCTGCCGCGGCCCTTGGCGTAGAAGGAGAGGAAGAGCCGCGTGTCGGCCCGCCGCGCCGTGTAGCCGAGAGCCCGGCTCCGCTGCCAGGTACCGGACGCTCGCCGGCAGGTCGTCGCGCCGGCGACGAGCCGGCCCGAGACCCGTCGCTCACGCACCCGCACGCACACATGCAGGCCGCGGCGCGCGCGGAGCGAGGCCCGCACCGACAGGCTCTGGCCGGCCTCGAGGTCGACCGCCGGGCGGGCGACCAGGCCGAACGCGCCGCCCCGCCGCCGGTTCGCCCTGGCGTGCTTGGCTCCCTGGGTGCCGCCGCTCAGGACGGCGAGCCTCGCGTTCAGCGGGCTCCACCCCCGCAGGCCGCTCTCGAACGAGCCGTTGGGCAGGTCGTTGGCGCCCGCGGCTGCGGGCAGGGCGAAGAACACGGCGAGGACCAGGGCTGGAATATGGCGGCGGCGGAAACGCATGCGGCGTGCGACGTCTCGTTGGTGATCGGCTGGGGCGACGCGCTGGACGATCCCTCGTGCTGAGGAATTCGCGGCACCCTAGAGAGGCGCTATGAGTGATTCGTAAAGAGGCGTCGCGCTAAGGTGGACGGCATGGCCACGGCGACCGCGCCGATCCCGGCAACCACCCGGATGGGCCCGGTCAGCCTCAGCGTCGGCGACCTCGACCGCTCGCTCTCCTACTACGGCGACCACGTCGGCCTCGCGCTCCTCGGCCGGCAGGACGGCCGCGCGTCGCTCGGCGCGGGCGGCACGGAGCTGCTCGCGCTCGCGGAGGAGCCCGGCGCCCGGGCCGCCGGGCGGTACACCGGCCTCTACCACTTCGCGCTGCGCGTGCCCGAGCGCGCCGACCTGGCGCGCTGGCTCGCGCACGCCGCGCGCGAGCGCGTGCCCCTCGTCGGCCTGTCCGACCACTTCGTCAGCGAGGCGATCTACCTCGTCGACCCGGACGGGCACGGCATCGAGATCTACCACGACCGGCCGCGCGAGCTCTGGGAGGGCCAGGTGGCCGTGCGCCTGGTCACCGACCCGCTCGACGTGGGCGCGCTCCTCGCCGAGCTGGACGACCCGGCGACCGAGCCGTTCACCGGGCTCCCGGCCGGGACAGACATGGGCCACGTCCACTTGCAGGTCGCGGACGTGGCCGAGACCCTCGGCTTCTACCGGGACGTGCTCGGCTTCGAGCTCATGGCCGAGATCCCGGGCTCGGCGGTCTTCCTCGCCGTCGGCGGATACCACCATCACGTCGGGGCGAACACCTGGCACAGCCGGGGCGCCGCGCCGGCGCCGGAGGGGACGGCCAGGCTCCTGCACGCGACCGTCGTCCTTCCCGACGCGGAGGCGCGAGGCCGGGTCGCCGCGCGGGTGGAGGCCGCGGGCGGGAAGCCCGAGCAGCGGGACGAGGGCGGCGTGCTCGTGCGCGACCCGTCCGGGATCGGCCTCCTGCTCATCACGGCTTCGTGAGGCTGGTTCCCGTCCTCGCTCTCGGCCTCGCCGTCCTGGCGGGGTGCTCGTCGGGCGGCGACGACCGGGGTGCGGAGCCGGAGCCCGAGTCCGGGTCGACCGGCACGGTGCTCGAGGCGGCGACGTTCGAAGGCTGCGCCGACGTCGCCGGCGGCGAGGAGGCGCGAGCCTGCTATGCGGCGGCGCTCTCGGCGCTCGTGGAGGGCGCCGACGACCCCGCGTCGGCGCTCGAGGAGATCGCCGTCGCGGCCTACACCGACCCGAGCGGCCGTCTGCTCGGGGACTGTCACGGGCTCATGCACACGGTCGGACGTGAGTTCGCCGCCGAGCACGGCGTCACCCTCGAGAACCTGATGACCTACCTGCCGCAGACGAACGAGCCCGGCTGCTCGGCCGGCTTCGCGCACGGTCTCGTCACCGCGGTCGCGCCCGAGATCGACCTTGCCGACCCGGCGGCGTCGGCCGCGGTCTGCGACGAGGCGGAGACGCGCTACCGCCGCTACAGCTGCGTCCACGGCTTCGGCCACGCCTTCATGCGGCTCGTCCGCGAGGACCTGACGGAGGCGCTGGCGCTCTGCTCCGCGCTCGGCGCCGACGCGCCCGACTGCTCCCAGGGCGCGTTCCACGACTACTGGTTCGCCGTCGCGGGCGCCGACGACGCGGCGCGCCCGGAGGAGGTGGTCGAGGACCCCCGCGAGCTGTGCGGCTCCCAGCCCGAGGAGTTCGTGCGGCCGTGCTGGTACCGGGCGTTCATCGAGAACCGCCCGGACGAGCCGATCGAGTCGGGCGCGGACATCCTCGCGCTCTGCGACGGGCTCGGCGGGCTGCAGCGCCAGGCGTGCGTCACCGCCGCGTCCGTCGTGGGCCCGCCCGATCCCTCCGTACAGCTCGCGTACTGCACCGAGCTCGGCGGGGAGGAGGCAGTCAGCTGCATCCGTGGCACGAAGGTGCAGAATCTGATCGCCTCGCCGCCGGAGGAGCTCGTGGCGCTCCTTCGCCGCTGCGACGCGTTCCCGCCGGGGGCGGAGTTCGCCTGCTACCGCTGGCTCGGCAAGGTCCTGGCCGTGCTCACGAACGGCGAGTTCGAGGGCTACGGCTGCGGCGCCGCCCCGGACGCGCGCACGCGCCGGGCCTGCCTCCAGGGCGTGGCCGAGAGCGGCGAGCCGCTCGTGACCTTCAGCTGACCGCAGCGGCCGTTGACAGCGCCCGGCGCCCGGCGTAGGGTCGTTGAATCGTTTCACGCACGAGCATCGGCGCATGAAAGCGGTCGTCTACGAGGCGCCCACGCGCTTCGCGGTCGAGACGCTGCCGACGCCCGAGCCCGGGCCCGGCGAGGTGCGCGTCGCCATGCGGGCGACGGGCGTCTGCGGCACCGACCTGCACATCAACGACGGCACCTTCTTCGCCTCCTTCCCGCTGACGCCCGGCCACGAGCCCTACGGCGTGGTCGACGCGCTCGGCGACGGGGTGGAGGGCCTCGAGGTCGGCGGCCGCGTCGCCGTCAACGGGAACTCGGGCTGCGGTCGCTGCGAGTTTTGCGCCCGCAGGCGGCCGCTCCTTTGCCGCGAGCTGCGCGCGCTCGGGGTCACCGGGCCGGGCGGGTTCGCGGAGTTCATGCTGGCGCCGGCCGGGCAGTGCTTCCCGATCGACGACCTCGGGCACGACGCCGCCGTCATGGTGGAGCCGACCGCCTGCGCCGTGCACGGGCTCGAGACGCTCGAGCTGCGGCCGGGCTCGGACGCGCTCCTCTTCGGCGCGGGGCCCACGGGGCTCATGCTCGCCCAGCTTCTGGCCGCGAACGGCGCCGCGCGCGTGACCGTCGCCGCGCCGACCGCGTTCAAGCTCGACGTCGCGCGCGCCCTCGGCGCAGACGAGACCGTGCAGGTCCCAAGGGACGATGCGGCCGAGGTCGAACGGCGGCTGCGGGAGGTCGCGCCGGACGGCTTCGACGTCGTCGTCGACGCCACGGGCGCCGCGTCGGTCTCGCAGCTGGCGGTCGCGCTGGCGAAGGACGGCGGCACCGTCCTCTGGTACGGCGTCACCCACCCCGACGACCGCGTGGCCGTGAGCCCGTACGACGTCTACCGGCGCGAGCTCACGATCAAGGGCTCCTTCGCCCAGGTCTCGAGCTTTCCGCAGGCGATCGCGGCGCTCCGCTCCGGCCGCGTGCGCACGGACGGGGTCGTCACGCACCGCTTCGCCCTCGACGACTTCGCCGGCGCGCTCCACGCGGTGCGGAGCGAGCGGACCTGCCTCAAGGCGGTGGTCGAGCTGTGACGCGGCCGCGGTTCGGCTTCAGCGTCACGCCCGGCCCGCCGGCGGGAGTCGCTGCCGAGGCGGCCGAGGCGGAGGCCATGGGCTTCGATCGCATCGGCGTCTGGGACTCGCCCGCGCTCTTCCGCGAGCCGTGGGTGACGCTCGGCGCGATGGCCCGCGAGACGAGCCGCGTGCGGCTGGGCACCTGGGTCACGAACCCGCTCAGCCGCCACCCGGTCGTGACCGCGAGCGCCGCCGCGACCGTGGACGACGTCGCCCCGGGCCGTGTCTACGTCGGCATCGGCGCGGGCGGCACCGGCGTCTGGCACCTCGGCATGAAGACCGCGAAGCTGGCCGACCTGGAGGAGTACGTCGTCGCCGTTCGCGCGCTCCTGGAGACCGGCGAGGCCGAGTACCGGGGGGAGACGGTGCGGCTCCCCTGGGCGGCGGGGCGCCGCATCCCGATCGTCGTCTCCGCGCACGGGCCGCAGGCGCTGCGCGTCGCGGGGAAGGTCGGCGACGGTGTCATCGTCGGGCTCGGCGTGACGCCCGAGGTCGTCGCCGGCTCGCTCGAGCTGGTGGAGGAGGGCGCCCGCTCCGCCGGGCGCTCGCCCGCCGATCTCGACGTCTGGTTCACGTGCTTCTGGTTCGTGGACGAGGAGCAGGGTGTGGCGGCGCAGCGGGGAGCGTGGGCGGCGACGGCCTTCTCGCTCCACTTCGCGCGCTGGGGCGTCGAGGGCAGGTTCGTCCCGGCGGAGCTCCAGGAGGGCGTCGTCGAGCTCGGCCGCGCCTACGACCTCGTCACGCACGGCGCCGTGCCGCCGGAGCAGCAGGCCGAGTACGCGCGCCTGGCCGACGAGCTCGGCGTGGGCGAGTATCTGCGCCGCCGCTTCGTCTTCGCCGGCACGCCCGCCGAGGTGGAGGCGCAGGTGCGGACTGCCATCGCCGCCGGGGCGCGCAACTTCGACGGCGCCATCGACGCCGACCTTCCGGAGCACCGCGAGCGCATTGGCGCCTGGGCCGAGCTCGTCCTGCCGCGGTTCGCCGATGCCTGACCTCGTCGTCATCGGCGGCCTCGTGGTCACGCCCGAGGGCGTCGCGGAGCTGGACGTCGTCGTCGAGGGCGAGACGATCGCCTTCCTGGCCGAGCCCGGGACGGTGCCGGCGGAAGGAGCGCGGGTGCTCGACGCCACCGGCAAGATCGTCCTCCCCGGCGGCGTCGAGCCGCACGCCCACATCTTCGAGCCGATGTACCGCGGCTGGTCGCAGGGGGAGGAGGTCTGGCTGCAGACGCCGGAGGGCGCCACGCGCGCCGCCGTCTTCGGGGGTACGACGACCGTCCTCTCCTTCGCCTTCATGGCGATCCACGTGGCCCAGCAGGAGTTCGACGCGCGCCTCGCCGTCGAGCACCGCCGCGAGGTCTTCACCGGGCGCTCGTACGCGGACTTCGCCTTCCACCCGGTCCTGACGGGGACGCCGTCGGACGCGACGATCGCCAGCGTCGCCGACGCGATTGCGGACGGGACCTCGACGATGAAGCTCTTCACCACCGACCTGACCACGGGCCAGGCCGGCGTGCGGATCGACAACGGCTCCGCCTTCGAGGTCATGAAGGCCTGCGCCGAGCACGGCGCGCTCGTCATGGTCCACGCCGAGGACGACGACCTGATCAAGCACATGGAGGCGAAGCTTCGGCGCGAGGGGTGGAACGGCCTCGAGAACGTCCACCTCGTGCACACGCTCCTGGGCGAGGAGCTGGCCGTCCGCGCCTACGACCGCCTGGCCCAGGAGGCGGGCGCGCCCCTGTACGTCGTCCATGTCGGCGGGTTTCGCCCGCTGCTCGCGATCTCGGAGGCCAGGGCGGCGGGCCGGCCGGTCTTCGGCGAGGTGCTGCACAACATGCTCTGCTTCTCGACCCTTGACTACGCGAAGCCGGACGGCGCCAAGTACCACATCGGCATGGGCCTGAAGGAGCCGGGGAACCAGGAGCCGCTCTGGGCGGCGCTCGCGGACGGCACGCTCTCCACGCTCGCCACCGACGAGTACACGACGTCCTACGCGGTGAAGATGGCGGGAACCGACCTGGAGACGACCCCGGGCGGCCACGCCGGCATCGAGACGCGGGGGATCATCGGGTACTCGGAGGGCGTGACGAAGGGACGCATGACCCTCGAGCGTCTCGCGGACGTGTTCTCGACGAACCCGGCGAAGCTCATGGGCCTGTACCCGCGGAAGGGCGCGATCGCGCCGGGGAGCGACGCCGACCTGGCCGTCTGGGATCCCGACGTCGAGCGGACGATCGCGCTCGACGACCTCCACCACGAGTCGGACTACAGCCCGTGGGAGGGGTGGGAGGTGCGCGGCTGGCCGGTCGCGACCGTGCTGCGCGGAAAGGTCGTGGTGGAGGACGGCGAGCTGCTCGGGAGCCTTGACGACGGCCGCTGGCTCCCGCGCCGGCTCGACCCGGCAGTCGCGGCGGGGCCGGCGGTCTGAGCACCGGCCGGCGTCCGACGGTCGTCGACGTCGCCCGGGCGGCGGAGGTCTCCGTGGGCACGGTCTCGAACGTCGTCTCCGGCGCGCGCACCGTCCGGCCGGAGACGCGCGAGCGGGTCGAGCGGGCGATTGCCGAGCTCGGCTTCCGGCCGAACACGATTGCCCGCGCGCTGATCCGGAAGCGGACGCAGACGGTCGGCATGGTCATCCCGGACGTCACGAACCCGTTCTTCTCCGACCTGATCTGGGAGGTCGAGCGCGCCCTCACCGAGGCCGACTACGCGGTTGTCTTCGGCAACTCGGCCAACGACCCGGGCCGGGAGCGGCGCTACCTGGAGGCCTTCCTCGGCCGGCGCGTGGACGCCCTCGTCGTCGTCGTGACGGCCGGCGCCGACCTCGAATTCGTCCGCGGGCTGGCGGCCGAGGTGCCGACGGTCTTCGTCGACCGGCTCGTTCCTCCCGACGTCGACAGCGTCGTGGGGGACAACGCCGCGGGGACGGCGCTCGTCGTCGACCACCTCGTCGGGCTCGGCCACCGGCGCGTCGCCCTCGTCAACGGCGACGCCGGGCTGGAGACCGCGCGGGCACGGGAGGCCGGCGCCGACGCGGCGCTCGCCCGCCACGGGCTCCAGCTCGTGGCCCGCTCGAGCGGGGCGTTCACGCTGGAGAGCGGCGACGAGCAGGCGCGGGCGCTCCTCGCCGGCGCGGCCGCCCCGACGGCCGTCGTCGCGGCCAACGACCTGCTCGCCATGGGCGTGCTCGCGGCCGCTGCCGGCGCCGGGCTCGCCGTCCCCGGCGACCTGAGCGTCACCGGGTACGACGACATTGCCTACGCCGCCTTCACCTCGCCGCCGCTGACGACGGTACGCCAGCCGGCCCGCGCCATGGGGGAGGAGGCGGTGCACCTCCTCCTGGCCCGCCTCGCGGGCGACGGCAGCCCCCCGCGCCGGGCGGTCGTCGAGCCCGAGCTGAGGCCGCGGTCGTCGACCGGGCCGCCCGCCGTCGGGCGATGATGCGCTGATGGCCGGGTTCAGGCAGGAGCTGGTCGCGCTCTTCGGCCAGCCCGTAGAGGAGAACCCGACGCAGGCGATGATCGAGGCCGCCTTCGCCGCCGCCGGCCTCGACTGGCGCTACCTGACGATCGAGGTCGCTCCCGACGGCCTGGCCGACGCCGTGCTGGGGGCGCGGGCCATGGGCTTCCGCGGCTTCAACTGCACGATCCCGCACAAGGTCGCGGTCGTCGAGCACCTCGACCGGCTCTCGCCGGCAGCCGAGCTGATCGGCGCGGTCAACACGGTTGTCCGCGACGGCGATGAGCTCGCCGGGGAGAACACGGACGGCGCCGGCTTCCTGGCCGCGCTGAGGCGCCGGCGCGATCCGGCCGGTGCCCGTGTCGTCCTGCTCGGCGCCGGCGGTGCGGCCCGGGCGATCGGGGTCGAGCTGGCCCTTGCGGGCGCCGCGGCGCTCACGGTCGTGAACCGGGGCGCCGAGCGCGCGCACGAGCTCGGCACGGTCCTCGGCGGCCTCGTGGGCGAGCTGCGCGTCGCCGAGCTCGGCGAGGGCTTCCGCGCGCCGGCGGACACCGACCTGGTCGTGAACGCGACCTCGGTCGGCCTCTTCCCCGACGTGGAGGCCGAGGTCCCGTTCGACCTCGGCGACGTCGCGGGCCGGGCGCTCGTCGCCGACGTCATCCCCAACCCCCCGGAGACGCGCTTCCTGCGCGAGGCGGCGGCGCTCGGCTGCGAGACGCTCGAGGGCCTGGAGATGCTGGTGGAGCAGGGCCGCATCGGCTTCCGCCTCTGGACGGGCGCCGAGCCGGACGCGGGCGTCATGCGCGCGGCGCTGCGCCGGGCCTTCGCCAATCCCTCCTAGGCTACGGCCATGGAGCGCTGCGCCTGGGTGCCCGAGGGGGACGAGCTCTACGCCGCCTACCACGACGAGGAGTGGGGCGTGCCGCTGCGCGACGACCGCGCGCTCTACGAGCTCCTCACGCTAGAGGGCGCGCAGGCCGGGCTCTCCTGGTCGACGATCCTGAAGAAGCGGGAGGGGTACCGGCGAGCGTTCGCGGGGTTCGACCCGGCGAAGGTGGCCCGCTTCGACCAGGCCCGCGTCGAGAAGCTCCTCCAGGATCCCGGCATCGTCCGCAACCGCCTCAAGGTCGAGTCGACGGTGGAGAACGCGCGGCGCGTGCTCGAGCTGCAGGAGGAGCCGGGCGGCTTCGCCGGCCTCCTTTGGAGCTTCGTCGACGGCGAGCCGCTCGTGGGCGGCTGGAAGACGCTCGCCGACCTCCCCGCCGAGACAGCGCTGTCGAAGGCGATGAGCAAGGAGCTGAAGCGGCGGGGCTTCCGCTTCGTCGGGCCGACGGTCTGCTACGCCTTCATGCAGGCGGCCGGGCTCGTCAACGACCACACGGTCGGCTGCTTCCGCTACCGCGAGCTGGTCGACGGGTAGGCCGGAACCCGGAGCCGGCGCGTCCGGCAGCGCTCCCGGACGGCGCACGGCTCCTCCAGCGCCGTGAGGCGCGGGATCCACTCGGCCGGCAGGTCGCGTCGCGAGGACTCGAAGTCCTCGACCAGCTCGGCGCCGCTCGCGTAGTGCTTTCTCACGTCGTGGTCGTGGGCGGCCTCCTCGACCAGCAGGCCGCTCGCGACCAGCTCGTCGACCGCCGCGGCCGCCGGGTCGGCGGTGGCGAAGAGCGGGCCGCCGTCGATCTCGCAGACGTCCTCGCCGCCGACCTCGACGACCGGGTCGGGTCGGATCACCTGCAGGTCGAGCATCAGCCCGCCGGGGTCGAGTGCCTCACGGAAGCGGCGCAGGACGTGCACGACGTCCTCGGGCTCCATTCATCAGAGCGACCAGGAGAAGACGACGATGTCGAACTGGGTGCGGGGGATCCCGATCTCGCGGGCGGCGCCGACGCGGAAGGTGACGCGCTCGCCGAGCTCGCCCGCGAGCCGGGTCTTTGCCCGTGCCGCGGCGTCGGCGTCGGGGTCGAAGGCGAAGACGCACGCCGCTCGCTCCGCGAGGCCGGCGGTGAGCCTGCCGTCGCCGCATCCGACCTCGAGCACGGTCGTTCCCTCGAACGACGCCAGGCGGCGCAGCGAGTCGAGGTGAGCGCCTTCGGGGTCGAGGACCGGAGCCACGGCCCTAGCCGAGGAGCGCCGCCGCGTAGTCGGCGCTCTTGGCGCAGCACCTCGTCAGCGTCGCCGTGAAGCGGTGCTCGCTCGGGCTGGGCGCTCGCCGCGCGAGCCGGGCGATGTGGAGGCGGCGCTCGATCCTGGGCCGGCCCGCGAGCCGGAAGCTCTCGAGCTCGCCCCGCTCGGCCTCCTCGGCCACCGCGTAGTGCGAGAGGAAGGCGACGCCCAGCCCTTCCCGGGCCGCGCGCTTGATCGCCTCGGCGGAGTCGAGCTCCCACACGCGGGCGGGCTCGACCCCGGCCGCGCGGAGCGCGCGCTCCCCGACCTGGCGGGTGCTCGAACGCGCCTCGCGGACGAGAAGCGTCTGCGCGTTCAGCGCCGCCGGCTTCACGAGCCCGTCACGGACGGGCAGGAGGTCCGGCCTCGCGATCCCGACGAGCTCGTCCGAGAGGAAAGGCTCCAGCTCGATCCGGTCGTCGACGGCCGTGTCGCCGACCAGGGCGAGCTGGATCCGTCCCGAGAGGAGGCGCTCGAGGATCTCCCCCGTCGAGGCGATCTCGACCTCGACGGACACGTTCGGATGGTCACGCTGGAAGCAGCCCAGGGTGTCCGGGAGGAGGTAGACGCCGGGCGTCGTCGAGGCGCCGATGTGGATCGTCCCCGACTCGAGGCCCGCGAGGGCGTGCAGCTCCTCCTCGCCTGCCGCCAGCGTCGCCAGGGCCTGGCCCGCGTGTGCGGACAGCACCCGACCCGCCTCCGTCAGGCGGCTGCCGCGGCCGCTGCGCTCGACAAGCCGTTGGCCGGCCGCCGTCTCGAGCAGGCGGAGGTGTTCGCTCGCGCTCGGCTGGCCGATGCCGACCGCCCGCGCCGCCGCCGAGACGCTCCCCTGCCGCTCCAGCTCGACGAGTAGGCGCAGGCGCGTCGAGTCCCAGAGCAGGGAGAGCGTGCTATCGGTAGCGGCGATGCTCGCCATCGCTACTTTCGGCTGGCACGATGGAAGACTACACCGTAGCCTGGACGGAAGCATGATCCTGCGACCCTTCCTCTACGAGGAAACGGCCTGCGCGAGCTACCTGTTCGGCTGCGTGACGAAGTCGCGGCTCGCGGTGGTCGACCCGCACGTCGAGCTCGTCGAGAGCTACCTCGAGGCCGCGGAGCGCGCAGGCTCGCCGATCGCCGCCGTCTTCGAGACGCACGTCCAGGCCGATCACGTGTCCGGCCTCCCTGCGCTCGTCGAGGTAACCGGCGCGACCGCCTACCTGCCGGAGGGCGCCGGCGTCGAGTTTCCGTACGAGGCGCTTGCGGACGGCGGCGTGGTCGAGCTGGGGAACACGGTCGTCCGCGCCCTGGCGACGCCGGGGCACGCGCCGGCCCATCTCGCCTTCGCCGTCGCCGACCGGCGGCGCGGGACGGAGGAGCCGTGGCTCGTCTTCACCGGCGACTCCCTGCTCGTCGGCGACGTCGGCCGTCCGGACCTCCACGCCGCCGGCGACCCCGAGCCGCTCGCCCGCGAGCAGTTCCGCACGATGGCGCGCCTGCTTGCGCTTCCCGACCACGTGCTCGTCTACCCGAGCCACCTCGGCGGCTCGGTCTGCGGGCGGGGCCTGTCGTCGAATCCCTTCTCCTCGATCGGCTTCGAGCGCCGGCACAACCGCGCCCTCGCCCACCCGGACGAGGACAGCTTCGCCCGCGCCTTGCTCGAGGACGTGCCGCCCCCGCCGGCCGATCGGGCGGCGATCGTCGCCGCCAATCGCAGCGGGCTCGCGCCGACCCGGACGTGACGCGCGCGGGCGTCCGCCTCGGGCTGCGGGCGAACGCCGGCCAGTTCGCGCTCCTCGTCGCGCTGAACGCGTTCGTCGGCGCAATGGTCGGCCTCGAGCGGAGCGTCCTGCCGCTCGTCGGCGAGGAGGAGTTCGGGCTCGTCTCGACGAGCGCCATCCTCGCCTTCGTCGTCGCCTTCGGGATCGCGAAGGCGCTCGCCAACCTGGCGGCCGGCGGGCTGGCCGAGCGCGTCGGTCGCAAGCGGCTGCTCGTGCTGGGCTGGACGTTCGCGCTTCCCGTCCCGCTCCTGATCGCGCTCGCGCCCTCCTGGTGGGTGATCGTCGTCGCCAACCTCTTCCTCGGCCTGAACCAGGGGCTCGCCTGGTCGATGACCGTCGTGATGAAGATCGACCTCGTCGGACCGAGACGGCGCGGCCTCGCGCTCGGTCTGAACGAGTCGGCCGGCTACCTCGGCGTGGCGGTCGCCGCGCTCGCCACCGGCGCCCTGGCGGCGACCTATGCGCCCCGGACCGTCGTCTGGGTCGGGGCTGCGGTCGTCGCCGCTGCCGGGACGCTCCTCTCGGCCCTCTTCGTCCGTGACACGGGTGCCCACGTGGGCGAGGAGCAGCGTGCGCACGGGACGGCGCGCGCGCGCTCGTTCCGGAGCGCCTTCGCCCGCGGCACGTTCCGGGACCCGGTGCTCCGCGCCTGCTCGCAGGCCGGCCTGGTCAACAACCTGAACGACGCGCTCGCGTGGGGGCTGGCTCCCCTCTACCTGGCCGCAAACGGCGCGAGCGTGACCGAGGTCGGGATCGTCGCCGGCGTCTACCCGGCCGTCTGGGGCGCGGGCCAGCTCGTGACTGGCTGGCTCTCCGACCACACGGGGCGCAAGCCGCTGATCGTCCTCGGGATGCTGGTGCAGGCCGCGGGCCTCGCGCTCCTCGTCGCCGGCGGCGGTGCCTTCGCTCCCGCGGTCGGCGCGGCGATCCTGCTCGGCCTGGGGACGGCGCTCGTCTACCCCACGCTGATCGCCGCGGTCTCGGACGTGGCGCAGCCGGTGGAGCGGGCACAGCTGGTCGGCGTCTACCGGTTCTGGCGGGACTTCGGCTTCGTCGCCGGCGCCATCGTCGCCGGGCTCGTCGCCGACGCGCTCGGCGCGGAGTGGGCGATCGCGCTCGTCGCCGCGCTCACCGCCGCGAGCGGGCTCTGGGTCGCCCTGACCCAGTGGGCATCACGACCACGGCCGGTCGCCGCCGCGGGGCGGCTCCTTCCGGACTGAGCCGCATGGACACAGTCCTCTGGAGAGCACGACCTGAGGCGGGACCGGAGGACCGCTGAGCTAGAAGACGAGCGTCTTGTCGGCCCAGCTCGTCCACTCGGCGAGTTGCTCGAGCGACGAGCGTCTGGTTCCCTCGACGAGCTGATCCTCGGTGATGCCGCGGGCGTCCATGCAGGTGCCGCAGAGCCCGACTGCGGTCCCGCGCCGGACGGCGGTCGCCACCATCCGCTCGAGGTTGTAGTAGCCGTTCGGCGTCTGCTGGCCCGCGATGCCACAGCCGACCGCGTCGCCCATCAGGAAGATCCGCACCTGCTCACCCTCTCGCTTGCTGAGGGCGTTCGCCAGGCGCAGCGCGTTGTAGGAGCGCTCGGTGCCGTAGGCAGGGTCGTTGAGGAGGAAGAGCGTCTTCACACGAGCATCGTGCTGCAGGCCGACGGCGGGCGCATCCGTGGAACTCCGGCAGGCGCTGCGGACAGCTACGTACCCGCCTCTCGCCCGGGTGCTCGGCGCGCTAGGCGGAGCTCACGAGCAGGTAGGTCGTCATCTCGCCCTTGCCCTTGACGGCGACGCCCGGCCTCTCCTCGAGGACGAAGCCGTCGCCCAGCCCGGCCCGTGTCCGCTCCGTCACCTGGATCGCCCCGGGGGGCGCGTGCGACTCCATCCGGCTCGCCGTGTTCACCGTGTCGCCCCAGAGGTCGTAGCCGAACTTGGTGCGGCCGATCACGCCGGCGACGGCGGGGCCGGAGTCGATGCCGACGCGCAGGCTGAGGCCGGCGGCCGCCGGCAGGGAGGCGAGCGTCTCGCGCATGGCGAGCGCGGCGCGTGCCGCCGCCTCGGCGTGGTCCGCCCGGGGCGTGGGGATGCCCGCAGCGGCCATGTAGCCGTCGCCGATCGTCTTGATCTTCTCGAGGCCGTGCGCGTCGACGAGCTCGTCGAAGGCGGAGAAGATCTCGTCGAGGATCTCGACGACCTGCTCGGGCGGGAGCCTCTCCGCGGCCGGGGTGAAGCCGGTGATGTCGGCGAAGAGGACGCTGACCTCCTCGCTCCGCTCGGCGATCACGCCGTGCGAGACCTTCAGCCGCTCGGCGATCGGCCGCGGGAAGATGCTGAGGAGGAGCCGCTCCGACCGCTCCTGCTCCACCGCGAGCAGGGCGTACGCGCGGTCGCGGGAGCGGACGAAGTACTCGAGGAGGGCGAACGTCGTCATCGTCGGGCCGAGCACGTTCAGGGCGAAGAACACGAGGACGAGCCAGGTCGGTAGGGGCGGGTCCGGCTTGGGCAGGGAGGAGTCGATCGCCGCCGACACGCCGACGAGCGCCGCGAAGGCGGCGAACCAGCCAACGGCCGGCCGCGGCCCGTAGAAGACGAGCGCGCCGAGCGGCGCGACGAACGCCCAGAGCGCGACCCCGCTCGACTCCACGAAGCCGCCGAGGCTCCACTGGAGCAGGAACGGGAGGGCGAGGATCAGGACCATTTGGCTCGCCCGGTAGACGTCGTACCGCTTCGTCCTGGCGAGAAGCGCCAGTCCCACGACGGAGAGGATCTGGTACGCGAACGGGATCAGAGCCGAGCGCCAGAGTCCGAGCGCCGCGTATGTCCCCACCCAGACGAAGGCGAGCGCGGTGATCAGGAGGGACGAGAGGACGAGCGCCGACTTCCGCAGCCGCTCCTCGGGCAAGTCCGTGGGCAGGGAGCCGGCGTCCGCCGCACGTGCAACAGCCGCTCCGGCCCAGTCGCGCACGGCCTCGTACGATACGCCCGTGCCAACGACCGCCGCCTGCCGTCCTGCGCGAGCTGAAGCGCCTGGGGACGGCGCAGAACGTCAAGATCGACCGCCTTCACGGCGCCGGCGAGAACGTCTACGGCGTCGCCTTCGGCGAGCTGCGCCCGCTCGCGAAGCGGCTCGGCACCGACCACGAGCTCGCGCTCTGGGACTCGGGCAACGCCGACGCGCGCTGCCTCGCCACCATGGTCGCCGACCCGGCGGCCATGACCCGCGCGGAGGCGGACGCCTGGGTCGAGGGCATCGACTACTGCCTGCATGCGGACCTCGTCGGCGGGCTCGTCGCCCGGACGCCGTTCGCGCTCGCGGCGATCGAGGACTGGACGGAGTCGCCTGAGGACTTCGTGCGCCAGACCGGCTACGTCGTCCTCGCGTCGTACCTCCGCAGCGGGAAGCCGCCCCTGAGCGACGCCGCGTGCCGGCGGTGGCTGCAGCGCATCGAGCGCGAGATCCACGACTCCCCGAACCGCTCGCGCCACGCCATGAACGGCGCCGTCATCGCCGTCGGAGCATTCCGCCCCGGGCTCGCGCCCGAGGCGATCGCGGCGGCCGAGCGCATCGGCACGGTCGAGGTCGACCACGGCGAGACGGGCTGCAAGACCCCCGCCGCCGGGCCGTACATCGAGCGCGCGCTCGACCGCAAGAAGACGGCCGCGACCGCGTAGCCGGCGGGATGAGCGGCGACGACCTGCGCGAGGCCGAGCGCCTCGGCCCGGCCCCGCCCGTCCCCGAGCCGGGGCGGTGGTCGCCTCGCCGGCGTGCGTACGTCGATCGTCTCGGGCGGCGTCCTCTGCATCGCGGGCGTCGCAGTCGCGGCGCTCGCCCTGCCCGCGCTCCGCCGGTACGACGCGCGCGAGCAGCTGGGCGCTACGCCGGCGGAACGGGCCCGATCATGAACGTCAGGTACGGGACGAGCCCCCGCCGCCCACAGCCCCACAGCGGCTCCAGGTCGTCCAGGCGCTCGAGCCCGGCCCGGCTGATCTCGACCTCGTCCACGCGTGCATCATCTCAGGGGAATACGGGTACCGAGAGCGAAGTTCGGACTGGCGACGGCGACGCGACGAAGGGATGGCGATGAAGCTCGAGGGGATCCACCACGTCACGGCGATCACCGCCGACGCGCCTGGAAACGTGGACTTCTACACGCGAGTGCTCGGCCTGCGGCTCGTGAAGAAAACGGTCAACCAGGACGACCCGACCGTGTACCACCTCTTCTACGCCGACGAGCAGGGGAGCGCCGGCGCCGACATCACGTTCTTCGAGTACCCCGGCCTGCCGCGCGGGCGCGCCGGAGCCGGGATGGTGCACACCGTCGCCTGGCGCGTCGCCTCGCCTGAGGCGCTCGACTTCTGGGCCGAGCGGCTCGCCGCCGAGGGTATCGAGGCCGAGCGCGACGGCGACGTCCTCCGCTTCGCCGACCCCGAGGGGATGGGGCTCGAGCTAGGCGCCGTCGAGACCGGCGACGAGCCGCTCGTCGCCGCGCACCCGGACATCCCCGCCGAGCACGCCCTGCAGGGCTTCGACGGAGTGCGGGCGTACGCGGCGGATCCGGAGGGGAGTCGAGCATTCCTCGAGGAGACGCTCGCCTTCGACCCGCGCGGAAACGCCGAGTGGGAGGTCCGGGGCGAGAAGCGGGGCTCGCTCTACGCCTACGACGAGCCGCCCGCCGAGCGGGGCCTCTCCGGCGCGGGCACCGTGCACCACGTCGCATGGTCCTCGCCGCAGTCGCAGCACGAGGCGTGGCGCGAGCGAGCCGCCCAGGGCGGGGCGCGGCCGACGCCGGTGATCGACCGCTTCTACTTCCGCTCCGTCTACTTCCGCGAGCCGAGCGGCGTGCTGTTCGAGATCGCGACGCTGGGGCCCGGCTTCACCGCCGACGAGCCGCTCGAGTCGCTCGGCGAGGAGCTCTCGCTGCCGCCCGCCTACGAGCCGCTCAGGGAGCGGCTCGAGCAGGTGCTGACGCCCCTTCCGGAGACCCGCGCGGCGTCCGCCTCCGGGTAGCCATCTGGCCCGGTAGGGTCGCGCGGTGGCGCTCGTCCGGACCGTCAGGGTGCGCGGCTATCGCTCGGCGCGGGACGTCGAGCTCCGCCTCGGTCCCGTGACGGCGCTGGTGGGGGAGGCGCGCTCCGGGAAGTCGAACCTCCTCCGGGCGATGCAGGCGCTCCTCGACCCGCACGCACCCCCGCCGAGCCGGGACGACCTGCGCCGCCGCGCCGCCGTCCTGACGGTCGAGGCCCGCCTCGCCGACGGGCGCGAGATCGGCCTGCAGGCACGTCCGGCGGACGGCCTCACCGTCAGCCGGAGCGGTGCGCCCCCGGTTCTCTTCCTGTCGGCGGTTGGCCGCTCGGGCCCGCTGCTCGAGCTCGACGGCTACTCCGACGCGGCCGAAGAGGCGGTGCGGTGCTTCCGCGCCGCCCTCCGCGGCCCGCCCGAGCGCCGCTCGGACTCCGCCGGCGCCTCGGCGCTCGCCGCCGGCGTCGACTCCTGCCGGGATGCCGGGGTGACCGGCGTGGTCTTCCTCGTCGAGGAACCCGAGCTCTTCCTCCGCCCGCACACCCAGCGCTACCTCTACCGCCGCCTGCGCGACCTCGCCGCCGCCGGCAACCAGGTCGTCTACTCGACCCACTCGCCCGCCTTCCTCAACGTCGCCCGGCTCGAGGAGCTCGTGCTCGTCCGCTACAGCGTGCGCCGCGGCACGCACGCCGTCCAGCCGGAGCCGCTCCAGGCCGACGAGGCGTTCCGCGTCGTGAGCGAGTTCGATGCCGAACGGAGCGAGCTCTTCCTCGCTCGCGCCGCCGTCCTCGTCGAGGGCCGCACCGAGAAGCTCGTCCTGCCGTCGATCTTCCACGCGCTCGGGCACGACGCCGACCGGGCCCAGGTCTCCATCGTCGAGTGCGGGGGCAAGTCCAACATCCCCGTGTTCGCCCGGATCTGCAAGGCGTGCCGGATTCCCTTCGTCGTCGTGCACGACCGCGACGCGCCCGCCGGCGAGCAGCCGATCCCGCAGGAGGTCGAGCTCAACCGCCTGATCGCGAAGATCGCCGGCCGCGGCCGGACGATCGTGCTCGAGCCCGACTTCGAGGGCGTCACCGGGCTCCGCGGCCACGCGAACAAGCCCGAGCGGGCCTGGCAACACTTCAGCGCGCCGGGCGTGAGCGTGCCCGAGCCGCTCGCGCGGGCGGTCAGGCTCGCGCTGCGGTCGGCCTCCCGCTGAGCCCGGCCGGGACTGCGGAAAGTCCGCAGCGAGACCGCGGAGAGTCGCCGAGGCGCCGACCCGCGCCGGCGGCCATGCTGGGAACGGAAGGAGGAGTCAATGAAGATTCTGCTGGGACACGACGGCCGCGAGCACAGCGAGAGCGCGGTGAGGAGCGCAGCCGAGCTCGCCCGCGGCGGCGGCCACGTCACGATCCTGATCGTCTTCCCCGAGGGCCGTTTCCAGCGCGACCACGACTCGATCGCCCGGGCCAGGGAGCTCCTAGAGGAGCAGGGCGTCGACGTGTCGCTCCGCAAAGAGCACGGACGTGCGGCGAGCGAGATCGTCCGGGTCGCCGAGGAGGGAGGCTACGAGCTGATCGTCGTCGGCTCGCGGGGCCGTGGGCCGGTCGGCGAGCTGCTCCTTGGGAGCGTCTCCCGCGCGGTCGCGCGCATCGCGTCGTGCTCCGTCCTCGTCGTCTCGCCGGACGCCGAGCAGCGCCTTGAGCCCGCGCCGCGCTAGTCGAGCGGGCGCGTGAAGATCACGAGCAGGCTCAGCTGCTCGTAGGCCGCGAAGCGGTGCTCGGCGTGCGCGGCGACGAACATCGCCTGCCCCTCGACGAGGTCGATCTCCTCGTCCTCGACCTGGAGCGTCCCGGTGCCCTCGAGGACGATGTACACCTCGTCGTCCTCGTGCGGCTGCTGGCGGTCGGGCTCGGGCGCGACGAGCACGTACACGCCGACCTCGAGGCCCGGCGACGTGTGGACGATCTCGTAGCCCCCGCTGCCCTCCTGGAGCCGGCGCTTGGCGGCCGCCACGTCGAAGAGGTGCTGCTGGATGCCCGTCATCAGACCGCCGCTTGCCGGACGGCCGGGATGATCGAGTCGCCGTAGGCCCCGAGGATGTCCTCCTGGCCGTGGGTCATGAGGTAGATGTTGAAGTGGTCGACGCCGATCGACTCGAGCTCCTTCAGCTTCCCGGTGACTGCGTCGGCGCTGCCGATGACGCTGAAGCGGTCGGCGATCTGGTCGGTGACGAACTCGCCGTGGGCGGCGCCCTCGCGGCTGTGGTCCTTGTAGTCGTAGAACTTGCGAGCCTTGACGTATTCGGTCAGCTCCTTGGGGATCTCGGAGTCCTCGCCGTAGCGCTCGATCAGGTCCATGACGTGGTTCGAGACCATGGCCGGGAACCAGCGGACGGCGTCCCGCGCCTCCTGCAGGTCGTCGGTGACGATGCTCGGAGCGCAGACGAGGCACTCGAGCTCGTCCGGGTCGCGCCCGGCCTCGGCCGCCGCGGCCCGGGCGTGCTCCATGAGCCACTGGATGATCACGGGGTCGGCCAGCTGGATGATGACCCCGTCGCCGACGCGGCCGGCGACGCCGAGCGCGCGCGGGCCGTAGGCGGCGATGTACATCGGGATCCGCTCGCGCCCCTTGGCCCATTCGAGCTCGAGCTCCTTCCCGTTCCACTCGACCGGGCGCCCGTTCATCAGGTCCTTAATCATCCGGCAGGCGGTCTCGAACTCGGCCATCTTCACGGGCTGCTGGCCGATGACGCGCCGGGCGGAGTCACCGCGGCCGATCCCCAAAACCGCCCGGCCGCCGGACATGGCGTGGAGCGTCGCGTACGCGCTGGCCGTGACCGTCGGCTCCCGCGTCCCCGGGTTCGTCACGCAGTGGCCGAACTTCAGCTTCTCCGTCTGCGTCGCGAGCAGGGTCAGGAGCGGGTAGGCGTCGTGCCAGAGGATGTGGGAGTCGTAGGTCCAGCCGTACTCGAAGCCGTTCTCCTCCGCGAGCTGCATGAGCTCGAGAAAGCGCGTATGCGGCGGGTCGGGCAAAACGGTGACGCCGAACGTGAGCATCGTGCTGGACCTCCTGGCTGGGGACTCGTGCGATTCTACGCCGCCCCGAGCCGCTCGCAGGAATGCGTAAGACGACCCGGGCGTTTCGACACGAACAGGGGACGGGTACCTTTCCGGCCGATGCAGATCGAGACACTCGACCACGTGGCCCTCTGGGTGGGGGATCGGGACCGGCTCGCCGAGTTCCTGGTCGCGCATGTCGGCATGCACGTCGTCGACAGGACCGAGAGGTTCACGCTCGTCGGCTCCGATGCCCGCCGAGGCAAGCTGACGCTCTTCGCCGCCGAAGGGCCGCGCGATCCCGGCGTTCTCGCCGAGGTGGGGCTGCGGGTCTTCGACCTGGACGAGGCGGTCGCCGCGCTGCCGGCCGGCGTCGCGGTCGAGCGCCGGGACCGGACGGCGAGGCTGGACGCCGGCGAGGGCCTCAGGCTCGCCCTCGTCGAGGTCGAGGAGGGCGTCGCGTACGACCTCGAGCACGTCGTCTTCCGCGTCCCGGACCCGGAGGCGACGTTCGCCTCGCTGGCCGGGCTCGGCTTCGAGGTGGAGGACGGGCGCCTGCGGGCGGGCGACTCCTGGATCCTCTTCGAGGAGGGCGACCCGGGCGAGACCGACCGCCCGCTCCTCAACCACCTCGGGCTCCGCGTCGAGTCGGCGGACGACCACATCGCCGAGGCGGAGCGGCGCGGCCTCGAGATCGCCGATGTCGTCGACGCGCCCAACACGTACGCGGTCTTCGTCTGGGGCCCGGATCGCATCAAGCTCGAGTACGTCGAGCACAAGCCGACGTTCTCTCTCACCTGAGCGCCCCGGGGCCGCCGCACCCACGGTTCCCGGCGGGCGCCCACCGCTTGTGTTCCACATGCACAAGCTCCACGTCCGCTTCGTTCCGGGCTTCGTCCGCCGAAAACCGCGATCCTGCGCTTGTGCTCGTGAAACACAAGCTCCGGGGCTCCCGTGGCTGACCTCGTCGTCGCGGGGGCCGGGATGGCGGGGCTCGCGGCGGCCGTGCGGGCGCGCGAGCTCGGGGCCGACGTCGTCGTCCGCGAGAAGGGCGACCGCCCAGGGGGCTCCATGCGGCTCTCCAGCTGCGTCGTCTGGCGCTACCGCGAGTGGGAGATCTTCCGGGCGGAGTGCCCAGGCGGCGACCCCGCGCTCCAGCGGGCGGTCTGGGAGGGCCTCGACGACGCGCTCGCCTGGCTCGAGTCCCTGGGCGCGCCGGTCGTCGCCCGGGAGACCGGAAACCCGCGTACGACCGGCCTTCGCTTCGACCCGGCCGGGCTGACCGACGTGCTGGTGCGGCGGGCGGGGGAGGTTCGGCTGGGCGAGCCGCTCCGCGAGCTTCCGGACGGGGTTCCCACGATCCTGGCCACCGGAGGCTTCCAGGGCGACCCGGAGCTCGTCCGCCGCTACGTCACCCCGGAGCCACTCGTGCTGCGGGCGAACCCCTGGAGCGCCGGCGACGGGCTGCGCCTGGCCCAGGCGCGCGGCGCCGCGCTCTCGGCGGGAATGGAGGAGTTCTACGGCCGGAACCTCGCCGCGGCGCCTCGCATCGAGCCCGGGGACTTCGTCGCGCTGGCGCAGGTCTACGCTCGCCACGCGGCCGTCGAGAACATCCGCGGCGAGCGCTTCGCCGCCCGCCACTGGGCCGATGTCGACGTCGTCCAGTGGACGGCGCGGCAGCCCGGGGCACGCGCGTGGTACGTCGTGCCCGACGAGGCCCTGGGCGAGCCCGTGCGGGAGCGAACCGTCGGGGAGCTGGTCGAAGCGGCCCGCGCCGCGGGCGCGCCGGTGGAGCGGGTGGACGGCGCGACCCGGGTCGAGGTCGTCGCGGCGATCACGACGACGCTCGGCGGCATCCGGGTCGACGTGCGCGGGCGGGCCGCCGACGGCATGTGGGTCGCGGGTGCGGACGCCGGCGGCGTCTCCACGGGCGGCTGGTCGAGCGCCCTGGCCGCCGCCCTCGTTCTCGGGCGAGTCGCCGCCGAGGACGCGCTCGGCTACGCAGCCTGAAGGTACGCGCAGGGGCGCGCGTCGTCCGGAAGCGGCGAGGGGCCGATCTTGGAGACCGTGAAGCGCAGGCCCTCCTCGAGCTCGACCGCCGTTCCCGGCGCGGGCGCCTCGCCGTCGCGCTCGACGAGCTCGTAGCCCGACGGCTTCGAGACGAAGAGCAGGTGCTTGGCATCCCCGTCCATCGGGCGGGAGTCTAACCGTCGCGTGCCGCCGCGACGTACGGGGGCACGACCACCCGCACGAGCGTGCCGCCGTGCTCGCCGCTGTCGATCGAGAGCCGGCCGTTCAGGATCTTGACGCGCTCGTCGATCGCCTCGATCGACGCCCGCCGGCGCTCCTCGACGCCGTCGTCGGCGATCTCCGTCTCGAAGCCGCCGTCCTCACGCTCGCGCACCGCCACCTCGATCTTCAGCGGACGCCGCCGCACGGCCTGGTTCAGCGACTCGCGGATGATCTGGTAGAGCGCGACCTGGGTCTTCTCGCCGAGCCGCTCGCCGGCCTCGACGTCGGTGAGGACGGTGATCCGGTGGCTGGTCTCGATCTGGTCGCCGAGCGCACGCACGGCCGCGAAGAAGCCGGCGTCGCGGAGCACGAGCGGCTCGATGGCGAAGGAGAGGTCGCGCAGCGTGCGGATCGTGTCGCGCTCCTTCTCCAGCGAGTTGCGCATCACCTTCTCCGCGTCCTCGGGCCGTCCGTCCTCGATGGCGGCGATGGCCGCGTCGTGCATGAGCGCGATGCCGGACATGGACTGCAGCGGCCCGTCGTGGAGGAAGAGGGACAGGCGCCGGCGCTCGTCCTGCTCGGCGGTGATGAGGCGCTCGGTCAGCCGCTCGCGCTCGGCTTCCCGGTCGCGGGCCTCCTCGAGCAGGCGCGAGTTCTCGACGGCGCGGGCGGCGAAGTCGGCGAGCACGGTCGCGCGCATGTGGTCCCAGCGGTGGAACGGCTCCGCCCGCGTCAGCTCCAGGTCTCCGAGACGCTCGCCGTGGACCGCGAGCGGGACGATCATGCGCTCCCCCCCGGACGTGGCCTCCGTGGAGCTGCCGCCGCGGCCGGCCGGGAGGATGCGTGCGCTCCGGGCGTCGAAGAGCCGCCGGGCCTCCTCGCACGTGCGCTCGAGGATCTCGCCGGCGTCGAGCGTGGAGGAGACGGCCCCGATCGAGTCGACCAGGGACTCGAGGAACGTCGCCTGGGCCTGAAGCTCGTCCTCCGCGGACTCGTGGCGCCGCCGCTCCGAGACGATCAGGTAGAGGGCGAAGCCGCCGAAGAAGGCCGTCGAGGCGACGAGCCCGCCGGCCGCGACCGCCGCCTCGCCGAACGCGAGCCCGAGCGCGCCCACGAGCGCCGCGCCCACGGTGCACGCGACGAGGATGCCGCGCGCGTTGCGAGAGACCCAGTCGCGCACGCTCACCCCCGAGCGTGGCGGTCAGTCGATGATCGATTCCCGCAGCGCGATGGCCACTGCATGGGTGCGCGTGTCCGCCTCGAGCTTGGCGAGGATGTGCCGGACGTGGCTTTTCACCGTCTCCTGGCTGATGAAGAGCTTCTGCGCGACGTCTGCGTTGGACATCCCGTCGGCCAGGAGCTGGAGGATCTCGCGCTCGCGCACGGTCAGCATCTCCTCCCGCTCCCGCGTCAGGAGCGCGGGCATGAGGGCCGGGTCGACGTAGCCCTCGCCGCTCGCGACCTTCTCGATCGCCCGGAGCAGCGTCTGGTGCGGCGCTTCCTTCAAGATGTAGCCCTTGGCGCCCGCCTCGAGACCGCGGCCGAGCAGGCTTCGCTCACCGTACGCGGTGAAGATGAGCACGGCCGTCTGCGGCAGGCGCTCCGCCAGGATCTTCGTCGCTTCGAGCCCGTCCATGCCCGGCATGCGGACGTCCATGATCACGACGTTCGGGCGCCGGCGCTCCGCGACCGCGACGGCGCTGGCCCCGTCCGAGGCCTCGCCGACGACGCGGATCTGCGACGACCGGGAGAGGGAGAGGCGCAGGCCTTCCCTCACGACCTCGTGGTCGTCGGCAATCAGGCAGGTGATCTCGTTGGACATGATGCGGCTCGCTCCTCAGGCACGATGATAGATCGGGTGCGAGGGCGTCACACTTTAGAGGGACTTCTCGTTGACCCGATCGAGGGCGATTTCCCAGGAGCCCTCGTCCTCGAGGACGGGGTCATCGCCGAGGTGCGCCGAGAGGAGAACGGGCCGCGGGAGCCGCTCGTCCTCCCGGGGTTCGTCGACCTGCAGGTCTACGACCCGGGCGAGGCCCGCGCGGCCGGCGTCACGGGGTACCTCCTCGCCACCCGGACGGTGGAGGGGGTGGACGACCCGCTCTGCCTCGGCCTCCACCTCGAGGGCCCGTTCCTGAACCCCGAGGCGGCCGGGGCGATCCCGGTCGAGGAGCTTCGGCCCGTCGATCTCGGGGCGGTCGCCGAGTGGGCCTCGGCCCCGGACCTCGTCCGGCTCGTCACGCTGGCGCCCGAGCTCCCCCACGCGCCGGCGGCGATCGAGCGGCTCGCGGCCGCCGGCATCGTGGCGGCGCTCGGCCACACGCTGGCCAACGACCTGACCACGCGGGCCGCGATCGACGCCGGGGCGACTTTCGCCACCCACCTCTGGAACGCCATGAGGCCGCTCCGGGCGCGCTCGCCCGGACCCGTCCTCACGCTCCTCCTCGACGAGCGGGTGACACTCGGGCTGATCCCGGACGGGCGCCACCTCCATCCGCTGGTCGAGGAGCTCACGGTGCGCGTCGCGGGCCCCGGCCGGATCGCGCTGACGAGCGACCGCGTGCCGGCGCCGCAGGAGCGGCCCGACGGCTCCCTCCTCGGCGGCGACCGGATCGGCGCGGCCGCGGTCGCACGCATGGCGCGCTTCGGGCTCGCGGAGGCCGCGGCGATGGCAAGCCTCGTCCCCGCACAGGTTCTCGGGCTCGCCGACCGGGGCCGGCTGGCCGCCGGCTACCGGGCCGACGTGGCCGTGCTCGACCTCGAGCTCAGGCCGGTCGCGACATACGTGGAGGGCCGCCGGCTTCCCGCGGACGGGGGCGCGAGCGGAGGTACGCCCCCGCCTTCGCTACGACCGCGGTGACGGGGACGGCGACGAGCGCGCCCGGGACGCCCCAGAGGACGGCCCCGGCCGTCACCGCGAGGAGGACGGCGACCGGATGGAGCTCGACCGCGCGGCCGACGACGAGCGGCTGGAGCACGTCTCCCTCCACCTGCTGCACGAGGACGACGACGCCCACCACGATCAGCGCGGTGACGAACCCCTCGCTGACCAGCGCCACCATGGCCGCGGCGAAGCCGGCGGCGACGGCGCCTGCGATCGGGATGAAGGCGCCGAAGAACGTGAGAAGCGCGAGCGGCACGACCAGCGGCACGCCGAGCAGGTACAGGGCGAGCCCGATGAAGAGCGCGTCGACGAACGCCACGATCGCCGTCCCGCGCAGGTAGCCGCCGAGCGTCGTCCAGGCCCTCGCGCCCATCTCGCGCAGATCGTCCCGATTCCGCTCGGGAGCGAGGCCCACCACCGACTCCCACAGGCGGGTGCCGTCGCGGACGAAGAAGAAGAGGAGCACGGCCGTCAGGAGGATCCCGGCCACGACCTCGAGCGCCACCACGGCGCCGCCGAGCGCACCCGAGGCAAGGCGCCCGGCCTGGCCCGAGGCTTCGTCCTGCGCGCGCTCGACGAGCTCCGCCGCCCGGCTGTCCGAGAGGCCGAGCGGCCCGTCGGCGAGCCAGTCCTCGATGCGCATGACGCCGCCCTGGACGCTGACGTCCAGCTCCCCGAGCTCTCCGGCCGCCCTCGGCCCGATCGCGGCCCCGATCCCCGCGAGCACGAGCGCGGCCCCCAGCATGACCGCAAGCGTCGCCAGGGTGCGCGGCAAGCGCTTCCCGGCCAGCCAGTTCGTCGGCGGGACGAGCACGGTGGCGAGCAGGACGGCCGCGAAGACGGGGAGGACGACAAGGCGCAGCCGGGCGAGCACCAGCGCCAGGAGGACGAGGGCGGCGGCCACGACGAGCAGCCGCCAGCTCGCCGCCGCCGCGACGCGGAGCGAGCGCGGTACCCGGTTCGCCTCGGGATCCATGCAGGGGGTATGCCCCGCCGAGGCGAAACGAACGCGCCCTGCACCCGGTCGATACCCTGTGATGGGACAGCGTGGACGACCTACCGCCCAGTACCAGCGCCCCGGAGGTCGGGGCGTGACCATCCTCGGGATCAGCGCGGCGCTCCTGCTCGTCGCCGCGAATGGCTTCTTCGTCGCGACCGAGTTCGCGATCGCCCGTATTCGCCCGAGCCAGATCGACGGGCTGGAGGACGGCGGCCGCCCCGGCGCGCGCTCTCTCCGGCATGCGGTCGACAACCTCGACGCCTACCTGGCCGCCTGCCAGCTCGGCATCACGGTTTCGAGCATCGCGCTCGGCATCGTCGGCAAGCCGGCGTTCGAGGCCGTCTTCGAGCCGATCTTCGGGCCGCTGGGCGACTGGGCCTACGCCTTTTCGTTCGCCTTTGCCTTCGGCACGGTGACCCTTCTGCACGTCGTCTTCGGGGAGCTCGCGCCGAAGAGCCTCGCGATCGCGCGCAACACGCGAACCGCGCTCGCGATCGCGCCGCCGATGCGGTTCTTCTATCTGGCGACCAAGCCCCTCGTGGACTTCTTCAATTGGCTTGGAAACCTCGTCCTCAAGCCGTTCGGCGTGCCCGCCGCGCGCGAGGTCGGCCACGCGCCGCACTCGGAGGACGAGCTGCGCGCGCTGCTGCGGCAGAGCCTGGCAGAAGGGCTCATCGACCCCGACGAGCGCGAGTTCGCCGAGAACGTGTTCGGCTTCGGCGACCGCCGGGCGCGCCAGATCATGGTTCCGCGCCGCGAGGTCGACCTGATCACGACCGACGGCACCCTTCGCGAGGCGGCCGCGCGCGCGACCGAGACCGGCCACACGCGGCTTCCGCTCGTCGAGCCTGAGAGCGGTCTGGACGGCGCGATCGGCGTGGTCAACGCCAAGGACATCCTCCGGGCTCTCATGGAGGACGCGGGCACCCGGCTCACGGACCTGGCCCGGCCCCTGAAGCGCGTCTCGGCGTCGGTCCTCGTGGACGAGCTTCTGCGAGACCTGCGCCGCGACCGCCAGCACGTGGCGCTCGTCGTCGACGAGCACGGGACGGTGATCGGGCTCGTCTCGCTCGAGGACATCCTCGAGGAGATCGTCGGCGACATCAGCGACGAGTTCGACCGCGACGAGGGGGAGACGGTCGAGTGGCGTGACGGCTCCCTCGTTGTGGACGGCTCCGCGCCGATCCACCTCGTCGCCGACGAGCTCGAGATGGAGATCTCCGATGCCCACGAGGCGACGATCGGCGGCCACGTGCTCGAGCTGCTCGGGAGGCTGCCCGAGCCGGGGGAGGTCGTGGAGATCGACGGCCATCGCGCCCGCGTGACAGGCGTGGACGACGCCCGGATCGCCGAGCTCGTGATCGAACCGATCGAACGTTGAGCGCCGCTGCTCCGGCGGCAGGCCTCCCTATACTTCGGACGGCAACTTGGACGACGAGCTACCACCTAGTACCCGCGCCCCGGAGAGCGGGGCGTGAACGACTCCCTCCGCCTGGTCGTCATTCTCCTGCTCGTTCTGGGGAATGCCCTCTTCGTGGCCGCCGAGTATGCGCTCGTCACGGCGAGGCGAACGCGGCTCGAGGAGCTGGCGAAGCGCGGCAACCGCCGTGCGCGTACGGCGCTGGGGCTGCTCGACGAGCCCGTCCGCTTCATCTCGACCGTCCAGGTCGGCATCACCGTGTTCGGGATCCTCCTCGGTGCGCTCGGCGAGCCGCTGCTCTCGGAGTGGTTCGGCGACTGGGTCTCCCGCGGCGTCGCCTTCCTCCTCTCGTTCTTGATCCTGACCTACCTGAGCGTCGTCCTCGGCGAGCTGGTGCCGAAGTCGATCGCCCTCCAGCGGGCCGAGCGTATGGCCGTGTGGCTGGCCGTGCCGCTCGACTGGCTCGGCCGGATCACGTACCCGCTCGTCTGGGTCCTGCAGCGGTCGGCCAACGGGATCGCGCGGCTCTTCGGCGTCCGGCCGGCGCCCGCGGGGATGACGATGCACACGGAGGAGGACATCCGCCTGATCGTCGCGCAGACCGCCGAGATCGAGCAGGCGGAGGAGGAGATGCTCTACAAGGTCTTCGACTTCGCCGACAAGGAGGCCCACGACGTCATGGTCCCGCGGCCCGAAGTCGTAGCCCTCTCGGTCGAGCTCCCTCCGGCCGAGGCGCTCGCCGCGGTGATCGACTCGCCGTACACCCGTTACCCCGTCTACCGCGGCTCGCTCGACGACGTCATCGGGATCCTCCACGTCCGCGATCTCTTCGGCGCCCTCTACGACCAGGGGATCGAGAACGTCGTCATCGAGGAGATCGTCCGCCCGGCCTACGTCGTCCCGGAGACGAAGGACCTCGCCTCGCTCCTCGCCGAGTTCCGGCACCAGAACCAGCACATGGCGCTCGTCGTGGACGAGTACGGCGCGGTGCAGGGCATCGTCACCCTGGAGGACCTCCTCGAGGAGATCGTCGGGGAGATCGAGGACGAGTACGACCTGCCCGACGAGTCGGTCGAGCGCCTCGACGAGCGCCGCATCCGCATCCACGGGACGTTCACGATCGACGACTTCAACGAGCAGTTCGGCACCGGGCTGCCGCAGGAGGACTACCACACGGTCGCCGGCTTCGTCTTCGGCGAGCTCGGGCGCGCGCCGCAGCCCGGGGACGAGGTTGCCCACGACGGGCTCCAGTTCACGGTCGTCGAGGTGGACGGGCAGCGGATCGAGCGCCTCGAGGTCGAGTTCGTCGAGCGCGAGCTCGAGGACGACGCGGCCGAAGTCGCCCAGTAGGATCGCGGCGTGCAGTTCGACCACATCGGCGTGCCCGCGCCCGCGAAGCGCGAGGGCATGCGCTACCTGGAATCCAAGCGGCTCTGGCTGACGAGCCCCGGCGACCACCCGTACCGCGTCGAGTGGCTCTGGTACGAGCCCGACAGTCCCGAGGCCGAGCTGGTCCGCACCGTGCCGCACGTGGCGTACCTCGTCGAGAGCCTCGAGGACGCGCTGGCGGGCGGGAACGTGGTCGCGGAGCCGTTCGACGTCTTCGGCGAGGTGCGGGTCGGCTTCATCGAGGTGGACGGCGCGCCCGTGGAGTTCGTCGAGCCGCATTGAGCGCCCTGAAAGAGCTCCTCGCGGATCTCGTCCGCATCGACTCCGTCAACCCCGACCTGATCGAGGGGGCGGCCGGCGAAGGCGAGATCGCCCGGTTCGTCGCCGGCTGGCTCGCGGACGCCGGGCTCGAGGTCGACGTGGAGGAGGTCGCGCCGGGGAGGCTCAACGCCGTGGGCGTGGCGGCGGGCTCGGGCGGCGGCAAGGCGCTGCTCCTGAACGCGCACACGGACACGGTCGGCGTCGCCGGCATGGAGCGGCCCTTCGAGCCCGTCGTGGAAGGCGGGCGCATGCGCGGCCGCGGCGCCTACGACATGAAGGCGGGGCTCGCGGCGATCATGCTCGCCGGGGCCGAGGCCGTCGGGGCGGGCCTTCGCGGCGACGTGATCGTCACCGCGGTCTGCGACGAGGAGGTGGCCAGCATCGGGACGGCTCGGATCGCCGAGCGCTACCGGGCCGACGCCGCCGTGGTCGCCGAGCCGACCGAGCTGCGGCTCGCGCTCGCGCACAGGGGGTTCGTCGGCTTCGAGATCGAGGCTCGCGGGCGGGCGGCGCACGGCTCACGGCCCGACCTCGGGATCGATGCGATCGCCCGGATGGGCCACGTCCTCGTGGGGATCGAGGAGCTCGACCGGCGCCTGCGCGCCGACCCGACCCACCCCCTGCTCGGCAGCGGCTCCCTGCACGCCTCCGTGATCGAGGGCGGCCAGGAGTTCTCGAGCTACCCGGAGCGGTGCCTCCTCAAGGGCGAGCGGCGCACGATTCCCGGGGAGGGGGTCGAGCACGTCGAGGGGGAGTTGCGCCAGCTGCTCGGCGAGGTCGACGGCCAGATCCGGGTCGTGGTCGCGCGGGAGCCCTTCGAGACGCCTGCGGACGCGCCGATCGCCGAGCTGGTCTCCCGCCACGCGGGCGGGCCTGAGGTCGTCGGCGTCCCCTTCTGGGCCGACTCGGCGCTCCTCGCCGCCGCGGGCATCCCCACGGTCGTCTTCGGCCCGGCCGGCGAGGGCGCCCACGCCGTCGAGGAGTGGGTCGACCTGGCGAGCGCCGAGCGTTGCGCCGAGCTCTACGCCGCCGTCGCCCGCGAGCTCTGCGCCTGACCCCAACGGCCACGTCCGGGGCCTCTCCCCTGACATGGCCGGCGAGGACGTGTCCGTGGGTAGGGTGGAGCCGTGCCGTCCCCGCCTCGGACGATCGTGATCGGCGGCGACCTGGACGTCTGTCGCCTGGGGTTCGGCGCGATGCGGATCACCGGGCCGGGGATCCTCGGCTGGCCGGACGACCGCGACAACGCGCTACACGTCCTTCGGCGCGCCGTCGAGCTCGGCGTGAGCCTCATCGACACGGCGGACTCCTACGGGCCGGAGGTGAGCGAGCTCCTCATCGCCGAGGCGCTCCGCCCCTACGCGGAGGGGCTCGTGATCGCCACCAAAGGCGGCCTCCTCCGCGAGGGCTCGGGCCCGTGGCCGCGCGACGGGCGCCCGGAGCACCTGCGGGAGGCGTGCGAGGGGAGCCTCCGGCGCCTGGGCCTCGACCGCATCGACCTCTACCAGCTCCACGCGCCCGACCCGAAGGTCCCGTTCGAGGAGTCCGTCGGTGAGCTCGCCCGCCTGCGTGAGGAGGGGAAGATCCGCCACGTCGGGCTCTCGAACGTGAGCGTCGACCAGCTGCGCCGGGCGCAGGAGCTGGTGCCGGTGGTCTCCGTGCAGAACCGCTACAGCCTCGCCGACCGCGCGCACGAGGACGTGCTCGAGGAGTGCGACCGGCAGGGCATCGCCTTCTTCCCCTGGTACCCGCTCGCCGTCGGCGACCTCGCCCAGCCCGGCGGGGTCGTCGGCCGGCTCGCGAGCGCCCGCGGCGCGACGCCGGCGCAGGTCGCGCTCGCCTGGCTCCTGGCGCGCTCGCCGGTCGTCGTCCCCATCCCGGGCACGGCCTCGCTTCGCCACCTCGAGGAGAACGTCGCCGCACTCGACCTCGAGCTGACGGACGAGGAGCTCGCCGAGCTTGGCTGAGCCGCTGCGGCTCGCAATCCTCTCGACGGCGCGGATCAACCGGCGCATCGTCCCGGCGGCCCGCGAGACCGACCTCGTCGACGTCGTCGCGGTCGCGAGCCGTGAGCGGGGGAGGGCCGAGGAGCACGCCCGCGAGCACGGCATCGGGCGCGTCCACGCGAGCTACGGGGCGCTGCTCGCCGACCCTGACATCGACGCGGTCTACATCCCGCTGCCGAACTCGCTGCACGTCGAGTGGACGCGGCGAGCGCTCGAGGCCGGGAAGCACGTCCTCTGCGAGAAGCCGCTCACCGACCGGCCGGAGGACGCCGAGGCCCTCTTCGCCGTGGCGGTGCGGGAGGGTCTCGTGCTCGCGGAGGCCTTCATGTACCGCCACAATCCGCAGACGCGCCGGCTCGAACAGCTCGTCCGTGACGGGGCGATCGGGCCGCCGCAGGTCCTGCGGGCGTCGTTCAGCTTCCGGGTCGAGGGCGAGGCCAACATCCGCCTCGTCCCCGAGCTCGGCGGCGGGTCCGTGCTCGACCTCGGCTGCTACTGCGTGAGCGGGGCGCGCCTGCTCGCCGGGGAGCCCGAGACCGTCTTCGCCCAGCAGGTCCTCGGGCCGACGGGCGTCGACGACCTCTTCACGGCCGTGCTTGCGTTCCCGGGAGGCGTGCACGCCCTCGTGGACTGCGGCCTGCGCGTGCCCTTCCGCGCGACGCTCGAGGCCGTCGGCCCCGAGGGATCGCTGTTCGTCGACGACCCCTGGCTCTGCAGCAGCCCCGGTATCGAGCTTCGGCGGGGCGCGGAGGTCGAGCACATCGCCGTCGAGGCCGCCGACTCCTACGTGCTCGAGCTGGAGGACTTCGCGCGCGCGGCGGCCGGCGAGCGGGAGCCGCTTCTCGGCCGCGCGGACGCGGTCGGGCAGGCACGCGCGCTCGGCGCGCTCCGGCGCTCGGCCGCCGACGGCGTTCCCGTCAGGGTCTGAGCTTCGAGGTGTTGACGACCCGGAAGTCCGAGCCGCTCACGCGGTGGAGCGTGTGGAGCTGGTCGTTCGACCAGCGCGGGTCGGGAGCGCCCGAGATGTACCAGCTGGAGCCGTTGTCGGCGACGATCATCCCGTAGCGCTTGAGCGCGCGCAGGATGATGCGCGCCTGCCGCGGGAAGCCCGCGACGGGGAAGTTGGCGCGGAGCCGCAGCCGCAGGCCCATGGGCGGCAGCCGCGGGTCGGTGGAGCTCGACGCGAAGTGGCGCGCCGGGTAGACGTAGGCCCGGCGCGAGCGCCTCACCGTGAAGCGCAGCGCATGGTCGATCTCGCCGCGCGCGACCTCGTGGAAGCGCGCGAGGCCGGGGAGGATGGGGAGCCCGGCGGCGTCGGCCGACGTCCAGCCGCGCGGGCGCAGGAGGTTCGAGCGCAGGTCCCAGATCGCGCCCGAGCCGGCCGACCAGCCGGGCCGCAGGTCGAAGAGCTCGTAGAGCGTGCAGGAGTCGCGGTCGACGATGACCGCGTGGCGGTCGCCGTCCGCGTCCGGGCCGCCCTCGATCGCGACGTCGGGCGGGATCGGGTACGGGCCGGGATCGCTCTCCTCGTCGTAGTGGAAGTCGACCCAGGACGTCGTCTGCGAGCCGCCCACGACCGTGATCGGGATCCCGATCGGGCCCCCGTCCCACAGGCCGGAGCCGAAGTCCGCGTGGACGTCGAGCTTCGCCCCGATCGCCTTGACGATGGTCGCGGAGTTCTTCTGCACGGGGAGCCTGTGCACCGGCTTGTTCCAGACGCTCGACGCCGGGAAGACCGGGCAGTCGGGAGCCCCGGGGAGCGGAGCGCCGAGGGCGGTGGGGGCGAGGAGGGCCGCAGCGGCCCCCGCGATCGCGGCGAGCCTCATCGTCTCGTTGTGCGCCCGCACGGCGCCGGAGTCAATCCCCGATCTGGAGGACGGCCGCCATGCGGTCCCAGCGGTCGAGCTCGCAGCCGTTTGAGCGCTCGAACGCCGCGTCCACCTGCTCGCCGTTCACGACGCCGACGACGGTCGCCTGCTCCGGCCCACCGAAGATCATCGTGCAGGCCATGTCGGCCGGGACCGGCTCGAGCGCGGCGGGATCGGCGGCGAGCGCGGTGCAGGCCTTCTCCGGGCTCGGATGGGTGCCGCCGGCCGGCTCGCACGTCAGCGTCGCCTCGACGGACTCGCCGTCCGGGCCCGCGGGCCAGAGCGTGATCGTGACCTCGGTGGCCGGGCCCGGGCGGGCCTCGGTCGACTCGCCGCCGGCAGCGTTCCCGTCGCCGGCAGCGTCGCCCTCGCCCGAGTCGGAGCCGCAGCCCACAGCCAGCAGCGCCAGCAACGCCGCGAGCAGCGCGAGAGCGAGCAAGAAGCCGCTAGCGCGCATTGTCCTCCATCGTGAGCCTTCCGTCGGCGACGAGGCCGGCGAGCTTGATCGGGCGGTCGGTCCACATGACGTCGCCCTCGACGACCAGCCCGTCGATGCCGGTGAGGTCGAGCCCCGTGATCAGGAGCGAGGCGCCGCCGCACTGGGGCGGGAACGACTCGGCGAGCGCCGAGCACAGGCGCGGCTCCCCGTTCACGACGAGGAGGTTCCCGCTGACGAGCAGCGGCTCGGTCGAGTCGGTCTCGAGCGCCTCCTCGATGGAGATCCCCGGGCCGACCGGCACCGACGGGGCGGTGGACGTGTCGCCGCCGCCGGCGGAGTCGTCGTCCCCGCCGCAGGAGGAGAGGGCGAGCGCCGCGACGAGGGCGGCGAGGAGCGTGATCGTCTTCATGTCCGTGAGACCGGGCGCGGGCGCCGAAGGTTCCCGCGCAACCTTACGCCAGCGGCAGGCCGTGCACGGCGCCGTCGGCGATCGTCCACGCCGCGAGCTCGCCGGTGCGCAGGGAGAGGATGACGTACGGCTTTCCCTCCCAGAGCCCGATCGACTCGACGTCCGTGCGCGAGGGGCGCGGGGGCGAGGCGGGGTGCGAGTGGAAGACCGCGAGCTCGAAGCCGTCGTCCTCCAGGAACCAGACCTCGGGGTCGACCTCGAGCTCGAAGCGGTAGGGGCTGGCCGCGCGGTTCCGGCCGGGAAAGAATCGCTCCGCAACTCCGTCGCGGAGCGAAAGAAGACCGCAGGCCTCGTTCGGGAGCTCGGCCTGGGCGTGCTCGACGAGCGCCGAGCGCACCTCGGCCGGGATCACCACCAGAGGCGGTCTTCCATGGCCGCGCCCGCCTCCTCGGCGGGGCGCGTCCAGAACTCGGCCGAGAGGTACTTCCACCCGCCGTCGGCGAGGACGGCGACGACGACGCCCTCGTCCAGCTCCTCGGCGATGCGTCGCGCGACGTGGATCACGGCGCCGGAGGAGACCCCGGCGAAGATCGCCTCGCGCTCGAGCAGGAGCCGGAGGCCCTCGACCGACTCCTCGTTCGTGACGAGCAGCTTCCGGTCGAGCTTGGCGACGTCGAGGATCGGCGGGACGTAGCCGTCGGCCAGCGAGCGCAGGCCGTAGACGAGGTCGCCCTGGAGCGGCTCCGCGGCCGCGACGAGAAGCTCCGGGAAGGACTCACGGAGGCGGTCCCCGGCGCCCATGAGGGTGCCGCCGGTGCCGAGGCCGGCGACGAGGGCGTCGACGTGCGGGAGGGCGTCCGCGATCTCGGCGCCCGTGCCCTCGTAGTGGGCGCGGGGGTTGGCCTCGTTGCCGTACTGGAAGGGCATGAACCAGCGCGCGTCCCGCTCCGCCAGCTGCAGAGCGAGCCGCACCGCGCCGTTCGAGCCTTCCGAGGCCGGGGAGTGGACGAGCCGCGCGCCGTAGAGCTCGAGGAGCTTGGCGCGCTCGGGCGTGGCGTTCTCGGGGAGGACGCAGGTCAGCGGGTAGCCCTTGAGCTTCGCGACCATGGCGAGGGAGATGCCGGTGTTGCCGCTCGTCGGCTCGAGCAGCTCGCGGCCGGGCTCCAGCTCTCCGGCAGCCTCCGCCGCCTCGATCATCGCCTTCGCCACGCGGTCCTTGATCGAGCCCGTCGGGTTCTGGCCCTCGAGCTTCGCGTAGAGCTTGACCCCGGAGTGGGGGGCCAGTCGCGGCAGCTCGACGAGCGGGGTCGAGCCGATCGTCTCGAGGAGCGACGGGGTCAGCGTCTGCTCGCCGCCGGCCATTGCCGGGAGGAGGATCACGGTCGAGCCCGAGCTCACCTCGGTGTCGAGCCCGTCGAGCGTCCGCACGTCCTCGCTGTCGAGGTAGACGTTGACGAAGGGCGCGACGCCCTCGTCGCCGTCCAGCACCTGCCGGCCGAGCCCGGGGAAGCGCTCGGCGAGGTCGGCGAGCACCTCGCGCATGGTCGAGCCGGAAGCCTCGACCTCGCGGGCGCCGCCGACCTCGGAGCGCAGCGTGGGCGGGATGCGAACCCTGATCACGGCGTCACCTGCCGTGCCGGCCCTTGGCAGAACTCGACGTAGTCGATGTAGTCGGTGATGGTCGGGTTGTCGCCGCAGACCGGGCAGTCGGGATCGCGGCGCAGGCTGATCTCGGTGAACTGCGTCTCGAGCGCGTCGAAGAGGAGGAGGCGGCCGACGAGCGGCTCACCGATCCCCAGCGCGAGCTTCAGCGCCTCGTTCGCCTGCAGCGAGCCGACGATGCCCGGCAGCACGCCGAGCACGCCGCCCTCCGCGCAGCTGGGCGCGAGCTCGGGCGGCGGCGGCTGCGGGAAGAGACAGCGGTAGCACGGCCCCTCCTTCGGCTTGAAGACCGTCGTCTGGCCCTCGAAGCGGAAAATCGACCCGTGGACGACGGGAATGCCGTGCCAGATCGAGGCGTCGTTCAGGAGGTAGCGCGTGGGGAAGTTGTCGGCGCCGTCCACGATGACATCCCAGCCCTCGCCGAGGATCCGGTCGACGTTCTCGGACGTCAGGCGCTCCTGGAAGACCTTCACGGTGACGTCGGGGTTGAGCGCCGCGATCGTGCGCTTCGCGGACTCGGCCTTCGAGTCGCCCAGGCGCTCGGTCGAGTGGACGATCTGGCGCTGGAGGTTCGAGTCGTCCACGACGTCGTCGTCGACGATGCCGAGCGTGCCGACGCCCGCCGCGGCGAGGTAGAGCGACGCCGGGGAGCCCAGGCCGCCCGCGCCGATCAGGAGGACGCGGGAGTCGAGCAGGCGGAGCTGTCCCTCCTCGCCCACCTCGGGGATGAGGAGGTGGCGGGAGTAGCGGCGGCGCTTCCCCTCGTCGAGCGCGCGCGGCAGGTCGAAGCCGAAGCCGTTCCGCTTCCAGTCGACGAAGCCGCCCGCCAGGGAGGAGACGTTCTCGTAGCCGAGCTCCTCGAGCGCCTTCGCGGCGAACGCGGAGCGCGCGCCGGTGGCGCAGTAGAGGACGATGCGCTCGTCCCGATCGGGGACGACGCCCTCGATGCGGGACTCGAGGTTCCCGCGCGGCACGTGCACGGCGCCGGGGATGTGGCCCTCGTCCCACTCGTTGCGGTCGCGCACGTCGACGAAGACGGGCGACTCGGACGCTCTGAGCTCCGCGGCCTCGGGGACGCCGAGCTCGTCGATCTCGTCCTTGACCTGCTGGAGCAGCTCGCGGTAGCTCGTCATTGCTTCAGGAAGTATAGCTACCTGCCTGCGGCGTTCTGCAAGGGCAGGGAGCTACGCTCGCCGCGTGTCCCCGCGCCGCGCCCGCGCCCTCGTCGGCCTCGCGGCGGCCGGCGCCGCCGCGCTGGTCGTCGCCGTCGCCGTTCTCCAGGGCGGGGACGACGCCGTCCCGGCTGCTGCCCCCGAGGCCGAGCGCCCGGCGCCCCCGCTCGAGCTCGGCCTCTCGGTCAGGAGCGACGAGGAGGCCGAGGCGCTGCGCGACGCGGAGGCGCTGCTCGACGACGGCGATCGCGCCGCCGCGCTTGCGCGCTTCGAGGAGATCCTCGCCGCGAACCCCGCTTCGGTCGAGGCAGCCGTGGGCGCCGCCGTCGCGGCATGGCCGGACGGAACCGTCCCGCGGCTCGAGGGGCTGGCCGCCGCGCAGCCGGAGAGCGGCGTCGTCCGCCTCCACCTCGGCCTCGCCCTCCTCTCCGAGGGTGACGAGGAAGGGGCGCGGGCGGAGTGGCGCGCGGCGCGGGAGGCCGAGCCGGACTCCCCGGCGGCGCTCCGCGCCGAGGACCTCCTCAACCCGCAGTTCGCGCCGGGACGGCCGCCCTTCGTCGCGCCGCTCGAGGCGCCGCCGGGCCTGGACGAGCTGACACCGGAGGAGCAGCTCGAGGAGCTCCGGCGCCAGGCCGAGGACGGCACGGTGGAGGAGAAGCTCGTCTACGGCATCGCCCTCCAGCGGGTGGGTCGCCCGGTGTCGGCCGCCGAGGCCTTCGCCGCCGCCGCCGAAGCCGACCCCGGGAGCCTGCCGGCGAAGGTGGCGGCGGCGCTCGGGCGCTTCGAGAAGGACGACCCGTCGCAGGCGTTCTCCCGTCTCGGGCCCCTCGCGGAGGCCGACGAGACCGGGGTCGTCCGCTATCACCTGGGCCTCGCCCTCTCCTGGATCGGCCAGGTCGAGGAGGCGAACCGGCAGCTCCGTCTGGCGCGCGAGCTCGACCCCGGTGGGTTCTACGCGGGGGAAGCCGAGCGGCTCCTCGACCGTCTTGAAGAGGTCGATTAGAGGATGCTCGGCCGGCACAACCCGCACTCACGGAATGACGCCTGCGACGCGGCGCCGGGTCGCAGACGCCCCCGATGAGCACGGCTCGTACCGACCGAACATCCTCAGTCCCCCAAAAGGGGGAAGCCGGACGTCCGGCCGCCGTGAAAGAGTCGCGGCGCCCGTGAAGGAAAACTGCGGCAAAGGGGCTGTTGACAAGTCGCCTGGCCCGGCTACGTTGAGACGGGATAGGGGATTTCGAGGAGAGGGAGGGGAGCGGAGTGGGCGTCATGCTCGACCATGAGGACGCCAGAGCGCTCGTGCGCCAGGGCCGGGAGGCGGGCTTCCTCACGCACGAGGAGATCGCACTCGCGCTGGGCGACGAGCTCGAGCCGGTGCAGCTCGACGAGTTCTACACGGCGCTCGAGGAGCTCCACATCGAGGTCGTGGGCGAGGCGGACGACGAGGCCGGGCTCGACCTCGAGCCCGAGGCGCGCGACGTCTCGACCGACGCCCTCCAGCTGTTCCTCAAGGACATCGGCAAGGTTCCGCTCCTGACAGCGGCGCAGGAGGTCGAGCTCGCCAAGCGCATCGAGCGCGGCGACCACTCCGCCAAGCAGAAGATGGTCGAGTCGAACCTGCGGCTCGTCGTCTCCATCGCCAAGAACTACCGCAACCAGGGCCTGCCCTTCCTCGACCTGATCCAGGAGGGCACGATCGGCCTCGTGCGCGCGGCCGAGAAGTTCGACTACCGGAAGGGCTTCAAGTTCTCGACGTACGCGACCTGGTGGATCCGCCAGGCCGTGGCCCGGGCGCTCGCCGACAAGGCGCGCACGATCCGGATGCCTGTGCACGTCGTCGAGAAGCTGAACAAGATCGGCCGCATCGAGCGGAAGCTCCTGGGCGAGCTCGGCCGCGAGCCGAGCGTCGAGGAGATCGCGCTCGAGCTCGAGCTCGACCCCGACGAAGTGGAGCACATCAAGCGGAGCGCGCAGGCGCCGGTCTCGCTGGAGAAGCCCGTCGGCGACGAGGAGGAGTCCGAGTTCGGCCACTTCCTCGCCGACGAGTCGGCGCCGGCCCCCGACGAGGCGGCCGAGACGCAGCTGCGCAAGGAGACGCTCACGCGGGTCCTCCAGACCCTGTCGCTCCGCGAGCGCCGCGTTCTCGAGATGCGCTATGGCCTCGACGGCCAGCACCCGTGCACGCTCGACGAGGTCGGCCGGACGTTCAACGTCACGCGCGAGCGCGTCCGCCAGATCGAGAATCAGTGCCTGAAGAAGCTGCAGGCGCTGGCCGAGACGCAGAAGCTCAGAGACGTCGCGTAAGCAGCTCGGCGGGCGCGTGCCCGCCCGTAGACTCCGCGCGGTGGACGACAGTCCAGACCCTGCCTGGCTCGCGGAGCTCTCCGAGTGGCTGCGCATCCCGAGCGTCTCCGCCGATCCGGCCCACGCGGCCGACGTGCGCGCGGCCGGCGAGTGGGTCTGCGAGTTCGTCCGCGGGGCCGGCGGGAAGGCGGAGCTGGTCGACACGGACAAGCATCCGCTCGCCCTCGGCGAGATTCGCGCCTCCGCGGGATGGCAGGACGCGCCCACCGTCCTCCTCTACGGCCACTTCGACGTGCAGCCGCCGGCGCCGCTCGAGCTCTGGGAGTCGGATCCGTTCGAGCCGGAGCTCCGCGACGGCTACCTGTACGGGCGCGGCGCGGTGGACGACAAGGGCAACGCCTACCTGCTCCTGAAGGCGGCGCGGCTCCTGGCCGAGGAGGGGGCGCTGCCCGTGAACGTGCGCGTCGCCTTCGACGGGGAGGAGGAGATCGGCGGGCACTCCATCGTCGACTTCCTCGCCGCGGACACGCGCGGCGCCGACGCCTGCCTCATCTTCGACAGCGGCATGCCCCGCGAAGGCGTGCCGGCCTTCGACCTGGGCGTGCGCGGGCTCGTCTACTTCCACGTCGGTCTCCGCACCGGCGAACGAGACCTCCACTCCGGTCTGTTCGGCGGCGCGGCCCTGAACGCGGTCCACGGGCTCATGCGGGTGCTCGAGGCCGTCGTGGCGGTGCCGGACGAGCTCCGGGCGGGCGTCATCCCGCCGACCGACGAGGAGCTTCGCTCCTGGGAGGAGCTCGATCCGGGCGCGGCCGTCCTCGCGGGCGCGGGCGCGCTGCCCATGGATGGCGCCGCGGCCGAGGACTTCTACCGCCGCACGCTTGCCGGCCCGGCCGTCGACGTGAACGGCATTCACGGCGGCGAGGCACGCCTGCAGAAGACCGTCCTGCCGGTCGACGCCGAGGCGAACGTCTCCATCCGGCTCGCCCCCGGCCAGGACGTCGAGCAGATTGCCGCGACCTTCGAGCGCCTGCTCCGGGCGGCGGCGCCGGCGGGCGCCGAGCTCGAGGTCGAGCGCCGGTCCTCGGCCCCCGCCGGGCTGATCCCGCCGGACTCGCCGGCCGTGCGTCTCGCCCAGGACGCGTTCGAGCGCGTGGTCGGGCGCCGGCCGCTTCTCCTCAGAAGCGGCGGGACGATCCCGCTCGTGCCCGCGCTCGCCGACAGGGGCATCCCGACGATCCTCTCGGGCTTCGCCCTCCCGGACGCAAACATGCACTCCCCGAACGAGCGCCTCCTCGCCCGCTACGTCCCGCTCGGCGTCGAGACGGCGCGCGAGACGCTGGTCGCCCTCGCCGGCCTGCACTGACCGTGGCCGCCGGCCAGGCAGTCAACGGCGCGCTCCGCAAGGCGATCCTCGCCTCGTCCGGGAGCCCGCGCGTCCGCCGCTTCGCCGACCGGCACGGGCTCCGGCTCGGCGCCTCGCGCTTCGTCGCGGGGGAGGACCTCGACGCCTGCGTCGCCGTCCTGCGCCGCCTGAACGACCAGGGCCTCCACGCGAACACGACGCTGCTGGGCGAGGACGTCCTCAAGGAGGCCGAGGCGCGCGCCGTGGCGGACGAGTATCTCGTGATCCTCGACCGGCTCCACGCCGAGGCGTTGCGCTGCAACGTCGCGCTCAAGCTCACCCACCTCGGCCTCGACCTCGACGAGGGGCTCGCCTACGAGAACCTCGAGCGGGTCGTCGCCCGCGCCGGGGAGCTCGGCAACTTCATCCGGATCGACATGGAGCACTCGGCGCTCGTCGATCCGACGCTGCGCCTCTACCGGCGCCTGCGCGAGGCGGGCCACGCGAACGTCGGCACCGTGCTCCAGTCCTACCTCTACCGCACGCCGGACGACCTGGAGGGTCTGCTCCCGCTCGCGCCCAACCTGAGGCTGGTGAAGGGCGCCTACCTCGAGCCCGAGTCGATCGCCTACCCGAGGAAGGCGGACGTGGACGCCGCCTACCTCCGCCTCGTCGAGCGCTCGCTGACCGGCGGCGGCTACACGGCGATCGCCACGCACGACGAGGGCATGATCGAGCCGGCGCTCGCCTTCGCCGAACGGGAGGGGATCGGCCGAGACCGCTTCGAGCTGCAGATGCTCTACGGCGTCCGCCCGCAGCTCCAGCTCGACCTCGTCGCGCGCGGCTGCAAGGTGCTCGTGGCGACCCCGTACGGGCCGGAGTGGTTCCCCTTCTTCACCCGCCGCCTCGCCGAGCGGCCGGCGAACCTCCTCTTCGTGGCGCGGAACCTGGTCCGGCGTTAGCCTGCGGGCGGGCCGTGAAGGCACTCGTCGTCTACTACTCGCGCACCGAGACGACCGCGGAGCTCGCCCGGGCGATCGCCCGGGCGCTCGGCGCGGAGCTCGAGCCCCTGGTCGACACCGTCTCCCGCGGCGGAGGCCGCGGCTTCGTGCGCTCGCTCCGCGACGCCGCCCGCAGGCGCGCGACGGCGATCGAGCCCCTCCACGTCGATCCCGGCGCCTACGACCTCGTCGTCGTCGGCACGCCCGACTGGGGCGGCGCCGCGGCCGCTCCGGTGCGCACGTTCCTCGAGGAGAACGCCGCGTGCCTGTCGCAGATCGCGTTCTTCCTCACGGACGGGGTCGCCGACCACGAGAAGGTCTTCCACGACATGGCCCTGCTGGCCGGCCGCGATCCGGTCGCGTTCCTCGGGCTTCCGCACGACGAGGTCCGCGAGGGGCGCTACGCCGAGCAGGTAGCGGCCTTCGCCGCGGCGCTCCGCTAGACCGCCGGGACGGCGCGCTTGCCGCCGTGGGCATGCGTGTGGGTCTCGTCGTCGACGAGCCAGGCGTGCCCGAAACGGCTCATCTCGTCGATGATCGGGAGGAGCGCCGTGCCCTTCTCGGTGAGCTCGTACTCGGCCCGCCGGGGCTCGGCGTGCTTCTCGATGATGCCGTCGTGCTCGAGGACGCGGAGGCGCTCCGAGAGCGTCCGCGGGCTGATGCCGGGGCAGGAGCGCTCGAGCTCGGAGAAGCGGCGCGGGCCCTCGGAGAGGTCGTGGACGATGATGGCCGTCCACTTTGAGCCGATGATGTCGGCGGTGCACGCGACCGCGCACTCCTCGTCGTGGACGGGTCTCATCGTACGCATCTTCGCATTGTAGCCCCCGGGTCGGGTCAGTCCCAGGGCGGCGGGCTGTGCGCCCAGCGGCCGCCGACCATCGTGGCGACGACCTGGATCGACCCGAGCTCCTCGGGCGGCGTCTCGAACGGGTCGCGGTTGAGCACGACCAGGTCGGCCAGGTAGCCGGGCAGGAGCTTCCCGCGGCGGCGCTCGTCCCCGGTCAGCCAGGCGGGCGCGACGCAGGTCGCGTGCAGCGCCTGCTCCACGGTCACGCGCTGCTCGGGGTGCCACGAATCGCGGTCGTCCAGCGTGCGGGTGACGCCGGCCCGGATCCCGAAGAGCGGGTCGAGCTCCTCGACCGGGGCGTCGGAGCCGTTCGCCACGACGGCTCCGGAGTCGAGCAGCGAGCGAAAGGCGTACGCGCCGTCCGTTCTCCCGGCCCAGAAGGCGTCGGCCAGATCGCGGTCGGAGGCGGCGTGGCTGAACTGGACGGACGCGGCGACGCCGAGCTCCGCGAAGCGGCCCACGTCCTCGGGGGCGAGGAGCTGCGCGTGCTCGACCCGCGGGCGCAGGCCGCGTGGGCGCCATTCGTCCCGGGTCTTCTCGAAGGCGTCGAGCGCGCGCCGGTTCGCGAGGTCGCCGATCGCGTGCACGGCCACGGGGAAGCCGGCGCGCGCGCTTCGCCTGACGATGTCGACGAACTCCTCGTAGCCGACGATCTCGACGCCGGAGCCGTCGAGCAGGAGCGCCGTCCGCGAGCCGAGTGTCCCGTCGAGAAACGCCTTGATGTACCCGACGCGTAGGAAGTCGTCGCCGAGGCCGGAGGCGAGGCCGATCTCCTCGAGCCGCCCGACGTGGTCCCAGGGGAGCGACTGCCAGACGCGGAGGTCGAGGGCGCCCCCCTCCTTCAGGCGCTGGAAGACGCGGAGCGCGCCGAGCCAGCCGTCCTTGTCGTGCACCGCGACGACCCCGCGCGAGAGCGCGAGCGGGATCGCCTCGCGGCACGCCTCGACCATCTCGTCCTCGGTCGGGCGGACGTAGGTGTCGCGGAAGTGCCAGGCGCACTCCTCGCGGAGGACCCCGGTCGGCTCGCCCCGCTCGTCGCGCTCGACGACCCCGCCGGGCACCTGGAGCTCGCCGCCCGCGCGCGCCAGCGCGGCGGAGTTGAGCCAGAGCGAGTGGTAGTCCTTGGACATGAGCGCGACGGGCACCTCGCCGGTGATCGCGTCGAGCGCCTCTCTGTTCGGCTCCGCGGCCGGCGCCCAGTCGCCGCTCCGCCAGCCGAGGCCGCGGAGCCAGCGGCCGCCCGGTACGTCCCCGACCGCCGCGGCGACGCGTGTGAGCGCCTCGTCCAGCGAGGCGGCGCCCTCGAGCCGCACCTGGCGCTGGGCGAGCGCCCAGGTGGGGAAGTGGACGTGCGAGTCAGTGAAGCCGGGGAGCACGCAGCGGCCGCCGAGGTCGACCCGGTCGGGGCTGGCCAGCGCCGTCTCGTGGGTGCCGACCCCGCCGGCGACGCGCTCTCCCGCGATCGCGAGTGCGGCCGCCCTCGGGAGCGAGGGGTCGAGCGTGCGGACGACGCCGTGCTCCAGGATCACCAGGCGAGGATAGTGAAGCGCAGACGTCCGGGGCGTCGGAGCATCCGCATCGTGAAACCGCTCGCGCCTCGCCCGCGTATCGACACTCGATGCGTCGTCTCCTCCTCGTCGCGGTCGCCTTCCTCCTCCCGGCGTGCGGCGGGGAGGGGGACGCAAACGAGGCGGATGCGCCGGCCGGCTCGGCCGTCGAGATCGTGCTCGGGGACTTCACCGTCGAGCCGTCGTCGCTCGCGCTCGACCCGGGCTCGTACACCTTCCGGGTCGTCAACGAGGGCGGGCAGACCCACGCGCTCGAGATCGAAGGCGCGGTGGGAGAGGTGGAGACAGGGGACCTCGCTCCCGGCGAATCGGCCGAGCTCTCCGTCGATCTCTCCGAGCCCGGCGAGTACGAGGTGTACTGCCCGGTGGACGGCCACCGGGAGCAGGGCATGGAGGGGACGATCACGGTGGGCGGCGCCGGGACGACCCCGGACGAGACGACGACCGTCAACGATCCCGACTACGACTACTAGGTTCGGGGGCAGCACCATTCGACGATGCGCGGGAACGCCGTCGCGCGGACGGTTCCGGGGTCGAACTCGCGCCGCACGTCTCCGATCGCGACCAGCCGGTTGACCCCGGGGAGGCCGAGCAACAGGAGCTGGTCCGCCTGCGGCCAGCTCGTGAGGAGCCAGTTGCCGTCCGGGGAGAAGACGAGGTCCTCGAACCGTCCCCGGCCCAGCTGGAGCCGGTCCGACCCGAGGAACACCGCGCTTCGCCCTTCGGCGGTTTCCAAGGCCGTGAAGGCCACCTGCCGCGTGCCGGGCTCGAAGGCTGCGGCGAGGACGTCCCAGCCGGCCGGGGTCTCCAGGACGCCGGCGCGTCTCCCGTCTGCCCGGTAGACGGGGTGGCGCTCGCCGCCGGTGACGACGAGGAGCACCCTGCCGTCGGAGGACCACACGAGGCGCTCGGGCTGGCCGCCCGGATCTGCCGACCAGAGCTCGTCGCCCGAGTCGGCCTCGACGACGCGGATGCGCCCGTCGGAATCCGCATAGGCGAGAACCGTGCGTCCGTCCTCGGGCAGCCACGCAGGCGCCACGGCCGCGACGCCCTCCGCGAGGAGCCGGTCGCCCGTCCCGTCGCCGACCACCACCCGGAGCTCGTCGCCCTCGCGGTAGACGACCCGGAAGCCCGGGCTCGGCGCCCAGCGCGGATCGGAGACCGCCGTCGGCCGCGAAAGGCTCCAGCGGGGATCCCCGTCCGGCTCGAGTGCGAGCACGCGCCGGCCGCCCGTGACGACGACGAACCGCCCATTCGGCGAGAAGGACGCGTCCTCGTACCCGCGGCCGAGGAAGCGTTTCGAGCCGTCCGGCCTCACGATCCAGGGACCTTGCTCGGAGACGACCAGCAACCTGCCTGCGGCGGGCAGGCTGACGAGCGCCGGCGCGGCGTCCTGCTCTCCGGCGACACGGTCGCGGATCCATCCTCCCACCGAGCGGCCGGGCGGCGTGAGCGCCGCAGCAACGAGCCCGGCGACCACGGCGACGGCGACGACGAGCCGCAGCCGGCGCTCGGGCCGCCGCACGGGCTCGCGGGTGGCGTACGCCTCGCGCACGATCGCCCAGGTGCGCCGCTGTGCCTCCAGCTCGTCCGGAACGGGCACTGCCAGCAGGATGTCGCGCGCCTCGCCGGCCGTCACCGGTCCTCCCTCGTGACGGTGCCCTGGAGGGCGTCCAGGCCGCGGCGGAGGCGCGAGTTCACGGTTCCGCGGGGAAGCTCGAGCATCCGGGCAATCTCCCCCGGCGTGTACTCGAGCACGTAGCGGAGCACGACCACGGCGCGCTGGTCGGGCGGAAGCGCGGCGAGAGCCGAGACGACGTCCTCGGCGAGCGGGGCGGCGGGATCTCCACGGACTTCGACCGGGACGTCCTCGATCGCCTCGCCGACGCCCACCTCCGTGCGGAGCGCCCTCGCCCTGGCCCAGTCGATCGCCCGGTTGATGACAATGCGGTGCAGCCAGGGCCCGAAGTGCCGGGTGTTGTCAAAGCGGTCGAGCGCGCGGACGGCCGCCAGAAACGCCTCCTGCGCGACGTCCTCGGCGCCGGCCGCGTCGTGGACGACGAGGTAGGCGGCGCGGTAGGCCCGGGGCCAGTGGGCCCGGAAGAGCGCCTCGAAGTCCGAGGCCGACCCGGCCTGGGCGCCGCGCACCCAGGCGCGTTCGTCACGGCCCGCGCCCGCCATCGCGTGCCGACTATACGAGCGGGTATCGCGCTGCGGTCCATCGCCGAGGAATACGAGCGGCGCCCTCGTCAGGTCCGGCCGCCTCAGCGAAGGAGCCCGACTGCGCGCGCGTGCCGCGCGGCTTCCCCCGGCCCGAGGCGACCCGGCGGAAGCTCGACGACGAACGACGCGCCCCGCGAAAACCTGCGGTTCTGCCAGTTCGGCGCCGTCCCGGGCAGCCAGCGGAGGGAGCGGTACGGCTCGCGGGCCAGGCGGGCGTAGCGGCGTGCGGCGGGTACGCTCGTTCCCCAGGCCCGCACGACTGCCTGCGGCTGGTGATACCAGATGGTCACGTCCGGCCTGACGCGGAGGACGAGTCGCCGTGCCAGTCGGGTCTCACGCTCGGACCAGGCCCGTGGCCCCGAGTACTGGGGTCCCCAGCGCCGCCCGATCCGGGTCCACTGCGAGCCGAAGTTGCGGTTGAGGTCGACGCCTCGGCCGTTCTGGCGGAGCCCGCGTCGCCTCCCGTCGGGATTGAGGCTGTGGACGATCCAGAGGTCGACGCCGGGAGGCGGGCGGCGCGCGAGGCGGCGGGTGACGTGGACGCCCTCGCACTCGTCCCCGTGGATGCAACCGACCACGAGGATCGTGCGGGGGCTTGCGAAGTGGCCGACGCGGTACACGCGGATCGGGCGGCCACGTTCGGAGTGCCCGAGGACGGCGTGCCATTCCTGCGCGGCGGACGCCGGCTGGAACGCGGCGAGGACGGCGGCGGTGAGCCAGACTGCGGCCACTGCCTGGGATACGGTGCGAGCCCGGCCGAGGGTCCTGGACCGCCGCGAGGCCCGCCGCCGTAGTCCCGTCGATGCGCAGTGCCGTCCTCTTCGCCCTCGTCGCCCTGACGCTGCCGATCTCCGCCTCGGCCTTCCTGGACGCGGGCCTGGGCGAGCCCGTCGCTTTCGAGCGGGAGCCGCCTCGGGCCACGGTCCGGCCCGCGTCGATCGCCCTCGGCATCCCGGGGAACGGACGGCTCCGGCACGGCGTCAGGTTCCCGCCCCGGGGCGCGGGCTTCTTCACGTGGGATCCCGTCCGCCGCGAGGTCCCGAACCGCCCGGGGCGGCGCTGGGGCACCGACCGCCTCGTACGCCTCTTGCTCCGGGTGATCGCCGAGTACCGCGCCGTCCACCCGGAGGCACCCCGGGTCGGGATCGGCGATCTCGGCAGACGGCGCGGCGGCCCGTTCGGCCCGGTGCACGCCACGCATCAGAACGGACTCGACGCCGACGTCTACTACCCGCGGCGCGACCGCCGCGAGCGGCCGCCGACGACGGCCGCTCAGATCGACCGCCGGCTGGCTCAGGACCTCGTGGACCGTTTCGTCGCTGCCGAGGCGGAGCTCGTCTACGTCGGGCCGAACACGGGCTTCACGGGCCCACCCGGCGTCGTCCAGGTGCTCTGGAACCACGACAACCACCTGCACGTGAGAATTCGCCCGGACTCGCGCTACCGCGACCGTTGACCCGCTTGCCGACCGCGCGGCTGGAAGAAGCCCGCCAAGAAGGAGGCGATCGGATGCTGAGCTGCAGCACGGAAGACATCACGCGGATCCTGGGCAAGGAGGTCCGCGATCTGAACGGCGACTCCGTCGGGTACGTCCACCTCATGTTCGTCGACGACGAGACAGGCCGGCCGGAATGGATGGGCGTCTGGAACGGGCTGCCCGGCAGCCGCCGCCACCTCGTCCTCGTCGCGGCGTCGAGGAGCAAGGCAGCGAGCTGCGGGTGTCGTGGACGAGGACCTCGTCAAGTCGGCGCCGACCGACGACAAGGAGCACGATCGCGGCCTCATTCGCGACGACCCGACGGCATCCACATCTCGGCCGAGAAGGAGCGCGCCGCCTACGAGCACTACGGCCTCGAGCCGGAGTCGCCCGTCCAGGAGGGCGTCATCCGCCTGCGCGCCGTGGTCGTGACCGTGGGCCGCGGCGACTGAACGGCGCTCTTCGAGCGAAAGAAGAGAGGGTGGGCCGGGGCCCACCCTCTCGGTGCTTTCACTCCCTTCTCGGATTAAGGATCGATGACGATCACGCAGGTGTACGTGCCTGGCACGAGGTCGAGACGGGTCAGCGAACCGTCGCCGTTGGGGCCGGTGCTGGCGGTCACGCCGTCACAGTCGATCGTCGACGCCGTACCGCCGTCGACCTGTGAGTTGACGGACACCGTCAGGTCCGTCAGCGGCGTGTTGTGGAAGCTGACCGACTCACCGACGTACGGGTCGTCCTCGCAGGTGGCAGTGTTATCCACCGTCACCGACTTCGTGACCGTAGTCGTCGAACCGCCCTCACCCACGTACCCGGCAGGCACCGTCTCGACGACGTCGTAGCTGCCGAAGAAAAGCCCGTCGACGCAGGCCTGGCCGTTGGCATCGGTCGTCACCGGAGTGCCACCGATGGTGAACTGGACGCCGGCGTGCGGGTCGTCACCCGGTCCGGCTGCGGCGTGCTTCCGGGTCTTCGTGATCTTGATCGCACCCGTCTGCAGCGTGTTGACGAACGTGCACTCGACCGTGTCCGTAGCATCCAGGTCGATGCTCACCGTCCTGGTATCCACGTTCGTGGTGAACGTCGAGGTGCCGCTGGACGTGCAGTTGATGGCCGTCAGCATGAAGTTCGGGCCCGGGTCGTCCTCCGTCACGCTGTAGGAACCCTCCTGGATATCGGGGCTCTGGAAGTCCTCCGACTCGGTGTCGAGGAGCGAGAACGTCGAAGGAACGAGACCGCCGGTCGTCGTGTAGCCGAAGCTCGTACCGGTCGGATCTGGGCTCGGGACGGTTTGCTTGTGGATGATGATCGAGCCGCAGTTCTGGATGTCGATGTCGCCGGGGCCGACCAGGTCCTTCATCTGGGCCTGCGCGGAGTTCCCGGAGCTGCGGCTCACAGCGAACGTCTTCCCGAAGGCGACGCACTCCCCCGCCTCAAAGACGCCGGCGTCGCTGAGGTTGATGATCGTTTCGCCGAATTCGCTGTCATTCAGCGTCTCATCGGGGTCGGCTACCTGGTCCACCACCGACGTGCCGACGTTGACCTCGGCCTCGGCGAATCCGCCGGCGGTCAGATCCGTCGCCGGGCCCCAACACGGCGGATCATTGCTGCCGACTTCGCAGGTGCCGCTGGTGACCCATTCCCTCAGTGTGATATTGGGCTCGTCGGAGCCACCCTCGAAGTCGTACACGATCAGCAGGTCACCCTCCGTCCTCTCGACGAGGTCGTCCGACCCCGCGCCGCAAGGGGTCTCGCCCTGGTTGAACTCGAAGCCGACGTGGGCCGATGCCGAGGTGGTGTTCTGAGGGATGCGGACCCATGCCAACGCCAGGAAGATGTCGCCGTTGGCGGCCGTCGAATTAGCGAGGTAGTAGCGCTTGAGGTCGTCCTTGTTGGGCGCCTTGCCGGTGTTCACGCTGGCGCAGTCGTCATCCTGCTTCGTCCCACCTGCGAAGGCGCTGTCAGCGGTGGTCGCCTGCAGGTCCTCGAGGCCTGTGAAGTCCCAGCCTCCTGCGGTGTCGGTGGCCGTCCGCGACCCCGGGGTTCCGACCCAGGTGGTCGGGGCGAAGCTGTTCCAGTCGAAATTGATCGGGGCTGCCGGGGCTAGGTTCCCGTCGTCGCCCTCGAACATTGCCGCGTCGCTAACGGGTCCCGCCGCTGCGCCGATCGCGAGAACGAGCGCGGCGAGCAGTGCAAGCGGCACGAAGTGAAATAGACGCCGACGGCGCTTCGATCCCTTCGGGCCTAGTGTTCGATCTGCCATCTCCTCCAGGTTCCCTTCTGTCGAGCGCAGTTCGAGCCGCAGTCCGGCTACCTGCGCGGGTTCGCCCAAGCCTCAGGCAGGGGAGCTCGTGAATAGGCGTGACTCCAGGATGAGCCGCCTACGTGCAGGCGATCGGCTTGGCCGAGAGCAATCGCTGTCGCCCCATAGAACCCCTTTCCCGACTCCTTCCGCCTCGGAGAGTGGCCGGGGGGAGCCCATCTCGTCACGGAACCGCAGTCGTTCGAGATGTCGAAGAGATGAGGCTACGGTTGTCCACAGCCCTGTGGAAGACGGTGAACGCCCGATCTTCGAATGGGCTTTTCGCCGTATGCCGACTAGGGTCGACGATGTGGTCGCCTCTGCTGAGTCTTGATTTCCTCAGCGAATTGTTGTAGGAATCGGTTAGCGGCCCTGCCGTGTGACGAAATGGCAGCACTCAGCGGCTCGGTGCTCCTGGTCGACGACGACGAGCAGTACCTCGATCTCGTAAGCACGATCCTGGAACGTGCGGGGTACCGCACGACGACCGCGAGCAGCGGCGAGGAGGCGCTTGCCCTGGCACGGTCGGGGCGGCCCGCGCTCGTCGTCCTCGAAGTCAAGCTTCCCGGTATGGCCGGCTACGAGGTGTGCCGCGAGCTCAAGGACGCCTACGGGGAGGGGTTCCCGGTCATCTTCGTCTCCGGTGTGAGGACGGAGCCGTTCGACAGGGCGGCAGGGCTCCTCGTCGGCGCCGACGACTACCTCGTGAAGCCGTTCGACGTGGACGAGTTCATGGCCCGCATTCGCAAGCACATCGCCCCCGGGACGAATGCCGCTCCGAGGACCGAGCCGTTGATGTCCGCGTTGACGCCGCGCGAGCGGGAGGTTCTCGGCCTTCTCGCGGACGGCCTCGACCAAAGCGAGATCGCCGATCGGCTGGTGATCACACAGAAGACCGTCTCGACGCACATCCAGCACGTCCTCGAGAAGCTCGGCGTCCACAGCCGCGCCCAGGCAGTCGCGGTTGCGCACCGCTACGGGCTGAGCAGGCCCGACTGAGGCGACCCAGCTGCTAAGACTGAGCGGGAACGCGCATGCGCGGAACCGCCACCTGGCTCCTGGTCGGGGCTCTCGCCGCCCTGGGCGTCGCGGCGGGCGCGGACGCGCTCCGAAGCCTAGGTGGGCCCGAGGGCGGCGCCTCCGAGCCTCCGGCCGAGACCGCACCCGAAGCCGAGCCCGAGCCCGCCGAGGACGCCCTCGCCGACGCGCGGGCCGAGCTGCGCTCGGCGGGGGTGCCGGCCGGTGTCCTGACGTACGCCGACGAGCAGTGCCGGCTTCGCTCGGTGACGCTGCCGGACCTCGCTCCGCATCCCGGCTCCCGGGAGGAGAGATGCACCTTCGGCTCCATGGTCGGAAGCGAGTTCGCCTTCGGCGGGCCGCCGCCGTACCCCTACGGCAGCCTGGCGGCTCTCTGCCGCGCCGAGGAGGTCGAGCTCCGGCTGCCGAACCGCGGCCTGTTCGCGCGCGCGCGTGGCAGCTGCCCCATGGTCTGGCGGCCCGACGGCACCGCGACGTTCCTGCGCGCGGGCGAGGTGCGGCGCTTCGCGCCCTGCCCCGGCGACGAGCCCGGGGCGCTGCCGGTTCGCTGCAGCCGGACGCTGCTCTCGCGCGCCGATCTCACGCGCGAGCTTGGGCAGGCTGGGTGGGGCGGAGCGGAGTTCCGGATCGGAGAGTTCCACTGGCTTAGCAACCGGCGCCTGATCGCGACCGTCGGGATCGGGGGCGGTTCTGAGCTGCTCGTGGTCTTCGCCGGCCGCCGGCTCGTCTCGAGCCCGCGCTTCGCCTACGACGGCCTCAGCGGGCTCCGCCCGAGCCCGAGCGGGACCTTCGTCGCGGCGCGGATCGACTCGCCCGGCGGGCTTCTGGTCGTCGACCGCCGCGGGCGGCCCATCCGCCTGGCCATGCGCCACGGCGACGCGCTGGCGTGGTCTCCCGACGAGCGCTGGGTCGCCCAGGCGACCGCGGGCGGGATCTTTGTCTTCCGCGCGGGCGAGCCGAGCCCGGAGCTCCTGCACGTGCCGATCCTCGCCCGCGACCTGGTGTGGCGGTGAGGGGCCGGCGCTGGCCCACGTGGCTCGTCGTCGCGGGCCTGGCCGCGATCGGGCTCGCCGCGGCGGTGGACGCGCTCCGCGAGGAACCGGCGGTGGTCCGAACGGAAGCCGTGACGCCGACGGTCCCTGGTCTGGGCGAGGGCCTGAGCGAGGCAGTCAGGCAGCTCCGCGAGGGCGGCGTGTCCGGCGTCTTGACCTACTCGGACGAGGACTGCCGACTGCATGCCGTCTCGCTTCCGGACCTCGAGCCGGTGCAGGCACCGTCCTTCGAGATGTGCCGGCCGTCCACCTCGACGGGCGAGCTCGGTGTCTTGGCCGGGGACGTCGTGTGGTCCGGGCTCGGGTACGGGGCCGTGCAGGTCGTGCTCCCGCGTGCGCGGCTGTCGCGGGCGATCCTCGGCGCGGCCCCGGGGGCGGAAGCGCGGTTCCGCGCCGTCCAGGCCGTCTCGCTCGACGACGAGCGGCTGCTCGTGCTGGCGGAGTCGACGGCGAGGGAGAGCGAACGGGTGCTGGCCGTCTTCGACGGCCCGGACGCGGAGTTCGCGCATCTCACCTGGTGGGCCGGCGGCGCTCGCGCGGTCCGGCCGAGCCCGCTGGGGGGCTACTTCGCCCTCATCCGCGGCGAGCCCGGCGGCACGCGGGTCTTCACCCGGGACGGCCGGTCCGTCCCGCTTCCGGGGGGCGTCCCACTGGGCCGCGGCCTCGCGTGGTCGCCGGACGAACGCTGGACGGCCGTGGCCACGCGCACGAGCCTGTACCTCTTTCGCACCGAGCGCCCCCACGACAAGGTGATCCGCATCCCGCTCGCCGTGCACGATCTGGACTGGAGCGCGTCTGGGCTCCCCGGGTCCCCTTAACTCTTTGGGGCACCCCTCTCCCACCACCCGCTTTCCAGCGTAACGCCAATAATCGCACGGGTGTCGCGCGGATCGTGCCGACTTCGTGACGATCGGGCCGACACTAGAATCCGGGCGTGGGGTACGAGCCGCTCTCCGACGAGCAGCGCGAGATCCGCGATCTCGTGCGGACGCTCGCCCGCGAGCGCATCGCGCCGCGCGCGGCCGAGATCGACGCCTCGGGCGAGTTCCCGTGGGACATGGTCGAGCTGCTCCGGGAGCACGAGATCCTCGGCCTGCCCTTCGAGGAGCGCTTCGGCGGGACCGGAACGGGCACGCTCATGGTGCTCGTCGCCATCGAGGAGATCTCCAAGGTCTGCGCGACCACCGGGCTGATCCTCGCGCTCCAAGAGCTCGGCGCGCTGGCGATCAAGAACGACGGCACGGACGAGCAGAAGGGGCGCTGGCTGCCACGCCTCGCGAGTGGCGAGTGGCTCCCCGCGTACGCGCTGACCGAGCCCGGCTCGGGCTCCGACGCCGCAGCGATGCGCTCGGAGGCCAGGCTGGAGGGCGACGAGTACGTCCTCAATGGCTCGAAGCGCTTCATCACGAACGCTGGCGTCGCCGGCCTCTACGTCGTGTTTGCGAAGACCGACCCCGGGGCCGGCACGGGCGGGATCAGCGCCTTCGTCGTTGAGGCCGATGCCCCCGGCTTCGAGGTGGGGCGGATCGAGCCGAAGATGGGGATCAAGGGCTCGACCACCGGCGAGGTGTTCTTCACGGAGTGCCGCGTTGCGGCGGCGAACCGCCTCGGCGAGGAGGGCGAGGGGTTCAAGGTCGCCATGCGCGTCCTCGACCGCTCCCGCCCGGGGATCGCCGCGCAGGCGCTCGGGATCGCGCAGGGGGCAACCGACTACGCGCTCGAGTACGCGAAGTCGCGCGAGACGATGGGGAAGCCGATCGCCGAGCACCAGCTCATCGCCGCAAAGCTCGCCGAGATGGAGACGAAGTGCGAGGCGGCACGCGGGCTCCTCTACAAGGTGGGCATGGCCATCGACGAAGGCGTCGAGCCGCTGACCAAGCTCTCCGCGATGGCGAAGCTCTTCTGCGGCGACACGGCCATGGAGGTCACCACCGAGGCGGTCCAGGTCCTGGGCGGGTACGGCTACATGAAGGAGTACCCGGTCGAGCGCATGATGCGCGACGCGAAGATCACGCAGATCTACGAGGGCACGCAGGAGATCCAGCGGCTCGTGATCGCGCGCGAGATGGTGCGCGAGGCCCGCTCGTCGCTGCTCGCGGGCGTCGGCTAGCCCCAGCTAGCCCCGGCCGGCGGCCCGCATGGCCGCCTTGTGGGCGCGCTTCTTCTCCTGGTAGTCCTCGAGCGCTTCGTAGGAGTCGACGTCGCCGAGCGTCGGGTGCGCCGGCGCGACCTCCTCCCAGCCGGGCGGGCGAACGCCGAAGCGCTTGCCGAGGATGGCAAGGAGCGACCTGGCCTTCATCGGCCCGATACCGGGGAGGTCGAGCAGGCGGCGCTCGAGGTCCTCGCCGCTCTCGGCGTCGAGCCAAACGCGCTCGGCCCGGCCGCCGTAGTCCTCGGCGACGGCGGCGCAGAGCTCCTGCACCCGCCGGGCCATGTTGCCCGGGAACCGGTGGATCGCCGGCTTCTGCCGGAAGACCTTCTCGACCTCGCCCGGATCCGCGGCCGCGATCGTCTCGGCGTCGAAGCTCCCGATTCGCCGCTTGATCTCGAGCGGGCCGGCGAAGGCCTTTTGCACGGTGACCTGCTGGTCGAGGACGAAGCCGACGAGGAGCGCGAGCGGCTCCTCGGCGAGGAAGCGGTCGGCCTCGTCGTCGCCGGTGAAGTACAGGTGCGTCGGGCGGGTCGCGGCCACGTCTCGATTCTAGAGGCGTCCACGGGCGCGGTCTTGGCACGCCTCGCCGAGCGACTCGGCACAGTGCGTGCACCACAAGTGCGGATCTCGGCGTTACGCTAGGAAGCGGGTGGTGGGAGAGGGGTGCCCCAAGTCGTTAACGATCGGGCCGGAAGCGGAGCCCGAGAGCCCGGCCGCCAGTGGGTAGGCTGAGCGGATGAGCGCGCTCGCGCCCTTCAGCCCCGGAGTCCGCGGCTGGTTCGAGCGGACGTTCGACGGGCCGACGCCCGCCCAGGAGCTGGGCTGGCCGGCGATCGCCTCCGGGAGGCACGTCGTCATCCAGGCGCCCACCGGCTCCGGCAAGACGCTCGCCGCCTTCCTCTGGGCGCTCGACCGCGCCCGGCCCGGCGCGGGCACGCAGGTGCTCTACGTCAGCCCGCTGAAGGCGTTGAACTACGACGTCGAGCGGAACCTGCGCGGGCCACTCGCCGGGATCGGCTCCGACCTCGCGGTCGCCGTTCGCACCGGGGACACGCCGCCGAAGGAGCGGGCGGCCATGCTGAAGAGCCCGCCCGACATCCTCATCACGACGCCCGAGTCGCTCTTCCTCCTGCTCACTTCGCGGGCCCGCGAGACGCTGCGCGGCGTCCAGGTCGTCATCGTCGACGAGGTGCACGCGGTCGCGGGCAGCAAGCGCGGGGCGCACCTCGCCCTCAGCCTCGAGCGGCTCGAGCGCCTCGTCGGCGAGCCCGTGCAGCGCGTCGGCCTCTCCGCGACGCAGCGCCCGCTGGAGGAAATCGGCCGCTTCGTCTCGGGCGGCCGGCCGATCGAGCTCGTCGACGCCGGGACGCGCAAGGAGCTCGACCTTCGCGTCGTCGTCCCGCTGGAGGACATGGGCGAGCCCGGCGAGGGCGGCTCGATCTGGCCCTCCATCTATCCGGCGCTCCTCGAGCTCGTGCGCGAGCACCGCTCGACGATCCTCTTCGTCAACAACCGCAGGCTCGCCGAGCGTCTCGCGCTCCG
>Ga0299914_10000062_pt1 | contig 62091 bp, 85 predicted proteins | sample RVTome_10_FD_201361 | JGI IMG/M metagenome (GOLD analysis project Ga0299914, IMG submission 201361) | Soil microbial communities from uranium-contaminated site in the Upper Colorado River Basin, Wyoming, United States - RVT153D57 (version 2) ... | reverse complement strand
CATCGATAGCAACGGCGGCAACGGTGAGTGGGAGGAGGCCAACACCACCGACATCGAGCGCTGGCTGTTCCCCCGTTTCAAGGGGGCAGAGACGCTCGGTACCTGCCACAAGGGCAAGACCACTGGTCACAGGGGCGTGCACGGGGAGACCAAGACGTGCAAGTCCTTCTCCCCGGACATGGGCAACATGTACCTGTCCCGGTCCGGCATCGGTGACTACGACACCGACGTGGAGACCGTCGTCGCATGGATGGCAGCGCCGCGCAACATGGTCGGCGCCGTCCTCCTGCTCGGTGACCCCGGCACTGGCAAGACCGCACTGGTCGAGGCGGGTGCCACGCACGCCGAGGCCGAGGTCACGACCGTGGTCTGCACCCCGGACCACACGAAGGACGCTCTGTTCCTCCGGTTCATGGGCGAGGGGCGCGGCGATGACGGCACCCCGTACACGCTCGGCCCCATCCCGTACGCCGCCAAGCACGGGCACTGGCTGTACTTGGACGAGGCGATGCTGCTGGTCGACGGTGTCAAGCCGCTGATCTACCCGCTCGCTGACGGTCGCAGGTTCCTGCCCGAGGGGAATGTGGATGGCTCGGCCTTGGAGATCCACCCGAACTTCCGGCTGATCCTGTCCTCGAACCCGATGGTCCGTGGTGCCAGCCTGCCCGAGCCGGTGGCCTCGCGGTGTGCGTCGACCACGCTGACCATCGAGACGAGCGCGGCGATGCTGCGTGACCTGTCCATCGATGAGTCGGTGGTCGCTGCGTGGGAGGCGCTGGGTACCGCTGGCCTGTGGCGTCCGGCCATCCGTGAGATGCGGCTGGCTGACTACTGGCTGGGTGTCGACGCGGCTCAGGCTGTGTCCGCGTTCCTGCCCGAGCACTGCCCCGAGTCCCAGCGCAAGCAGGTTCGGGATCAGGTCATCGCCTACATCGGCGGTGTCATCCGTGACGACGGTCGACTGGTGGTGTCGTGATGCATTACAGGTATCTCATCCCCGCTCTGGGCTACGCCACCTCCATCAACAGGTTGCACGGGTACAAGAGGGCCAAGGTCATCGTGGACAAAGGCCGCTATCGGATCGTTGATCACTCATGGGAGAGGAACATCTGATGACGTTCTACTACGCCGCGACCGACGAGAACGGTGTGCTCTGCATCGATCAGATGGGTGACAGCGTGGATGTGTGGACAGCCGAGCACGTAGCCAAGTCCGCGACCCTGTTCCCGGACACCATCTACTTCGAGGTCGAGCCCCCACCCGCACCGCTCACCTTCGAGCAGAGCATCGAGCGGATGAGGGCCTTGTTCGATGACGACTTTGGCGACGACTACAACGCGATCGTTCAGATCGCCGCGATCCTCAGACAGACCGAGGTTTCCAGAAACCAGTAGCACCACTCCATCCAACAGAGAGGAGGCTCGCCATGGGTCTCAAGCAAGATGTCTCCAACGCACTCGGCACCCCGTCCACCAAGGCAGCCGGTGCTACGCCTAGCACCACCCCGGCTGCACCTGAGAAGCCCGCGCCTGTCGAGGTACAGCCAGTGCAGATTTCCGGTGACGCGATCCGAGCACTGAACAAGAAGATCCGCGAGTGGAGTGGCTGGTCCGACGCCACGCTGGTGTTCGGCACCCCCAGCGCCAGCCCGTTCGCGGACGTGGACCACACGACCCGGACCTTCACGTTCCACGAGTCGCTGATCCTCAACCCGCACCGGGTGCTCAACACGGTGACCCCGTTCCGGCTGCGGCAGGAGGCGGTGCTCACCGGGTGCATGTTGCACGAGGCGGGCCACGCACGGCACTCGCACTGGCTGCCCCGCACCGCCGAGCAGGCGAGGGTCACGCCCGCCCGTCACAGCGACGGGGCCGTGCCGACCAAGGCGATCATCGCACTGGCCCGGATGATGGAGGAGCCGCGCATCGAGGGGTTGCAGGCTCGCGACGCTGCGAAGATCGGCGCGGCTGGGCTGGACTGGACCATGCGTGCGAGCGCGGCCCACCTGATCCCGACCACGGTGCTCACCATCACCGATGCCAACCAGAAGATCATGGACCTGATCACCTCGTGGGCACTGCGAGCCGGGCGACAGATCGCGGTGTTCGCACACGACAACAGCCACACCCCGCGTGACTGGGTGCAGGACTTCACGACCCTGCTTCACATGACGCTGGTGAAGCACATGTCTGAACGGGACGATGGTGGTCTCGGAGTCCTCGGTGACGCACACGCCGACACCAAGCACGTCATGGACCTGCTCATCGCCATGCTCCGGTGCGAGGATGACAAGGGGTCAACCATGATCGACCACGCTCGCGACGTGCTGGCCCTGCTGTTTCCAGAAACCGATGCCGACGACATGCCCCAGCCCAACTCCGGGTGTGAGTTCGATGAGTGCACCCTCGACGCAGAGGCTGAGGCTGGCGAGGAGGGGGGCGAGAGCGCCGAGCAGGAGTCCGGTGGGGCAGAGGGCCAGCCCGAGGACGAGGAGCCGGGAGACGGCTCTGAGGACAGCGAGGGGGGCGAGGATGAGGACGGTGCTAGCGATAGCACCGAGCCCTCCGAGGCTGATGAGGAACTGGCTGCGGAACTGGCTGAGATGGAGGCCCGGTCCAAGTTCGACGCCAAGGGTGAGGCCAAGGACGAGGAGGCCAAGACTCCCCCGATGGAGACGGGTGGCCTGTCCGGTGGTGCTGGCGGCGAGGGCAACAGGGGTGGCGGCTGGCGTGCCCCGACCAAGGAGGAGCGCAACATCCAGAAGGGTGCCGAGCGATTCCTTCGCGACCTCATCTCCCCCACGGAGACGAGCGTGGTGTCCCTGTCCGAGTCACCGAGCGCGACGGTCGATGCCGCTGCGCTGGCCGCGTGGAAGGCAGACGGCGGAACACGTGAGCCGAGGTTCTTCAAGCGCACCCGCCGCGAGGTCGAGTCCAGTCCTCCGGTCAAGGTCGCCATCCTCGTGGATGTGTCGTCCTCGATGAACGAGTTGCAGAAGCCGAGTGCCCTGCTGTCTTGGGCGCTGGCGAGCGCGGCTCTGGACCTGCGCAACTTCGCGGGTCGAGGCCAGCAGTTGGAGTCGACGCTGATCCACTGGGGCAACGACGCTCGGGTGATCCAGAAGAACGGGCAGACGCTCCCCGGTATCCGCGAGGTGCCGTGCGCCGAGGGCACGAGCGCCATGGCCGAGGCCCTCGATCTGGTGGAGGAGCAGATGCCCGGCTTCTTCGACATCGGGGAGCGACCGGAGCACCGCCTGCTGGTGCAGTTCACCGACTGGCAGTTGTTCGGCGCCCGGCACTCGGGTCCGAGGATCAGTCAGGCGATGGCAGCCGGGGTCAACATGGTCACGGTCGCACCGCACGACTACACCGACCGGGGCTCGAACCTCCCCGAGATCCTGCGGGGTTGCGTGATCCAGCGGGGTACCTCCAAGGTGCTGCGCTACAACGCGAAGCACCCCGAGCAGGTGTGGGACGAAGCGGCGAGGGCACTGCTATGAGCGGCGCAGTTTCTGGAAACCCGGAGCCCGCGAGGATCAGCGACTTCGCGATCCTGCTCCGGGCTGTGGCTACCACGATCCCGGCGACGGGCCTGCTGTATCTGGCAGCCGACATGCTGACGGACGGGGGCAATGACCAGAAGCGGGCGCACAACAAAGCAGTGCTGGACATGACGGCCCTGTTGCTCGGCTTCCAAACCGATCAGCCCGAACTGGTCGAGCGGGTTCTTCGGAGCCTGCCCGACCCCACCTGAACGTGTGGCGGGGGTGTCTTCGACCCGCATCCCCGTCACACCCCACCACACAGAGACGAGAGACAAGAGATGACCACCATGAACAGCCGCCTGATCCCCATGACCGACGACCGAGCCCGATGCATACTCCCCACCGCTGAACTGTTCGAGCCGCACCCCGGCAGTATCGTGCTGATCAACGGCCCCTTCGGTCAGGCGTGGCAGCGCAGGTTCGATGACAGGCTGTGGCACTCCACTGGCGGGGGCAACGGCAAGACGTGGGAGCACATGCTCAGGTACCGCAACCTCGTGCTGGTGTACGACGCACCCGAGCGCGAGAACCGCATCAAGGCGAGTGTGTGATGAGGGACTACGACGCGAACCTCAAGGCACAGCACGGGGCGGACCTCGACGGCGAGGACACCGAGTTGGACGAGGCCACTGTGTTCGAGGACGAGGACATGGACTACGACGAGGGCTGGTACTACTGCGATGACACGTGGTGCGCGGGCCACGCTCTGCCGAGTGGGAGGTGCGAGCCATGATCACCAAGCAGCGACTTGGCAGTTCCACCTACGGCTCGCAGTTCCTCGAACTGATCACGTTGAAGTTGCGGCTGTATCGCGTGCTCGACTGGGGCAACGATGACAGCCAGACCAAGGATGATAACCGACCGGGTGACCGAGCATTCGTCACTGACCTGCAAGACGCCAACGTGGTGACGAGCCAGCACAGTACCGCGCCAGACGGACAGGCACGTCACGCACTGGTGCTGGACATCGACCACCCCGCGTGGCTGATGCCGAGCACCACCCCCGGCCACTTCCACCTGTACGTGGACGTGCCTGAGGGGATCACAAACGAGAAGTACACCACCCTGCTCACGGCACTGGCCGACGCGGGTGTGATCGAGTGGGGTTATGCCTCTGCCAGCATCGCCCGAGGTTTCACATCCGTGAGGCTTCCGTGGATTCAGAAGGAGAAGGGACCGAAGCAACATGACTGACGAACCGAAGATCACGGTTTCTGGAAACGGGATCACCGTGTGGCGACTCGATGAGCAGGGCAACCCCATCGGGGAAGGGCTGACGCTCGACAGCACCGCCGTGTCGCTGAACATCCACCCGGACCCTGACGAGGATCTAGTCATCGAGGGGTGGGACAGAATCAGGAACACGTACACACTGGACATGTGCCTGTCTGATGTCGACCCCAACCTGCTCGCCTTGCTCACGGGTGGGGCCCGGTTCAAGCCTCGCCCGTGGTGGTGGCGCTGGGTGCCGCGCCGTCTCAAGATCACACTCAAGCGGCGAGAGATTCGACGGGGATACGGCGGACTGCCCAAGCCGACGATCTGGCAGCGCGTCGACTGGGAGGTAGTAGCACTGTGGTGCTGTGGTCTCGCCTTCGTGGCGCTGATCGTGGCAATCATCTCGTTCTCCCTCGCGGAGTGGGTGCTGTGATGAACGACGTACTGCTCTCGATGGGTGCTCGGTGCGTCTTCGACTATGCAGGGGCCGACGACAAGCCGGTACTCAGGGAACGACTGACCCACTGCTACGAACTCGCGGCTTGGGCATTCACCGACTGGCCGGACAAGGCTGAGCAGATCGAGTATCTGGGTCTCCCGACCCCGGTCACTCTGGTCCACGGCATGTGGCAGGGACCGGAGCCCGTGGCTATCGGGCATGCTTGGGTGGTGCTGTCGGACGGTGCCATCTGGGAGCCGATCAGCATGACGCTCTGCGACCCGGAGACCTTCTACGAGTACACCCGTGGTGTCAACGTGGAGACCTACTCCGAGACGGCGGTCGCAATCAACATGGTCCTGTCTGGTCACTTCGGCCCGTGGCACGAGTGACATGGAGGGGCTCACCGGCCCGGTGGTCATCGGTCTGATCGAATGGGCTGTGATCTTCCTGATCATCGGCTGGGCTGTACGCCGTGCTAGGCGTAGCACCGTTTCTGGAAACCCCGGAAGGAAGACCGGACCCAAGTGGGAGCAGGACAAGCCTCTCCCTGAATGCTTCGAGGAGGATGATCTGTAGTGGGACGCGAAGGACCCGAGACCAAACTGATCAAGAAGCAGCGCGACGCTGGCCGTGACAAGTACGGCGACCGGCTCGTGACCGTGAAGTACCACGGCTCGCAGTTCGGGGAGGCCGGTGTGTCCGACCTGCTGTGCGTGCTCGATGGTGTGTTCATCGCTAACGAGGTGAAGGCACCCGAGACCTACGGCAAGTCCGTCGAGAAGGCCCTGCTCAAGGGGCCGACCGTCAAGCAGCGGCTGTTCGTCGGGCGTGTGCTGGCGGCTGGCGGATGCGGGGGGTTCACTGCCGATGTCGAGGGGTTCATGGTCATGCTGGCCTGTGCTGCCAGTGTGGCTCAAGGGTTCGGCCCGTGTGTCGGGCACAACCTGAACGGGCAGGACGACTAGCACATACCGTGTTACACTATGAGGTGTGACGCTTCCGTTCCAACACAGACAGGACAGGTCCAACATGACCAGCCAGAATCCGGCTTACCCCGACGCTCACCCCACCGCGCCCGGTGGCATGAGCAAGAAGAACCTGATCAAGGAACTCGTGAACACGCACGGCTACGAGTCCGACCCCGAGGCATGGGCTCAGGTCTCGTGGCCCGACCTCATCGACATGGTGTGCGAGGAGCGGCTGGCTCGTGAGGCAGAGGAGCGCCCCGAGCCCGACGACGCTGACGACACCGAGCGCATCGAGGCGGAGCCTGAAGTTCGCAACGACCTCGACATCATGGCCGACGAGGAGGACTACGCCAACCCCTTCGAGCCGATGGGTGAGTCCATGTTTGACATCCTCGATGAGGAGGAACTGCCTGACGGTGTGGTCTACGACGACCCCGCGTGCAAGTGCGGAACCGAGGAGTCGGCCCACGACAGGGTTGACCCGCCGCACTCGTTCGTCCCGCAGGGGTACGACGAGCGGGAGGACGCAGGCTTCGAGGCTGACCACCCGGACGAGATCGAGCGACTGCTGACCGAACTCGATGGCGCTCCCGTTGCCGTGGTCGAGGAGGTGTTGCATGATGCCGGTGTGGACAGCGACGTGCTCGACCCCGAGCAGATGTTCGCGGAGATGGCGGCTGCCCGTGAGGAAGCCACCCCGCCTCCGCTGTTCCTCGGTATCCCCGGTGTCAAGGACTACGTCTTTGACAACCACGCTGGTGCTGGCCCGTCCGGTGCCGAGCGCTGGATGAACTGCACCATGAGCCTGAGCCTGAGCCGGGAGTTTCTGGAAACCCTCTCGCCCAACCAGCAGCGGGCGTTCGCATCCGGCACCACGGCTGCGCGGCAAGGGACCACGGCTCACGCGGTGGGCGAGGTCGAGGCGAACATGGTGCTAGGTCGTGTCTCAGCCGAGGAGGTCGAGTACACGCTCATGGAGTTGTCCGTCCTGCCCGAGGATGAGGGTGAGGCGTACGACGACGAGATGGCAGAGTACGTCGCGGAGTACGTCGACCTCGTGAAGTCCTACGCACAGGAGCGGGGCAACGATCACATCCTGATCGAGTCACGTGGCGAGGCGGGCATCCCGCTCACCGACATGCACGAGGGTGAGGTCTACGTCGTGCGTGGATCGGCTGACTTCGTGGGTCTGCCCGTCAAGGGCGGCACCCCCGAGACCAAGTCGCTCGTGGTGGGCGACCTCAAGTACGGCGAGGGCAAGGATGTGGACGTGGATGAGAACCCACAGATCCGCCTCTACGCGCTCGCCATGCTGGAACTGCTGGCTGACGAGGAGACCGGCGAACTTCCAATGTGGGTGGAGGACGTGGTCTACCACATCATCCAGCCCCGGCTCGGTGGCATCAAGACGTGGACCGAGACCATCGACGACCTGCTCACGTGGCGGGACGAGGTGCTGGCCCCGGCCCTGACCAAGGCTCTGTACGGGCAACACGAGGGGGCCACCTTCGAGCCGAGTGAGTTGGCCTGCCAGTGGTGCCCGGCTCGTGGCTCGTGCCCTGCACTGACTGAGCAGCGGGTGGAGTCGGCGGCGGGTCTGTTCGACACCATCGTGGACGCCGAGTTCACCGATGGTCCGGGTGCGTTTCCAGAAACCACGCTACTGCCGGACGACAAGTTGGGCGAACTGCTCACCATGGTCGCTGGTCTGCACAGCATCTACAAGGACCTCAAGGCCGAGGCGCAGCGCCGACTGCACCGGGGCGGGTCCGTGCCCGGCTACCAGTTGGTCAACTACACCCCGCGTCGTACGTGGAAGGGTGACGCCATCAACCGACTCGATCCCGCCCTCACCGTGGAGGAGGGGCGTGTTGCCCTGCCTGACGAGACGCTAACCCAGTTGTGGACCAACCCCACGCTGGTCAGTCCCACCGTGGCAGAGAAGGTGCTGGGCAAGGAGGTCTACCCGCAGATCGAGTCGCTGGTCATCAAGCCCGACAAGGTCCCGGTCATCGCACCCGAGGGTGACCGCCGCAAGACTTGGGAGGGCAAGCCGCCCGAGGCCATGTTCGACATCGAGGAGGAAGCATGAGCGAGAAGAACCTGACCGAGCGCATGGAGGAAGAACTGGACGTCGTGCTGCGCAGGCAGAACGACGCCGAGGCTGACGCGCGTGACTACGAACAGCAGTACCGCCGCAAGCAACTCAAGGTGACGGCTCTGGATGACGAGGCCCGTCGGTTGAGACTGGCGTTGTTCGTCATGACCCACGAGGAGGAGGAGACCTATGGGGCAGGCGACGCGAACAAGGCCAACCTCAGGCGTCGCAACGAGTTGAAGCGGGAGCCCCAGTCATGACGTACCTAGTGATCGCGGTCGTGTGCGTGGTGATCCCCGCCACGATCGTCATAGCGATGATCCTCCGGTTCGGGAGGGCAGCGCCGACCACACCCAACCACGCCCGGTTGATTGCCAAGCCGGGGGCCTCGCTGGACCTCGTGAACGATGACGGGGTGGTCGTGGCCAAGGTGATCCTGTCCAACATCACTCGCAGCCCAAGGGGCACCGATGTGCTGTTCAAGGACTACTCGCACTTCATGGAGAGGACATACCGACCATGACTGAGACACAGGTAGTAGCCGAGCCCATCGGCGCGCTCATCCCATCGGGGCACTGTTCGTTCCCGGTGACCAGCGATCCGCAGTCCAGCCACGACAGGTGTGCCCGCAACGGGGGAGGCAGCAGAGCCAACCCCAAGAAGGTGTTCACCCCCTGCCCGTGTGCCTGCCACTACGGCGAGGAGTTCGAGTGTGGTGGCTGTGGCCGTCCCATCGTGGAGTGTCTGGCATGGCCGTTCGATGTGGACGGCGACCTGCACTACACCCACGTGGACGAGAAGGGCTGGGCCACGGGTGAGGAGTGCGGCACACCGGCTCGGGGTTTCCAGAAACAGGAGGCTGAGCCCGAGGAGGAAGTGTCGGGGCTCCACGATTGCGAGGGCTGTGGTCTTGAACTGGATGCCGACGACAGTGCCACGCTCTGCGAGGAGTGCACCGCTGAGGTGATACTGCCCCCTCGGTTGGGGCTCACACCCGAGGAGCAGTTCGAGCGGGGAACCCCCGCCGTACCCGAGGACGAGTGGGACGACCTACTCTCCGAGTTCGATCTGGACGACTGACAGGAGCAACCGACAGGAAGGAGAAACCGTGAGGCGACTAGCCCCAGAACCGAAGTTCCCACCCCTCGCCCCACGGAGTGCTCACGCTCTCCTCGACATGCCGGTCCACCGGGGCTCGGTGGGCGGTATGGCTCTGGCAGCGGCCACGCTGGATGACCACTCACGTTTCAAGCCGTACGTCTACCGGGGCAAGGGCTACGACCAGTATGACGTGGAGGTGGTGGCTGTCGTAGCACCACCCAAGCCCAAGAAGCGCAAGCGACGCAAGCCCAAGCCGCCACGACATGTATACCAACCACCCCCGCCACCTGAACCCAAGCCGCTTGACATCATGGATACATCCACGTGGGGCAACTGGCGAAGGCAGACCAAGTGGGTAGTTCAGGAGACTGAGCCCGAGCCTGAGCCGGTGCTAGCCGTAGCACCGAAGCGTGCTCACTCACTGAGCCCCTCCGTAGGATGGCAGCCCACAGCCGGTGCCGACATTGACGCCATGTTGGAGGAGTTCGATGCCTGACCGTCCGGTACGACGCGACAAGCGGGGCAGACGCATCGGCTACAACTGGTGGCGCGAGCACATCTGCGACCTGTTGTTCGCAGCGGAGACGGTATGGCTCAACGACCGCGAGGCTGTCGCCCTCGGATACCAGACAGAGATGGAGGAGTATGCACTAGCCAACCCACGCCCCACTCTCAAGGCATTCCTGATCGAGCAGGCTGGGATGCACCATGATCCATTCGCATAGTGTGTTACACTGGACCCCGGAAGCCAGTCATATAGCGGATAGGTTTCTGGAAACGCCCAACTGGGCACGCATTGAACCCTCAACCGTCCCAACCGGGACACCTCGTGAAACCTCACAAGAAAGCAGGACCAGCACATGACTGACAAGGCCCGCGTCACCAAGGATCTGACCACCGGGATCGGCACCATCTCGTTCCCCCACCTGTTCAAGTCCACGGTCGCCAAGAAGGACGACGGCTCGGACTCGTACGAAGTCCAGTTCATCATCCCCAAGACCCAGCGCGAGGACATCCGCGCCATCCTCCGGGCCATCAAGGAGGTGGGTGAGGCCAAGTGGGGCGACAACTGGAAGAAGGTCCGCACGCCGCTCCGCGACGGCGACAAGGAGGCCGGTGACCTCACCGAGGACGGCTCGACCAAGGGCGAGAAGTACCCCGAGCGCCTCGGCTGCTACTTCATCAACGCTCGGAGCCAGAAGCCGGTCGGCGTCTACGACCGTCTGCGCAACCCCATCTCGGACGCCGACGTGGTCTACGGCGGGTGCAAGGCCAAGATCGCCGTGACCTTCTACCCGTACAGCCAGCAGGGCAACCACGGGATCGGCGTCGGTCTCAACGGCGTCCAGAAGATCGCGGATGGCGAGTCGTTCGGCAACGCCGCTCCGTCCGTCGAGTCCATGTTCGACATGCTGGACGAGGACGAAGACCTCGGGCTGGACGAGGACGGCTTCGAGGACGAGATCGAGGAGGAGGAGGTCGAGGAGGCCCCCGCCAAGAAGGCCCCGGCCAAGAAGGCGGCTGCCAAGAAGGCCCCGGCCAAGAAGGCGGCGGCGAAGAAGCCCGCCCCCGTCGAGGAGGTCGAGATCGAGGAGGACGAGGAAGACCTGTACGACGACCTCGATGACATCTGAGGTCTAGACTCACCCTGAGCCCCGGCCCCTGTCCTCCTCCCTTGGACAGGGGCCGGGTGCCACAACACCGGCTTCACAACTCAAGAGACTTGGACTGCGGGAGTCAACGCCATGCGAATGTGGGCGCGTCATGACTACCTCGTGGTGAAGGACATCCATAGCGGCGTACACCAAGGTGGCCCACGACCTGCCTTAGACGAGAACCGCGATGTACCTGCTCCCGCAGTCCCGCCCATCCAACACCGTTTCCAGAAACTACCGATAGGAGAAGCGCATGACCATCGTCAAGGACTGGGTCGACATCGACCAGCAGTCGTTCGAGTTGAACGAGACTGCCAAGTCCGAGCAGGCGCACATCGTCATGGTCCCTCCCGGTGAGCCTGACCAGACCCCGCAGGCGTATGTCATGCGTGCCCGCGTCGAGGGCTTCCCCGTCACTGCCCTGTGCGGCTACACGTGGGTGCCAAACAAGCAGGCGACCGGCCTGCCCGTGTGCGAGGAGTGCAAGTTCCTCTACGAGCACGTCGGCGCTGACCTCCTCGACCGACACGACAACCTGCCTGACGAATGAGAGACCCCGGCCCGACTCTGTTCGATGTCGACCACCTGATGGTCCGGCGTCGGTGCGAGGTGTGCGGAGGTGCTCTGTCTGTCGTGCACTCCCACATGTACGTGGTGCAGCGTCAGGTCTGGGTCAAGATAGGCACGACGGACAACCTGCGTCGCCGCGTCAATGAACTGGCCCGGCCCGCATGGAGCAAGCACATCCTCTACCCAAGGGGGATGGACTGGCACGCACCCTTGCACAAGCACGCACTGCTCATCGGCGGCGGCTTCCTAGAGCACGAGACGCACGCCCGCTTCGCCGAGTTCCACGTGATCGGTGAGTGGTTCACGGACAACCTGACGATCAGACGATGGATAGAGGAGGTGAGACATGAGCACGCAGGCTAAGAAGTTCGCAGGATTCCGCATCGACATCGAGACCAAGTCCAGCACCGACATCAAGTACGGCTCCTATCGCTACGCTGAGGACCCTGACTTCGAGGTGCTCATCGTCGCGTACTCCCCCATCTGGCGTTACCCCGGTGGGGCAACCAAGTTGGGTGCTGTGCGTCGGCTCGATCTCCCGCCTCCGGGGATGCACGACCCCGATGGCATCTGGCATGACCGAGCCAAGGTCGATGAGTTCAAGCGGGTGATCCAAGATCCCCGTTTCCAGAAACACGCATTCAACGCGAACTTCGAGCGCGTGACCCTGAGCAAGTGGCTCGGTATGCCGAACGGTGAGTTCATCGATCCGGAGAACTGGCACTGCTCGGCGGTCAAGGCCAACGTCAACGGTGTGTTCGGCACCCTCGATGAGGTGGCCCGAGCCGTACGATCCCCCATCGCCAAGGACCCAGAGGGCAAGCGGCTCATCAAGTTGTTCTCCGTCCCCGAGAAGAACAAGAAGTCCCCGATCTTCGGGCAGTTCCACACGGTCACCGGCTGTGGGTGCGGCGCCGATCACGCGACTGACTTCAAGAAGTACGAGACCTACTGCGAGCGCGACGTGCTCACCGAGGCCGTGGTGGCTGGTGCACTAGCCGACATCCCCGCTGACATACAGGCTGAGTACGAGGCCGACCAACGGATCAACGACCGAGGCGTGCGGCACTTCAAGGGGCTCAGTACCCAAGCCGTCCGACAGGTCAAGATCGAGGCCGACCGTGTCATGGGCGAACTCAAGGTCATGACCGGGCTGGACAACCCGAATTCCGGTCCCCAGTTCAAGGGCTGGCTCGATGCGCAGGGCTACCCGATGGTGTCGCTCGACAAGGCCCATCGAGCCGACGCGATGGACGATCCGTTCATCCCCGAGGAGGTGGCACAAGCCCTCGTCCTCAAGGGCATGACCGCCATGACCTCCGTGACCAAGCACAAGGCGATGCTGGACACCCGGTGTGCTGACGGTCGCATCCGTGGCTCGCTGCGCTTCTACGGGGCTCACACAGGGCGTGAGGCCGGTCGTGGCTTCCAGCCGCAGAACCTCCCCCGGTATGAGGCCCCGCCCGCGCACCGCAAGGCACTCCTGCTGGGCACCATCGCCGCCCTGAACGGGGTGAGCGTGGCCGAGGCAGCCAAGGGCACCGTCCGTGCAGCCATCGTCCCGGCCAAGGGTCATGTGTTCGTGGTCCCCGACTACAACGCCATCGAGGCTCGCGTGCTGGCCGGGCTGTGTGGCGAGCAGTGGGTGCTGGACGAGTTCACCAAGGGGCAGGGCAAGATATACGAGGCCACCGCGTCCACGATGTTCGGTGTCGACAAGGCCACGTTGATCGAGGATCTGAAACGCTGCGGCAAGTGCGGCAAGCCCGGCTGTCTACCCTGCGAGTTGCGAGCCCGAGGCAAGGTCTCGAACCTCGCACTCGGCTACAACGGTGGTGCGGGTGCACTGGTCACCATGGGTGCGGAGGACGCTGGTATCGACTGCGGCAACTACAAGGAACTGAACGCCGAGTGGAAGGCGCTTGGGATGCCGGGGAAGTTCTGGGAATGGAACCGGGAGGCGCACGACTACGACGAACTGCTCAGGCTCCGTGACCTGTACCGCGAGGCGTCCCCGATGACGGTACGTTTCTGGAAACTGTGCGCCAAGGCGTGGGACATCGCGGCCACCACGGGCAACGGTGCGCGGTTCGGGAACAACCAGATGCTCGCCATGGTGCGCGACGGCAAGCACAACAGACTCGTGCTCCCCAGCGGACGCTCGATCTGGTACCGCTTCGCTCAGGCGCACCGCAGTGCCGACCGCCCGGACTACGTCGACCGGCGCACGTTCATCGGCAAGGGCGTGGGTGTCGGGCACATCCGCACTGACACCCACGGTGGCAAGTTGACGGAGAACGTGACGCAGGCCGTAGCCCGCGATGTGCTGTTCGATCTGATCATGAAGATCGAGGTCAAGACCGCCGTTGGCTGGCCCGGACGCATCGTCCTGCACGTGCACGACGAGGTAGTATTGGAGGTCCCCGAGAAGCACGCCGATCAGGTGCTCGCGGACACGCTAGGACTCATGGCAGTACCGCCCGACTGGGCACCCGACCTCCCCGTTCAAGGGGCTGGCGGGATCATGGAGAGATACGGAAAGTAGGAGTCATGGACCTGAACGAACCGATCGAGAACGGCAGCACCGAAGGCCCCAACGTCTTCTGGGGCATGGTCGGGGTGTTGATCATCATTCTCATGGTGATGGGGCTCATCAAGTTGGGGCTCGTCTGGTTCACCTGAGCAGACCGTTTCCAGAAACCACGGAGATAGACAGAGAGGATAGAGATGCCGAAGTTCAAGTTGATGTCTCACCAAGCCGAGGGTGTGAAGTTCCTCGAATCCGTTGATGGCATCGGCGCACTGCTCTACGACCCCGGTGTCGGCAAGACCGGCACCACACTGGCATGGATCGATACGCTGGCCGCACGCCAGAAGGAGGTCCGGGTGCTGGTCGTAGCACCGCTGACCGCCGCCGACACGTGGGTCTTCCAAGCCCCGCCGTTCATGGACTCACCCGTCAAGGCCCGCATGTTGCAGGGCACGACGCGAGACCTCCTGCTCAAGATCGCCAAGGCCCGCGACTGGGCAGGCGTACCGGACGCCGGGATCAAGGCCAACCACAAGGGCACCACGGCCCGGCAGATCGCCGGGAACAAGGTCACCATCCTGTCCATGAGCGCGGGCGCACTCTCGTCCTACTGCAAGGAGCGCACCGACACCATCCGCGTGCTCCGGGCTGTGCGCAAGTATGCCCCGCACGTGATCGTGGTGGACGAGAGCCACATCATCAAGGCTGCGACCTCGAACGTGTCGAAGGTCATGTACCAGTTGGGGCAGTTGTCCGCGCACCGGATCATTCTGACCGGGACCGTGGCCCCGAACTCCCCCCTCGACGTGTACGGGCAGTGGCGGTTCCTCGCACCGTGGACGTTCTCCGATGAGTACCACGAGGCGTTCACGCTGAACCCGCTGACGATGACCAAGGCGCAGCAGGCGAGCATCCGCCCGTGGCCCATCGGCAGGTTCGAGCAGCGGTACGGAGAGAAGGGCGGGCACAAGGGCAAGGCCCTTGTCGGTGTGAATGACGACTACGCAGACGAGATGAACGACCGCATCGCTGAGCGCTCTCACGTGGTGCGCAAGGAGGATGCGCTGCCCGATCTCCCACCCGTGACAGACATCGACGTGCACTTCGCGCTGAGCCCCAAGGAAGCGAAGATGTACAAGGAGATGGCCGAGGACTTGGCGGCTGAACTCGACAGCGGGGAACTGCTCGAAGTCCCCAACGTGCTCGCCAAGTTGATGAAGTTGCGCCAGATCCACGGCGGCTTCCTCAAGGACACCGAGTCCGGTGAGGTGCACATCGTCGGGGACACAATGCGCAAGACCGTGCGCGAGGTGGTGGAGACCCAACTGGCCGGTGAGAAGCGAGTCGTGGTGTTCGCGTACTTCAAGTCCGAGTGCGCAATGCTGGCCGACCTGTTCCGTCGCGACAAGAACACCAACGTGGACCTGATCACTGGGGCGACCAAGGCCAACGACAGGCTCGACATCCGACGCCGGTTCGGTGACGTTTCCAGAAACCCGAAGCGCACGATCCTCGTGGCTCAGCAGCGCACCATGAGCGTGTCGGTCAACGAGTTGATCACGGCACAGAACGCGGTCTATGCGTCTATGTCCGAGCGACGCAACGACTGGGTGCAGTCACGGGGTAGGCTTGACCGCAACGGTCAGGTGGGCAAGCACGTCACGTTCTGGAACTGCTTCGTTCCGGGGCTGATCGGCAACATCATGTTGGATAGGCACAAGGACAAGGGTGATCTAGAGAAAGCCCTGCTCGACCACATCCGCACGTTCGCGCGCGGCTAGAGATAGGAAGACAAGATGATGCGTACTGTCGCCACCGGCTGGTGGTGTGAGACCTGTGAGGTCTTCGAGGACGAGGATCAGATCGACCTCATGAACGAGATTCGGTGCAATGCGTGCGGATGCGCCCCGAGCGCCCACGTCACGGTCGATGTCATTACGAGAGGACTGGTCTGATGAAGAGACTCGACGTGGTGATCGCGCTTGAAGGTCTGCGCGAGGCACGAGAGAAGTGGGGCAAGGCCCGCAGTGAGTTCTTCTCTGGCTACGAGGCGGTGCTCACTCGACTCGTACATGAGGGTGCGGCCAACTTCATGAGCGACCGCGACATCGCGACAGCGCTGGGTGTCTCACCCGGCACCGTGCGCAAGAAGATGCGCGCCATCGGTCTCGATTCCCGCAGCAAGACGACGTTGTCCCAGAAGGCAGCCGAGGCGCTGGCGAACAATGCAGCGCTCATGGGCATCGAGCCCCACGAGATGGACCTGATGAGTCCGCTGGCCTACCTGCCCATGGGCGAGAAGATGAAGCGTGAGTTGCAGGACAAGCGGGTGTCTCAGGTCCACGAGGTTTCTGGAAACACAGACCTCACCGAGCGAGAACGAGCGGCGGTCGATAGCGCGGCGGCGATGTACGGCCCGACCAACGGTGACCTGATCACACTGATCAACGTCCTGCTCGCTGATCGAGCACGAGGGTGAGCGCCCCCTCTGCCAACACCTACTACCGCGCCGCGCAGGCGCTCGTCAAGTCCGGTCAGCCCATCTTCCCCTGCCGCCCGACAGGCGTCAAGGCCAAGGCTCCGATGACCAAGAACGGGCTCCACGACGCGACACTCGACAGGGAAAGGATCAAGAACTGGTGGCGCAACCACGGTGACGCGGCCATCGGCATCCCCACAGGCATCGTCTGGGACGTGCTGGACGTGGATTCTAAGGGTGACGCGGACGGCAGGGTCCATCTGCCCCGCCTGCACCGTCTGGGGCTCCTGAACGGCTGTAAGCACGTCGTCAAGACCCCCTCTGGCGGGTGGCACCTGTACTTCAAGGCCGCTCCGGGGCTCACCAACAAGGCCCACGCCCTGCTCGGGCTCGATGTGCGCTCCAAGGGTGGCTACGTACTGGCTCCCCCCTCGTGGATCGATGACGAGGACAAGTCGGTGGGTGCGTACGAGCACATGGGCGAGACGACCAACTCCACGGACGAGCCTCTGCTGTGGGACCTGATCGTCAAGTCGCTGGCCCCTATGAACGAACTGACCAAGAAGCCCATCGAACTGCTGGGCTACGAACGACAGGCCTCGGTCGCGTCGCTCAAGGGCTGGCTCTCCGAGCGTCAGTCAGGCGAGCGCAACAACGCACTGCACTGGGCCGTGTGCCGGTGCATCGACAACGGGATCGACCCGCACGAGTTGTTCGATGTCGCAACCATGCTGGGCCTGACCGAGGACGAGGTGTCGCTGACGATCGACAGCGCCCTACGCAGGGCCGGGGTGACTGTCGATGATCTCGACACCGAAGCGGAGGCGCTGTTCGGCAAGGACTGAGCCCCAGATAGATAAGGAACAGATGAGGGGAGGTGAACGAATGTGATCCAGTTTCCAGAAACCGCGCGAGTCGAGTGGGAGGTGGCAGCCGATGCAGCAGAGGCAGAGCACAGGCTACGCAAGAAGATCAAGCACGACACAGAAGTTGAACACGAGACCGCGCGGCTTCGAGTCAGGCACGAGGCAGCACTCACATTCCAGCAAGAACTCGACGCAGATAGCACCCCTGTATTGGAGATGGTGACATTGGCAAACTACAAGACGAACCCCGCAACAGCCCCGCTCGACCTGATCGAAGGTGTGGTCAAGGCCAACGGCCTGTGCCTGATGCTCGGGCCGTCCGGCTCCGGTAAGTCCACGCTGGGCTTGCAGATGTTCAACAGCCTCATGACCGGGGAGGACTGGTTGGGCCAACCGGCGAAGCCGATCATGGGCAGCGTCGGGATCATGTCCTACGACATGGACGCCGCGATGGTGCTCGACTGGATGAGCGGGTTCCCGAACATCGACCCGGCCAAGGTCAGCGTCGTCAACGCCTATAAGCGGGGCAACCCGCTCGGGGTGCCCGCGATGCGTGCACAGATCGTGGCGGCATGGCAGGCCAGCAACGTCGAGGTCGTGATGATTGACTCGTTCAGCGCATCGTTCTTCGCACACGACCAGAACGACGCCGGTCTGACGCAGGCCCACTACCGCGATCTGATCAAGTTCGCGCTCACGGAGGTGGGGGCCAAGGCGATCATCGTGATCGTCCACTCCACCGAGAATACCCCCGGCAAGGCTCGTGGATCGTCGGTGCACCATGACGTAGCCGATAGCATTGTGTCAGTGGAGGGTACGGGCTTGGAGGAGAGGAAGTTGCGGATGGTGAAGTACCGCGCCGCAATCGGACAGACGATGATGACACCCGTGGTCGTCACCGCACCTGATAGTGTGACACACCTAGTCGACCTCGATCTCGGTGCGATGACACTGGCAGGGATGCACCTACCGGCAGGCGCAGCGGCAGCGGCGTTCACGTCCATGCCAGACATCAACGAAGAAGCAGACCTCGAAAGTGATGACGGAGAGGAAGATGACCTATGAGGGTCGACCCGAGCAAGAGTGAGTACCACGAGGCCCCTGACGCCCGCAGTGAGTTCACCCGGCAGGAGTTGCGCAGCGCCCGCCTTCTCCTGCGGCGACTGCGCTTCCTAGAGGCGCAGGTCCAAGAGACCGGGGGCTTGGAGAACGGCGGCGGCTCTGGCGGCGCAGCGTACGCAGAGTGGGAGGTAGTCGCCTTGGAGTGGATTCTCGGGGAGATCGGCTTCCTCGCTGAGAAGACCCCAAGCACGTCCCGATAGACCGACAGAAAAGGAGCAGCACATGAAGATCGCAGTCATCATCCCGTTCCGCCTGCGTGAGGGTGCAGACCCCCGTAGAGCGGCCAACCTCGAAATCGTACAGGCGTGGTGGTACGCCCACGGATTCGAGCCCCAGATATGGAGTGACGGGCTCAGGGGCGACACCCAGTTCAACCGGCACCGCGCCTACAACCGAGCGGTTTCTGGAAACCCGGACGCCGACGTGTTCGTGTTCACCGAGGCGGACATGCTCATCCACCCAAGCCAGATCGTGGACGCCGCGTTGATGGCAGAGCACAGGCCGGGTCTGGTCGTGCCGTTCACGCAGTACCGGTACTGGTCCGACTACAACACCTCGCTTCTCCGGAACATCTACCACGACAAGTCGACGGAGTCCATCGCCGCGTGGTGGGACATCCCACGTGACAGGTCGGACTCAATCTTCAAGATCACAGCCGAGTCCACCATGGACAACGGCAAGTCCATCGGGGCTGTCAACGTGATCAGCGCCGACACGTTGGAGAAGGTCGGTGGGTTCACCGAGGCCACGTCCGGCAACTGGTACGACGACAGGATCATTGAGGAGGGGTTCGCCTTCCTCACGGGGCACGAGACCCGGTACGTTGACGGCCCCGCCGTCCACCTGTACCACCTCCCCGGACACAAGGGAGACCATCTGAGCGACGCTGACGTGGCTGCCACGCGGGCCAACAAAGCCCTACTGGTCAGAATGCGCGCTGACATCCGGGGCGGTGGGTACACCCACGTGCGCAACCTGATGGGGGTTCGGTCATGAGGACAGAGGAGTTCGTCCCCACCCTGCCGAGAGGCCCGCTGGTTCGGCACATCGAACAGATCCACGCCCTGACGCTGCACATCCGGGCGTGTGGCAGGGCCGGTCTGCCCATTGACGATCCGATGGTGATTCTTGAGCACAGCCTGCGGGAGATCGCTGTGTACACACAGGAGCGCAACCCGTACGCACCATCGGACCCACCAGACTTCCTTAGTGCGATGAAGAAAGCGATGGCGAACTTCGAGACTGCGTTCGCGAAGATGAAGGCGAAGCGAACCCCGGAACAGTCTGAGCGCCTGTCGCAAGACCGATATGAACAGCGCATCCGTAGGGAGCGCAAGATTGGTCTCGCGTTCGTCAAGGCTGAGGCCGCTCGGGTGCGAAAGGAGTTGGGCCTCGATGGGTGAGTGCTGCTGCTGGACTGAGCACCTAGGCCCTGTGTGCTCGGCCTGCGAAAACGATCAACACAACCACTGCCTTGCCAAAAGAGGAGACACAAGATGAGCGAGAAGACCGACAAGATGCAGCCCATGGACGCGACCATCCGGGAGCGCCAGAACGGGATCGTCGCAACCAACAGCAAGCGGGTGTGCTGGGCCATCAAGACTCTCGTCGCGGAGATGGCGGATCTGTTTCCAGAAACCCCCGTCGAGTACAGCAACCACGACGGGCGCAACACCGCGCTCGACGTGACCTTCGACCTGTCCGTGTTGGACGACGAGGACCGAAGCACCCTGATCGCGCTGTTCACATTGTTCGACTTCAACGCCGATCCCCGGATCGAGGCCATCATCGCGGAGGGCCAGCGTGTCCTCGTCTCCATGAAGGCCAACCCACGCACTCAGGACAGCCGTGAGTCGTTCGGGCTGGCTGAGGCGTGGGGGGTCCTGACCGATGGCGACGACGACGACGACAGCGGAGAAGACGGGTTCTTGACCGCGATGGTGGGCGATGCACCATGGACCGACGCTGAGTTTCTGGCTGCGGAGGGATCGCTGTGACCGCCGCAGGGTGGCTCATCATCGGCCTCGTGCTGGCTGTGATCGCTCTGGCCCTGATCGTGGTCTGGCTGGTCTCGTGGGTCCTCGACGTCGAGCGTGACTTCGCAGACCAGCAGGACACCAACCACGCCAAGTGCATCGCGCACATCGCGGACTACACGAGCAACCGGGTTGTCGCCATCGCCTTCCGTGACGCGGCTGATCGCTACAGCACCGTGCGCGAGGAGGCGGTCCTGCAACGGCTTCGCAAGACGTGGGTACAGGACGGCCCGTCCATCCCGTCCCTGTGGCTGATGGAGCAGGCCGACAGGCTCGACCCACCGACCGAGACCACCAATCTCATCACACTGTCAGGAGAGAACGTATGAGCATCGAGACCGACTACGCCACGCTGCGAAGCGTGCTGACGGGGCGCGGCCCCTCGCTCGCCATCGCACCCGAGCCCGAGGGATGGGCCGTCGAGTTCGGTGTCTACACCGGGTACTCCTTGGGGCTCATCGCCAGTCACATGCCAGTCATCGGCTTCGACTCGTTCGAGGGCCTGCCCGAGGACTGGCGCGAGGGATTCTCCAAGGGGAAGTTCAGCCTCGCCAAGGCTCCCGGTATCCGAGCGGGGTTCCCGCCACCCAAATCCATGATCGTGCCGGGTTGGTTCGAGGATACCGTCCCCTCGTTCCCCTTCCCCCGGCTGGGACTGGTCCACATCGACTGTGATCTCTACAGCAGTACGGTCACGGCCTTGGAGGGGGTCACCGACGCTGTGCATGACGGGACCATCATCGTGTTCGATGAGTTCCATTCCTACCCCGGTGCGGAGGACCACGAGGAGAAGGCGTTCAAAGAGTGGTTGCACAAGTACAGCATCGAGGCTGATCTCATCGCAGAGGGTTCGGGTAAGCACGCCCAAGAGGCCGCGTTCGTTCTCTCGCAGACAAGGCACGTGTGATGGAGGTTTCTGGAAACCGACCAACACCCGCTGACCGGCAGGCCAAGTTGAGCCAGCCCGGTACCAAGGCTGTCGGGTTGGCGATCATCTCCTACCCGGTGTCAAACGCAGCCGCCTGCTCGTGTGGCGCGACGTTCATCCACCAACGCTCGAAGGTGATCGAGGACCGGATCGACAAGCACATCACCAAGAAGCACAACGGGAGAGGGATCAGACTATGAAGTGTGCAGACTGTGGCGCTCCGTCGAGACACATGACCCCCGCCGCCCTGCGCAAGGGCAGCAAAGTCCGTGAGCCCGGTGAGCCTCTATGCGCCGGGTGCTCGTCACGCCGCGTCCTGATGGTGCGCGAGGTGGATCAGATCCCCGCCGACCTCCGTCTGATCCAAGCCGCTCGTATGCCACATGGAGAGAGGAGGACCGCATGATCGAGTTCATGCCGTGGTATCACGCAGGCTCGGACCTGCTCCGCTGCCTGTCCTGCGCCGCTCTGCTGGTCTCAGGTGACACAGAAGTCCACGTTGCGTGGCACACCAAGATAGGAGGCTGACATGGACGACATAGGAGTTACAAACACCCTCGACGGCAACCACGTCATGCTCTGGGAGCGTCACGGAGCCACGGTGTACTTCAACATCCTGCCGAAGGAGGAGGGCTGACATGCTGCTCATCTGCCCGGTACGACCGGGAGACGTGAACGAGGAACTGCGCTACGCACTGCGCTCGTGGGAGACGAACCTCCATCTACCCGGTGGACTCGAACTGATGACGGTGGGTTACGAGCCGTCGTGGCTACTGCCCGATGTTCACCTACCCGGCAACCACTACAAGTCCATGCCGCTCGCTGTGTTCGACAACGTGATGCTCGGAGCCGAGTGTGCCGTTGACATGGGGGCAGGAGAAGCCGTCTACATGAACGACGACTTCTTCTGCCTCGACCCCGTAGGTTCGATCCTCCCGGTCAAGCGCAACTGCACCTTGGCCGAGCAGATCGCGCACTTCCCGCCCAACGTGGGTCTGTGGTGGCCCAAGAGTCTCCGTCTGACGGCCTCATGGCTCGACGGCCTAGGATTCCCCCACCCAGACTCCTACGAGGCCCACAGACCGCTCGTCTGCAAGCCTGACGGCATGTTGGAGGCCCTGTCTAGGTGGGACGGGGGCATGTCGGACACGGTCCCGCAGTGGAGGACCGCCTACGGGGTGCTCAACAAGATCGAGGCGTACCCGATCCACGATGCCAAACTCAGCACCAAGCAACCGGGCATTGGCACCCCGTGGATCAGCACATCGGACCAGTCATGGCGTCGGTACTCCTCGGCCATCAAGAAGCGTTTCCAGAAACCCTCTCGGTGGGAACGGGGCTAACCGCGTCGGTTAGAGCACCCACGCACTCCACCCTATAAGTTCCGGATCGGCAAGGCTCCTGTTGAACAAGCGGGAGTACGTGGCCCCGCTCGTCAAGCCTGTGAACACCTGTCGTCCACCGAACTCTGCGTCCGACACCACGTAACCGACGAAGTTCTCATCCGCGTTCGGGGCGTTATCCGCTCCGGACGCGGATGAGTAGAACCCGTTGAACGTGGCGAGCAGGTTGTTGTAGTCGGTGATACGCACGGTGTTGGCCCCGATGCCAGGGCCGACAAGATCCGCCGCCCTGCGGATGACAGGACGCCGGTCAGCCATAGCCAGCGTCTTCTTCTGCTGCCCGAAGTAGTCGCCCGCGTCTATATCGGTACGCCAGTTCTGGTTACTCATTCGCCCTCCTCGACTTCTACATCATCGCGGGAGAAGGGGGACAGTGTGATCGTGATGCTCTCTTGACCCTCGGCCTCTACCACCTTGATAGCGTCCAATTTCTGGGTGGCGACCACGGTACGTAGCGTACCTGTCGAGCGCAGGGGAACGACGACACCGGGCACAAGGTGCTGGATCGATAGCACCGTGTCGGGGTTCAGACGAGTGTTGTCTGGGACGCGAACGACGACAGGCGGTGGGTACCGATCCGAGATGGAGCGCTCGGATGCGTCAGCGAACGATTGCCTGAGCGTGGCGAGCCCTGCCTCCGTGTAGGTCCCGGTCTCATCCGCCGACTCAGAGGCCCACGTGCTGGACAGCATCTCGACCAGCCCATACACCGGGTCCTCGTCGTTCTCATCCAGCCGAGTCGCTTCGCCGTAGACGCCATTTCCGTCAGAGATGGCGTAGGAATTCGACATGCTCATGCCGTACTCACTGACGATGGGCGACGAGCCCAAGTCCTTGTCTCGGAACTCAGGCAAGGTACCAATGCGGTGCTTGGTCCCCCACAGGAGGATCGCTCTGCCAACGACGGTGTAGTCCAGTCCAGCGTTGGCAGCCATGTCGTCCACCTCCTCGAACGCGGTGCGCCCGTATGCCGGGGTGGAGCGGTACTGCTTCGCATCGTCGGGTTGTTCAAGGTCTTGCAGGTAGGCCAGCACATTCGGATCGTCCGGGGCAAAGGCGTTCTGCAACACCCGCATCGCGCGGTTGGTAACGGATGCGCCAGCCGTAGGACTGTTGCCAAAGTCCGATAGAGCCTGCTTGATGATGCGACGGTAGGAATACACCATCACGTCCTTGGCATGGATGACCACCTTGTCACGCTCGTAGGTGAGCAGGGTGATCGGGCCCTCCCACACACGCTCGGCGCCGAAGCCGTTGTCACGGAAGATGACGACCTCGTATGCCCACGTCTGCAACTCCGACAGCAGATTCCCGCAATCGATGCCCCACCCCGAGACATTGATCTTGGCTGTGCTGATGTCGTCCCGCACACGGTTCCAGTCAAGGGAGGAGATGTCGGTGATCTCTCCGACGCGCTCCCTGCCACCCCTTCGGTAGACGAAGACGCGGTGGGTCCCACACCCGAGAGTAGCCCCTTCGATGAGTTCCTCAGGGGATGGGATGACAGCCCCAGACGCAGGCACGGGGATCACCCAGAACCGAGCCGGATCACTCCACTCCGACGACTCGTCATCGGCGTCGGTGACCATCACCCGCCACTCGTACTGGTTTCCAGAAACCAGATCGAATCCTGTCACTAGGTACGATGTGTCTGTCGTCTCCGCAGCGGCCTCGAAGTGCACGCTGTCCACGGAGATCGTGCTGGCCCCTCCACTCCACGCCGCTCGTGGGCTGACCCACACGTATGTCCCGTCTGGGTCGGTCTCCGAGGCGACCCACACCTCCTCGTGTGTATGCGTACCGGGGGCATAGACCTCCGAGACCCTAACTGGTGAGTCCACAGCCGTCGCAGGCTCCCAGAACGCGCCCTTCGAGGCTGCGCCCTGCCATGTGCCAAACGAGTATTCGAGGATGGACTGAACCGGGACAGTGTTGGTGAACGTCGTACGGATGCGGTAGGCCGACGTGCCAAAGGGCCTAGCGGGAACATCAGCATCCGACCGCCGCAGGCCATTGCCAACGGCGTTTTCGAGGGCGCCCGCCGACCACGTCCACGAACTCTCGAACGGTCTTTCTGTCCACCCATCACCGTCGGTGGTGAAGTCGGGGTTGTCGGCCAGAAGATCCCAGTCGTTGTCACCCGTCAGGGTGGTCCACTCAGCATCGCCCACCCGACGAATCTGAACTGTCCGATACTTCTGAGGGAAGGGCGGCGAGTAAGTGTTCCTGTATCGCCACGTCAAGGTGGTAGCCGCCCCCTCGACAACCGCCGCGTTGTCTCTCGGGCTAATCGCCAAAGGCTTCAAGACCTGTGGCGCAGACGCGATGAACACCGACTCTGACCACGGGGAGGTGTTGACGGCGGGGTAGGTGTCCGGCGTGTAGTTCCCTGTGGCGTCATTCAAAGGGGGTGTCGGGATATCCGGGTCCGCTATGTCGCCTGTTGACCGTGAATGACCGTAGTCAAACGTGCGGATACGGACCTGCCACTCCCCGACGGGGAGATACCCAGCCATTGGGATGAAGGAGCCCCCACACTGAATGCTGATCTCGCGGTTGGCCCAGAAGTTTTCCGCCCCATCCTCTCCGATGGCGAATCCGGCTTCCGGGTTCGCGGCAACGATATGCCACCCCCGCCCCAGTTTGCTGCCATCCGTGCTGACGATGGGCAAGTCATCCCACAGGGGATCGAGCGGGTCCGTCACGGACGCAGGCGCGTACTGAATATGCACACCAGCAATGTCAGCGAACGAGGATCTGAACCAATCAGTGGGGAAGGATGTGACGCGATCCGGGTCTCCTGACCCAAACACGACAGGTGTTGTTGCCCCAGAGAAGATCACGTTCTCTGTCGGACTCGTGATAACAGGGGTTCCCGGGGAACGGTTCGTCCACAGCGAGAGTGCCCGACCGTTTATGTTGGCATCCCCCAAAGACGTGATCTGCGCCTTGCTAGTCGGGGGGTACGTGTTGAAGTAGGAAGGTATTACCGCGATCCAATACTTCTTGTTCGGATCCACGGCGGCGGCGGGGAACTCGAACTCCAAGTTCAGGGTGCCGGTTGTTGCGGTTAGCGTGGATGCACTGCCTCCAACACCCGTACCACCGACGTAGAGAGCGCCAGCCGCGTTTCGGATCTGCGTCGGCGTGGGTACTACCTCGGGATCGATGATCATGGTGTCGGCCCGGACGAGGAAAGCCGCCGCTCCCATGGGCGAGAAAAGGGCTTCGTCGACATCCGCTGAGTCATAGGAGAAAGACCCCGACGCGGGGAAGGTAGTCACACCCGCAATCGCATACTGGTTCCGCGTAGCGCCATTCAAATCCACCGTTCCGGGTGACGCGAGGCTGTACGCCTTAGGGTCGAACAGGAGGAGCCAAGGGTCACTAGCACCGCCCCCGGCCCACTTGGTGCGGATGACTCCACCGACTGCGCCGGGGGCAAGCCACGAAACCATTCTGTTCTCCTTCTATCGTTTCTGGAAACCCTAATCTGACTTCGGGATCAACGACAACGCCAGTCGAACCTGCCCGTCGCCATCGTACTCACCCGATCCGATGTCATCCATGATGTCGAGCGTCACCAGCAAGTTGTCTGGATCGTTGAAGGCGGTCCACTCTATCGGACGAGCCCCGGTGCCGTAGACGAGACTGTCCGTGCGCCGTACTCGCGCGCTCGCCCCGTCCCACCAATAGGACACTTCCTGCTCTGCATCGATCACGAACTCTGCGCTCAACCCCGCAGGGAGGTACGAGACAATCGCGGTCCACAGAGGCTCGCAGACCGAGTCCTCCGTAGCGGTGGAAGGCCAGATGGACACCCGTAGCAGCCGGGCCTCCACGGTCGTAGTGAGTGTCACCAGAGGAATGAAGTTCAACAGGCTCGGCTCGGGAGCAGGGATGCGAACCCAGTACCTGTCGAACGGCACTCCGGGCACGAGATCCCAACCGGCTGGGTAGAAGTCTGGCGCAACGGGCGGGGGCACCAGTGCGGGATACAGCGGGTCGTAAATGGGTGAGTAGTCGTAGGCGGGGCAGTCCACCTCGACCATCGACTGCGCGCCCTCGTCAATGACGAACCCCGGAGGAGCACTGACAGCCCCACTTCCGAGGTTGAGGAACTGCACCTCCGGATCGCCATACTCGAAGGGGTCGTTCGCCGTCCACGTGTAGGTGACAAGCCATGTGGCCGAGCAGTAGGTGTCACGCTTGCGGGTGACTGTCGTCCCCTTCGACAGGGTCACATCACGACGGTGCGCCTGCGGAGGAACCGGCTCGCCATCCCCCTGCTTGAACTGGAAGTAGCGCAACTCCGAGCCCGAACAGAACGTCTGTGCCCCGCCCGCTCGGAGCATCCTGTCCAACCACCGCTTGCCGTAGTCAGCCCCTCGGTTGGTGCTAGCCACGACAGAGACGTTGGCCGGGAGTGTGAGCGTGGCGTTCCGCGCCTTGCTCGATGACCCCCCGTTGGTGATGTACTCGATGGTGCGCGCTTCCAGTGTCGAGTCATCCAGCCCCGCGATGGACAGCGGGACGATACCGGCAAACTCCGCGCTCGCCGGGTATTCCGGGTCGTACCACGGAGCCTCCGACACCACGTCGTAGTCAACACCACCGAGCGCGTCCTGAATCCACTGCACCGACTCGGGGTCGGTCCACAGGGCGTCAATCCCCAGCACCTCCGCGAGTTGCGCGGTGCGGGACAGGTTGACAAGTTCGATGTCGTTGAACTTGATCCAGCCGTCGTACGCCATCTCAGGTCAGCCTTCCAGTCAGTTCGTCCAGCACTTCCGTGGCGACGGCGTGGGGGTCTTCGGTGGGGGTGACGATGTCACCAGTCCACAGGAACTTCGGGTCGTTTCCAGAAACCGAGTCATCCGTGACTGCGGTGCGGGAGACTGCCTGCTGAGCCGCGTAGGCCGCAACCTCAGGACTGACAGCGATCTGACTCGACAGCCGAGCGGCGGCGGCGCTGACCTTGACGTGCTGGTCATCGAGGCCGAGCACCGTGCCATCACCGACAGGCCCCATCATGGCCCGCAGCACCTTAGAGGGCGACGCGATACCGAGCGAGCGCTTGATGGCATCCGCGATGGCCGCACCCAAGGCGGCGGCAGCGGAGTCCAGTTCCGCAGACAGGCTCAGGAGACCGTCCACGAGCCCCTGAGCGGCGTCGACACCGGCTTGGTACAGATGTGAGGCCGCAGCGTCCCCAAGGCCGTCAGCAGCCTTGCCGATCTCCTCCGTCAGGTGGTTGACCTCCGAGATGGACCCCTGCCCACCATCGACAAGCGCCTGCGCGTAGGCGCTACCGCCCTCCACCCCAGCATCCACCAACTGCTTGTAGGCCGCGTCGGAGAGACCCTGCGCCAACAGGACGCGCAGGTTGCTCTGGAACTTCTTGATCTTCTCAAGCCGGTCGCGGAGGTTATCCGTGATGTCACCAGACGTGAGCGCCTGCGCGACCCCATCGAGAGTCTTGGCCTCCGCTGTCAGCAGGGAGCCGAACGACCGGATCGAGTCTGCCACGCTCGTACGGTAGTTGTCGCGGAGCGCGAGGGCATCTACCAACTTCTGGTTCGCGGCGGCGAGTTGCTCGCCCACGATCTTCCGAGCCTCAGCGTAGTCAGCCATCGTCGAGTTCGTGTCCATGATCCCGTTGATGAGGTTGTGCACCCGGTCCATGTTGACGATCTTGTGCCAGTCCAAGATGTCGGTCGCGGCCTTGATCTGCTCCCGCGAAGCCATCGCGTTAGTGATCATCTGCTCGCCTGCGGCCATCGCGTCCTGAACCAGACGCTCGCCCCGCATCCGTGCGGTCACCAGATCAGCCTCGGCGGCTCGCAGGGTAGCCAGCGCCTTCTTGGCCTCCTTCGGGCCACTCGCAGACTTGAGCGCCTGCGCCGCCGACTGCACAGCGGCTTCCGCCGACGCGACCAGTTGATCACGGGTGGCCTTCGCAGACTCGATGACGTTCTGCGCGTTGCCCTCAGCCTGACTGACCGCTGCCGCTGCGCTCGCGGAAGCGGATTCGATCATCGCCGTGAACGCCGCTGCGATACCTGCCGAGTCCGTCGACTTCGCCGCCTCCATCACGCCCGCGACGAGCGACTTGCCAGTCTCGGTGATGAGGGTGGCTAGCGACCGCTCTCCCTCCTTGATGGACGCAGCGACAGTCTCGCGGGCATCCTTGATGGACTTGTCGATCTCGTCCGCCATCGTGGCAGCCCACGCCAAGTAGGAGTTGGCGAGCGCGATGTAAGGATTCTTCCACTTCTTCTTGGCTTCCTTCTCACCCTTGGACTTCGAGCCGGACTTCGAGCCGGACTTCGAGCCCGACGAGTCAGACGGCTCAGCCTTGTGCCCACCAGCGGACTCCGAGGTCGCAGCGAGGGTCGCCGTTCCAGACGCAACGAGGTCGTCAATTGTGTCGTTGATCCCACGATTGCGGCGACGGAACATGTCGTCCAGTTCGTCTGACGCCTTCTTCACCACGCGAGGTGAGACGGTGTTGGACAGCACAGACCCCCCAGAGAACCCACGAGGGTTGATCAGGTTCGGAGGGACCAGATTCCTGCCCACGTCAGCGATCTTCCCACCCACCGACGAGAGGATGCCGCTCGGACCCATGTCCTTGAGTCGCTGCAAAGCGCCGATGGCTGCCTCAGCCTTGTCCACCACGAAACTGATGGCGTACCCCAGATTGTCGAATCCTATTTTCATGATGCCCAGAGGAGAGGTCACAACACCAATGGCCGCAGGGAGCCCTACACCCAGAGCCTTGATCAGTGGCTTGAGTATCGGGTTGATGATCTCGATGGTGTCCGCGATCCCTTGCAGGCCCTTCCCCACAGCCGCCAAGACCCCGGAGTCATCGAGAATCTTGAACGTATCCTTCAACTTCGAAACGACATCGCGCAGGTCCTTACCGAACTTGATGGCGTCCTTGAACCACTGCTCAAGATCACCATTCTTGGTGTGCTTCTCGACCGCCTTACGGAACCGCTCGAACGAGTTCTTGATCCCATCGAAGATCGTGTTGCCTGCCTCCTGCGACTTCGGGTTAAACAGCACGTCGGAGATGAATCCACTGACCTCCTTGACCGCGCCCCACAGAGACTTCAAAGACTCGACGGCACGGTCTACGAAGTCCTTGATGGAGTTCTGACCCTTACCGGAGTTCGCCCACTTGGAGAAGTCCCTTGCGACATTCGCTAGATACGAGGAGAACCGCTCGACGGAGGGCATGACCGCCGCGAGCGAACCGGCAACACCATTGAGGAAGTCACCGAGCGCGCTGGACATGTTCTTGACGATGTTGGGGAGGGTGGACCCCAGCGCATCGATGAGGTTCCTGATACCGGGGCCGGACAGGGACTGCGTCAGGATGGTCCCGGCTCGGGCGAACGCACCGCCCATCACCTCTGCCAGCGGCTTAACCAGTGCGAGAGCGACTTGCAGGTTACGGGACCACTTCTCGAAGGCCGGGATCATCTTTGTAATCATGATCTGACCCAGACCCGCCGCCATCGCGTGAATGGGCTCGAAGGTCTCCGCTGCCGCCGCCCGCTGCTTGTCCGTCATCGACGTGAAGGCCACCGCTGCCAGACCCGCCGCGATACCGAGCGCCGCGAGAGCCCCACCACCCACGATAGCCATTCCCGTGAGCGCGGATGTGATGGTCGCCGCCATAGCAACCGCGATGGCCGTGATCGCACTAGCCACAGACGCGAACGCGGAGACGGTCGCACCGAGGACAGCCACCATCGCAACGATCAACGGAGCAGACGCAGCGAACGCCGCGATAGAACCCGCAATCCCGCCGCCCGCACCGGACGCACTCTTGCCGAGCGAAGCGAACACATCCGAGAGGCTGCTGGCGTTCTTGAACGCGGAAAAGATGCTTTTGGCGAAAGAGCCCGCGAACCTGCTGGCCCCCTCCGTCAGTCGGGCGACGTTACCCATCGCGCTTCCGAGGAGGTTCAGCGCATTGTTGCGAGACCCCTTGCCGAACATGCGACCGATGGCCTCGCTGATGCCACCTCTGCGACCCCGGTTTCCAGAAACCGCGTTGTTGAGCACCCGGTCGACAAGGGCACCGAGTTTGCTGCCCTCTCGGTCGATCTCCTCGGACAGGCTCGACATAAACCTCTGACCGACCCGATCCCCGAGTCGATCAGCGAAGTCGTCATCGAAGGCTCGGTCGATCCCTCGACGGACCTGCTCCGGGTTCGAGGCCATACGGTCGCCCAGTTCAGCCCCGACCTTGTCACCCAGATCCTTGACCTTGTCCGACATGCGGTTCACGAAGGACTTACCGGCATCCTCACCACCCTCACCGGCTCGGCGGTCGACCTTGTCCCAATACTTGTCCCACTGAGACGAACCCGCGCCCATCTTGGACCGGATGCGGTTGAAGAAGCCCTTGGAGAAGTTGTCCCCGTACCCCTCCCCATGCTCCTCGCCCTTCTTCTTGACGCCGGGACCGGCCTCATCGACGGCATCAACGATGTCCTCATTGATGCCGTCGCCGTCAGCGGTGACGGATACGTATGCGTTGCCGACCCGTGTGCCTCGCAGCATTCGCTACCCGCCTCCCTTCGCCTGAGCGGCGAAGAACGATTCCGATTCCAGATTCACTGCGGCTTCACTGTCGATGTCCTGCCACGGCAGGAGGTCATTCAGTTCGGTCAGCCAGTCATCAAGTTTGTCTGATGCGACACGCTCGACGCACCAAGAGTAGACCATGTTGAGGTATCGATGCGGTGGCATCCTCAACAGGGGGGTGGGACTGGCGTGATATGCCGCGTCTATCTCAGGCCACCGACCGGCTGCTAGGCCACAGAGCCTAACTGCCATCGGATACGGACGGGCGAAACCACTCCTCCACAAGGTACTCGAAAATACCCTCGACCTTCTTCATGGAGAGGCGCTTCTTGGGGTCGCGCGTCAGCAGGCGCGATTCGAGGTGATCCTTGTCGTCGTCACGCAGCGACTCGAACATGATGTTGAGGATGCCCGCGAAGCGCTGGTCCGCGGTCTGACCCCGACCGAGAGTCGCCAGCATGAACGCCAACTGACCCTCCGTGGGCAGGTACGCGCGCATCTCGCGACCATCCAGCAGGAAGGCCACGAAACGCTCGTCATCGACCTCCTCCTCGGCCTCCTCTCGGGACTTACCCTCCTCCACGAGAGCGAGGATCTTGGCCTCGCGCTCGTCCTCGGCCTGAACTTCTTCGACAGAACTGATGAACTCCTTCATCGGAGCCTCCTTCTCTAGTGGGAACCCTTGAGGTTATACAGTAACACGGTTTCTGGAAACCGCTTACGGAGCGAGGTTGAGAATCTTCGAGCGGGGGATGACAAAGGTGCGCCCATCCGGCAGCCGCACGTGCAGCCCGTTAACCGTGCTGACAGGAAGAACCTTGATGCCGGGGTTCTGTTTCTTGAACACCTTGAGCCCCGCCGCCCACTTGGCCGCAACGGTCGGGTACCCCTTCGGTCGTGTGGGCTTGGTCGTCTTGGCAGGCTTCGGCTTGGGCGCAGCCTTGGGCTTCTTGGGCTTAGCGGGCCGTGGACCCCCGCTCTTACCAAGTGTGTCATTCCTGCTCCACGCCTCGTCACGCCACGCACGCCACTCGTTCAACTGTGCAGTGAAAGCACCATCCGAAACAGTGTTACCTGCAAAGTTGTCCATCCCTGTCGGCATCGAGTTGATCGCATTCGTGATCTTCGCATCACCGGGGACCTGAAAGGCACGCATCCGCATGGACTGGAAGGCTCGTTGAAGTCCCTTGTCGAAGAAGAACTGACCCTTCTGCCCCTTGATCATCACCGGCTTGACCTTGCGCCCACCCGGACCTGTGGGACGCCACGTGTGCTCGTACAGGCTCGCACCCCCACGAGTCCACGGAGGGAGCACCTTGGCCTCATACGGACCGCCCCCGCCATAGATGCCCGTGCCCTGATCCACGTAGTAGGCGTGGGGTGCCGACGAGCCGATGGCGCTGTAGACCCGCATCCGCCCCTCTTGATACTTAGTGGTGGCGGTGAACGTCGACTTGAGGGGCTTGCCGTAGTGCGCCCACCTAGGGCGCTTGTTGGTCGGAGCCGCCTGCATAGCGAACGCGCGAACACGGTGGCTGAACCGATTCTGCCACCGGCCTACGTCACCTGTCGCGGCGAACAGCACCTCGCCGTGAGCCTCGACCACGATGTTCGCGCCACGGCGACGGATCTTCCGAACGAGCATGGCTCAGACCTCAACCGTGAACGTCCAGATACCGCCGTGCTGTCCACCCAGCGGGCCGTCAGGAGACCACGAGCCAACGGTGATGGAGTCCCAGACCTCGCAGCCCATGGCGGCACAGTAGATCGCATTCATGTCGCTCATCGCCAGCGTTGCAGCCGCCAGCACCTCACTGGCGGTGGGGGCCTCCCCATCCTCAGCGATCTCGATGCAGCGGAGCACACCCACTTCGAGTTCGAGCCGCATGACGGTGGCGCAGTCTCCTTCCCACGAGGGGGTGCTGACAGGGTTGACGCTCATGACGCGCACCCATATCTGCGAGCAGGCGACATCGTCAGCCTCACAGTCGTCGTCCGGGTCCGGGTCGAAGGGGACGTAGGTCTCTCCGATGGTCAGGCCATAGGAGCAGATGTCATCGATGGACTCCCCAACGCACCCCGCGAACGAGATCAGGGCCTCGTTCAAGCGGTCGGCCCCCGTTTCTGGAAACTCGTCTGATCCGATACTCATGGGTCATGCCTCCTGCACGCAGGTAAAGGGGCCACCCGGCTCGGGGATGACACAGCGGTAGGTCTGGGCAGGCGAGGTGTCCGGCAGCGTCTCGTCGGCTGGAATCGTGAACAGGAACGTGAAGGGCACCGCGTCTGTACCGTCTGCGCCAGCCGCGCCCGGTGCCCCCTCTGGACCTGAGGGGCCGGTGACAGAGTCGCCCTTGTCACCCTTGTCACCCTTGTCACCCTTGTCACCCTTGTCACCCTTGTCACCCTTCTCGCCCTTGTCGCCCTTGGGCCCAACGACGCTGTCACCCTTGTCGCCCTTGGGGCCGACGATGCTGTCACCGGGCAGGCCACGGAACCCTCGCAAGCCCCGAGGACCGGGAGGGCCGATGGGACCACGCGCGCCTGTGGCACCTGTGGCACCTGTGGAACCCGTCGCTCCGGGGATCGGGCTTGGAGGTGGGACGACGACAGGGTTCTTCCCGGCTTTCTCAAGCCGCTCGTTCGCCTTCTGGATGGCCTCCTTCTGTGCTCGGAGAGTGGCCTCCTGCTCCACCACGGCGTCACGAAGATCGGCTCTGTCCAACACGGACTGATCGATCTTCGCATTCTGCTCGTAGTTTTCCGCTTGCACTTGGGACATGACCCAAACGAGCCACGCACCTCCTAGCAGCAGGAGCAACGTAACGCTGACAACGAGGATGTGGAGAGCCCTCGTACTCGGAATGAATTCTCGGCCACGAAAGGTCATCATGGAATCTGCCCCCCGGCAGTGGTTATGAAGTTGTTGACTGCCAGAAGCAGTCCAAGGATTGCGGGAACAGCGATTCCGAGCAAAAGAAACACCAACTGACGACGGGTGTCAGCGTCCCTTTTCTCTCTGTCCTTGTTGTATATCTGTAGATCCTCGATGTCGTCAGTCTGCGTCTTGTGGTCCCTGTCGTACACGTCCTTGCGCACGTAGGTCTTCGCCGTGTCCATCCGGTCTTGGCGCATCTCAGCAGCGAGATTGACCATGGTGGTCGAGACGGCGTCCAGACGACGCAGGACTTCTCCAAGGGTGGGTTCACTCACTGGGGATACCTCAAACCGATCCGAGAGGGGCCCGAGCAGGGACACCAGACGTGCGCCGGGGGGAGCGCTTGCTCGGGTCGAACACGACAGCCGTACGCACCGGAGATCCAGCCGGTGCCCACTTGAGGATGAACTGATCCACGATGTCGATGCCGGTCAGGCCACCGGGCCACAGGCCCGCCTCGATGGTGAACGACACACCGTTGCGCGTGACGTTCGTGACGCCGCGCGGCAGAGAGCACTTGCCCTTGGGGGCACACGCCTTGGCGAACTCCATCGCGAGATAGGCCACGGCCAACTTGGCGTCATCGTTGACCGGGTACGACCGGGAGTACGTGATGGACCACGTACCGGGCTCAGTGTCGGGGAGGTTGAGATTCTGCGTCTCGGGGATCGGGCTCGTGCCCGCACCCTGCCACACGAGAAGGTGACCGTTGTCCAGTCGCCAGTCCCCAGACCACAGATCCTGCTCGACCCCGTCGATGAGCAGTGTGTCGATGTAGCCGACCGGGCCGGGAATGTCGATCTCCGACAGAGGCTTGCACTTGGCCTTGCAGGGGCAGTCGTTGTACCAGAGCCCGTCGCGGATGTGGGGGTTCCAACCACATCCGCAACGGGGGGTCTCCGGGCACGGGCGGATCGTGATGGGGCAGGTACCCACCCTCCCGTACGTGAGCGTCTGCAAGGATGACGTAGCCAGCATCAGTGCTCGCTCTTGGTCCTCCAAGTCGTACGCGGCCCAAGCGTCGCTCAGGCAAGCCGGGTCCGGCTCCCATGTGCATGTCATCTTGAAACCCTCTCCACGATCAGCGCGCTATCTACCCTAGGGTAGCCGACGATCAGTAGCCGTAGTCATTCCGGGGCTCGTCGGAGGGGTACGGATTGCCCCCGGCCTCCTCGTACGACAGGCCATCGTCCTTCGGCACCACGTCAGCGTTGGGGACGACCCACGTGGCAACGGCGGTGGCGATGATGGCGACGATGGTCAGCACCTTCCCGATCTCCGTGTCGGCGGTGTAGACGCCGAGCAGGGCGGTAGCGATGGTGCCGATCAACGTGGCGATGGCCTTGAGGTAGGCCAGCGGGTTGCTCTTGCTGGTGACGGTGCGTGTGTTCATCGTGTTCTCCTTGTCGGTGTTTCTGGAAACTACTTCTTGAGGGGCGCGTATGTGACGGCACCCCAGCCGTGCGCACGGGTCGGCCTACCGGGGACAGACTGCTTCTTGACACGGTGCAGCCGATTCGAGACGGCGTGATCGACCTTGCCGAGCATGGTCAACTCGAAGCCCTCTGCCTCACACAGGGGGCGCAACTGGACAGCCGTAGCGTTGAAGTCACCGATGACGACACCTCGGCGCTTCTTGAGGAACTTGACCGTTCGCCGCCACGACTCGGCCCACGCCTTGGCGTTGGGTCCGTCCGGGCCTCCCGTGGGGAAGTGGACGTTGACGACCCACACCCAGAACGGGGTCCGCACCTGAATCGCTTGGAAGACCCTTGGTGTGTGAGCGCGAGAGGCCTTGGGTCCGATCCACGACAAGGTCATGCGGAGACGACGCACGCGGACAACCTTGCTGTTTCTGGAAACCAGAGCCTTGACCCCTCGGGCTTCTGCGCTGCCCCGGAAGCCATACACCTTGTACTTACCGAACCTGCCAAGGTGCGCACCGGACTGTGCCGCCTGTTGCAGCACGGCCACGTCGGGCTGGATCTCTGCCAGCCCCTCACCGAGAGGGGGCTTCTTCATACCCTCGATGTTCGTGGTCTGGACGACGAGACGCTTGTCTGTCGGCTTCGGCGCGGTGGCCTTCCTCTGACGCGCGATGTACGCCTCAAGGTCGAAGATCGAGGCCGCGATGCTGGCAGGGAACCACGACGGATCGTGCGCGTGACCGGCCAAAGCAGTCTTGTGCAGGTAGTAGTCCTCGATCTGAGAGGACGCCGCACGTGCTCCGAGTGTGCTCCAACCGCCGTCCACGTACTTACCGACCCTGAACCCACCCGAGCGGTAGTCGTCGCTCACATCGGCTCCCTCGCGCTCTGGGAGGGTGAAGTAGTGGATGTGCGGAGTGAACCCCTGCGCCGCCGTGCGAGCGTAGGCACCCGCGCCGTTGGCCCGGAAGAACCTCTGCTGCTCCATCCAGTCGACACCAGGGATGCGAACGTCGAGGCAGGCGTCGAAGTCATGCGTGCCTGCGCTGGCCGAGACTGACGTGTTGAACGGCCCCTGCATGACATCGATGTGCACGCCGTACTTCTTGAAGGCGAGGCTGTCGAGCCGGTCGAGGTGTGCGATGGTGCGCAGCGATCCGATGACAGCCTTGCCTGACGTGGTCTTGCGCGACCACAGCACCTTGTCCGTAGCCTTGGGCGGGTTCGCCCAGTCGATCGGTTTGCCTGCAAGCGTGAGCACGCTCATGTTGCTCTCCTGTCGTTTCTGGAAACTCGTGTTACGTCACACGATACCTCAAGGAAGTTCGTAGAAGCCACTCAGGATGAGGGAGTGCCCCGCGCCGATGGCCGAAGTCAAGTCGTATTTGAAGATGGTGGCCTTGTCGAAGGTGTCGTTCTTGGCGTTCAGAGTCGCCCCGGTGTTGAGGCTTCGACCAGTACCGACGAGGGTGACCGTTGCTCGGGCATCCATCGGGAGAGTCATGAATACCGCCCCACTCGCGGTCCCAATGGTGGTCATGTCGATCTGGCATGTCCAGAAAAGCATCTTCCCAATTACGGTATACCGACCCGCACCACTGACCGTGGTGAACGTACCCGAGGAGGCTGTGATAGTTGGAACCCAAGTCGCCCACACACCGCCGATAGCACTTCCGCCAATAGCGTCCTTGACAAACGCAGTCGTGGCGATGCTCGTGTCGTCGTCAGCGACGTCCGGGGTCGGCGCGGTGGGGTTGCCCGTCAGCGCTGGGCTTGCCAGTGGTGCGTAGTCGTCTACAACATCTGTAACGAAGGTTTCGGTGGCGTAGCCCTGATCCCTCACGAAGGCCGTCGTGGCGATGCTCGTGTCGTCGTCAAGGGTGGTTGGTGTTGGCGCGGTGGGGTTGCCCGTGAAGACAGGAGAATCAAGCGGGGCCTTGCTGGCATCAACATCATCGATGTACTCCCGCAACTGGTCGTCCCAGAAGTTGGGGTTCTGCTGCCCTCGTACCGGCCACGTACCCATGCTCTACATCTCCTCAGGTTTCTGGAAACTCTGTCTGACCGACACGTGGGCCACCCGGAGAACCGAGCGGCCCACGTGATAGGTCTCGTGCGTCAGGCCGAGGCCAGCGCGAAGGCCCCACAGGACGCCTCGGGCGGGTCGAGCGAGACGACGATGTTGCGGTAGTGCGTGTTGACATCGAGCGGCGTGTGCAGCGGGGCGGGGTCGCCCAACTCGTCACGGTCCACGTCGTACGGGCCGACGCCCCAGCCGTTGCCGTCGCGGGTCTGAGCACCCGAGATGGTGAACTGCACCGCACCGTTCTCGAAGGAGAAGCCGCCGAGGCGACCACCCTTGAGGAACGGGAAGGGGGTGTAACCCCACTTGCGGTTGCCGGACGGGTCACACGCCGAGCCCGCGATGCGGGACCAGATTTCCAGCGCGAACCCGAACGAGTCGAGGTCGATGCCGGTGTTGGCATCGAAGCCGACGATGTCGCCCGCCGCGTTCGTGACGGTCGGCTGACCCGTCAGGAGCGAGATCAGGCCGGGGTCGACGCCGCAGAGGGCGATGTCGGCGGTGTAGCCGATGACCGACGTGAAGGCGTCATCCACGATGCACAACTCGTCCGCGAAGTTGCGCTCACGGACGTTGGTGCCGTCGTCGGTCACCTCCTCGATGGTGACGGTGGAGATGCGCTTGGACACGACCACGGCGGACGAGCCGGGGTCGGGGTCTCCGCAGGAATCGAGCCGGGTGACGCGGATGACGCTTCCCCGGACCTGCGCGTAACATTCGGTGGACATGCTTACTCCTGTTCTGTACGGCTGGTGCCGGTGGTCTTCGCGGCCCGTTTGCCGGAAGTCTTCTTGGTAGCCTTCGCAGGCTCAGGCTCGGGCTCAGGTTCGGGCTCGGGCTCGCTCTCATCGTAGAGCACGGTCGCCAGTTCCTCTGTGATCCAGAAGCCGCTGTACGTGGACTTGATGGAGCGCTGGTGGATGCCGAACTCGCGAGCGGTACCCACGAGCAGCGTCGCGGTCTCCTTGCGGGAGCCCGCCGCGTCGTTCTGGACGAAGATTTTGTGCTCAATCACGCGGACCACACCTGACCCGTTGCCTTCGCGACGAAGCAGTCGACACCGACGCGGAACAGCCGCTCGACCAGAGCGATGCTGGTGTTGTCGGCCAGTCCATTCTCGTCCGATCCGACGCCCGAGCCGTCACCGGGCAGGGTGTAGGTCTGGAAGGAGAGCCGCTTGGACCGCTCGACGTAGACCTCACCGGTCACGTAGATGTCGTAGGAGCCGTCCGGCAGGGTGTCCGGGTCGTCATAGCCGCCACCGGCAGCGACCTTGGCCCCGGTCTTGGTGAAGAACTTCCCACCTCGCTCGACCATCAGCCCCAGCCCGAAGGCGATCAGCACCGCGCCTCGGGGCATGTGCAGCGTGGGTACCCCCGCGTAGACAGCGGCGGCGTAGGACTCCAACGCGCCCATGGCCCCCGCGAGGTTCATACCCGCCACACTGAGATCGACGGGAGCGTCCCACTGCGCGTCGTACGGGCTGTTCGGGGTGAGGGGGTCGGTGTTGGCGACGAAGCGGTTGAGCAGCAGAGCCATCTCGACGCCCTTGGCCTCGCTGCGGCTGAACACCCGCTCGACCTCAGACTTCTGGTCAGCGGTGTCGAGGCCGATGACCGAGCACTGGACGCCACCATGGACGCCGAACTCGAAGCCGGGCACCCAGCCCGCCACCTTGAAGTCCTTGAACTCGAACTCCGCGACCGGCTTGGCACAGGTCGGCGTGGGCACGAGCAGGTCGAGGCAGTTGTAGGAGGGCCACAGGCCCTCGTTGTTGCGGTACCCGAACCGGGCGTTGTCCACGACGGTCGCGTGGTCCAGCACAGTCGAGATGAGTGCGGTGGGCTCGGGGCGGCGAACCTCGGTGCCCTCAATGATCTGCGCGGTCATCTTGTCTCCTTGTGGGTTTCACTGATTCGCTCTAGTTCAGAGGGGGCTGGGTCTCCGGGGTTTCCAGAAACCCAGCCCCACTGGATCAGAACGAGCCGTCGAACGCCGGGGTCTCGAACCCGGTGCACGTGAGGTCGTTGGCCCCGGTGCGACCGGAGGCGCAGACCGGCACCTCGATAATGTGGCTGCGGTAGCCACGACGGATCGTCATGACGCCCTGCTCGAAGAACACGCCGGTGTACTCGTTCTCCGACAGGCTGGCCGCGTCGTAGACAGCCGACAGGTTGATGACCGGCTTCACCGACTTGAGCCACGTGCCAGCCGGGTACATGAGACCCCGGATGGTCTCGGGCCAGTCAGCGGTCGGCGTGGCCGCGCCGTAGCGCTGGTCGAAGTCCGACAGGTACTGGACCGCGAGGTTGTGGTTGGCGAAGTGGGCCGCGACCTTCTGCTCGGTGGCGATGTCGTTGAGCGCGAGGCCCGAGCGACGTGCCATGTCGAACTTGAAGATGTCCAGCGCCTCCTGCGGCAACTTGACCTCCATGACGGCGTTGACGCCGACGTTCCACCAGCGACGCTCCTTGATCGCGACCTGCGTGAACGCTTCCAGCGTGTCCTGCATGGACCCGCCGAGCGCGTTCGTGGCATTGATGGCGGTCGAACCCGCGATCACGTCGTTGATGAACCGACGGTTCATCTTGTGGGCGTAGGCCACGTCCGAGACCCGCAGTGCGTCCGCGACCAGTTCGGGGAACGTGGTCTCGGTGAGAATCGGGATCTTCCAGCAGTAGCCGTCGAAGTCGAGACGGTGGTCCACGAAGTCCGGGCACTCGATGGTCTCGCAGGTCTTGACGTAGCCCGCCTCCATCTCGGCCTCGGTGCCGCCGAAGCCGAAGTCGTCCACGGCGTCCTCGGCGTACGTGGTCTGCAACAGGCGCGGACCCTCGGTCATCATCAGACCACCACGCGGGGCGGCGACCTCGGGGGCGTCCCACAGACCGTCGACCACGAAGTCCGCGATCCAGTTGTAGACGACCTCGGACGGCGAGCACCACGCCATCGCGGCGGTCTGGACGGCGGGCTGACCCGACGTGCTGAGGCTGGCCGTGACGCGCTCGACGTGGCGCTTCACGGACTCCTTGACCGCCGAGTGGTCCTCGTCCACCGCGCCGCGCTTCGAGGCGGTGAGAGCGGCGTCGATCTGAACGCCGAAGGACGCGGCCCCGAACTTGGACAGCACCGGAGCGCCACCCGACTGCTCGTGGTTCATCTCGGCGGCGCGGGCGTTGAACTTGGGGAAGCCCTTGACGCGAGCGAGGACGGCCTCGGCCACCTGACCCATGCCCGTGAGCGACTGCCCGGTGGAGAAGCCCTCCACGTCGGCGGCTGCCGTGATGACGACATCCTGCGCTGCGGCCACGTTGGGGCGCTTGGCCTTGCGACCGACCTTGGACGCGGCGGTGACCTTCTGCGAGGTCGTGTGGTTGACGCTCGCGGCGGTCACCACGGCCTCACCCTCACCCTCCTCGGCGGCGTCGCCCTCGGACTCGGCGGCGTCGCCCTCGGACTCGGCGTCGTCACCCTCCTCGGACTCCTCGGACTCGACGCTGGCCTCGACCTCCTCGTCGTCCTCGTCCTTCTTCTTCTCGAAGGGGTTGTCGGCGAACGTGGCCTTGGCGGCGGCGAACCGGTCGGCTGCCTCCTTGACGGCGGCGGCGCGGGTGGTCTGCTCGGCCTCGATGAGGCCGATGGAGGCGACCAGCGCCTCGGCCTCGTTGACCTGCTCGATGGTCGGGGCGTCGAGCGCGAACAGCGCTGCGGCCTCGGTGCGGGCCTCGGTGATGCTGGCGGTGAGTGCGTCGTTGTCCATCCCGGCGAACTGGGTGGCGCGCTCCTCATCGGAGAGAGTGGAGAACTTGATCTTCACGGTAGGTGGTCCCTTCTGACCTTGTGTGTTCTGGACTGGATGAAGTACACGGTGTTGCGTGGTCGAGGGCACCTAGGCTACCTACACGCGAGAATGTAGCACACGTTTCTGGAAACCCGCTAGGGCAGGGTCTTACAACACATGCCGGTAAGAAACAGAACCTAGGTGCTGAACACCACTAGAAAGCGCGCCCCCGGCAAGGGCAGCCACCCCGGCGGTGTTGATCTGCACGAGGTAAATCACACCCGCCCCCATGACAAGCGGGAATATTCGTTTGGGTGGTCGGTACCCACTGGGGACTGTGAACAGTGTCGTCCCAGCCGAGATAGCGGCGGTAGTGGTGAACTCGATGTGCAAGGTAGCCTGCCCATCTCTCCGGTAGACCCGCCCCTCCGTGGAGGTCACGTTCGGAGCACCTATGAAACCCGCATCACTTTCGGGGAACGGGGTGCCCATGGAGATCCACGCACCCCACACCCCGGCAACCATTGTGCGCCGGTACTGATCCCCCGCAGTCGTAGCACGGGCAGTTTGCTCGACGTACGTGGCGTTGTACGCGCGAACCTCTAGGTAGTGCGACACCGCGCCGTCCGGGGAGTTGGCGGACCCGGAGGCCAAGGAGTACCAACCGGACGACGTAAGAGTGTCGTAGTCAACGACGGTGGGGGTGGCGACAGGGTCGAGCCGGGTACCGCTCCCAATCTGATTCTGCACATACTCAGTGGTTGCGATGGACGTGTCATCATCCGATGTGGCCGGGGTCGGGGCTGTTGGGTTGCCTGTGAAAACCGGACTCGCCTTCTGCGCCTGAACAAACGCTGTAGTGGCGATGGATGTGTCGTTGTCAGCGGCGGAGGGGGTGGGCGCGGTGGGGTTGCCGGTGAACGCTGGGCTCGCCAACTTGGCGAAGCCCGTGACCACACCAACCTCGCCGTCGATGGAGTCGACGCCGTTCTTGTACGGCAGGGCCGTCCACGCGGTGACGCCGTCGCCCATCTTCCACTTGCCAGTGTCCGTCTCGTGACCGGCCTCGCCCTCGAACAGCACAGGGTCCTCAGAGGTCCAGACAGCGGAGTCGTCTCGTCGTTGCTGGATGTGCGTCATGCTCGTCCTCCGTCGATGATGAATGATCCTGTCACTGCACCGCCGCCATCCACACTGAGCAGCGTACTCGGCGGGGGCATCGGGTCTGCCGCCGTGCCATTGTCCAGCACATCGACGGTCTCTTGAATTCCACACACCTCCGCTGGTGGTGCAGCGGGGGTCATGAACGTCTTCCATGACGTGTTTCTGGAAACCGGCTCGATCAGCCGCTCGAACGAGCCTCCAAGATCGTACGGCCCCACACCCCACCGCGACGCTCGCCGGGTCTGTGCGCCCACGAGATTGAAGGATATGCGCCCGTTGTGGAACTTGAATCCCCCCAAGCGACCGCCCCGTAGGTAGGGGAACAGGGTGTAGCCCCACATAGGGCTGCCATCCACACACCGCTGCCCAGCCAGTTTGGACCAGACCTCCAACGCGAAGGCAGTAGTAGGAAGCCGGGTGCCAGAGTCGAAGCCGATCGCCGTACCTTCGATGCCATCACCGAACGGGAACTCTCCGAAGGCACCCTCTCCAAAGCCCGCCGCCCCCTTCGAAGTCTGCGACACCCCGGCCACGAGACCAAGCACTCCGGGGTCCACACGAAGGAACTCGATGCCAGCGGTGTACCGGATCGTCTGCGCAGACCTAACGAAGCGCAGGCGCTTCTCCTCCTCCGGGTTGCGAAGGATCTCGTTCTTGGCGGTCTCGGTCACCTCGTTGATCGTGACCTTGGCGACCGCCTTGGAGGTTGCGTAGCGGATGGAGTCCAGAACCTGCCCCCGGCGACCGAGTTCAGTAACCCGGATGGCCGAGCCCCGAACCATCTCATAGCACTCGGTACTCACCCGTCACCCGCCGACAGTCAGCGTCTTGTACGTGCCACCCTTGCGCATGACCTTGGCCTTCGCCTCAAGTTCGGTGTTGTACGTCATGGTCACCACGCCGTCAGCGCTGGTCCACACGTACGTGGCCTTCTTGCGGCCCTTGCACGCGCAGGCCATCAGGCACCGTCCGAGGGGTACGGCTCAACGATGGTGTCCGTGCCGGGGATCTCGCCGTCCATCTCATAGACGACAGCGCCATCCTCACGCAGGCCGACCGGCTCGACACGCCCGTCCTCCTGAGCCTCGGTGACCAGTTCCTCCGCGATGTCAGTCCAGTTGAACTGCTCGCGCAGGGCATCCATACGAACCTCAGCATCGATACGGGCGAGAGCCTGCATCCGCTCAGCCGGGGTGGGTTCGGCGCAGGGGGCGTCCTCGATGTTGTTGAAGGCGCTCGCAGCCAGTGCGATGACGTTGCCATCCTCGTCGTAGGAGGCCGATGCGCGCTCCACGGCGTAGCCGGGTACGTTGACGGTCAGGCAGGCGGACATCTGACCGTAGAGCCACTCACCAGAGACCTGACCGGACGCCTCGATCTTGACGATGTGGTCCTCGGGCACGCCCGGAAGCACGACGCCAGCGAACCAGATTCCCCGCTCGTCCTCACCGACCCGCACGGCTGCCCATGCGTTGTTGACGTTGTCAAAGTACGCCTGCTCGGCGGTCTCCCGGAGGATCGTGTCGGCGTCGCGGTGGCCTACCCCGTAGGTCAGCACACCCGTGTTGATGATGCCCTCGTCAGTGCGGGTGATACCGAGGTGGAAGCGCGGGTAGTCGTCGCTGCCGGTCATGGGCGGCTCGACACAGCGACCGGCCATGCCGATGTGGCACACGCCCCACTCGCCTGCGTAGCCGTAGGTGCGGCGGAAGCCGTTCGCATCCGGCTCCTCAACCACCATCGCGCCCATGTCCTCATGACGATGGAAGTAGGACAGTGGCGGTCGGACGGCGTTTCCAGAAACCGACGAGACGAGCACCGCCTCCCACCCGTCGTCGGTGGCCTCGATGGCGGGGTTGTCGAACTCGCGGGTCTCGCCCCCGGCGTGGATCGCGGCACGCTTGCGATTCTCCGGGGTGTCGGGCGCGTTCCCCGGCTTGCCGAGTTCACCGGGCCAGTAGCCGAGCGCGTCGTGGTGCCAGCGGGCGATGATCTGGTTGAGGTACTTCATGTCCTCGGGGGAGTTGGCGGCGATCTTCGCACCGATCAACTTCTTGGCCCGCGTGAAGTCGCCGGGGGTGCCCCAGCCGATCTTGGCGTAGCCGGGCTCACCCTTCTTGGTCCAGTAGGCATGGAGACGCCGGGTCTCGGTGGGGTTGGTCACCCAGCCCGGACCACGGTCGAACGTCACGAGGTCCCCCGACGCCACCAGCGCAGCGGTCATCACGGAGTCGTCGTTGGCTGGCATGTCCGGGTGCGGCCCGAAGGCGACGTACGCCTCTTGGAAGGCGGGGATGGCGACGGCGGTCAGGCCGGACGCACGCACGGCCTCGAACCACGTGATGCCCGTGGCATCGCTCTTGGCCTTGTCGAGCGAGCCGTTGTCGCCGTCGACCGAGACACCGAAGCGCCCGAAGAACGCGAGGAGTTCTGCGAAGTCGCACGCCACCTCACTGCTCATCAGACGACCCTCCCAGTGGATGAGCCCGTCCTTGCGCATGAGCCTGTCCACCGAGCCGACAACCACGGACTTGTCATGGCCGGGGTTGGACTCGATCTGCCACGAGAAGGGCAGGCGACCAGGGCGAGCCGTCATGGACCCGTCGTTGAAGGCGCGACCATCACCCGTCGCAGCCTCCTCGGGGGCCAGCACACCGTGCACCGGGATCGAGTCGACCGCGAGGTCAACCATCGTCAAGTCAGGCTCTACAGCCAGTTCGGTCATCGTGTCCTCGTTTCCAGAAACGCCCCAGATCAGGGACCAGTCCATCTCGGTCATCTCAGGTCGAAGCCTACCGTGGGCCAGTTCGGTGTCCACAGCAGCGGCATCCAACCAGCGAACAGCCTGAACCTCGGCTGTCGGCTCGAAGACCTCGTACTCGCCCTCTCCGGGCACCGTGACCACGAACAACTGGTAGTTGCCTTCCGGAGAGCGCCAGCCGTTCACGACCTGTGCATCAGTCGGAAGATCCCACCCGACCTCCTCGGAGAACTCCCGCAGTGCCCCGGCATAGGGCTCCTCGTCGGGGTTGAGCCCCCCACCGGGGAACTCCCACGTCTCCGCCACATCATCGGCGTCGGTCTCGTCGTACGCACGCTGCGCGAGCAGGACCCGCCCCGTACTGAGCGCCACGATAGCCAGCCCCGCATGGGTGACCCCCTCATAGCCCCCGGCGAAGCGCCGTGCCCGCATCCGGTCGAACTCACGCATCACCGTTTCCAGAAACGGGCTGGCACTCCACGTCTCGGGGATCAGGTCGTCCTTGCCCAGCGCCTTGGCCCGCTTCTTAATGTGGCTCTTGGCCTTCTCGGGGTCCTTGGCTCGCCCGATGGCCTGAATCGCGTTGCGAAGGTCTTCCTCGGTCGCAATCGGGAAGGAACCGTCCGGCAGCGCCTTGCCAGCGTCCGCGAGACGCTTGCGCTCGTCCGTGTCCACGTTCCGAAACGTCATGACAGTCCCTTCATGACGGCGATCAGGCCATCTCGGGTGTATGCGGTGCCCTCGGCGTACATCTCGTTGCAGAATCGGGTCAATGCACCCTCGATCCGCGCCTGCTTCCCTGCCGGGAGGTCCCCGAGCACGGTCGGGAGCAGATCAAAGTCGAACGTGGCGCTCGATCCCGCCGCCGTGAGGTGCGCGAGGTGGGCCGGGGTGGTCCGATCCCGGTCACGGCCCCGCTTGCCGTCGTTCAGCAGGCGATTCCCCGCCTTCTCAAGGGCTCGGAGCACCAGTACCTCGGCTGAGGCATGCAAGGCGCTGAACGGGGCCGGGGACTGGTCGTGCTGCACCCTAGGGGGCCCCTCGTAGGGGTGATCCTCAAGGGTCGGGGGTTCGTTGCGCCCCGGCTGACCCGGTGCGGGCTTCAATTCCGGGGGTCGGTTTCCAGAAACAGCGGGTGCCGGGATGTTCAGCACGACGCCGAGCATGGACAGCGCGGCCTGAACCTGCTCAGGGGTGGCGGACCCACCCGCGATCTTGGTGAGAATCCACTTGGTCCACTCCTTGTCGTCCATCATGTCGTTCTGCGGATCGAAACCGTTCTCCCGCAGTGCGACATCCGCGCTCAGGACGCCCCGGTCGTACCACTCGGCGGCTTCCTTGGAGCGATCCTGCCGAAGTCGCAGGCTGGCGGTGTCGTAGGCGACCATCTTGGTGGTCTGCTCGACCACCTCACGCACTACAGCCGTGGTGAGCACGGCCACCAGTGTGTCGAGAGCGGGCTCGATGTGGTTCGAGATGGTCTGCTCCTCGTTGGCCCACACCCCCCAGTGGTTGACCGAGCCAGCCGACCCGCCAGAGCCCGTGACGGCGAGTCCAGACGATCCGAGCACCTGCTCAGGCGGTAGGTCCATACCGAGCGCGAACCGGCGCACACCGTCCGAGCGCAGCAGCATCGCCTTGTCATCGATCTCGGACCAGAACTTGATCAGTTTGTCCTGATCGACAGCCGCCAGTGCGGCAGCGTCGGCCATGACGACGGTCGGGAACGACACCTCGTCGGCTTCGAGCATGTTCATCGAGGATGCCGCGAGGCTGATCATGAACTTCTCGGCCTCGTTCATCTCCGCGATGGCCTCGGCCCCACCCTCAACGGCGTCAGGAGGCGGTGGCGGGAAGGTCACGTTCTCAGGCAGGAACCAGACGCCCGCGCTCATGAGACGACTACGGACCTGCGTGAAGATGTGCTGCGTCAGCCACTCGATCTCCCGCAGGGTGGGGAGCATCGAGCGGTACGGGCTCCATGCCTCACGGCGGTTGTCCGGGTCCGGGTTCCACAGCCGGATGACGGGGTCACCAGTGGCGAGGTCGATGTAGTTCTCGTTGTCGAACCGCACCTGCCACACGGGGTTGCCCTGCGAGTCCACCGCCCCGGTCTTGCGCAGTTCGGTGACAGCGACGATCTCCCAGATGGGAGCCGCGTTGTGGGGGTCCACGTCGGTGTCGCGACGGTCACGGGCGATCAGGTAGCACTCGCCAGCAGTGACGTAGTGCAGCATGTAGTCGCGGATGAGTTTCTTGCGCTCACGCACCGTGGGGCAGAGTTCCGACAGAACCTCGACCTCGGGGCCCTTCTCGACCCACACGGCCTTGCGGCCCAGTGCGTTGCCCTCGGAGATACCCAGTTCGGCGCGAGCCGCCATGTTGGCGAACAGGGTGGCGGCGTAGCGCGCCTCACCACAGATGTTCAGGTGCCGGTAGACCTCGATCTGCCACGGCTTGGCGATGGTGCGGCGGTCGTCCTTGGTGTCGATCTTGCGTCCATGCCGGAACACGGATGCCGAGCCTGCGAGCGCGGCGGGAGCGCCACGAGAGGAGGGGTTTCCAGAAACCACCTCCATGCTCGGGGAGGCAGCCATTGCGGCGGGTGCGCGGTTCCTCGTGGGACGGGCCATCAGTCGTCCTCTCCGTCAGAGCCGTCGTAGGCCATGAAGATGCCTGCGAGGTAGGTCATGGCGAAGATCCCGTTGAAGGTCCACCACGCGAGGAAGGGCTCGTTGCCCTGTGTGCCCCACGACGGGGGCGTGCTGTCGTAGACGCCCGCGAGCAGGCCCCACATGACGATCGGCCATGTGACCCAGAACGAGAAGCAGTAGCCGCACAGGGTGAGCCACTGCCAGTCGGAGCCATCGGTCTTGTCCTCGTACCAGACCCGAACGGCCTTGATCGGAGGGAACTTGTCGACGGTCGCCAGCCGGGTCAGTCGAGAGGCGCTGATGACCGTGGTCAGGACCACAGCCACCCAGTAGAATTCCGTGCTCACTTCTCGCTCCTCGGCATCGCTGGCTCCACGGCACAGTCTCCTTGGCTCATCAGGTTCTCGCACAGAGTAGCCGATGCCCGGCCATTATCGTGCGCTCGGTAGGGCACGAAGGCGTCACTGCCTGCCTGTCGGTCCAGCAGTTCGTTCATGTTTCGGCGGTCTGCGGCGGTCTTCCTGATGCTGGTCAGTGCTCTCTTGCGCTCTGCGTGCTGACCCAACGTCTCCCCCGGCTTGCGCATGTCCTCGGCGTGCCACACCATACGTGCGCCCTTGCCGGTACGGGTGGCGTAGGAGGCCGGGGTGACGAAGGGCTCAGCAGTGAGTCCGGCATTGTGGATGCGCTGGCTGTACTCCACGTGCTCGTGCCCGCCGGGGCCAAAGCGTTCGTCCATGCCCCCCACCCTGTCCACGACGGAACGGTGCTGGTAGAGCAGTACACCTCGGGGCCACTTCCACGCCGCGTAGGACCTCTGGGTGTAGTCGAGACGGCTCTGCCCCCAGCACACCATCGAGTGTGGGTACTCGAAGTCAATGTGCTTGCTCAGGCTCTGCGGGAACAGCGGCCACGTGTCGTCATCGCTCAGGAACAGGTGCTCGACCTGAGTGTTGTCCATCAAGAGTTCGAGGCCGGTGTTCTTGTTCACGGCCACACCCATACGAGGACCAGCCGGTCGTGCATGGATCAAGTCTGGGTGCGGCTGCCCGACCTGATACACACTTTCTGTGAAGTCCCGTACCACATCCTGCACGCGCCGGGTGTCCTCAGCGGAGCCGTCCACGGTCACGAACAGCGAACTGCTCGCTCCCAGCGCGGCGTCCCAGTAGGCGACGCAGGTTTCCAGAAACCCGAGACGGTGCTCGTCACCTGTGGTGGAGATAGCCACCCCTACTCGGCTGGTCATGACTGCTCCTTGATCTCTCGCTGTACCTGACGGTCACGGACTCGACGGTTGCCCTTGCGCTGGATACGACGAGCGTTCTTGTTCCACGGGCTCTCGCTGACCTTCCACTGCCACCAGTACGGCTTGGGCCTCATCTTGCTCATACCGTGTGACGGTAACACACTATGACGCGCGCTTGCGCACCACATGGGCTCGGGTGTCCTTGCGGGCAGGCGTGGCGCGAGCGGCGGGGCGCTTGGTCATGGCGACCGGGAACGCCGTCGCCTTGCGTCCACGAGGACCGGGTGCGGCAGCCTTCTGCACCGGGGCCTGCGTCTTCTTCAACTTGCTCAGCACCCCCGCCTGCGTCGCCACCTGACCGGCGAACGTGACGGCGGTCTCCAACGCCCGGATGGCCCACACCAGTGCGTCGATGTCGTTCGGGCTCGCCATGCGCCCGCCACGGCTCTTGGGCACCCACGTGACCTGCTGCTTCTCCAACTCGCTCAGGTCCCCGTAGGCGGTGGGGCTCGTGACGTGCGTGACCCGACCCTGCTCGTAGCGGCCGACCACGGGCTCGGCGCGGGTCTCCTTGGACTGGTTGGCGCTGGCGTGCACGACCTCGATCTTGAACGCCATCCCGTCCTCGTCGCACGTGGTGGTCGGGTTCAGTGCGGCGTAGTCCTGTAGCACCTGCTTGACCATGTCGCCACCGAAGTTCTTCTCGGCCACAATCCGGTGCACCCGCAGCAGGCGCGCGGCCTTGAACACACGCTCGGCCCACTCGGTCGGGGAGCCCTTGATGGTGGCGCGAGCCATGACGTAGAACAGCGAGGCGGGCAGCCGGGTACCGTCCTCATCACTGTGCTGTGCCCCGACACCGATGATGCCGGTGGCATCCGAGCGCTTGCCCTTCGAGCCCGCAGGGTCTACGGCCAGCACGCGCTCGTCCATGGAGTCGATCAGGTCCTCGAACGCACCGACCTCGGCACGCACGTGCTTGAACATTGAGTCGTTCCACAGCGCGCCCTCGACATCGCGCAGTACCTCGCCGTGGATCTCCTGACGACCCATGCGGGTGCCCTCGTGCTCCTTCCTCAGAGCGGACAGCCACTCGGAGTCGAGGTTCGCCTTGTTGGCGTAGGTCGACACACGACGGACCTCAACGTCCGGGTCGTCCTCCATCTTCATGACCCACGGGGTGCCGGTCGGGGTCGACGTGATGAGCATGTGGATCGGGTTGCCCGGCGACTTCACACGGGTGGCGAGCGTGAGGTTCAGCCACGCCTTCTCGATCTCGTCCATGAACGCGGCCTCGTCCACCCATGCGTACGACAGGTTGACGGAGCGGATGTTCTCGGGCTTCTCAGCGGAGAACAGGTAGGTGATCGCGCCGTTCGGCCATTCGAGGATGTCCTTCGAGGACCAGTGGATCGGCACGAACTCGGGGTGCGCGTTGGCGATGATCTCAGCCACGTGCGTGTTGACCAACTCGGTGCCACGACGACCGAGGATCGCCCCGTCCAACCCCTTGCGCGCGTTCAGCGTCACGAACTCGACGCCGGTACGGGTCTTGCCAGCACCACGCCCGGACATGATGAACAGAATCCATCGACGCCGCCACGAGGGGAGCCTCTGGTCGACCCGTGCATGGTTGTGTGCCCAGTTGGGATCGAGCACAGCACGGCCCACGACAGGCAGGTCAGCGGCCCAGTTCATGTCGGGGTCGTCGCGCTCGACCAGTTCCCCGTCCTCGGTCTCCACCAGCACCGGGCCGAGCGGCTGCCCGATGGGTCCGACCGTGTCGGTCTCGGACACGAACACGTTCACTGGCCCGTTCCCGTCGTCCTCCTCGTACCAGTGCGGCATCCCGTCGCAGTCGGGACGGGGGCACCAGAACGGCTTCCAGCCACTCTCCTCAAGCCGCAGCAGGCGTTGGGCTACGGCCTGCTGCTCGCTCTCGGAGAGGCTGTTGAAGTCGGGCACATTGGAACCGGGGGTGGGCTCACTAGTCACGCGGGAAGCCTAGCGGTCGCGCGGGCACAGCGGCCTGTCCGTGCGACCAGCCGCACTTGTTGCACCACGGGGGCTTCCGGTCCCGGTGCTGAACCTCCTTGTGGTTGGGGCACGCAGGGGGAGCCTGTCCGCCCACGACACTGATCAGTCGGTCGTAGTAGGCATAGCCATCGATCTCAAGGTTGCCATCCTCTCCAAGCCCACGCTCGATCTCGCGCCCGAACGCCTCGGCGGCATGATCCTCGACCTCGACCACCAGCGTGTAGCGCTTCACGACGAGCCCGCCTCAGGGTGCTTCTCGCAACCACGGACGTGCGCCATCGTGCCCTCACCGGGGCAGCAGGGGGTGACGTGGATGGGCACCTGTCCGGTCAGCACACCCAGAACCTCACCCGTCGACTCTCGGTGCTCCTCCTGCCACTTGCGAAGGCGCTCCGTTTTCCCGGCACGCCTCCCACCCAGCACCACGCGGTTCTCCTCAGAGTTCGTCATACCCATCACTCTCCTCGACTCGGTTTCCAGAAACCTCTAGAGCCTTGTGTGTCTGGTCCACAGCGTCATGCACAGCCTCGGTCATCTCCTCCGTGAACTCCACGTCGAAGATGTCGGTGTCGTAGCCCAGCCCGGCCCCGGTGCTCAGGGCCTTGACCAGACGCTCGACGGCCTCGGGCGCGGCCTCGACCTTGACCTCGGACTGCACAGGGGCCTCCGCACCGTGGAGCCTGCCCATCTGCGCCAGCACACGCTGCGCCCGGTCGAACCGCTCCAACTGCTCCTTGTGCGTCGGATCGACAGCACCGTCCCACACGGCTTCCAGCAGTTCGCTGTACTTCCCGCTGATGTAGTTGCGCACGTAGATTCGCAGGGCGGGCTGGTTGCGCACGTACCTCTGCGTCTCGTTCGCCAGCATCCGGTCGACCTCGGCCTCGGTCGCCCCGATAGACGCCCCGATGTCCGCCAGCGAGTAGCCCCCGATGTGCAGGTTCACGATCTGCGCGAGGCGCTGTGCCTGCTGCTGCGCGGCGCTCTGCGCCTTCGCCAGTTCCGTCGCGACAGCGCGCTCCTCAGCCGCCTTGATGGCCGCTGCCTCCTGTTTCGCCGTCCGCTTAAGCGGCACAGCCCTACCCTTCTTCAGGTCATCGGGCAGCAGGGCCTCGTCGTCCCACTCATCCTCGTACTCTGCGGCGCTCATCACTCCTCCAAGCCCTCGGTGTCCAGATACGTGCAGTCCAGCGTCTCCTCGGTCTGGACCTCCAACGTCAGCCCAGTCCACCTGTGCAGGATACCCAACGGACTCAGCGCGTAGCACGGCCCGTGCCTGCCCTGACACCCCGGAGGGCACTTCTCGCGGCACATCCCGTACGGGTAAGGACTCTTGTCCACGGCCTCCACGTCACGCCTGTGGATCAACTGCACCCGCAGCAGGCGCACGTACCACACGTCCCACGACGGGACCATGACATGCCTGTGCTTGTGGCCCTCAGTCATCGTCAGCCTCCTCCGGGCGTGGCCCGCCGTGGTACTGGGTGCAGCCCTCAACCCCGCAGCGGGGCACAGCCTGCTCAGTCATCATCGATCACCCCTATCAGCAGGATCACGAAACCCAGCCCGATCATCGCACCGGCCAGCATCTCCCAGCCGGTGCTGGTCTGCTCCGGTCCCAGCGCCAGTGCGCCAACCAGCAGCACCGCGCCCGCCAGTGCCCTAGTCATCGTCGTGCTGCCCCTCGCTCGGCGCAGAGCCCCCGGCAGTGCGTGCCTTCCGCGCCCTGCGCTTCTCGGCAGCGATCACCCGCTCCACGGCATCACGCACCGCCACGGACCTGTTCTTCGCATTCGTCACACCGATCAGCCAGTCGATGTCAGCAGCCTCGTTCACAGTGAACCTCAGCGTGACGAACTCCGTACGTGGGTCGTTGGTTGTCGGCCATGACATATCACCCACCTCCTCATCTTGCCGTGTACGGTAACACAGCATGTCGGGAGGGTAGCCGCAGCAACCTACTCGGGGCCGGGATTGCAAGGCTCACGGGGCTTCCCCACCCCTTGGCTCACCCAGACTTGTCGCGCTGGCCTCGCGCCCCTTTCGGTACGTATACGGTACCACAACGTGATGCGGGCGGAAGAACTAGACAGCAGGGGTTTGTCACTGATGTGCGTGCGCTGCCCGCTGCGCCAGCGCGAGGTCCGCCTCTAGTTGGGCGCAGGCCACACACCCACGGCGAAAGCCGAGGGTCAGGTGGTCGTGCAGCCGGTCACTCATACAGCCAGTGTGCGCTTGTGGGGGCCTGTTGTCCAGATGTTTCTGGAAACGGTGGGGGTCTCCCCAATTCTGAGTAGTGGTGTGCCACCTCAATTGTAACACACCTTGACCCCATACTGTGTCACACCTTGGTTTCTGGAAACAAGGCCAATGCAGTCATCCAGAGTTCGTTACTCCATGTACCTGAACGCGGGTGGCGCGAGTGGGCACCGGGGGGTAGTGTTCTCACCAGTGGCCCCGGATCAAGCGGGGTCACCGGGAGCGGCCCCCAGTCGCAGACAGGAAGGAGCCGGACCCCGCGTGCAACGCGGGAAGCCTCGCCTACGGGCGGGATCGGAGCGACGCAGCGTCAAGGGCTGCCGCGCTAGGCCGTGATAACTCAACAGTGCAGACCATGGCAGACCATGGCGGGCGCTCCTCTCGTGCCCGAACAACGGAAAGTAAGAGCGGTCGCCCGCTAGCAACGGGCGCACATCGTGACTCGACAGGCAAGGATCAAGGAAGGGCTAGGGCAGGGAACGTGAAACATCTGGCGGAAACCTAATAGCGGAACGGACGGGCGGAACTTGACCCGGTACGCGAACGGTAGCCATCCCTAGCAGAGTGACCGGGCGAGAGTGACAGTCTCGCCTAGTGCTCTAGTGGTTCGGGCCAACGGGGTCCGAACCACTTGAGTGCTAATCCACTAGCACCACACCTAATAAGGAGAATCACCATGTCTTTCAACTACATCGCCGCGTCTGTCGCTGTCGTCAATCACGAGCGCAAGAGCGGTCGCATGGAATCCACCTATGACGCGCTCGCCGCGTTCGCCAACCTCACCCCGGACACGGAGTCCGAGCGCATGACGGAGGTCGCACGGGCCATCGTGGTCGACGGCGCCAACAACGACGGTACCGCGACCGGCAAGACCGTGACCGCCGACATGCTCACCGGGCGCGACCCGGGCGCCGACGCTTCGCACCGTGCCTATTGGAAGGCGGCTCGCGCGGTCCGCATCGGTCTGGTCAACGCGGTCAAGCGGGCCAATCCCTCGGAGTCCGAGGACAAGACCGTCGACTACCTCGCCGCTGTCCTCAAGGCTGTCGACAACGGTGTCAACCACGAGTTGAACGCGGCCGACATCCTCAAGGCGGTTCAGTCGCACGTTGACGCTCTGCTGTCCTGATCCGGACTCCGCTCATGAGCACCGTGCTAGTGGTTAGCACGGTGCTCATGGTGAGCCGTCCGGCTCCCCGTTTCCAGAAACCGACAGGAAGGCTCCGTCATGGGCAAGCGCCAGCGCATCACTCACATCCACGCATCGCACACCGACCCGGCATCGCAGGCAGGCTGCGAGTGCAAGCCGCAGACCCGCGTCTGCCCAAGGCATGACGCTCCGGCCTACGCCGACAACATGGCAAGGCACGCGACCGACAGCATCCCGCACCAGACTTCCGCCGAGCGCTACCACTCGGGCAACGGGTGGGGACGATGAGCGACGAGACCCTCGCCCTGCTGATCGGTCTGGTCATCGGGATTCTGTCCGGCATCTACGGAACCATCATCGCCCTGTCGATCGGTGGTGTGCTCTGATGCGGAAGTCTCACAACCGCTCCGTCATTGCCGCCCGTGCTAGCCGTAGCACGCCGAACGACGTGCCGATGCTCCGTCCTCACACGGCACAGATCACAACCGGTCCGGTCCGGCGTACGACTGCGGCACCGCTCACGTCCATGCAGCGCGACAGCACCGGCAGGGTGTCGGCGTGGGCGGCTAGCCCGTACTTCTTCACCGACCCGAAGTGGGACCAGACGGTGGGATCACAGCGATGAGCGCGGGATCTGTCCCGATGAGCACCGGATCGGCGGCGTACACACCTACCGTCCAGCAATCCCTACGGGTGACTGTGACACAAGAGGGCCGATACGCGATGCCGTTCAAGCCGTACGTCTATGGCGTGTCACGGCTTGCGGTGGTTTCCAGAAACAGGAGTCAGTAGAGGGGGGTCGAGCCCAAGGCAGTTGATTCGGTCAGTGCTCCGGGACTCCGCTCCACCAGTGCGGGTCTGATTCGCTCACCGCTTCGCTGGCTCTTTGCGACCCGAGGCTACACCTATCTGTCAAGACTCCGATCCACCAGTGCTAGCCGTAGCACCTGATCAGATTGCTTGAGACATGACCGTCCCGGCTAGTCGGACGTTTGTCGCCCGGCTTCCCCAACGTTGCGTTCGGGCGAGGACCCCCCTCCGCAAGGGCTACGGGCTCCCCGCCGACTCCACTGGGAAGCGTGGCTCACGTTCATGCCCTGTCGGGGTGAACTGGCGTAAGACAGTCTAGCACATGCTTGTATGCCGAACACCGTGCGCACAGGTCTGCCCCGTGTATGCTGTGTCACAGTGCTAGCCCTAGCACCACAACAGGAAGGGAACCACCCGCATGACAACATGCAAGAAGTGCGGCAAGGACAAGGAGCCGACCCGCGCGAACTCGAACCTCTGCCGTGCCTGCGATGCCGCCTCTCGGGCCAAGCGCAACGGAGGCCCCCGCACCGCGCAGCGCAAACTCACCATCAGCCTGCCGGTCGAGGTGTGGGACCGGCTCGACGCCGAGGCTGTCGCGAAAGGACCGGACGGCGGGAAGCGAATCGCGGGATACCTGCGGCACCTGATCATCAAGCGCGACGAGAGGGGGCAGAAGTCATGAGCAGGAAGATCACCGCCTCGGAGGTGCAGGAGTGGGCCGACGACGTGAGCGCGTACCTGTTCATGCTCGCGTTCGGTGAGCGGCCCCTTGACGAGAGGCCCATGCCTCCGGTGCTAGGTGATAGCACCGTGCTGGATAACGTGAAGCACAACGGCCCGTACTGCCGGTGCCCCCGTTGCAGGCCGTACTCCGATCGACCCTCGACCAACCGGTAGAGGTTTCCAGAAACCCAGTAGACAACCTGAGAGGACCGTGAAGTAGATGAACCGCACACCACAGCACCGTGCACCACGACGCATTGACAGTGCGCCACTGGCCCGTTGCACCGACACGCGCTTCAGCCATGACCAGATGTGCGTCGAGGAAGCGTGCCCCCGGCATGACCCCGAGGACTACACGATCGAGGCTCGGCACGTGGTCAGGCCGATCCTGCTCACGTGCCCGAGCAAGGGCTGTCGCGTCAAGGGCTGGTCCGGCTCACCGGGAGACCGCTGCGTAGGTTGCGGCGGGCCGTCCGAGAAGGCACGCCGATGAGCCCGCGACTGTTCTGGCTCCTCGCCATCCTGTTCTGCCTCGCTGTCTGGGCGCTCATCGTGCTCAGCATGATCGAGTGGGCTGGCTGCTCCTCGGTGTCGCCATGCTGACCCGCGTGCTCCGGGTGGTTCTGTTCGGTGCTACGCCTAGCACCCGAGAGCCCACCAACGATCTGACGACGTGGCTGCTGGCTCACCCGGCACCCGAGAGAAAGGCATGACATGAAGATCCGGCACAAGATGCTGGTCAACCTGTTCGTCTACATCCTGTGTGTGATCGGGCTGGCGTGCATGGAGATGTACCTCATGCACCCCGACGCGATCTCCCTGCTCGACCTGAACTGACCCTGCTCCACCCATCCAACAGGTGCTAGCACTAGCACCAGATAGCGAGAGACCCATGTCCAACACCACCAAGCACCGCCTCGTCGGCTGGGGCACGTTCGAGGACCTGAGCACGGCAATCCTCGCCCGGACGTTCGGCGTCATGGTCGAACTGTCCCTGCCCGTGGTCAAGGAGTACCACTCCGACCTGTTCCACGACAGCACGTGGCTCCGCGAGAACGTCAAGGGTGAGATGACGTTCGACTTCGTGGTCCGCACGTCGGGCACCCACGTCGGGGACTCGGCCAAGTACGGCATCACCTCACCCGGTGCTGTCGGCTACCGGATGACGCTCCGGGCCGACACCCGAGGACGCGATGGCACCCACGCCAACGCTGACTGGTGGCTTGACGTCACGCAGGTCGAGAACTTCGACTGACCCCCGGATGTAACGCATGGTGCTAGGTCCAGTGCTGCGTGCTAGACCTAGCACCGTGTGAGTCATCCGGCTCCATTCCAACCGTTTCCAGAAACCTCAGGGAGAACCCCCATGCAGAAGAACCACCTCCACCCGCTCATCGCGTTCCTGATCCTGTTCATCGTCACGCTCGGGATGCTGGCCGTGTCCGAGAGGGCCGACGCTGGACTGATCGAGGGCCCCGACCGCGAGGTGATCCACGGTCTACAGGTGACGTACGCCGAGCCGATCCCCTCCGACCGCTTCCACTCGCGCCACTACTTCGAACTGAACGACGGCTCGGCGTGGCGCTACCCGAACTACCGGGCCTGTGCCCGCTGGGACCGACTGCCGAACCGGATCTGCAAGACCGTGTTCTGGTACGCACGCTGACCCTGTGCTCCGCTCCGTCACATGGTGCTAGCCCCTAGCACGTGTAGGTACAGCACCGTGTGTCGGGTGAGGCTGCACAGTCTCGATCCACTCCAACAGGAAGATAGGTACAGCCATGAACGACTGGCGCTACAGCACCGTGACCGACGTGAACGGGCACACCATCATCACCCGAGGCCGGATGTATAACGTCGGCAACTCCGACTCGTGGGGCTACTACTGGGACGGCACCGACATCGTCGCCTTCTACGACGAGGGCTTCCGAGGACTCCGCTCCGCTGACTGGTGCGACGAGGAGGACGGACGCCGTGCCACCGTGGCCTACTCCACGGAGCAGGACAACCTGCCCGGTTCCGAGGGTGCGATGAAGCGGCTGGCCGTCCGGCTCACGGAGAACCCTGATGCGGACTTCATCCATGTCTCGCTCGACCGGGGCACCGACTTCTACGTGCTGTCGTGGGACGGCGACCCGTCTGGTGACTGGCGACGGGAGATTGAGGCCGTGTGGAACGGTGACATCTACCGCTGCGAGGTCGAGGAGTACCGGGACTACGCCCTGCCGGACACCGAGAACAACTGGATTCCCGCCGACGACGTGTGCGAGGAGTGGTACGGCGAGGACAACGCCGATGCCGTGCTCGTGGAGATGTTTCCGGAAACCGAGTTCCCCGCTGAGCACATGATCGACCATCCGATAGGAAGAAGGACAAGCATGATCTACACCGTGACGCAGACGATCCAGTCTCGCGACCTGAGCAACCCTCCCGTTGCGATCAGGATGTACCGGGGGGCCAACCTTGCCGTGGCCGTGGCCGCACTGGCTACCGCTGCCGTTGAGCAGGACACGATGGAGCACCTGCCCGAGTCCGTGCGCTACGACACGCTCGCTGTGACCATGACCTACACGAAGGAGTTCTGAGCCATGACTACCACGATCCCCCGCCTCACCACCCGAAGCATCCGCACCGCCGAGCACATCCGCGACCGCAAGGCGTTCACGACCAGCGGTTCCCTGTCCGGTCGGGTGCTGCCCGATGGCGGGCTCGGCTACTGGGACTCGGGCCGGTTGCGAGGTCCCGACGAGGACAGATTCCGACAGGACTGCGGCGGTATCACCTACGTCGTCTGGTCCTACGCCACGCCGATCGCGTGGTACACCGAGGGCCGAGGCTGGCACGTGGTCGAGCAGAAGTTCAGCCTGACCACGACCAAGCATCAGGGCAACCTGTACCTGATCCCACGTGAGAGTGCACGATGATCTGCGCGGAGTGCCAGCGGGGGTTCAGGCCCACGAAGGACCCCTACGTCACCGTCCACGAGCACAAGGGGCCGTCGGTGAACTTCTGCTCCCTGTCCTGCGCGACTCTCCACTACATAGAGGACTGAGCCGTGCACTGGCACGGCACAGGCACCGACGCTGTCTCGGTGTCCGGTGATGTCGATGAGGACGGGTGCTGTGGTGCTAGCCCTAGCACTGATAGCGCAGGGCTACCTGAGCCGACGACGGCCACCCTGCTCGCTCAACTCCACACCACGGCGAGCGCCGACGCTCGTGAGAAGGACCGTCTCAAACCCAACCACGGATAGGTATTGCGCTGCGCCACATAGTGTTATACGGTATCCGTAGGTCGAGTCGCACTTGAGGGGCTGGCGCTGGATCACCAGCACCAGCCCCTCACTGGGCCACTCGGCTCCAACCCGAGACAACCGGACCGCCCGGTTTCCGGAAACAAGAAAGGTTCACACCATGTCGAACACCGACAGCACCACCGAGACCACCCCCGTCACGTTCGAGAAGGGCTCGTGGCAGGACAGCCTCAACAAGAGCGCCACCCTGCTCGACCGCTCGACCAAGGCCCGCAAGCAGGCATCCAACCTGCTCTGGTCGGGTGCCGTGACCGGCATCGAGGAGTGGCTGCCCGAGTCCTCGACCGACGTGAGCGGCGAGTCGTTCTACAACACCGTGCTCTCGATCCTCGGGACCTCCCGCAAGGGCGACGCCTCGAAGATCAAGACCGTCGCGGTGGCCGTGCGCAACAACGGGCTCGTGCTCTCGTCCTTCCCGAACCTGAGCAAGGCCTACGCCGAGGCGACCCGCCTGACCAAGACGATCAAGGCGCAAGCCGAGGAGGACGACGCGGCTGACAAGGCCGTCGAGTCCATCACCGCGCCGAAGACGGCGGGCACCCCGGAGTCGGCTGCCCTGCTGCTCCTGTCCAAGGGCATCGACGGCGCGGTCGTCGCCATCCTCGACTCGCTCGGCAAGGACAACGAGGCCGCGCACCGTGCGTTCATGCGAGCCATCGCCACGGAGGTCGCCGCTCGGGTGCAGGCCAAGAAGCCGAAGCCCGCGCCGAAGGCACCGGCCAAGCCGAAGACGGTGAAGAAGGCCACCGCCTCCGCGACCAAGGCCAAGCCCGCGCCGAAGTCCGGTGCGACCAAGGCCAAGCCGACCACCAAGGCCAAGCCGGTCAAGGCTGCGTCGGTCGAGGAGACCGTCGAGAGCGCGGTCGAGGGTGTCGAGCAGGCCGTCGCCGCCAAGCCGGTGCGCCGGGCCGTCCCGGTTCGTCGGCCCGCCAAGGCCTGATCCGGGCTGAACAGGTGAGAGCCCCGGTACGCTAGGTGTGCAAGTCGTGCTACGCCTAGCACCGGGGCTCTCTGCCTGAGCCGCCCGGCTCCAATCGAAAGGACACATCCATGAAGACCCTGATCGTCGCGTTCATCGCGGCCTTCCTCACGGCCCTCGTCGGCCCGACCGTGGTGTACGCCACGGTCAGCCTGACCACCAACGACGGTGTCTGTCAGCCGCAGAGCGATCACCAGTTCGACGCTGTCGGCCCGACGCACACCTACAACGCGCCCGATGGGCTGCTCATCGTGGGGTACTGCGTCAAGGCTGGCAGCGCCAACCAGGGCGACGGGCCCCACTACGTGGACGTCGACCCCGTGTCGTCCATCACGTTCAGTCACCCGTCCGGTAAGGACATCAGCCACTACACCATCACGCTGATCGAGGCTGAGTCGGAGGTCTGCCCCGAAGGTACGACGGGTGTCCCGCCGAACTGTGTGGCACCCACCGAGGACCCCACTGAGGACCCCACGGAGGACCCCACGGAGGACCCCACGGACAGCCCGACCAAGACCCTTCCTCCGACCGTACCCATGGAGCCGACGCCGACTGTGGCCGAGGAGCCGACCGTCACGCCGACCGGCACCACGGAGGGTGAGTCCACGTTCGTCCTGATCCCCGAGGAGATCGAGACCGAGGGAGCACAGAGCACCAAGACCGTGCGCTGTGTCGGCAACGCTCTGGTCACCGTGATCAACGGCCCGGACGGCAAGTCCACGTCGACCGAGAACGGGCACAAGCGATGCAGGACCGTGCCGGTTTCTGGAAACACCCCGACTCCGCTCACCACTCCCGGTCAGCCGACCGAGGTAGTGAAGGAGGAGGGCTACTGAACCACCCCCGGATGTAACGCATGGTGCTAGGCCGAGCACTACCCCCCGAGTGCTAGGCCTAGCACTGTGTGAGTCACCCGGCTCATCATCACCTGACCCATGATGTGTTACACTGTGGGTATCCAACACAGCACACGTTTCCAGAAACGGTGCAGAAAGTGAGAGGTCATGCCGACCACACCATTCGGTCCCACCCCCACGAGCAGCACGACCGGCGCTGACATCGAGGACGCCTTCGCCCTCATCGATAGCAATGGCGGCAACGGTGAGTGGGAGGAGGCCAACACCACCGACATCGAGCGCTGGCTGTTCCCCCGTTTCAAGGGGGCAGAGACGCTCGGTACCTGCCACAAG